>JAEEGJ010002276.1_pt1 | contig 112361 bp, 99 predicted proteins | sample 8958761 | NCBI WGS metagenome assembly JAEEGJ01 (sample SAMN16246546, study PRJNA631951) | gut metagenome | biome: gut microbiome; feature: rumen; material: RS-attached | host: Bos | place: Iran: Karaj | collected 2018-10 | reverse complement strand
GTCAGAAGGAGATATGCGAAGCTTGATAAGAAGTGATGTCTGGAACTCCAGTTCCGACATAGAATAAAGACTCAGAAGATGGTTGGTGAAACTTGGATATACAGCATCTAACTGATGCTCTATTTCTTGCCAGTCTTCAGCCTTGAGGCGTTGTCCCTCGGTAATGCTACGATGCAACTTGCGATAATAATCCGACACGAAGAATGAGCGTTCTACTTCCTTTAAAGCCATACGGACAGGCTGAGGACGCAATGCGATTTCTTCCTCTATCTCGCGCAAACGACGGTCTGCACGACACACCTTCTGGTGTTTTGCGATAGCAATCTGAGCTGTTATCAGGAGACAGACAAATAATGCTATAAGAGCATAAATCAGACGATGATTGGTAGAAAGGAGTTTGCGTTCAGTAGTAGAGAGAACATAATGACGAACGGCTTCATTTGCATCTATACTCTGATCATTCCGTATGATTTCTCTAATCTCATTTATCTTTTCTTCACTCATATCTGTAACACGTTTCCAGGTATATATGCGACCATTACGCTGAGTAGTAATGACAGAATCGCTCTTGATCGAAAATGGACGCGGATTGCCATCTTCCAAATAGACATTTTCATTATTTCCTAACTGAATAAATGTTATTCGACTTGTTTGGATAGGTACAACAACAATACCAGAACCTGTGTAAAGAAGTTGACAGGAATAAAGTACACTATCATTCTCATAAATCTGAAAGTAAGTGGACCCTTTGTAAGGGCAATCCACTTCGTAATCGTCAGGGAATGACAGATGTGTCAAAGTCCATGCTCCTTCAATCGGAGAATCATTCCTTTCAGAGTTGCCACAGGAGATAAGCATCAATAGCAAAACAATAAGACAGAATGAGTTTTTCATATACTAAATTTTAGGTGTACAAATGTATGACTTTTCCAGCTGAACAACCAAATAAGATTGTTTGCAAATTGTTTGCATACGACTCACAAACTGTTAAATGTAAAAAAAAACTGACAAAACAACATTATTTTATGTTGGAAAAATGTATTATTTACATCAATAATACGTTGGAAAAGTGTAAAAAATCCTGATGATTCATTGTGGAAAAGTGTGTTTTATTTGGTGCTTGTGCTTGTATATAAGTAAAATATTGTATCTTTGCGGGCAAATACCACAAAGACAAGTTGATATGATAAAACGCAAAGCTGACGAGCTAATACGCAACTTTATACTCAACGACAGACGTTCTCTGTTGGTAACAGGAGCAAGACAAGTTGGCAAGACCTTTTCCATCCGAAAGGTCGGCAAGGAATGTTTTGACAATGTTGTTGAAATCAATTTCGTAGAACAACCAGATGCCGTTGAACTGTTCAATGAGCAGAAGGGAGCAAAAGATTTGTTGTTGCGCCTGTCAGCATTCACAAAAAAGCCATTGGTTCCAGGGAAAACATTGATTTTCTTCGATGAAGTTCAGGAGTGCAAGGAGATTGTAACGGCAATCAAGTTCCTTGTGGACGAGGGCAGTTATAAATATGTGATGAGTGGTTCTTTGCTTGGTGTTGAGTTGGATGACCTGCGTAGTGTCCCCGTGGGGTACATGGATGAGATAGAAATGTATCCCCTTGACCTTTTGGAATTCTTCGAGGCTATTGGTATTAGCGCAGATGTTATTAGCCAATTGCAAACATGTTTTGAGGAGAAAAAACCTGTTGATGATTTTATTCACAAGAAAATGTTAGAAGCCATTCGTCTTTATATTATCGTTGGCGGAATGCCTGCGGTTGTCCAAAAATACCTTGACACTAACAACCTGCGCAAAGTTTATGAAGAACAGCGCGGAATCATTCGCACCTATAAAAGAGACATCACCAAATACGACCATTATCATAAGTTGCAGATTGAAGAAATCTATAACCTTATACCTTCGGAACTGAACGCAAAAACCAAACGTTTTATTCTCAAAGAACTGAACGAAAAGGCACGGTTCAGCAAATACGAAGACAGTTTTTTATGGTTAAGGGATGCAGGTGTGGCTATCCCAGCATACAACGTCGAGGAACCTCGAGTACCTCTGCTTTTGAACAAGCAGCGAAACCTGTTCAAACTTTTCCTCAACGACGTTGGACTGCTTGCTGCCATGTATGGAGGGAACATTCAGGCAAGATTGCTCAGTCCAAATCCAAACATCAATTTTGGATCTGTTTTTGAAAACCTTGTTGCCCAAGAACTATATGCACATGGTTTCTCTGAAGCACAGCAACATTCACTATACTATTTCAACAGCAAGAAACAAGGAGAGTTGGACTTTGTAGTTGAGTATGCTGGCAACGTGCTGCCGATAGAAGTTAAGTCAGGCAAAGACTACGTACGTCACAATGCCTTGAACAATGTTATAAACAATACAGACTATGAAATAAGTCAAGCATATGTTTTGTGCAACAACAACATAAGCGTAGATGGCAAGATTGTCTATCTGCCAATATATATGATTACGTTCATTGGTAAAGAACAAACCACAGATTTGATATACAACATAGATTTAGAAGGACTGAAATAAATACAAGAAGCATATGGAATTTACGTATGATGTTGTCGTAGTAGGAGCAGGACATGCTGGATGTGAGGCTGCAGTTGCTGCTGCCAATCTCGGAGCAAAGACTTGTCTCATCACGATGGACATGAACAAGATTGCACAGATGTCATGTAATCCTGCCGTGGGTGGAATAGCAAAAGGACAAATAGTACGAGAGATTGATGCACTGGGTGGACAGATGGGAATCGTCACCGACAGAGCGTCGATTCAGTTCCGTATGCTCAACCGCTCAAAAGGACCTGCAATGTGGAGTCCAAGGGCTCAATGTGACCGCGAAAAATTCATCTGGACGTGGAGAAGTATTCTTGACAACACAAAAAACCTCTCAATTTGGCAGGATCAAGTACGTAATCTGATATACGAAACTGCTGAAAATCAAGAGGAGGATACCTCAAAAAACGGCAAAATTTTTGTCAGCGAAAATTCGTCTAAAAAATCAGAATCGGCACAAAAAGTCGTTGGTGTGTGCACTTTTACCGAAACTGTGTTCCATGCCAAGTGTGTCATCATCACAGCGGGTACTTTTCTGAATGGATTGATGCATATCGGCAGAACGAAGCTCCCCGGAGGTCGATGTGCAGAACCTGCATCGCTCATGCTTACCGAAAGTATCACATCGACAGGCATCAGACAAGGCAGAATGAAAACAGGTACACCAGTAAGAATAGACAAACGTTCCGTTGACTTCACACTTATGGAGGAACAACCCGGCGATGAAATCGGCGGAGGTTTCAGTTATATGTCTGAGAAAAACGACCTGAAACAACTGCCATGCTGGATTGTTTATACCAATGAAGAAGTACACGATATGCTCCGTTCCGGATTTGATGACTCACCACTTTATAATGGACAAATCCAATCCATCGGTCCAAGATACTGTCCGTCGATAGAAACAAAACTGCATACGTTTCCAGACAAACAACAGCACATGTTGTTCCTGGAACCCGAAGGAACCGACACAAATGAGATGTATCTGAACGGCTTTTCGTCGTCGCTGCCAATCGATGTACAGATAAATGCATTGAAAAAAATACCTGCATTCCGCAACCTCGAAGTATATCGACCAGGGTATGCAATAGAATACGATTACTTCGACCCGACACAACTGAAACATTCGTTGGAATCGAAGATTGTGGAGAACCTGTTCTTCGCAGGACAAGTGAACGGAACCACAGGATATGAAGAAGCAGCAGGTCAGGGACTCATGGCTGGCATCAATGCAGCAATAAACAGCAGCAAGGGAACAAACCACGAACTGAACGCTGGAGAACCCTTCATTTTATCACGAAACGAAGCATATATCGGAGTACTTATTGACGACCTCGTAACAAAGGGTGTAGATGAACCATACCGCATGTTTACTTCAAGAGCTGAATATAGAATATTGCTGCGACAAGACGATGCTGATATGCGACTGACAGGTAAAAGCTACCAGTTAGGACTTGCCACAAAAGAACGATTTAATCGGACAGAAGAGAAACGCAAGCAGATAGAACAACTAATAGAATTCTGCAATACATTCTCGTTGAAACCGGCACTTATAAATGACGCGTTGGAATCACTGGGTACCACACCACTGTCGCAAGGAATAAAACTGAGCGATCTCATGGGACGCCCGCAGATTAGTTTTGAGAATATCCTGCCATACATAAAACCGTTGCAAAAGGCAATAGAAAACATTATGCCAGATGCAACGGAAGAACGCAAAAAAGAAATTATAGAAGCTGCAGAAATACGAATAAAATATGCAGGATATATCAGCAGGGAACAACAGGCTGCAGAGAAAATGATACGACTGGAAAACATCAAAATTACCGGTAAATTCGACTACCCTAACCTCAGTCAGATATCAATCGAAGCACGTCAGAAACTGCAAGCAATACAACCCGTAACACTGGGACAGGCATCACGCATTCCAGGCGTGTCACCCTCAGACATAAATATTATGTTGGTGCTGCTGGGACGATGAAACCGATTATTTATTAAACATACATTATATATTTATTATGAACAATCCGTACTTATTGGAACACCTTCGCTCCATTCCAGACTTTCCAAAAGAAGGAATCAATTTCCGCGATGTAACCACCCTTTTCAAGGATGCAAAATGCCTTGAAATCATGGAAGAAGAACTCTATGAAATCTACAAAGACAAGGGCATCACTAAAGTCGTAGGACTGGAAACCCGCGGATATATAATGGGAGCAATTCTCGCACGCAGATTGGGAGCAGGATTTGTTATGGCTCGCAAACCAGGAAAACTGCCTGCAACCACAATCAAGGAAACATTTACAAAAGAATACGGTGTAGATAGCATAGAAATACACCTCGATGCAATAGAACCTGATGACGTAGTACTGTTGCACGATGACCTTCTGGCAACTGGTGGAAGCATAATAGCTGCATGGAAACTCGTAAAAAAAATGAAGCCAAAAAAGTGCTATATGAACTTCCTTATTGAGATAAGAGACGAAGGTCTGCATGGTAGAGAAAACATTGGTGACGACATAGAATATACTACACTTATAACTGTTTAAAAGTACACATTATTAACGGTTGCACTTACAACTCAAAACATAATTGTTCCACGTGGAACATTAATTTCCATTCATGAAAAAAGAGGAAGAAAGACTTACCAGATTGAAGACTATAGTGGCAGCACTACCCGCGTCGCCAGGCTGTTATCAGTATCTTGATAGCAGCGGTAAAATCATCTATGTAGGCAAGGCTAAAAACCTAAAAAACAGGGTTTCGTCTTACTTCCTCAAAACTGTGGACAGACGAAAAACGGAGATTCTTGTTTCGAAGATTGAAGAAATAAAATACATTGTCGTTCCAACGGACGAAGATGCACTTTTGTTGGAAAACAACCTGATAAAAAAATACAAACCGAGGTATAATATTTTGTTGAAAGATGGTAAAACATACCCTTCGGTTTGTGTGACAAATGAGTATTTTCCACGTGTGTTCAAAACAAGAAAAATCATCAAAGGAGCAGGTACCTATTTCGGACCTTTCTCACATATTGCCACCCTGAATAATATCCTTGAACTAATCAATAAGATGTACAAGATACGTCGGTGCCGATTGGTTATTACTCCTGAAGGTATAGAAAAACAAAAGTACCAGACTTGTTTGGAATACCATATAAAGAACTGCAAGGCTCCTTGTGTGGCAAAACAAACAAGGGAAAACTACATGCAGGAGGTAGAGGAAGTGAAGGAAATTCTCAAAGGAAATACACGCATTCTGTGTGACAAGATGTTGCGCGACATGCAACAACTTTCGGAGGAAATGAAGTTTGAGGAAGCAATGGAAATCAAGAAACGATATGACCTTGCTTTGGAGTTCTGTGAGAAATCGGAAGTAGTATCTTTCTCATATAATAATATCGATGTTTTCTCGATAGACGACGAAGAAAAAAGCTGTTTCATAAACTACCTGCACGTAACCAACGGAAGCATAAATCAAGCTTTCACATTTGAGTACAAAAAACGTGTGGATGAGTCGATGGAAGACATGCTGACACTCGGCATTATCGAAATGCGACAGCGATACAAAAGTACCGCTAAAGAAATCGTTATTCCGTTCCCTATCGACCTAGAAATGAACGGCATCACATTTACCGTTCCAGAAAGAGGAGATAAACGGCACTTGCTGGAACTGTCGAAGATGAATGTAAGACAATATCGCATAGACAGTTTGAAACAGGCAGAAAAACTCAACCCTGAACAACGAAGTACAAATATCCTGAAAGAACTGCAACGAAAACTGGGTTTGGAAAAGCTGCCTATGCGCATAGAACTGTTCGACAATTCAAACATATCAGGCACCAGTGCAGTGGCAGGTTGTGTGGTGTTCAAACAGGCAAAACCGACACGTTCGGAATACAGAAAATTCAATATAAAAACCGTAGAAGGACCAGACGACTACGCTTCAATGCATGAGGTGGTTTTGAGGAAATACCAAAGGGCTATAAACGAAGGAACAGAACTGCCAGACCTGATAGTCTGTGACGGTGGAAAGGGACAAATGGAGATAGTACGCAAGGCTATAGAAGATGAACTACATCTGCATATCCCTATCGCCGGATTGGCAAAAAACAGTCAACACCGCACCAACGAACTACTGTTTGGATTTCCGCAGAAAACCATCGGTGTGGAGATAGATTCTCCCCTATTCAAATTCCTCACCAGACTGCAGGACGAAGTGCATCGATATGCTATCACCTTCCACCGAGATAAACGCAGCAAGGAACAGACAAAGAGCGAACTGGACACTATTAAGGGAATAGGGCCGGAAAGCAAGAAGTTGCTGCTGCGCGAATTCAAGAGTCTGAAACGCATAAAAGAAGCAAACGAAGAACAACTGGCAAACGTAATAGGAAAGGCAAAAGCAAAAATTCTTATCACTGCCTTTAGTGCGGAATAATAAAAAAACGTACCTTTGTGGCATGAGAGCAGTAATACAAAGAGTGTTGCAGGCATCTGTAACTATAGAAGAAGAAACAAAATCAGCTATCGAACAGGGCTATGTCGTACTGTTGGGATGCGAAAACGCAGACACCGAGGAGGACATACAATGGTTGGCAAAAAAGATAGCTCTGTTAAGAGTATTTGACGATGAAAACGGAGTGATGAACAAGTCAATACTCGACATAGGAGGCGACATAATAGTCGTTTCACAATTCACCCTGTGGGCTTCATATAAAAAAGGTAACAGACCAAGTTATCTGAGAGCTGGCAGTCATGACATCACAATACCGCTTTACGAGCGTTTTGTGAAGGTTCTGTCAGAACAATTAGGTAAACCCGTTCAGACTGGCGAATTTGGTGCTTATATGAAGGTAGCACTGGTAAATGACGGTCCTGTGACTATATGTATGGATACGAAGAACAGGGAGTAGGGATTTAGTTGAAAGTTGAGAGTTGAAAGTTGAAAGTTTATAGATAATAGATAATAGATAATAGTTTAGAGATATATGGAAAATAACAAATATGAACAGGCGTTGAGTCGATATAACTGCGACTTGGACGATAAGGCTATTGCCAAAGAAGTAGAGAATCTGCTTGCTAAGCATTTGGAGGAGAATAACACTAAGGAAGTAAAGAAATTTCTCTTTAATTCGGTGGAACTCACAACGTTAAAGACTACGGACAGTGAAGACAGCGTACTCCGTTTCATTGAGAATGTGAATCGTTTTGACCGAGAGCATTCTGATTTGGGACATGTAGCTACAGTTTGCGTATATCCAAACTTCGCAAAGATCTGTTATGAGTGTTTGGAGAATGATAATATCGAAATAGCTTGTGTAAGCGGCAGTTTTCCATCAAGCCAGACTTTCCTGGAGGTGAAGATAGCAGAGACAGCTCTCGCCATTAAAGACGGAGCTACAGAAATAGATATCGTGATGCCTGTGGGTAAGTTCCTCGCTGAAGACTACGAAGGAATGTGTGACGACATCGCAGAACTGAAAGCAATCTGTGGGGATAAGAATATGAAGGTGATTCTTGAAACTGGTTGTCTTGGATCGGCGAGCAACATTAAGAAAGCAAGTATCCTTGCTATGTATGCCGGAGCAGACTACATAAAGACTTCTACAGGCAAACTGGAACCAGCTGCTACACCAGAGGCTGCATACGTAATGTGTCAAGCCATTAAGGAATACTACGACCAGACTGGCATACAGATAGGATTTAAGCCCGCTGGAGGCATGAAAACGGTGAAGGATGCCCTCACATACTATACTATAGTAAAAGAAGTTCTGGGCGAAAAATGGCTTACAAATAAATGGCTTCGTTTAGGAACCAGTTCGCTAGCAAACAAATTGCTTGGTGAGATTCTGGATAAGGAAGTGAAGTTCTTCTAATCAGAGGGTGCGTCGAGCTACATAATCGACGTAAGAAAGAAGAGCCGATTTCACGGTGGAATCAGGAAAAACAGACAATAAGTCCTTAGCCTCATCGGCCAATTGGAACATGCGTTTTTCGGCATATTCAATTCCGCCGTTTTGCAAAGTATAATCGATGAGTTGGTTTATTTCCGACTCAGTAGCTGAGAGATTCTTCACAGCCTTTGCGATACGAAGCATTTCAGCATTATTATAGGACTTCAAAACAAAGATGGCAGGCAGAGTAAGCTTGCCTTCTTTCATATCATTACCTGTAGGTTTTCCGATTTCAGCAGATTGTGAATAATCGAAGATATCATCGCGAATCTGGAAACAAAGTCCGAGGGTTTCTCCGAACTTACTAAGGCGCTGAATCAAATTCTCATCATTTGTCGCAGATACAGCTCCTGCCTGAGCACAGGCAGCAAAAAGCGATGCTGTCTTCTGGTGTATAATACGGAAATAAACCTCTTCGCTGATTTCCTGATTATGCACAGATTTCAATTGCAGGAGTTCGCCGCTAGCAAGTTCCTGAGTAGTAGCAGCTACGATAGACGAAAACCTGTTATTTGTTACCTTAGACACATTTTCGATGGAAAGTGCAAGAATGAAATCGCCTACCAAGACAGCTATCTTATTATCATAAGTTTTATTGACTGATGTCAGTCCACGGCGCTCTTCACTCTCATCTACCACATCATCGTGAATAAGAGTAGCCGTATGCATCAGTTCCAATGCTACAGCACTATATAAAGTGTCTTGGCATACACCACCACACAGTTTTGCAGAAAGCAGGGTAAGCATAGGACGCATCATCTTACCACTACGACTGGATACGTGGGTAAGTACTTCCTGAAGAAGCGCATTATCAGAATGCATACACTGATTCCATGTCTGGATGAAATCCGACATTTCAGTTTCAATAGCGCTTCTTATCTGTTGCAATGCATCCATAAACAATCGAAATCAGTGCAAAGGTAAGCATTATAGCGAGATTTTTCTACTATTCTAAGAAAAAATCTATCAGCGGGCTAATGATAGGTGTAATTCATCTTCATGGAAACGAAACCTTTAGGCCATTTCTTTTTGTCAAGATAGAACTTCGCACGTCCTGATGTCAGAAGATAAAGATTTGGTTTTATCTCGCTAAACTTATATTGCATATTGTTTTGACCCTCATTATAACTGATGCTTGAAATCTGCCAACAGCCTTCAGCAATATGAACCTCCATACTATCAAGTTTGACAATGTACATGGTGCGATTATCAGCCACGTAACTACCCACACACTTCATACCAGTCTGTTGCTTCTTCTTGTATTTCTTCTGCAAATCCTTAGCCTTATCGCGAACCTTGTCATAAAACTTATCATACACGTTGACACTCATCATTCCATCGTGCTTTAGGAAGGATTTTATCTGTTTCTGTGTCAGTGGTTGCAACATCTCCACCATACGTGCATTTGAAGTTGTTATCTTCCCCTTCCGAAAACTAATGTCCTCAGTCATAGTAATACCGAAATGCTTATGCTGCATCAAAGCGGAAACTATCTTCCCATAGCCTGCAAGTCGAGCAAAAAAGGTAAGGGTGCGACGATGAGGAATCTTCTTCAAGTCTATATCTTTCTCGAGTTGACACCTGACAGTATAGTCCAATGCATCAACACGTTTCTTCAGAGGTTTTGCATTATCCAACACATTCTTTATCAAGTACTCTTCGAAGGTCATTCCCTCTGCCAGTACAACTGTCTCAGGCAATTGTACTGTCTTAGTAAATCCATCGGAATCTTGGGCAGATGCCGTAAGGCTACAGAGCAATAACGTAAGGAATAATATGTTGCGAATTATAACATCCATCATTTTGTCTTATCACAAATTGTGGGCGCAAAGATACACTTATCTTTTATAAAAAGATGAAGGTAAATGCTCTTTGTTTAGAAAAAAGTGTGTATTTTTGCCACACTAACGCATAAGAAATGAAAAAACTATTCCTACTTGATGCCTACGCTTTGATTTATCGTGCCTATTATGGTTTCATAAACAGGCCACTGATAAATAGCAAGGGAAACAACACCTCCGCCATCTTCGGATTTGTAAAAACACTGGAGGAGGTTCTGAAAAAAGAAAATCCTGATTTCATCGGTGTTGCTTTTGACGTGCATGGTCCTACATTCCGTCATGAGGCATTTCCAGAATACAAGGCTCAAAGAGAGGAAACTCCCGACGGAATAAAATTTGCTGTTCCAGTCATCAAGGAGGTACTGGCTGCATACAACATACCTGTATTAGGATGCGAAGGGTATGAAGCCGATGATGTCATCGGTACATTAGCAACTCAGGCAAAAGACATTGATGATCTGGAAACTTACATGATGACTCCGGATAAGGACTATGGACAATTGGTCAAAGGCAATGTGCGCATGTATAAACCACGTCATGATGGAGGTTATGATATCTTAGGTGAAGAGGACATAAAACAGAAATACGGCATACAGAGTACGACACAGGTCATTGACCTCTTAGGACTTATGGGAGACTCGTCGGATAACTTCCCTGGTTGTCCTGGTGTGGGTGAGAAGACTGCCGTAAAACTGATTACGGAGTTTGGAAGTATCGATGGACTGCTTGCAAATATAGATAAGTTGAAAGGGGCTATTCGAACTAAAGTAGAAACCCATGTTGATGATATCAAGATGAGTCATTTCCTTGCCACCATAAAAACAGATGTGCCAGGACTGACTCTCGACCTCGATGCGCTGAAACGACAGGAACCAAATTACGAAAATTTGCAAGCTCTGTTTGAAGAACACGAACTGCGCTCACTCATCAAAGGAAAAGAAAAGGCTCACTCCCCTATCCTACCCCCAAAAAATAAAAATGGTCAGTTGGACATGTTTGCCACAACACCTAGTCCAACTAAAGGCAAATCACAACCCCAAATCCTTGACTTATTTGCGGACAACCGTTCGGAAGATTCAAATAATTCGATTCTCAGCGACTATAAAACCATAGGTGCTAAATACCAATTGGTTGATAGCGAGGAAGAAATGAAGAATTTAGCAGCAAAACTTTTGTCGGCAAAAGAATTCGCGTTAGATACAGAGACCGCTTCATGGGATAAAAATGACAAAACTGTTGACCCTATGAAGGCAGAACTGGTAGGGTTGAGTTTTTCTATCACAGAAAACGAAGGATATTATGTTCCGATACCAGCAGAACGTTCTGAAGCTATCAGCATTCTCAAAATATTCGAACAGGCATATGCCAGCGAATTCATTCTGAAGATTGGACATAACATCAAGTACGACATGATAGTGTTGTCTCATTACGACATAACAGTCGGAGGACCACTTTTCGATACGATGATTGCCGATTATGTGCTCTACTCAGAACGACCTCATAAGATGGACAGTCTGGCAGAAGCATATCTTAAATACAAAACTATACACTACGAAGATGTGGTAGGTAGTGGCAGACAACAGAAAACAATGCGGGAAGTTAGTCCGTCAGAAGTCGTTAACTACGCAGCAGAAGATGCAGACGTAACTCTAAAACTGAAACATATCCTTGAAAAGGAATTGGAACAGCGCAGACTTACTGAGTTGTTTGAAGACATAGAAATGCCTCTCGTGCGAGTTCTCATGCGAATGGAAATGTATGGAGCACGAATCGATACAACTGCCCTGAAAGAAACATCAGCACTCTTTACAGAGAAAATGCTGGAGATAGAACGTGAGATACATGACATAGCAGGAACCGAACTGAATATATCATCTCCAAAACAGATTGGAGAACTGTTGTTCGACAAACTGAAACTGGTTGACAAAGCTAAGAAGACTAAAAAAGGCCAATATGTGACCGATGAGGCAACTTTACAAGCTCTGAAGGGCAAGCACAAGGTTGTGGGTATGATTCTCGATTACAGAGGATATAAGAAGCTTTTAAGCACATATATTGATGCATTACCACTTCTTATCAATCCAAGAACGGGTCATATACACACTTCTTACAACCAAGCTGTCACATCCACAGGTCGATTGTCATCAAGCAATCCAAACCTGCAGAATATACCTATTCGAGACGAAAACGGCAAGGAAGTAAGAAAAGCATTCATTCCTGACGAAGGGGAACTGTTCTTCTCTGCCGACTACAGCCAGATAGAACTGCGACTTATGGCTCATATGAGTGGAGACAAAACGATGATTGATGATTTTAATTCGGGACACGACATTCACCAGGCTACAGCTGCCAAGATATTCAAATGTCCAATCGAGGACGTCACAAGTGATATGCGACGCAAAACAAAAACCGCCAATTTCGGTATAATATATGGTATCTCAGCCTTCGGACTGGCAGAACGAATGGAAGTGAGTCGAACGGAAGCAAAGAATCTTATCGACGAATATTTCCAGACATATCCGGGAGTAAAAACCTATATGGAGGAATCGGTGGAGAAGGCTCGAAAACTGAAATACACAGAAACTCTCTTCGGTCGCCAATGTCAGGTAAACGGCATAGACGAACACAATGCCGTAGTTCGTGGATATGCAGAACGAAACGCTATAAATGCACCAATTCAAGGAACAGCTGCCGACATCATAAAGATTGCTATGATTCGTATCGACAAACGACTGCAGGAAGAAGGACTGCGCAGTAAGATGATTCTTCAAGTACACGACGAATTGAATTTCAGCGTAGTACCAGAAGAGAAAGATATCATAGAACAAATTGTTCGCACAGAAATGGAAAATGCTACACAACTCTCCGTACCACTAATCGTAGATTGTGGATGGGGGAAAAATTGGCTGGAAGCACACTAGTGATAGTTTAGAGTTTAAAGTTTAGAGTTTAGAGTGAAAAGTGAATAATAAGATATGGAAACAATAGTTTTTGCAAGCAATAACGCACATAAACTTCAGGAGATTCGGAATATCTTGGGGAATCACTTTGAAGTAAAGTCGCTACACGATATAGGGTGCGAAGTAGATATCCCTGAAACAGGACTTACATTCGAAGAGAATGCACTGCAGAAAGCACAATACGTGAAAACTCATTATGGTCTTGACTGTTTTGCCGACGATTCCGGTATGGAGGTTGAGGCTTTAGGAGGAGAACCTGGAATCTACTCTGCTCGATATGCTAAGATGCACGGAAGGGAGGTTACTCCGGAAACTCGCGACGACATAAATATGGATGTGCTCATCGAACGTCTAGAGGCTCTCAACCCGAGATATGGCACCTTGGCTGGTGCACGCATACTCTCCCCAGCTCAGTTCCGCACATGTATCGCTTTACTCTACAAGGGAGAAACGCATTACTTCGATGGAATCGTGAGTGGAAACATTATAGACCAGAAACGAGGAACAGAAGGATTCGGTTATGATCCAATCTTCGTGCCGGACGGTTTTGAAGATACCTTCGCACAATTAGGTAATGAAACAAAGAACGGAATCAGTCACAGGGCAAGAGCTGTACATAAGTTGGAAGCCTTTTTCAATTCACATAAATAACTACCAGAACAACCAATAACCCAATGAATCGTTTTACCCATTTCATCGCTATATTTGTACTGTTGTGCTGTTGCCATAGTATGACTATGAAAGCACAACGCATAGGCGGTGGGTTCGATATGTATAATTTCTTTGACAACTCAGAAGGAGACGATACTTATCGAAGCACAGTAACCTATGCCGGAACCCGTTTTACGCCTACATTGTCGCTTGCCACAAACGACAGTCTTCATCGGGTAGTGGGAGGATATAGTTTCCTGTATGAATACGGAGAAAGCGAACTCAGCAAGGGAGCAGTTGAAGTATATTACCAATTCAAGAATAAAAATCTGAGAATACTCTTCGGTAGTTTCCCGCGAAAACTGATGCACGAACAAATGCCTGACTATCTTATCTGCGATTCCATCAGGTATTTTCATCCCGAAATGACAGGTTTTGATTTTCTCTACACCACAAAAAACGGACATTTAGAGGTTTTCCTTGATTGGATACAGAAACGTTCACCTACAGACAGGGAACAATTTATGGCAGGACTCACAACCCGATTCCGTTTCAATAAATTCCAATTGGGTATGGAGGGACATCTGTACCACTATGCTTTAGAAGATGATGGACACAACTTTGGTCACAGCATACATGAAGTAATTACTGCTCATCCTTATGTGGGTTTATTGTTGGGTAACACCAGCAAAACTGTTACGGCAGACTTGCGAGGCGGTGTCCTCTTACAGGCAGATCGAGACCGCGAGGATATGAAATGGCATGTGCCTGTAGGATTCGTGGCTGATGCTGATGTAAGACTCTGGCGCTTCCTCGTGCACGAAACATTCTATGCTGGTAAGTCGCAGCAATATTTCGGCAGAGAGGGGTTTGGTCGCTACTACTGGGGAGACAGTTTCACACGTTCCAAGTGCTATAGTCGCACAGACTTGGGTTATAGTATCGTGCAACATAAAAATGTTAATTTAGATGCAAAACTGACCTTTAACTTCACAGATAAAGGCATGCAATGGCATCAGATGCTTACCTTGCGCTTCAATCTGAATGGTGAATATCATGTTCCTTCACGGAAATTCAATCTCCAACCTTAACTTTTTCCAACCGTAAACCATAAACGGTAAACTGTAAACCAATCAACCATGACCCTTGAAAGAATAAGCAACTCAAACGACCCGCTTCTGGTAGGAGTACCTAAACTATACGAGGAGGCTTTTCCATCCATAGCACGCATAGAGAGTGAGAAATTGCTGCAACTGATAGATAGACACAAAAACCTCGATTTCAACGTTATTTGCGAAGATGGAAAATTTTGTGGGTTTGCGATGCTTTGGAACTTGGGTACCTTTCGTTATTTTAACTATTTAGCTACATGTCCAGAGTATAGAAACAAAGGATTAGGAGCACAAGTGATAAAAACAATCAGAAAACAGTCACCTCTGCCATTTATCGGTGAAGTGGAACCACCAGTCACAGAAATACAGAAACGTCGCTTAGCATTCTACAAACTTCAGGGACTAGTTGTAATATCCGAGAATCCCACAATTCTGAATAATTTCCACCCGGGCAATGATCTTTGGCTTGTTTCTACCGAAGCAGTCAACAACATAGACTTCATACAACAAGAGATTATCGATAAAGTATATAAAATTTCACACGAAGATTAAAATTATTTTTCATTGCCACTTTTCATAAGTTTTTTTGTGTTTTCCGATTTTTCTCCATATTTTTGCACAAAATAAGTTTATTGTGACCTAATGGATAAGATAGGAAGATATGAGTTTCTGGCAGAACCGTTCCATTGCGATTATGCCGGGAAACTTTTCATGGGACATTTGGGAAACCACATGTTGAATGCAGCTGATTTCCATTCCACAGACCGTGGATTCGGCATGAAATATCTGATGACAATTGAAAGGGCATGGGTTCTTTCACGTCTGGCAATAGAGATTGAGGATATGCCGAGAATGTACGACAAGTTCACGGTGGAGACATGGGTAGAGAGTGCGATGAGATATTTTACCAATCGTAACTTCAAGGTAGTAGGCAGCAATGGTAAAGTACAGGCTTGGGGACGTTCCGTTTGGGCTATGATAAACACAGAAAGCCGTCATCCGGAAGATATATATGCTATTGACAATGGTGCAATAGATAATTGGGTTGTAAAAGATTACGACTGCCCTATTGACAAGTGCGGCAGAGTAGCTATTTCTGATGGAGCACAGCTGATTAAGACAATAGATACATCATATAGCGATGTGGATATAAACGGACACATAAATAGTGTGAAATACATAGAACATGTGTTGGATTTGTGGTCTATCGACTGGTACAGGGAACATAAACTGAAGCGTTTTGAAATTGCTTATGTTGCTGAGGCTCATCAGGGCGACCGACTGTCGTTCTACAGAGAACAAACAAACGAAATGGAGTATTATGTTCGCATTGTCAGAAACGACGGAACTGAAACATGCCGCAGCAAGGTGGTTTTCAGATAAAACTCTAATGCATAATGCATAATTGGCTGGCGCAACTTTTAACTTTTCACTTTTAAATTATAATGGCTGAATTAGACTTACAGATTGAAACGACAAAACCGGTAGAGTACACAGACGAGAACATTCGTCACCTGAGCGATATGGAACATATCCGTACCCGTCCAGGTATGTATATTGGCCGACTTGGTGACGGATCGCATGCAGAAGACGGTATCTATGTGCTTCTGAAGGAAATCGTGGATAATTCTATCGATGAATTCAAGATGCAGGCAGGAAAGCGCATTGAGGTGGATATAGAAGATGGACTGGCAGTAGCTGTGCGCGACTATGGCCGAGGCATTCCTCAGGGCAAGATGATTGAAGCTGTGTCTATGTTGAATACCGGTGGTAAGTACGACTCTAAAGCGTTCCAGAAGTCGGTAGGTCTGAACGGAGTGGGTACAAAGGCGGTAAACGCATTGTCTAACTACTTCGAAGTGCGTTCGTATCGCGATGGTAAAGTCAGAATTGCCACTTTCGAAAAGGGTATAATAAAAACCGATGAAACCGTAGATACACAGGAGGAAAACGGTACTTACATAAAATTTCAGCCAGACAATTCGCTTTTCCTCAATTATAAGTTTCAGCCAGAGTTCGTGGAGACAATGCTCCGCAACTACACATACCTGAACACAGGACTTGAAATTTACTATAACGGTAGGAGAATCGTGTCGAGAAACGGTCTGAAGGACCTCCTGATAGACACGATGAATACTACTCCGCTTTATGAAATAGTTCACCTGAAGGGCGATGACATCGAGATTGCCTTCACACATACCAACCAACAGTATGGTGAGGAATACCATTCGTTTGTAAATGGTCAGCACACTATTCAGGGCGGTACACATCAGAGTGCTTTCAAGGAACACATCGCAAAGACCATCAAGGAGTTTTTCAATAAGAACTACGAGTATGGAGATATTCGTTCAGGTATCGTTGCCGCTATTGCCATCAACATCCAGGAACCACAGTTTGAATCGCAGACAAAAATCAAACTCGGTTCGCTCACAATGGAACCGAACGGCGGAATCAGTGTGAATAAGTTTGTAGGTGATTTCATAAAACTGGAAGTGGATAATTTCCTGCATAAACATCCGGAAATTGCCGAAGTCATCGGACAAAAGATACAGGAAAACGAACGTGACCGCAAGGCAATAGCAGGTGTGACGAAGTTGGCAAGAGAACGTGCCAAGAAGGCAAACCTACACAACCGAAAATTGCGTGACTGCCGAATCCACCTGAACGATGCAAAGGGAGATAAGAAAGAAGAATCGAGCATATTCATCACTGAGGGCGACTCTGCAAGCGGAAGCATAACTAAGAGTCGCGATGTGAACACTCAGGCTGTGTTCTCACTGCGAGGAAAACCACTCAACTCGTTCGGTCTTACAAAGAAAGTAGTATATGAAAATGAAGAGTTCAACCTGTTGCAGGCTGCACTGAATATAGAAGACGGCATAGAGGGACTCCGATACAACAAAGTAATCGTAGCTACCGATGCCGATGTGGATGGAATGCACATCCGACTGCTGATGATTACATTCTTCCTGCAGTTCTTCCCCGAACTAATCCGTGAAGGTCATGTATATATCCTGCAGACACCGCTCTTCCGTATCAGACAACGAAAGAAGAAGGTGAAAAAGGATGCAATGGCAATAATCGAGGAGAAATATCCTACACAAGCAAATGCAAAGGGCGATTTCATCACGCTTTACTGCTATACTGAGGAGGAAAGAGTCGAAGCCATCAAACTTTTGCAGCCGGAACCAGAGATTACACGATTCAAAGGACTGGGAGAGATATCACCGGAGGAATTCAAGAATTTCATCGGAGAGGATATCCGACTGGAACGCGTAACTCTTAAGAAGACCGATAAGGTGAAGGAACTGCTGGAGTACTACATGGGAAAGAATACGATGGAACGACAGAATTTCATCATCAACAACCTTGTAATCGAGGAGGATAAAGCAGATGAGGAGGAGACAGCAGAACTGGCAGAGGAAGAACCTGTAGAAGAGAATGTTTCGGAGTAATCAGATTATTCAGATTAAACAGAAGACTCAGAAATCAACATGAAACGCATAGCTTTATTTCCCGGCAGCTTCAATCCCTTTACCAAGGGACACAAGAACATCGTAGAGAGAACGCTGCAAAGTGTTGCCGATACTGTAATCATAGCTATCGGCAATAATTGTGAGAAGAAATGTATGCAGACAGTGGAAGAACGTGTGGAGAGCATACAGAGGGTTTTCAAGGGGAACGAAAAGGTGAGAGTTGTGGCATACGAAGGTCTCACCATAGACTTTGCCAAGAGTGTAAATGCCGATTTCATCGTGCGTGGAGTGCGTAGCATAAAGGATTTTGAGTACGAACGCGAAATAGCTGAGGTGAACCGCAAACTTTCAGGAATCGAAACAATATTACTATATACCGAACCGGAATATGCAAGTATCAGTTCGAGCATCGTTCGCGAACTGAAATCGTACGGCAAGGATGTAAGTCAATTTTTACCATAACCGAAACAATGAAAAAGAATATACTTTACAGCGTAGGAATAGCCTTTCTGCTGCTGTGCACACAGACAGTGATGGCACAACGCAATATGGGCGGAATGAGTGAGATGCAGATTCGTAAGATGATACTCTCGCAAAGTGCCATCAAACAATTGTATGTAGATACGGTAAACGACCAGAAACTGGTGGAGGATGCCATTCGTGGAATGCTGAAGGAACTCGACCCGCATTCACAATACACTCCTGCAAAGGACGTACAAGCCCTAAATGAGCCCCTACAAGGCTCGTTCGAGGGTATAGGGGTGCAATATAACGTCAACGAAGATACTCTCGTTGTAATCCAACCTACGAGTGGCGGACCGTCAGAGAAAGTCGGTATCATTGCCGGAGATAAAATAGTGACTGTTGACGATTCTGTAATTGCTGGAGTGAAGATGTCGAGGGCAGAGACAATGAAACGTCTTCGCGGACCGAAGGGAACGAAGGTGAAATTAGGAATTATCCGTCAGGGCATTCCAGGTATTCAGACTTTTATCGTAACCCGAGATAAGATTCCTGTTTATACTCTCGATGCAGCATATATGATCGATGAAATCACCGGTTATATTCGCATCAGTTCATTCGGACAAACTACCCACGCAGAATTTGTAAAGGCTGCAGCAGACCTTGCCGGACAGGGTATGAGGAATCTTGTGCTTGACTTGCAAGGTAACGGAGGAGGGTATCTGCAGGCTGCCGTAGAACTTGCCGACGAATTCCTCGCAGACGATGAAATGATAGTTTATACTGATGGACGAACTACTGGTCGCCACGAATATCATGCGAAGCCGGGAAAGATGACCATAGACAAGATTGTAATTCTGGTGGACGGATATACAGCCAGTGCTGCTGAAATCGTTTCTGGAGCCATACAAGACAACGACAGGGGCATCATCGTGGGACGTCGTACATTTGGAAAGGGACTTGTTCAAAGACCTATAGACCTGCCTGACGGTTCGATGATCAGACTTACTGTGGCACATTACTACTCGCCAGTAGGTCGTTGTTTTCAGAAGCCATACGTAAAGGGAGATAAGAAGTCGTACGACAATGATATGATGGACCGCCTGAACAGCGGAGAACTCATGTCGGCAGACAGCATTCATTTCCCTGATTCGCTTAAATATACCACTAAGGGAGGACGAATCGTGTATGGAGGCGGCGGTATTATGCCAGACGTGTATGTACCACTTGACACAACCATCTACACACGACTTTATCGTGAGTTAGCTGCCAAGAGCTGTATTATTCAGAGCACACTGAAATACTTGGAAAAGTACCGCAAACCGCTAATTAAACAGTATAACATCGAAGCATATCGCAAGGCAAAGGCAAAACGATTTGAGAATAAACAATACGACCCTAAGGACCTGACTGAGGGATTCAAACGCTACGAAACTGATTTCTCCGTTCCGCAGGAAATGATTGACATTCTCTTAGAAAAGGCAAAGGAATCAAAGATACAATATACCGATTCGATGTTGCAAGCTACGATGCCAGTACTCCGCATACAGCTGAAGGCTCTCCTTGCCCGCGACCTATGGGATATGAACGAATACTTCCAAATCCTAAATCCTTCACTCGAGATATACCAACACGGATTGAAGGCAATAAAGGAAGAGTAGAAAATAGTGCAAATAATATACATTGAGCATTATTTATAAAAAACAAAAAGTGTATTTTGCAGCACCAAACCTATAAAACATGAATACTATGAAAAGGATTGCTTTGATTATATTAGTTCTTATTTCTCATCTTAGTATATATGCTGAGGATAAGGTAAAGGTTGCTACTTTTTCATTTACTAAGGATATGTTCCATATTGATAAATTAGAAAATGGAACAACATATTTATGGTCTAAAGAGTGGAGATTTGATTACACATTTAATGGTATATATAAACCGAATGCGGGAGAAGCTCGTTCTTGGAGTTACTATGATATTCCAAATCGTTTTATGCCTTGCGTTATTTATACATGGTTAAATATTCCTATAGACATCAAGGACAATTATGTTACGTTTACCCTGAATAAAACAGAAGAATTGATAGAAGATGAATGCATTTTAGCATATAATCCATACAGTGTTCATGGTCCGGATGACCCCAATAATATTCCATACGAAGAATATAATACTCCTCCAATGATATACGAACTCAAAGATTATCCAGAACAGAACATTGAAATATTTGAAAAGTATTTAAATATTCGGGAAAATGAAAAGAAATGGATTTGTATCACAGTATGGCCTTTCCGATATGATGCATTAAACAAGAAATTGTATCTACTTACAAATATCACACTGAATATAACCTTTAATCAAGATGACACCACTGAGATATTGGATATAGAGGAAAGCAATACCACTCAAAACAATATAATATATGACATGCAAGGAATAAGGCTCAGTACTCCACCAACCAACGGAATATATATCAAGAACAGAAAGAAAATAGTTGGTACAAGCAATAACAAATAAAAAACAATGAGGATGCAGTCATTGCATCCTCATTATTTATATTAACGAAATGTATTAGTCTCTTCTGCTGCCAAACAAGCGGAGGAGCTGGAGGAAGAGGTTGATGAAGTCGAGATAGAGCGTGAGAGCGCCAAGAACGGCGAATTTCTGCGTTGTATCGTTGACTTCAGCATTCCAGAACATCTGCTTAATCTTCTGGGAATCGTAGGCTGTGAGTCCTACGAAGACGATGACTGCGATGATAGATGTAATCATCTCAACCATACTGTTCTTCAGGAAGATGTTCACGAGCGAAGCGATGATGATACCGATAAGACCCATGATACAGATGTTTCCAACCTTTGTGAGATCTGTCTTTGTGATGCTTCCATAGATTGCCATAGCTCCGAAAGTACCAGCAGTTACGAAGAAAGCCGTAGCTATAGTGCCTATCTGGTAAATCAGGAATATGGACGAGAGGGTGGCTCCGTTGATGACTGAATAGACCAGGAACATCAAAGTAGCCGTAAGAGCTGAAATCTTATTGATAGCAGCTGTGAGAGCAATGACGAGAACAAACTCACCGATAAGAAGTCCGTAAAACAGGACCGGATTGGAGAAGATAGCATACTGAAGAGGACCGTTTGTGCTTACATAGTAGGCTACAAGTCCTGTGATAGCAAGAGCGCCACACATCCAGAGATACACGTTCTTAATAAGAGTTTGTTCTGCAGCAACTGATACTTCGCCACTGTGATAAGCAGAGGCGTTGTAATCGCGATTGTAATTGAATTCTGACATAGTTTTCTTTAATTAAATTACTTAATACTCCATTCGAACACACCGCAACTGAAATCTTTTGGTTGTACGAGTTCGAGTTTCATAGCTGAAGTCTTCACCGGAGCGAAATTTACGGTGTTAGGAGCGCCTTTGACAACTCCGTAGTTGCTTGGTGACTGCACTTCCTTCCAAGCACCATTTGCGTCCTTATAGTAGAGTTTCCAGCTATCTGGAACGCGGCAGCCGCCCCAAGGACCATCATCGAACCAGTAAACAGTTGATGTGCTTACAGTAGCTGGTTCCTTGAAATCGTACTGCAGCCACTCTGTAGAGTTCTTAGCAGGCCACCAGTGAGTGTAAGGAACAGAACGGTCATCTCCATCGCTTGGAACCAATCTGTCGTTGATAGCAGAAAGGGCTGGCAGACGTTTCTTTGAAGCAGTTACCTTGCTTTCGCTTGCTATGCTGGCTGGTTGTGCAGGGGTAGTAGCACTGAGGTCGATAGGAATCCAAACTGTCATCTTACCAGGACCGCGGTGGTTCCATGCATAGTAAGGGATAAGAGTGAGTCGTTCGTCCTTTGTAGTAAGACGTCCGGTAGTGTCGAAATTAAGAGTCTGAGCATCTGTAATCATCGTTGGAATCGTAGTATTTGCAATGTTTACAGTGCTGAAAGTGAACTTAGGTTCCTGGTTGAGGAGGATAGAGAGAACATCGCAAGAGTTGTCTGGGAATTCAGCACAATATACGATAGGACCCTTTTCAAGGCTCACACGACCCTTATCAGCTGCTACCTTGCCGTTTGCACGAACTACACGAGGTTCCATATCAAAGTGGATGCTAACCTTATCCTTAGCCTTCCATTTACGATTGATAACGAAATAACCCTGCTGGAGTTCGCCGTCAACCTTCTCACCATTAACCTTAACGGAATAGCTGAGATTCTTGCCGTCAACGAAAGTGTAGAGATCGCTTGGAACTACTTCGCCGCGAACCCATCCTGGGATACGAATCTTGAGGGCAAACTTACCGCTACCTTTCTTTATGTTAAGAGTGACATCACCATCCCAAGGATAGTTTGTTTCCTGTTCGAGAGTGACAGCCTTACCTGCAACCTTTGTAGTTACTGTGTTTCCGTTGAAAAGGTTGATGTAGAGAGCATCATCCTTCACAGCATAGATGTACTGAGGCAAAGAAGGAATGAAACGGGCTGCATTACTTGGACAGCAAGCACATCCGAACCAAGGCTGACGCTGGTGCTGACCCATAGACTGCAGTGGATTAGGATAGAAGAAAGTACCTCCATCAATACTGATACCACTGATTACACCATTGTAGAGAGTGCGCTCGAGAGCATCGTAATACTTGGAATCTCCATGCAGGAGGAAGAGTCGGTAGTTGAGGTAAACCTGAGCAATAGCAGCACAAGTCTCACAATATGCCGACATATTTGGCAGTTCATAATTCTTACCGAAAGCCTCACCAGAAGCTGTAGCACCTACACCACCAGTGATATAGTACTTCTTAGAGATGATATTATCCCAGATGCGGTCGATAGCAGCAATGTAGTCCTTATCACCTGTGAGAGCTGCAATATCAGCCATTCCGGCATACATATAACCAGCACGAACAGCATGACCTACAGCCTCATCCTGTTCGATTACAGGCTTATGACTCTGAGAATACTGTTGCTTTATCTTTGTCTTTCCGCGTTCGTCAAGGAAATACTTAGCCTGTTCGAGATAACGCTTGTCGCCAGTAGCAAGATAGAGTTTTGCAAGACCCATCTCGGCAATTTGGTGTCCTGGAACTACATGAGCCTGACCAGGATTCTTTCCTACTTCCTTATATACACAGTCGGCATACTTGATGGCTATATTGAGGAAATTCTTCTTTCCAGTAGCATAATAATGAGCTACAGCAGCTTCGCAGAGATGTCCGAGATTATAGAACTCATGACTTAAATCCTCTACTTTGCTCCAACGGGTAGGACCTTCCCAATTGTGTGGATGCTGCGGATTCATCGTACGGAAAGTGTTCAGATAACCATCTGGTTCCTGTCCGCTTGCTATGACTGCAATGACAGAATCGCAATACTTATCAAGACTCTTTCCCTTGAAAGTAGCATTTGGGTAAGTCTGCATCAGATAGCTGGCACCTTCAAGAGTTTTGTATGGGTCGGTATCATCGAAGGAGTAAGCATGCTGATCAATTTCAAATACCTTGCTAGGATCCTTTATATGTTCTGCAGCGCGAGAGAAATTCTCATATCTGTGTGTTTCTTCACACTTACTGAAAGCCAATGGAATAGTTACATTACGACTTGCCTCAAGACGTTGGCCCCAGAAAGTGTTCTGACTAACTTTTACACTTGTAAACGGCACCTGAGTGATTGGGTACCCATCCTTGTTGTTTTGGGCATTTGCAGCGATAGTGATGCATGATAATGCCAACAGTGATAATAAACTCTTTTTCATGGTAAAACTTATTTTTCTTCTTTGTTAGCTAGCTTTTCCTTAATTTTTTCAGTGATTTCATCGGATAATTCAGGATTATCTTCAAGAACTTTCTTAGCAGCATCACGACCCTGAGCGAGTTTGTTGTCTCCATAACTGAACCAAGAACCAGACTTCTTTATGATGTTCTCATTTACAGCTATATCGAGGATTTCACCGCTTCTTGATATACCTTCGCCAAACATAATATCAAATTCTGCCTTACGGAAAGGAGGAGCTACCTTATTCTTAACAACCTTAACCCTTACCTGACTACCAATAGCCTCATCGCCAGACTTTATAGTAGAAACCTTACGAATGTCGAGACGAACAGAACTGTAGAACTTCAAGGCATTACCACCAGTTGTAGTTTCTGGGTTACCAAACATAACACCGATCTTCTCACGAAGTTGGTTGATAAAGATACAAACAGTATTTGTCTTTGCAATGGTAGAAGTGAGTTTGCGAAGAGCCTGAGACATGAGTCGTGCATGCAGACCTACCTTGTTATCACCCATATCGCCCTCTATTTCAGCTTTAGGAGTAAGAGCTGCAACAGAGTCAACTACGATGAGATCGATAGCAGAAGAACGAATCAGCTGATCTGCAATTTCGAGTGCCTGTTCTCCGTTATCTGGTTGAGAAACGTACAATTCATCGAGTTTTACACCTAATTTTTCGGCATAAAAACTGTCGAAAGCATGTTCTGCATCGATGAAAGCACAAATACCACCTTGTTTCTGACACTCAGCTATTGCATGAATGGTGAGAGTTGTTTTACCTGATGACTCAGGACCATAAATTTCAATGATACGACCTTTTGGATAACCGCCTACACCAAGAGCTAAATCGAGTCCAATTGAACCTGTAGGGATTACATCCACATTTACTTTTCTCTCGTCTCCAAGTTTCATAATTGAGCCATGACCAAAATTCTTTTCAATTTTGTCCATAGCTGCTTGGAGCGCTTTTAATTTATCTGCATCTGCCATAATTATATTTTTTATTTATTTATCTTATAAAATGAAAATCAGAGTTCTAAGTCGCCATCATGAATTTCATGCCAAGGAAGACCCTGTTTGTTGAGTTCATCCATGAATGGATCTGGGTCGAACTCCTCAACATTCCACACACCTGGTCGCTTCCAAAGACCTTTCATAAACATAAGGGCACCTATCATTGCAGGAACACCAGTCGTATAGGAAACTCCCTGCATACCTGTTTCTTCATATGCAGCACGATGGCTACAGTTGTTATATACATAATATGTATGTTCCTTTCCATCCCTGAGTCCACGGATTCTGCAACCAATACTTGTCTGTCCTTCATAGTTCTCGCCAAGTTCTTGTGGATTTGGAAGAACAGCCTTAAGGAACTGAAGAGGTACAATCTTAACCTTTACAGGTCCACTTCCATCAGCTGCTTCAGCTTGATATTCTATTTCATCGATGCGAGACATACCTATATTCTGAATTACCTCAAGGTGTTTCAGATATTGTTCACCAAAAGTCATCCAGAAACGAGCTCTCTTTATAGTAGGATAATTCTTTACAAGTGATTCTATTTCCTCATGATGGAGTAGATAAGATTCCTTCGGACCAATCTCAGGATAATTGAGAGGCTGATGGATTTCAAGTGGTTCTGTCTCAACCCATTTTCCATCTTGCCAGTAAAGACCTTTCTGAGTGATTTCACGAATATTTATCTCTGGATTGAAATTAGTAGCAAAAGCCTTGTGATGATCTCCGGCATTACAGTCAACTATATCGAGATATTGAATTTCATCGAAATGATGTTTAGCTGCATAAGCAGTATAAATACTCGTAACACCTGGGTCAAAACCACAACCAAGAATAGCACAAAGTCCAGCTTTTTCAAATCTGTCCTTGAATGCCCATTGCCATGAATATTCGAAATGAGCTTCATCCTTAGGTTCATAGTTGGCTGTGTCGAGATAATTCACTCCAGCCTGAAGACAAGCCTCCATAATGGTCAGATCCTGATATGGAAGAGCAAGGTTCATGCAGATATCTGGTCGAAAACTGTTGAACAAAGCAACAAGCTCTTCTACATTATCAGCATCTACTCTAGCAGTTCTGATACTTCCTTTTGGAACCAAACCCTTACTTTCTATTGCATCAGCCAGAGTACGACATTTAGACTCTGTTCTTGAAGCAATCATTATTTCGGTGAAAACATCGCTGTTTTGAGCCACCTTATGTGCAGCCACTGAAGCTACACCTCCAGCGCCGATAATTATAACTTTACCCATACATTATTTATTTTGAAGCCAAAGTTACGAGTAAGCGAGCGAAATACAAAATAAATTAATTTATTTTATAATTCTCAATATTCTTTTCATACTTCCAACTTATCATCAGGTATTTCGATTTGTTTATAAATATATTATTCTTTATTCTTTCTTTTATAAATTCTATGAAGATAATAATGGGTTGTTGATAGTGTTGATAAGAAAATGTTAAAAATCTTGCTTTTTAAGTTATCATCATTCAAATTGGTATTTATTATCATACTTATCAACAGGAAAAATTGCTTTAAAATACTGAAAATCTATACAAATGTAAAATTTATCAACATTGTGTTAATAAATAGTTATATGATAACTTTTTTATATAAAACCATGTTGAAAAGTAGCAAAAATAATGTTGAGAAAATCTTTATAAAAAATAATAACTTTTCATTAACTTCTGAAATTAAATTTTACTATCATATTATATATAGTTGACTATTATTTTAAGTTATGAATAGTTATCAACATTATCCACAGTTTATCAACATAGTTGTTATAATAACTTTTTCAACTATGTAATTTTTGCGCTATAGTTATAAAAAAATTGTTTTATAGTTAAGAAAAAATATTTTCTTAGTTATGAAAAAAATTATGCCTTATTAATGATCTCAACCAATGAGTCACTTTTACCACTTACCACTTTTCTGCAGAACATTCTGCCGCTTTCCTTCAGTCGTGGGTAATCTGACTCGTCCAGATGTTTTATGAATCCATGATAGTCAATAAAGTGAAGTGGGGTGAGAGTTGGCAAACCTGGATACTTGTCTGTATGCAGAATAGCATTTTCTCTGAAAGGAGAATTGAAAATGATTGTCTGCAAACACATTTCAGAAGGCACAAAACTATATTTGAAATAATTGCGCAGAGGTTGTTGTGCAAGTTTCTCCAAAACCAAATTAGCACAATCTGGAGTGATAGCCCAATAGTCCGAACCTTTATATATATCACACTGTTTTCCATCAATAGGTGCATATGGAGGTTTGTGGCAAAGAGGTTTCATAAACCATCTGGAAGCCACAATTAGTTTGTCCTTCCACCACTGAGAATTGCATTTCAAGTCACGGAAGAAATGATAGTTAGTATAATAAGGATACTGAAGATGTCCTGTAGTCATGTCGAAACCGGCAATGAATTCTTTAGTGGGATTCTCATTGAAGAAACTGACTATCCTTTCCGGATTCCACATAGGGTAGTCGAGTCCGCTCAGACAAACAATATGACTATAGTCTTTTCCGCTATTCAAAACAGCTTTCAGAAGTTCTTCCTGATACAACACCTGACTCCACCCACCCCAGCTAATCCAATAACGGGGAACAAACTGAACTTTATCTGCAAGAGCCTTTTCAAAAGGGGTGATGTCAACTTTTTTGTCAATATGAACATAGAAGTCGGCATTAATGGAAAGTCGTTCAACCAACCTCTTGAGATGGTTAGGATCTGTGTAGGCAGATATGATGTAAGCTATTCTTTTCATCAGAAAATCAATAATGAGTGCAAATATAAATAATATTTTGTACATTTGCGCACATTTTGTTATGTAAATGAAAGAGAGAAATAATGCTTTCGACCTATTGTGCGGCATCTGTATCATCAGAATGATAATGTTGCACATCACAGGTGCCTGTGGATTTGCCAATGAGAGTTGGTGGACTCCGATTATGGATTGGAGTTATTATTTCATGTCGTTCTTCTTTTTCAAGGCAGGTTATTTCAACAAAACCATTTCAGGCAGTTCGAAGGAGTTTATCGGTAAGAAAGCTAAACAGTTGCTTGTGCCTTATTTTGTTTGGGGACTCATCGGAAATGCAATTTTCTATTTCTTCGTTTACTTCGTTCTCGACCCGAAAAACACAGTTTGCAAGTCGCTCACAATCGAGCACACATGGGAGTCAAGTATGTTCTACGGCAATCCGCCTACTTGGTTCCTCTTCTCATTCTTCATAGCTTATGTGGTAGCCCATCTAATTTCTAAAGTACCACCACTTCTGCGTATTCCAATACCTGAATCGATGCGTTGGCATCATCATAAGACAGTGATAAATATAAAGTTGCACTGGATGATTCTGGCTTTCCCATTCATCAGTTGGTGGCTTTGGAAAGAAGGAAACCCTTTGTGGATGAGTCTTAATAATGTTTTTATCGGAATATATCTGTTTTACTTAGGTCGCCTTTGGCACTTCCTGATGGAAAAGATGGGAACAAGTGTGACAGTTATCCTCTCAGTACTTATGCTGGCAGTTTTCGTAGTACTCAACATTCACTTCGGAGGAAAATATACTATGTCGGAAAATCGCTGGGAAGGTCATGCGTTTGCACTTGTAGTGAATATCACCCTTTCGCTTTGCGGACTTTCAGGTTTGCTGCTTTCAATAAGGACTCCAAGAATACCTGTAATAAACTTCATCGGACAGCATTCGATGGTATTCTTCGTAGCACATTATCCGATAATTCAGTTCTACAAACTGGTTCGTTCAGCAAATGTAAAGTCGCTCAAAGGCAACTGGGACGATTTCACCATACTCACAGTAGTGATTTTCATAATATGTTTCCTTTTGGTTCCATATGTTGAAAAAATTCCTTGGTTGAGTGGCAGGTTTAAGAAAAAAGCCTAACTTTGCTGCCAATCATATTTACACATTATATAATAACCATACAATCCCTGACAGACAGAATGAATATAGCTATAATTATTGCAGGCGGAGTAGGCAACCGAATGGGACAGGACATACCAAAGCAGTTTATCAATGTGTATGACAAACCTGTGCTCATCTATACCTTGGAGAGTTTTCAGCGGCATCCGCAAGTGGATAAGATTGAGGTAGTGTGCCTGGATGGTTGGCAGAATGTAGTTCGTTCCTATGCCAACCAATTTAACATAACCAAACTGGAATGGATTGTTGATTCTGGTAGTACAGCTCAGGAAAGTATTCGTAATGGAGTTTACTATCTGGAGAACAAAGTGTCGAAAGATGATAATATAATAATCCACGATGGAATCAGACCTTTGATTGAACCATCTGTGCTGAGTGATGTGATTGAGAAATGTGACAAGTATGGAAATGGTGTCACCAGTATGCCCTATAATGAACAGATTTTCATTGTGAATAAGGAGGATGCCAACACAACCACAGAGTATATTCCACGTGAAACACTCCGTCGTGTGGCTACACCACAGGCTTACAAATTTGGTCTTCTCATCGAGAAGTATCGTGAGGCTTTCGAAAAAGGTATAGGCATAAATGGTTCTTCATACACCAATACCATGATGGTGCAACTGGGAGAACGACTCCATTTTGCTGCTGGTTCAGACAAGAATATAAAACTCACCACTAAGGACGACCTTGAGTTATTCAAGTGTTATCTGAAAATGGATAAGGACAATTGGTTGAAATAAAATGAATAAATCAAATCCGCTCTACAAGGAAGACATCAGCTATATACTCTCCACAAAGGGTATCGACCAGTTGAAGGGAAAGACTGTTCTCATTACTGGTGCCACAGGTCTTTTGGGTATGTGTATGATTGATGCCCTTATGACTTTGGGTGAGGTGAATGTTATTGCTGTAGGCAGAAATAAAGATAAAGCTAATGATAGACTTGGGGAATACTACAACTCTCCACAGTTTACCTTTCTGCAGCAGGATGTGTGTCAGCCTTTTCCCTCTCACTTGATGGTTGACTACGTCATTCCACTTGCCAGCAATACTCATCCTAAGGCTTATTCGCAGTTTCCTGTAGAGACAGTTTTGACAAATGTGAAAGGCGCAGAAAATGCACTTGAGTTGGCTGAAAGATGTGGAGCCACTTTGCTCTATCCGTCTAGTGTGGAGGTGTATGGAAATGCTCGTGGAGAGGACATTTTCACAGAAGACTATACAGGTAATCTGAATCTGTTGAACAGTCGTGCCTGCTATCCTGAATCGAAACGAGTTTGCGAGGCTTTATGCCAATCATATATAAGTGAAAAGGGAACTGATGTGAAAATCGTGCGCTTGAGTCGTATATTCGGTCCTTCGATGTTGTTGAGCGACACAAAAGCATCTTCTCAGTTTATCCTCAAAGCTGTAGCTGGCGAGGATATTGTTCTGAAGAGCAAGGGCAACCAGTTTTTTTCCTACACCTATGTAGCTGATGCAGTAGCTGCAATGATTTATGTTATGCTTAATGGAGCAGTTGGTGTGCCATACAACATTTCAGTTGAGGCTTGTAATGTGCATCTAAGGGATTTTGCAGAACTTTGTGCTAAGGCTGTAGGCAAGAAGGTAATCTTTGATTTGCCAGATGAGGTGGAGCAGAAAGGTTTTTCAATTGCCGTGAATGCCATACTTGACAACAGGCAATTGCTTGCTATAGGATGGAATCCGCACTATGACATGACCAATGCTGTGGAGAGAACCATAAATATATTATGTTCGTAAAAGGTGGATAAGATGGAAAACAGTTTTCTTTCAGAATATGTAAAACAAAATCTGAGGGCTTGTCAGCTGAAACAGTTGGGCATCTTAGAGGAGATAGACAGAATATGCAAGAAGTACGACATAGAATACTGGCTCGATGGAGGTACCATCCTGGGGGCTGTTCGTCATGGAGGTTTTATTCCCTGGGATGATGACATAGATGTGGCTATGCGACTTGAGGAGATGGAGAAGTTTATCAAGGTTGCGCCAAAGGAATTGCCCGAGAATCTGTTTCTGCAAACTCCAGAATCCGATCCTCATTGCAAGGAACCAATCGTGAAGGTTCGCGACATGAATTCTCTCTACATAGAGGCTTCCGACATGTTCAACACAGATTATCAGAAAGGACTCTTCGTAGATATCTTCCCATTCATCGACTATCCTACAGCATCAAGACATTGGATTAAGAAGATTTCACGAGGTATATCTGTAAGCTACAGCATTTTGCATGGACAACACTACTATTCTTTGCGCTCCTTCTGCGAGTTTTTCTATTTTGGAGCCAAATACATGGTATTGAAAGGACTGTGGCAATTCCTATGTTATATCAGAAAACGTGATACTTACATATCCAACATACTGATAAACAACGGATATGGCATCATGCACCGACAGGATAGCATTTTCCCTGTTGGGGAGATACAATTCGAAGGAAAGACTTTCTCTGCTCCCCATAATCCTGATGCTTATCTGAAGGATTTGTATAGGGATTATATGACGGTTCCACCGGAGGAAAAGCGTAAGATTCATGCTATCTTCGTGAAACCAGAACTGATAAAAAAGCGTAAGGAAGACTAAGCAACAGAAAGAACTATTATATGCCAGTAACACTAAAAGACAAAGCTGCAAAAGGATTGTTTTGGTCTGCTTTCAATAGTGGAACCATACAACTGCTTAATGCTGTCTTCGGAATCATACTGGCAAGACGACTAACTCAAGACGACTATGGACTCATAGGCATGTTGATGATTTTTGCTCTTGTAGCTAATTCATTGCAAGATAGCGGATTCGTCACTGCTCTCACCAATCGACGCGATGCCACACACAAGGATTTCAATTCTGTCTTTTGGTTTAATGTGATTATGAGTTTCATGATGTATGTCCTTTTCTTCTTCTTAGCTCCGCTGATTGCTGCATTCTACAACGAACCACTGCTAACTTCACTTTCTCGCTATTATTTCCTAGGTTTCTTCATTGCTTCGTTTAGCATTGTACCCAGAGCCATACTCTTCAGACAGATTAGACAGAAACCATTGGCTATCATTGGGGTTGTAGCTTTGCTAATTTCCGGAACAGTTGGTATCATTATGGCTTACAACGATTTGGCTTATTGGGGACTTGCCACTCAAACCATTCTTTTCAACCTGACTGTTTCTGTGTTGAGTTGGATAGTAAGTGGTTGGCAACCATCTTTTACTATTACCTTCCAACCCATCAGGGAGATGTTTAGTTTCTCCAGTAAAATGCTAATAACTAACATCTTCAACCAGATAAATAATAATATCTTTGCTTTGGTAATAGGAAAACTCTACACCAAAACGGAGGTAGGACTTTATAGCCAGGCAAACAAATGGAATATGATGGGAGCACAGACTATTATTGGTATGGTTCAGGGTGTGGCACAACCCACATTCGTTCAGGTAGGTGACGACAAAGACAGACTCTGTCACTCATTCAGCAAGATGCTCCGATTTACTTGTTTTGTTTGTTTTCCAGTTATGTTCGGACTCTCGCTCATAGCTCCGGAATTCATAGTTATACTCATCACGGATAAGTGGTTGCCGAGTGCCTTACTGATGCGAATACTTTGTGTGGGAGGTGCTTTTTTACCTATTTCAACGCTTTATTTCAATATGCTGATAGCTCGAGGAAAGTCTAATATATATATGTGGAACATAATCTGCCAGGGTCTTGTCATGTTGGCATCAATCATAGCTATCCATTACCTGGCAGGAAATGTGAGGGATATGGTAATCGTTTATGCCTGCATTTTGGCTCTTTGGGTGTTAGTATGGCAGTATTTTGTGTGGAGAGAGATTGGTTTCCGTCTGTTGCAAGCCTTTAAGGACATTCTGCCGTTTGGTTTTTTGGCAGCAGCAACAATGATTACTACATATTTTCTTACTGACAGCATTCAGAATATATACTGGCTTCTGATAAGCAGAATTCTTTTGGCTATGGTGATATACTTAGCTGTGTTGTGGTTGTTGAAAGCGAAGATTCTGCGAGAGAGCATCATTTATATCTTTAAACGAAAACTATAGACATTATGGCAAAACGAAATGTTGCAGTAGTCTTGGCTGGAGGCAAGGGAAGCAGAATGGGAACTGATATACCCAAGCAGTTTTTCGAGATAAACGGAAAGACTGTGTTGGAGTATTCTGTCGAGGCTTTTGATAGTAATCCGTCAATTGACGAAGTGGTTATAGTTTCGCACAAAAACTATATAGATAAGGTAAAAGCTTTGGTCAGCAAGAATAACTATAAAAAAGTTGTTGATGTGCTGGAAGGTGGTAAGGAACGCTACGACAGCAGTCTTGCAGCTGTGAAGAAATATGCTGCAGAAGATGTGATTCTGATACTTCATGATGCTGCTCGTCCGCTGGTGTCGAAACGTATCATAGATGACGTGATTTTCACGATGAAATCGGCAAAAGCATGCGGAGTGGCTATTGCTTCAACCGATACCATTCTGGTATGCAATGATGGTGTGCTTAAGAGTGTGCCGGACCGTAAAACCATGTATCGGGCACAGACTCCACAAGCCTTTGACATCGAAGTGATTCGTTCTGCCTATGAAATAGGTTTGAAAGATCCTGTTTTCACTGCTACCGACGATTGTGGAGTAGTTCTGAAATATCGTCCTGACATACCTATTAGGATTGTAGATGGAGAGGATTCTAATTTGAAGGTAACTTACAAAGATGACCTCAAGATGGTGGAGTTGTATTTGAATAATTGAAACAATTGAAACTGAAACAATATGAAAATAGCTGTTGCCATTCCTACATATAATCGAAAAGAGGTATTGGTGAAATGTCTGGAAGCAGTAGCAGGACAGACATTAAGACCTGAATGCATTTATGTGGTAGATAATCACTCTACTGATGGAACACCTGACTTATTGCGTTCTCTGAATTACGACAAGGAGATAAATGGTGTGAGGATTTGCTATAATTATCTGCCTGAGAATGGGGGTGGAGCTATGGGTTTTTCATTAGGTATGGAAACAGCCTTGAAAGACGGTGGATACGATGCTTTTTGGATGCTGGACGACGATGGATTGCCTGCAGAAGATTGTTTGGAAATTCTCTCAAGATATGTTCGTCAGTATGGTTATGTTTCTCCTGTTTTGATGGATATTAACAATCCAGAGAAATTGAATGGAGCTTGCAAAGGCAGTTATGATCCAGAGGTATTACATGCAGCATATGGTGGAGGAGAACTGATGCCAAGATACTGCAACCCTTTCAATGGAGGACTTTTCTCAATAGAAGCTGTAAAGAAGGTTGGAATACCCAAACGCGAACTGTTCATCTATGGTGATGAAATGAACTACGACATGAGAATGACAGAAGCCGGATTCCCTTCTTATGGAGTTTTCAGTGCCCGACATTTGCACCCTGTCATGCAAGATACAGATGTACATTTTTTGGTACTAGGTCATTTCAAACCTGTCAAGTGGAAGATGTACTGCATGAGTCGAAACAAAGTGTACAACAAGAAAATACAGAAGAGGAGTGTATTAAAGAAGAGTTTGGTTCTTGCATATTACTACTTGATTAGTGAGGCATATTTGTTGCTTTTTCAACGGTCTTGGGATTGGATGAAATTGTTCCATAAAGCGTTCTCCGATGGACTGAATGAACGCTGGGGCGGAGAACGGAAATACATGCAAACAAAATAATTTTGTACTTTTTTCCCTTCTCTTACACACAAAATTCATTTATATCGTTACCTTTGCACCCTAAATTATACAATCTTTACACAAAGTGTAAAAAATATATCGGAATATGAAAATACTGATAGTCAACGGTCCGAACCTGAATTTACTTGGAAAACGTGAACCAGGAATCTATGGTGCGAGGGGTTTTGAAGATTATTATGCTGAGTTGAAACAGCGCTATGCCAACGTAGAATTCGATTATTTCCAGTCGAATGTAGAAGGTGAACTCATCAACAAACTCCATGAGGTCGGTTTCTCGTGGGATGGTATCATACTGAATGCAGGAGCATATACTCATACAAGTGTGGCTCTGCAGGATGCTATTCGTGGAATCAATACTCCAGTAATTGAAGTGCATATCTCGAATGTTCATCAGAGAGAGGAATTCCGACATCACTCTATGATTAGTTGTGCATGTGTTGGAGTGATTTGTGGATTTGGTTTAGACAGCTATCGACTTGCTGTTGAAGCTTTCTTGGCAAAAAATAAGTAAGAGATGCGCGAGGATATTCTGATTTCTGACTTTGTAGATTTTCAGGACGAACTGGACGACTACATCAAAAACCATATAGACCCAGAAGGAGAATATCTGCATAAGCTTTATAGAGCTACCAACTTGCATCTGCTTTATAGCCGAATGGCCAGCGGACATGTACAGGGGAGAATTCTCAAGATGCTTGTCGGAATGATAAAGCCGAAGATGGTTCTGGAGTTGGGAACATACAGTGGGTATAGCGGACTGTGTATCGCAGAGGGATTGCCAGAGGGTGGTCATTTGCATACAATCGAGATAAACGATGAACAGGAAGATTTTACCCGTCCTTGGTTTGAAAACTCAGAATATGCCGATAAGATAACGATGCACATTGGTGATGCCTTGGAGATTGTGCCTAAAATGGGTTTGATGTTCGATATGGCATTTATTGATGCAGACAAAAGGAAGTACAAGGAATACTACGAAATGGTGCTGAACCATCTGAATCCTGAAGGGTATATACTTGTTGACAACACACTTTGGGACGGACATGTACTCAACAAAGAACATACTGATCCGCAAACGGCAAGCATACAGGAATTCAATGATTTCGTTGCCCAGGATTCACGAGTGGAGAAGGTAATACTGCCGTTAAGAGACGGTTTGACGATTATACATAAAAAGAAATAGACATGGATACTAATAGACAAAATAAGATTGCAAGACTGATACAGAAGGATCTTTCTACGATTTTCCAGAAACAGACGCGCCAGACGCGTGGAATCCTCGTGTCGGTCAGTGTGGTCAGGGTAAGTCCTGACTTGAGTGTTGCCAAGGCATACTTGAGTATTTTCCCATCGGAAAGGGCTCAGGAGATACTCGATAATATAAATGCTCATGTCAGCGAAATTCGTTACGAACTGGGAACACTGGAAAGATATCAATTAAGAATTATTCCAGAGTTGAAGTTCTTCATTGACGATTCGCTCGACTATGTAGAGAATATTGACAAACTGCTGAAGGGAGAGAAGTAAAGTTGGCATTTCCGTTCTATATAGCAAAGAGATACCTCTTCTCTAAGAAGTCGCATACCGCAATTAACATCATCAGTGGGGTGAGTGTTTGTGGAGTTGCAATTGCAACGGCTGCTTTGGTGTGTATTCTCAGTGTATTCAACGGTTTCCAGGATATGGTTGCAAACCTGTTTACTGCGTTCGACCCAGAATTAAAATTAGTCCCTATAGAGGGAAAATACATAGCGGCAGATGATGAATTGTTGAAAACTCTTCGTAAGAATGAAAACATTGCCGTTTATACTGAGGTGGTGGAAGATAATGCCCTGCTGATTGCCAACAACCGCCAGGTGATGGTTACAATCAAGGGTGTGGATGATAATTTTGAGGAGTTGACGGATATAAATGACATTCTGTATGGTGATGGCGTCTTCGAACTGCATGCCGATGTGTTGGATTATGGAGTAGCAGGAGTGGGTGTGTTGCAACAATTGGGATTGCCCGTTGATTTCTTACAACCTATTGAAGTATATGCACCACGAGGAGATGAGAGGATAGACATGACTGACCCAGGCGAGAGTTTCAATATAGAAGAGTTGTACTCGCCTAATGTAGGATTTATGGTGAAGCAGAATAAATATGATGGCAAGTATGTACTGACAAATATAAACTTTGCCCGACGTTTGTTTGAGAAGGAGGGGATGGTTACGGGCATAGAACTGAAACTGAAAAAAGGTGCAAGTATTTCATCGATGAAATCGCACATAACGAAGTTGATGGGCAATAAATTCAAAGTGCTTGACAGATATGAGCAGCAGGAAAGCACGTTTCAGATTATGAAAATAGAGAAGTTGATTTCCTATATCTTCCTGACCTTTATCCTGATGGTAGCTTGTTTCAACATAATCGGTTCGCTTTCGATGCTGATTATCGACAAGAAAGAGGATGCTTTGATAATGCGGAATATGGGTGCTGATAATAAACAAATAAGAAACATCTTCATGCTTGAGGGCAGGATGATTTCATTGATAGGTGCCGTTGCAGGAATAGTCATAGGACTTACCCTTTGTCTTATTCAGCAATATTATGGCATAGTACGATTTGGAGACCAAGAGGGAGCATACATCATAGATGCCTATCCCGTAAGCGTGAGAGTGTGGGACATAATATTGGTTTTCATAACAGTGATAGTAGTTGGTTTCATCTCAGTGTGGTATCCTGTTCGTACAATGACTCAAGAAGTGATAGATAATTAACATATATACGTTTAACTAATTTAAAAAAACAACAATGAAAAAGAACATTTATCTTGTGCTAAGTGCAGCTGTATCAGTTGTATTAGCTGGTTGTAGTGGTTTTGGTAAAATCACAAGTGAGAATTTTAATGTAACTCCAACACCATTGGAGTATGTTGCCGGTGAAGTTCCTGCAACTATTAGTGCTAACATCCCTGCTAAGTTTATGCCAAAGAAAGGTGTAGTTACTTGCACACCGGTATTGAAGTGGGAAGGTGGTCAGGCAACAGCTGCCAGCAAGACATTCCAGGGTGAGAAAGTTGAGGCAAACAACACTGTTATCTCATACAAGAATGGTGGTACAGCTACTATGAAGGTTTCTTTCCCATATCAGGAAGAGATGGCTAAGAGCACTCTTTATATGCAGTTCGCAGCTAAGAAGGGTAACAAGGAAGTTAAGATTCCTGAAGTTAAGATTGGTTATGGTGTAATTGCTACTGCAGCTCTTGTTAGTGAGGCTGCTCGTACCAGTGGCCGTTCTGTAGCTCCAGATAAGTTCCAGCGTGTTATCAGCCAGAAGCAGGAAGCTGCTGTTAAGTTCCTTATCAATCAGGCAAATCTGCGCGGAAGCGAACTGAATAGTTCTAATGTTAAGGATTTCATAGCAAAGATGAAGGAAATCAAGCAGGATCAGAAGGGTCTTGCTATTAAGAATGTAGAGGTTAGCGCATATGCTTCACCAGATGGAAAGTACGATTTCAACGAGAAGTTGGCTGAAAAGCGTGGTGAGGTTTCAGAACAGTATGTAAACAAGCAGCTCAAGGCTCAGAAGCTTTCTACAAACGTAGATACTAAATATACAGCAGAAGACTGGGAAGGTTTCAAGGAATTGGTATCACAGTCAAATCTGCAGGATAAGGAAGTGATTCTGCGAGTTCTCTCTATGTATCAGGATCCAGAACAGAGAGAAACTGAAATCAGAAATATCGCTACTGTATATAAGGAACTTGCTGATGCAGTTCTCCCAGAACTCCGTCGTTCTCGTCTCACTATCAACTATGATGTAATCGGTCGTAGCGATGAGGAAATCGTACAGCAGTGCAAAGATGATGCAACAAAGTTGAGTGTTGAAGAACTCCTCTATGCTGGTAACACAATCGCTCAGACTGATGCTGAGAAGGCTGCTTACTACCAGAAGGCAAAGGAATTGTACCCAAGCGACTATCGTGCTTACAACAACCTTGGTGTACTTCAGATGAAGGAGGGTAATGTAGATAAGGCTGACGAATATTATCAGCAGGCTCTTGCACAGGATCCAAATGCTCCAGAACCAAATGCAAATATGAGTACTATCGCACTTATCAACGGCGATTTCAAGTCTGCAGAATTGTATGCCGCTAAGGGTGTAAATGCTCCATCGGCTGACGACAACCTCGGAAATCTCTATGTTGCTCAGGGTAAGTATGATCAAGCTGCTGCAAAACTGGGTAAGTCTGCAAACAACAGTGCTGCTTTGGCTCAGATTCTTGCAAAGGATTATAGCTCTGCAACACAGACTCTGAACAACATTAAGAATCCAGATGCTCTCACATTCTATCTGAAGGCTATCGTTGCTGCTCGTCAGAATGAAGAAGCTGCTATCCTTACTAATCTGAAGCAGTCTATTCAGAAAGATAGCTCTTATCGTCAGAAGGCTCTCAACGATTGCGAGTTCTATAGTTTCCCTAATATCACAAAGGTACTTTGATAAAGTCTTTGATATATTCATTAGCTTCTATGACCACACTCTTACTGATAGGGTGTGGCCATAGTGGCAATGGTTTCACTATCGAAGGTGAATTTGATGGCATGAAGTCGGGCGAACTTTTTATCTATTCGCCTTACAACCCCAATGCTACAATTGATACACTGAAGATTGCAGATAGCCGTTTTGAATATAGAGGAGAGGTTTATGATACCATTCCTTATATCATCCTGTTTCCAAATGCAGTGGAACAGGTAGTGTTTGTCAGTCCAGGGAAGACGATTGAGTACAGTGCTGCTACCAATGACCTGAAAAACTACAAGGTAGAGGGTTCTGAGGAGAATGAACTGATGATGCAGTTCCGGAAAGATATCTCGGAGGTGAAAGAATCTGATGTTCCAAATGTAGCAAAGCAGTACATATTGGACAATCCGCAGTCTGCCGTTGCTCTTTATCTGTTTGATAAATTTTTCCTGCAAAACAGTAATCCCAATTTTGCTGATGTGAAGCAGCTCATCAGTGTTCTTCGTCCATATAATTCTACAAGTGTTTTGTTATATTCTGCCGATGCAATGCTTGATAATGCCGGAGCTTTGACAGAAGGGAAAAAACTGAAGAATATAGAACTGACAAATACGAAGAAAGTGAAGCGGAAGTTGTGGAACGAAACGGACAATACAGACTATACTGTCGTTATGTTCTGGGCTTCATGGCAGAGAAACAGTTATGACTTGATGTATAAGTTTCGCAACTTTCAAAAGGAATATGGTGAGATTGTACGTTTTGTTGCTATCTCGCTAGATAATCAGCGTTACAGGTGGGAAGATATTGTGCGTCGCGATTCCCTCATCATTGAGCATTATTGTGATGGATTAGCGTGGTCGTCGCCTATAGTAAACGAATTGGCATTGGAGGCAATTCCTACTTATTTGTTGGTTGACAAGAAGCACAACATCACTTATAAATCTGATGATATGGAAAAAATTAAAGAAAAACTGAAAAAACAATTACACTAAAATCACATATACAATGAATACATTAGAAAAAATATTTGCCGAGAAATTACTTAATATTAAAGCTATCAAGTTGCAACCTGAAAATCCCTTCACATGGGCAAGTGGTTGGAAGTCACCTTTCTATTGTGACAATCGCAAGACTCTTTCTTTTACCGACTTGCGCACTTTTGTAAAGACAGAGTTGGCTCGCTTGCTGATTGAGAATTTTCCTGATGTAGATGCTGTAGCCGGTGTTGCTACAGGTGCTATTCCTCAGGGTGCTTTGGTAGCTGACCTTCTGAATAAACCATTTGTATATGTAAGAAGTAAACCAAAGGATCATGGATTGGAAAATCTTATTGAAGGTGAACTCGCTCCAGGTTCTAAGGTTGTTGTCATCGAAGACCTCATCTCAACTGGCGGTTCTTCGTTGAAGGCTGTTGAGGCTATCCGTAAGAGTGGTAGCGAAGTGGTTGGTATGATTGCAAGTTACACCTACGGATTCCCTATCGCCGAACAGGCATTCAAAGATGCAAATGTGCGTTTGCTCACTCTTACTAACTACGAGGCAGTGCTTGAGGTTGCCCTTGAGAGCGGTTATATCACAAAGGATCAGGTTCCAATGCTCAACGAGTGGCGCCGCGACCCTGCAAACTGGAAAAAATAATTGAGAAAATACATATCATGGCAAGATACGAAAGTACAATAAAACAGATACCATTCCCTGTAGAAAGTGTCTATTCGAAACTGTCAGACCTTAATAATCTGCAGGTAATAAAAGAACGCATCAACGATCCCCTCATTCAGCAGCAGATACCAGATGACAAGCGTGACCAGATACGCGATGTCATCGATAAGATGGAATTTACTGCAGATAGTGTTTCGTGCGATGCAGGAATGGTAGGCACTGTTTCTGTAGAAATTGTGGAGCGCGAGGAGAACAAATGTGTGAAGTTTCAGTCGATGAGTTCGCCTGTTGCTTTCACATTTTGGGCACAGGTATTACCGACATCGGACAACAGCAGTAAGATGAAACTCACCGTTGATGCCGATTTGAATTTCTTTATGAAACAGATGCTCGACAAACCATTGAAGAATGGTATAGAGAAGATGGCAGATATGCTTGCAATGATACCATATAATTAAAGCAACGATTATGGCAGAAAAACTTTGGACGAAGAACGTTAATATGACTGCAGAGATAGAGAAGTTCACTGTCGGTCGCGATCGTGAGATGGATCTCTATCTGGCAAAGTACGATGTTATCGGTTCGATGGCTCATATAACCATGCTTGAGAGCATCAATTTGCTCACCAAGGATGAATTGGATGTGCTCCTGAAGGAGTTAAAACTGATTTATGAGCAGGCTGAACGGGGCGAATTTGTGATAGAGGAAGGTGTAGAGGATGTGCATAGTCAGGTGGAACTGATGCTCACCCGTAAGTTGGGCGATGTAGGCAAGAAGATACATTCCGGCCGTTCCCGTAACGATCAGGTGCTTGTTGACCTCAAGTTATTCATTCGCGATCAAATTCGCGAGATTGCAGAGTTGGTTAAGCAGTTGTTCGACGAACTGATTATTCAGTCTAATCGTCATAAGGACGTTCTGATGCCGGGGTACACTCATCTGCAGGTTGCTATGCCATCCAGTTTCGGACTTTGGTTTGGTGCCTATGCAGAGAGTCTGGTCGATGACATGCAGTATCTGCTGGCTGCCTGGCGCATAACTAATCGCAATCCACTTGGTTCTGCAGCAGGTTATGGTAGCAGTTTTCCGCTGAACCGTCAGATGACAACCGACTTGCTGGGCTTCGACTCTATGGATTATAATGTGGTTTATGCTCAGATGGGTCGCGGAAAGACCGAACGCAACGTGGCATTTTCCATGGCATCTATTGCAGGTACTCTTGCAAAACTGGCGTTCGATGCCTGTATGTTCAATTCGCAGAACTTTGCCTTTGTGAAGTTGCCTGCCGATTGCACTACGGGTTCTTCAATCATGCCGCATAAGAAGAATCCGGATGTCTTCGAACTGACCCGTGCGAAATGTAACAAACTGCAGTCCCTGCCTACAACAGTCACGATGATTATGAATAACCTGCCGTCGGGATACTTCCGCGACTTGCAGATTATCAAGGAAACATTCCTTCCTGCTTTCGACGAACTGAAAGACTGTCTGAATATGGCTACATACATTATCAGGAAGATGGAAGTGAACGACCATATCCTTGACAATCCTATCTACGACCCTATCTTCTCCGTTGAAACCGTCAACCAACTCGCTGCTTCTGGTATGCCGTTCCGCGATGCATATAAGAAGGTGGGACTCGATATAGAGGCTGGAAAATTCAAACCGAACAAGGATCTTCACCACACCCATGAAGGTTCGCTCGGTAATCTTTGCAACGATAAGATACAGGCACTCATGGAGAGCACTTTGTCGCAGTTCGATTTCCACAATATGCAACAGGCAATCCAAAAACTCCTAACTCCTAACTCCTAACTTTTACCATGCTATATAAATATTGCGGACATAGTGGAGTTCAACTCCCGCTTCTTTCCCTCGGACTATGGCACAACTTCGGGTCTGTGGATAACTTCGATACAGCCTCGCAGATGATTCTGCATGCTTTCGATAAGGGTATATGCCACTTCGACCTTGCCAACAACTATGGTCCTGAACCAGGTTCGGCAGAGACAAACTTTGGTCGTATCCTGCATAATAATTTGGCTGCCCATCGCGACGAGATGTTCATCGCCAACAAGGCGGGACATGATATGTGGCCCGGGGTGTATGGCACAGGTTCTTCGCGCAAAAACCTGATGGCAAGCATCGACCAGAGTCTGAAGCGTTGCCGTCTTGAGTATTTCGACATTTTCTATAGTCACCGATACGATGGTGTTACTCCTGTTGAGGAAACGATGCAGGCTCTCATAGATATTGTCCGTCAGGGAAAGGCTCTCTATGTGGGCATATCAAAATACCCTGCTGACAAACAGCAGTTGGCATACGACATCCTGCGTGAGGCTCATGTTCCTTGTCTGCTCTCGCAGTATCGCTGTTCTATGTTCGACCGCAAAGCGCAGTTGGGTGGTTTGCCTACGAATGAAGACCCGACAAAGAGCAATTTCCAGATTGCTGCCAACAATGGTTCGGGCATTATCTGCTTCTCGCCGCTTGCACAGGGTTTGCTGACAGGGAAATACGATAATGGCATTCCTGCCGACTCGCGTATAGCCAAAGCATCAGCATTCCTGCATACCACAGATGTTACTCCTGAACGAATCGAAGCTGCGAAGGCATTGGGACAGATTGCCAAAGAGCGTGGGCAGTCGATGGCACAGATGGCATTGGCATGGGTTCTGTCCGATGAACGAGTTACTTCATGCATCATTGGCACTAGCAGTGTTGCTCAAATGGATAACAACCTGCAGGCACTTGACAACCTGCAGTTCACTGACGAAGAAAAACAGAAAATCAATGAAATCATATATAAGCCGGAACTTTCTTTTTAGTCTCGTAGTATTATTTGCCATTTCATCGTGCAAAAAGAACGAAATAAATGCCACCTACGAACCTTTTCCAGGATGTCCGCCACCCTTCATCAGTTTGGCGCCTCTTAGTTATGCAGAGCTTACCGCGGCTCTGAATCAAGGTTCGTTCGTGACTATCCGCTCTGTAACTACTGCGGGCGACTATAATACTAAAATCCGCATCTCCAACGGAGTGAATACACAAGATTATGTACCTGCTGCGATTGATTTTAAGTCCTTCCGTTTCGGTTGTGGTGGTATAATTACAGGCACGAATTACGGTGGCGAACCACTTGCTTACGACCTTGCATGTCCGAATTGCCGCAGTGTGGAATATCGTCTTACTGTCAATACAGACGGAACGTGTTCTTGTTCGCATTGTAATATAGTGTACGACCTCAACAACTACGGTTTCATCATTAATACTGAGAAGAACACTATTCACAGCGCACCTCGAGGTCTGTATCGCTACAGGGCTGAGATAAATCCGCAAGTGGTTCATGTCTGGCTTTGATTTATACCACAACGTAAAACAAATACTCCTCCAAGGCGGCATCTCAGAGGGCGAAGCATCAGCATTGGCATTTATGCTGATAGAGGAAACGACTCAGCTCTCGAAGGCGCAGATTCTCACATCCGACTGCGATGGAACCGATGCAGATTCCCTGCTCTCAATGGCACAGACCATAGCCTCGGGCACACCCATACAGCAGGTGCTGGGCTATGCATACTTCTGCGGTCTGAAACTCAAAGTCACCCCCTCCGTTCTCATTCCCCGTCCTGAAACAGAAGAATTAGTCCGTTGGGTAGCAGACGAATCTCCAGCTCCCCATTCCATTCTCGACATAGGCACCGGTTCCGGCTGCATTGCCATAGCCCTTGCCAAAGCGCTGCCTCAGACCCGACTGACGGCAATAGACATCAGCGATGAAGCCCTTGCCGTAGCTCGCGAGAATGCTAAAATGCACGATGCAGATATAGACTTTATCCAAGCAGACATCCTCAATCCAAATCCCTCTTTAGCAAATAACCGGTTTGATGTTATAGTATCAAATCCTCCTTATATATGCAATAAAGAAGCCGATGAGATGGAGAAAAACGTATTGGACCACGAACCTCACGTCGCACTATTCGTGCCCGATGACGACCCTCTGCTCTTCTATCGTGCCATAGCTGAAAAGACTCTTACGATGCTCACCCCTGACGGAACCCTCTTCTTTGAGATAAACCGCCTCTATGCTCAAGAGCTGACAACCATGCTGCAGTCTATGGGCTTCCAGCACATTACCGTCAGACAAGACCAATTCAATAACGATCGAATGCTTCGAGCGCGAAAACGATAACGATAACGAAAACGAAAACCAATTATGCATTATGCATTATGAATTATGCATTAAACTACTATGTCAATAACATTTCCTTCTCCTATCTTCGGTCCAGTTCATAGTCGCCGTCTCGGCATATCGCTTGGCATCAACCTTCTCCCTTCCGACGGGAAACTCTGTTCGTTCGATTGCATCTATTGTGAATGCGGACTGAATGGCGACCATCGTCCGCAGCAGAAAATTCCTACCCGCGAGGCGGTAGCTCAGGCATTGGAACAACAACTGATTAAGATGCAGCAGGAGGGCACCACACCCGATGTGCTCACCTTTGCCGGCAACGGAGAACCGACTCTCCACCCGCAGTTTTCAGAAATCATCGACGATACCATCCTCCTGCGTAATCATTATTTCCCCAATGCCAAGATCAGTGTCCTGACCAATGCCACACAGATTATGCGTCCTCAGGTGTTCGATGCCCTCCGTCGCGTAGATAATAATATATGTAAGCTCGACACCATCAATCCTGACTACATCGACGCGGTTGACCGTCCCCACAAGGGTTACGACGTTCAGGCCGTCATCGAGCGCCTTATTGCTTTCGGAAGCGACTGCATCGTTCAGACTATGTTTATGCAGGGCGAACATGAAGGCAAGGATGTGAGCAACATCTCCGATGAATTCGTGAGTCCCTGGCTCAGTGCCCTGCAACTCATCCAGCCTCGCGAAGTGGAGATATACACCATAGACCGCGAAGTACCTGTCAAGGGACTCCGCAAAGCTACTCCTACCCAGCTCGACTCCATACGTGACCGCGTCGAAGCCCTCGGCTTCCACTGCACCGTCGCTTATTGAATACTTAAAAATGAGCTATTTCTTCATTTTCTTTGCCACCCACAGCACCCACTCGTCGATATTGTCCGTCAACTCTTCAGGATAAGGCAGTGGGATGATGACATCAGGTTTGTGGCCTGGATTCTTCTCCTTGCATAATTCTTCGAAGATGTCATCAACGGTCATCGGGCATACCAATGTGATATCGCTGTGGGGTAGACGGATTCTGTTGATATTGCCGGTCTGGTCACAACCATTGGTACGCTCACGACCATAGACCTTGACATGGCTCTTGGGATATTCGCGAATCCACCTCACAGGCGATTCGGCAGCGCTGGCGGTTTTGTTGTCAACGATGATGGCACCTCTCTTCACAAGTGACGTTCTCTCATTGCTTCCCTTGGGCACGGTCCACCAGTTGATGAGACTGCCTTCTTCGGTTACCAGAGCCTCCTTCATCACGTCATCATGCCTGTACTTCTTCAGTATGCGGTTGTTCTCAGTGCTTACCATATAATAAAACTTTGCATCCTTCTCCATTTTGCCCTCGCACATCAGCCAAGTAAACAGCATACTGATATGGTCGCTGCCGCCTCCGTTACCGCGAAGGTCGAGGATAAGGTATTTGCAGCCTGACTGCTTGAACTCTTCCTCCTTCTTCAGCATCCATTCGTAGGTTGGCACGTCACCCATGCACGAAGGCAGACGCAGCAGATAGGTCTCATCATCCACCTTGCAGCCGACAGGTTCGGGGGCGTATTTGGGGATGAGTTTTTTGTAGTCAACGATAACATCTTTCGTCATGTTCCAGAACGTTGGTGACGAGCATTGAGTGTGTCGGTCAAAGTTTTTATAGAACCAGAACACATAGCGGCTCACGGCTTCGTCGCTTGTTATCTCACCACGCATCAGCTGCGACAGCAGCGAGTCTTTCATGGCCTTATATTCCTTCTCAAAGCCTTTCCGCATGAGGACGGGGAAGATGGCGTTGTTCTTCTCATTAGCATCGACTGCGAAGTCGAAGGTCTCGAAAGCCTTGCGGATGGAGTCGGGCTGATTGCCGTAAGTCTTCTCAAAGCCGTCAACCATGAAGCGTGAGATGTCCTTCGTCATCTGTGGTACATCTGTGCCGAACACCTCCTGAATATTCTGAGGCAGACCGCAGCGATCCCATATAGTGACAGACGGACGTCCCTCGCTGTCGTTAGTGGTTATGGAAATCGTTTCACTGTCAAACCAGTTTACGACGAATGTATGGTTGTCAATATCATAGGCATATTCGCTCAGATAGGTGCAGGGTGAGAAGCGGCATTGCAGATTAGACCTTGGGAAAGAGGGGTTGCCATAGACGGTGACCATCTCGCGGCTACCGAAAATCTGATACTCCTCCTTCTCTGCCCCTTCTGTCCAATACTGCGAAGTGGCTGTGTTGGTCTGCTGCTTACCACGCAGTTTCCACACGCCATGTAGACGGTGCTTCTTGGCGCCAAGCTTCATCTGCAGCAGATTATATGAGCGCAGCATCACGTCGTCGGAGTCGTTCACTTGCTCGTAAATCTCGTCGATATTCGTGCCGTATGGGAACAGATGTTCGTTGAAGGCACTGCGGTCGTTGAACCAGCGCAGCGTAAATGTGCTGTCGGAAGTGCTGAACAGCTGTATGCCCTTGTTCTCGGTCTTTGACAGCTCGCCGGTAAACTGCAACGGCTTTCCGTCAGGATTGGAAAGTCCGAAATCCACAGGTTCGCTGGGGAATATCACAGAGTTGTAGCCGACTGTAAGCGAATACTTGTCCAGACAGAACTTATACTGCTTGAACTGTGCCTCCAGATGTTTCCCGTCCTGATGAATTATTTCGGAGAGTTTGTAAACTCCATTGGGAATCTGCGACTGAGCATTCACTTTTAAAGTGACCACGGCTGCCATGAATAGCAGTGCAGTGATGATGTTTTTCTTTTTCATTGCTCTTTTCTTATTTATCTTTAATATATGCCTAAAAACACTGGTGATATGTGCTTTTCACTCTTTTTCACCATGCAAAGATAAGATATATTTGCGAATCCAACACTCTTTATCTCCGAAAAAACTGCTAGGCGTTTAGGCGAGTCGGCGCGTCATTTTGTTTTTCATATTGCCGTAGGAGTGCTAAAAAATAGTTATTAAAATTATTATATATAATAATTCAATACAAGGTTTTTGATGCGGGTAGCCGTAGCTTATTGATGCTTACATACTAACATGACAAAGTATTCCGACACTCTTGCAAGCCGCTTGCGAGAGTGTCGGAATGTGTTTTGAGCCTTGCAAGTCCCTTGCGAGACCGCCAAACCGAGATTTGGAATTTGCAAGCCGCTTGCTAACTCCACAGGATGTATTTTTGTATTTGCAAGCCGCTTGCAAACCATCCCAAACCAATTTTTACACTTGCAAGCCCCTTGCGAGCATCACAAAAAGGATTTTGGCATTCGCAAGCCACTTGCGAGAGTATTGGAATGTGTTTTGAGTCTTGCAAGCCCCTTGCGAGCATAAAATAAGTTTTTTTATTTGAGGTTTACTTCCAGTTCGACGGGGCAGTGGTCGCTGCCGAAGATGTCGGTGTGGATGCGGGCTGCTACGAGGTTGTCTTTGATGCGCTCGGAGCAGAGCCAATAATCGATACGCCAGCCGGTGTTCTTTTCGCGGGCATGGAAGCGGTAGGACCACCAGGAGTAGATGTCGGTCTGGAGTGGATGGAAATGACGGAATGTGTCGATGAAACCGGCAGAGAGGAGTTGTGTGAATTTCTCCCGTTCTTCGTCGGTGAATCCGGCATTCATGTGGTTGGTCTTGGGGTTCTTCAGGTCTATTTCCTGATGAGCCACGTTCATATCTCCACAGACGAAGACGGGTTTCTGCTTGTCGAGCTGAGTGAGGTAGAGACGGAAGGCATCGTCCCAAGTCATGCGGTTGGAGAGTCGGCGGAGTCCATCCTGCGAGTTTGGAGTATAGACCGTAATAACGAAGAAATCGGCATATTCCAATGTGATTATTCTGCCTTCGGTGTTCATGTCGGTCCAACCGTCGTCGGGCATCTGGTCGATGATGTCCTGTGGCAGTCCGTATGTGACGTTGAGCGGATGGTGCTTGGTATAAATGGCTGTACCGCTATAACCTTTCTTTTCGGCGTAGTTCCAGTAGGATTCGTATCCGGGGAACTGCAGGTCGAGCTGTCCCTGCTGGATTTTTGTTTCCTGCAGACAGAAGAAATCCGCGTCGAGTGCGGCAAAGGTATCGCTGAAGCCTTTACCGCACACGGCGCGGAGTCCGTTTACATTCCATGAAATGAGTTTCATTATGCGAATTTGCTGAGGTCCACTTTGTGCATGTCACCTTCCTTGAGGAATGTGTCGTGGAAGCAGTGTGTAGCTGCCAGATTGTGGCATGAGTGGCCTTTCTGTGAAATCTTGATGTAGTCCCAAAGCAACTGCTTGTAGTCTGGGTGAGCACAGTTCTCGATGATTGCTTCAGCACGCTGCATTGGTCCCTTGCCGCGGAGGTCGGCAACTCCCTGTTCTGTTACGATGATGTTCACATCGTGTTCTGTGTGGTCGATGTGTGAGCAGAATGGTACGATTGATGAAATCATACCGCCCTTTGCCACTGACGGACAGGTGAAGATGGAGAGGAATGCATTGCGCTCGAAGTCGCCACTGCCGCCGATACCGTTCATCATCTTTGTACCGCAGATCTGAGTTGAGTTAGCGTGTCCGTAGATGTCAACTTCGATGGCTGTGTTGATGGCGATAAGTCCGAGTCGGCGAATCACCTCTGCGTTGTTTGATATTTCAGATTGACGAAGCACGAGCTTGTCCTTGAAGAAATCGATGTTGTCGTAGATGCTCTGCAGTTTGTCGTTGGTAACGGTAAGCGAACATGTTGATGCACAGCGTACCTTGCCTTCGAACATAAGGTCAACGATGGCGTTCTGGAGCACCTCGGTGTAGATTTCCATTGCCGGCATCTCTGGGTTGCTGCCGAGTGCGAAGAGGATGGCATTGGCTGTAGTACCCACACCGCTCTGGAATGGGAGGAAGCCAGGAGGGATGATGCCGCGCTTCTTTTCGCCCATGAGGAAGTGTGCCACGTTTTCACCGATCTTGTCTGTGATTGGGTCGGCATCCTTGAACGAACGAGCCTCGTCGGGTATGTCACACTCTACAACACCTACGATTTTCTTTGGGTCGATCTGCAGGTAAGTAGTACCGATGCGGTCGGTTACCTTCTCAATCATGATAGGCTTGCGCTGTGGCGGGTCGAGTGGCTCGTACACATCGTGAATACCTATTGACTTAGGTGAGTGGAATGCGTTGAGTTCGATGATTACACCCTTCTTTGCCAAACGGGCTATAGTAGGAGAGATACCACCTGCGGCAGTAAGATATACCTTGCCGTCGTCTTCGATGGCGCAGACTTCGATGATAGCCCAATCCACATCGCCAAGGAATCCGTAGCGAAGGTCCTGTGCCATCATACCGAGGTGGATGTCCTGATATGCGAGTTCACCATTGTTTACGTGTTTGCGGAATGTAGGATTAGTAGTGTAAGGAGCACGGTAACGGATAGCGTGTTCGTCGGAGAGTAATCCGTCGCAAGACTGACCAGTTGATGCACCTGTGAAGATACCGATCTGGTATGGTCTGCCTGCCTCGTGTTCTGCGTGTGCAATCTTAGCAATTTCTGCTGTCACTGCCTTTGGAGTACCTGCTGGAGTGAATCCTGAGAGTCCGATGTTGTCTCCGTTCTTAACTAATGCTGCTGCCTCCGCAGCGGTAATTCTTGTAAAAGCCATAATTGTTTGTTTCTGTTTTTACCTTTTTATAATCGTTTATGAAATTATCTTGTTTGCTCCTGAAGTGATTTTCACATACTCAGGATGTTCTTTTGCAAAGTTGTCAATGTAGCGGATGCGTTTCTCGTCGTATAGTTCGCTTACTGCTATCAGAATGCCTGTTTCCTCTACATCGCCAAAACCGTAGTTGATGGCTGTGCCGAACATCTTCATTGTCGGCGACAGACACATATATGCGTTGACAAGTGGCGGAATGCTGAATCCGAGAGCTCTGATTTCACGGTTCAGCACCTTGTAGTCTTCCTTGAAATCGTTGTAGCAGAAAATTTTGTCGAATATCTCTTTGTCGTGCTCCAAAGTAAGCGGTTTTGTCGGGATAACGAGGTTTTGCTTGTCGCCGAAATGTTTCTGCAGGAAATACAGAATCATATCGCGTCCCATGCGGTTGTAAGAAGGATACATGGTCACCTTGCCGAAGTAGTATTTGCAGCCAGGCATAATAACTGCAAGAGCTCCGAGTCCGTCCCACAGATTGTCGAGAGCGAAGATAGCTTTCGAACCGACACGGGTTGACTGGTATTCCAAAGTGACGAACGAGCGACCCAGTTCGATGGTGTAAGGCAGGTAGTTTTTGATGAATTCATCGGAGAAGTGGAACATATGGCTGGTAGCCAGAATGGGTTGCCCCTCCTTGTCGAACTTAATGTCCGGACCTAAGATGTAGCGATAGCCGCCAATGATTTTCTGTGCTTCCGGATCCCATACGATGAGTTGCTTGTATGGATTGTCCATCGTATCGAATTCGTCAATATCACAGTCTAAGCCTGTGCCACCACCAGCAGCGCGGAAAGCGATTTCGCGCAGACGACCTATCTCACGCAACACGTTTGGCGAGTCTTGCCAAGTCACGATGTATATTTCGTTGTTGCTACGACTTGTCATGCGCAGCTGCTTGTCTGGGGTCAGTTCCTGAAGTAGAACCTCCACAGGAATTGGTGCGATAATTTCTTGCTCCATTATGCCTTATTTAATTCATATACTTTGTCTTCAACCCAAGCAGCCCATTGGGATGGGGTCTTGGATGGGTCGGTAAATGTTTGCCAGGGGATGGGTTTGCCAAATGTCACGGTAAATTCCTTACCTCTGTTTTTGTACATCTCATCGGGCAGATACAGCATTGCTATATTTATCTTGAGGTGTAGTTTTTTGCACCATCGTGCTATGTTATAGAATTTTTCCGAGTTGTGTCCCGAGAAATGTACTGGAATTACGTCACGTTTGTATTCTATGCTCTTCGTTATAAATGTCTTCTTCCAAGGCAAGTCGTGAATCTGTCCGTCGTCGCCCTTTCTCGAACACAGTCCTGCTGGAAACATCACAACGTTTTTCTCACTGGCAAAAGCCTTCTCAATCATCTGCGGAAACTGCCTGCTTTGAGCTCCTGTCTTGTTGATGGGAACGCATAGCGGAGCCAAACCTTTCAAGTTCATCAGGAGATCGTTTACAAGATACACCATCTTGCTATTCCATTTGCCACATACTATGCTGCCTAAGGCAAGTCCGTCCTGACCGCCAAGAGGGTGATTGGAAACGATGGTAAAGTATTTGCCGCCTTCGTTGCCTGGCAGAGCATCAAGCCCCTCGGTTATCACCCCGTCTATGTCGGTTTGAACTTTTATGCGGTTGCCAAGATAATTCAGACATCCGTCGAGCCATTCTTTACCCTCAAGTCCTTTGCCTTCCCCCGTCAGATAGAAGTTTATGAAGTCCTGATGCAGAATATTCTTAAGCCAATGTACTAAAAATCCTGGAACAAACTTCGATTTATTTCCAAGTTTATCTCTCAAGATCTTATCAATATCAACTCTAAAATCCTGTTCCTTGCTTTCCATTAAACTCTATAACTGATTTTGTTTCCAAATAATGCGCGAAGTTACGATATTTTAATGATATAACGTACTATAACGAACAAAAAATGCACAAAAAATGCCATATCGTGTAATGATATGGCAAAAAAGAATGTTTATGGTGGGTTAGTTACGGAATTTTTGTGCTTTAGTTACGGATTTTTATTTCGTCAGTTCTGTACAAATACGGTCCTGTATTTTATGTCCGATGTTAGTTTTGAGTACTCCGTTGTTGATGATTGCAAAAGCCAGCAAATGTCCGTTTGAGGCTGTTACATATCCTGCAAGGGAAGACACACCTGTTACTGTGCCGGTTTTAGCAAACACATGACCCAGGGCAGGTTTGCGAATCATACGTTTTTCCAAAGTTCCGTCTTGTCCCGCAATAGGCAGGGCAGGCATCAGGTTGTCGTAGATGCGTTTGTTATTGTAGGCATAGCGAAGCATGTTTACGAGTGTTGCCGGGGTTAGGAAATCGTAGGGCGAGAGTCCGCAACCGTCATGAACCTTCACCTTCCAAGTGTTCACTCCTGCTTTCTTGAGCACACTATTTACCACCTTTGCTCCGTCTTTGTATGTGGCACCATTGCCTGCCTCAGAGTGTGACAGTTGTGCGAACAGGGCTTCGGCATACAGGTTGTCGGAGTTTTTCATTATGCGAGGCAACAGTTCGAGGATGTTTGTCTTCTTCACGTAAACAGTAACACTATTCAATGGCGTGTCGGCATTGATTGCATAACCGTGACAGTTGATGCCTTCCTTCGCCAATTGTGTTGCAAGTGTCTGTACGAAGTGGAGGGCAGGATTGAAGTCTATGTCTGTAGGGTATTTATTGCTTTCGGGTGTGAGTCTTCCTCTGTCGAAAAGCAGTGGCGAAATGTATGGGTGGTAAACGCTTGGTTTGTCGTCCCAGCACCAGCCATTTCCCAACAGAGGCAGGTCCTTGAAACTGGTGTCGGCATAGATGAAACCTGCGATGGAATCGATACCCATGCCTCTGATTGCTCCAACAAGCAACATAAGGTCGTCGAAGGTGTAGGTTGGGTCAAAACCACCACGAATATATATGTTGCCTTTAAGATATTTTACTGTTCTTACCGTGTCGGTTGTGTATGACTCACTTACGATATTACCAGTACAACTTGCTGTGGTTTGTATGTCGTACTCCTCACCCAACACATCGAGAGCAGTAATGGTGGTAAGCAGTTTCTGGCAGGATGCCGGACGCATCACTTTGTGGTCGTTATAGCGCCAAAGCAAACTGTTGGCAGTCAGGTCGAAGATTTGGATGCCTGTGTCGTAGTGAGCTGTGTCCAACTCCTGCGACAGTTTATCGAGTGCAGCCACTACCGACTGCTGCCATGATTGTGCCTGTACATTGCCAGTTAGGCACAAAGCAAGAAGCATAATGTAAAATGCAGATTTCTTCATTTCTAGTTTTCGTTATTCCGACGGGGAAACCGTCGGACACCGTTTTCGTTTTGGTTTTCGTTATTCCATCGGACTTGTCATTCCTACTTCACAATGGTTGCCGGAGCGGAAGATAGCTTTTGCTGCCTTCTGTATGTCTGCAGTAGTAATGGAGTTAAGAGTCTTCTCGTATGGTGTTACCCAGTCGTTCCCCCAAATGGCATACTCCATCATCTGATTCATCCAGTAACCATTGTTCTTGAGTCGTTCGGCATGGGAGCGCAACATATATTCCTTTACTTTCTTCAGGTCTTCTTCCTTCGGACCTTTTTCCACCATTTCATCGATGCCTTTGTAGATTATCTCGGTCATCTTCTGGCGTTTCTCCGGAGCAGTAGTAAGCGATATAGTCATTGAAGCCTCTTCGGTTGGATAACGAACCACATTACCTCGTACAGGTACTCCGTAAGCTCCGCCTTCATCCTCGCGTACAGTCTCTGTGTAAAGCATATCCATGAGTTGGTCGAGCATACTGACTACAAGGGAGTTGCGCTGGGTTGGCTTCATCTTGGTGTGATATGAGAATTGAACGAGAGCACGAGGAGTTTCCTGTTTCTTCTCAAAGACATTATAGATTTCGCCTTCAGGGTCGCGAAGACTGATTATATTGTATTTTTCTTTGCCAGGAAGTGTAGGCAGAGCTCCAATATATTTTGCAAGCAGAGGAGCGATGGAATCGGCATTGCAATCGCCTACGATGAAGAATTCGAAATCGTCACCATCCGCAAATCGTTCACGGTACAATTCCAGAAGGCGGTCATAGTTGACGCGATCCAAGTCGGCAGGACGAGTTCGTACAGCGCGTGGATGGTTGTTGTAGATTACCTTTGCTATTGTATCTACAAGAGCAATGGTAGGTTGCAGTTCCTGGTTGCGCAGACTTTCTTTGGTTCGGTTAATGAGTGAAGTGAAAGCCTCTTCATCCTTGCGTGGAGCTGTGAATGTGAGATAAACAAGTTGGAGGAGTGTTTCGAAGTCTTTTTTCACACACGAACCATTGATGCCCTCCGCATTAGCACCTACAAAGGCATTGGCGCTGGCTTGTTTGCCTGCAAGAGCTTTGCTGAGGTCGGTGTCGCTGAAATTGCCCAATCCTCCGACTTTTACTCCGCCTATATTGCTGGTCTGCAGGTATTCATCGTCGCTATAGAGGGAGTTGCCTCCGAAGCTATGGGCGCTTAAGCTAATCTGATTTGGTGAGAAGTCGGTTTGCTTTACATGCACTTTGATGCCGTTGCTCAGAAGGATGAGTTTTGCTCCGAATTTGTCGTCCTTAATCTTCTTTACAGTACCTGGAGCAGGCATCTGTTCGATAAGCGGACGATTGTTGACTTCCTCCTTAAGCGGTTGAATATCCTCCTTCTCCACTTCTGCAAGATAACCGAGAATTTCCTCTTTAGTAGGCAGAATGTTATCGGGTTTGTCAGCAGCAAACATAGCAACTGCGAGATTAGAATCGGGCATCAGGGTGAAAAGCTGATTTACCAGTTCAACTGTGTATGTTGGCACAACATGGGTCATCATGTCATACTCTACTTCTATGCCCGGACAGGGTTCCTGGTCGATGAAGTTGCGTATGTATTCATTCACATAACTTGTGTTCTGTACCTTGTCCCGATGCAGGTAGGTCTTCTCCAGTCGTGAAAGGTATTCAGCCTTGAAACGGTCAAATTCTGCTGCTGTGAAACCATATTTCTTTGCTCGCAGAATTTCTCTGTATAGTGCCTGTACACCTTCCTTGTATTGGTTTTCCTTGCAAACCACATGACCTGTGAAGGCTGCTTTAGTCTTCGAAATCAAATAATCATTGTGAAAGAATCCTGCATCGATAAATGGTACATCTGATTTCTGCAGAATGTCATCAATACGTTCTGCAAACATGCTGAAAATGGCGTTGGTCAGGAGCTGAAACGTCATGTAAGTAGTGTGGTCATCTTTTGGGAACTGAGCTGTTTTCCAGAATAGATAGAAGGAATTATGACGTTCCTCCTTGTCCTTGTTGATAGAAACGATAGGTTCTTTGTTGTCTGGCACAGGATAATACTCGAACTTGGCTGCATCGGGTGCTGCAGGAGCTATGTCGGAGAATACAGCCTGTATCTTTTTCTCCATTTCATCGACATTTATGTCGCCTACTATGACTATAGCCTGCAGATCGGGACGATACCATTTGCGGTAGTAGCTGCGAAGATCTTCGTATGGGAAGTTCATAACTATATCCATCTTGCCGATAGGCAGGCGCTCACCATACTTACTGCCCGGATAGAGTTCCGGCAGGGCTTTCTCATACATTCGCATCATTGCCGAACTGCGAGCTCGCCATTCTTCGTTGATTACTCCCCTCTCCTTGTCTATCTCTTTGTCTTCCAACAGCAGGTCGTGACTCCAGTCGTGAAGTATGAGCAGACATGTGTCGAGAGCACCAGCTGTCTCCACATTCACATTATTTATATTATATACAGTCTCGTCAAAACTGGTATAAGCATTCAGGTTCTCTCCAAACTTCACACCGATGCTTTCCAGATATTTCTTTATCCGGTCGCCTGGGAAGTGGGTGGTTCCGTTGAAACACATGTGTTCCAGGAAATGTGCCAAGCCGCGCTGATTGTCATCCTCCTGGATAGAACCTACTTTCTGAGCGATATAAAAATCTGCCCGTTTTTCTGGCCAGTTGTTGTATCGCAAATAGTAGGTCAGACCATTGGGCAGAGTGCCTTTGCGAACTGCCGGGTCGAGTGGCAGTTTTTCTGCCGAAACACTAATGCATAGTAATGTGAAGAGGAAAAAAACTATCTTTTTCATAATACTTATTGTTGATTTTTCTGATTGTCTAAGGCATGTTTTGCATAATCGACTGTGTAGTGGAGACCTCGTGATTCCTTGCGCTCCAAAGCCTGACGAGTGATGAGGTAACCCACATTTATCATGTTGCGAAGTTCGCAGATGTCCTTTGTCGGTTTTACGCGCTTGAAGAGGTGTTCGGTCTCTTCGTAGAGCAAGTCGAGGCGTTCCCAGGCACGATGAAGTCGGAGGTTTGAACGCACAATGCCCACATAAGTTGACATAATCTGTCCTACTTCCTTAGCGTCTTGAGCAATGAGCACCTTCTCCTCATTGGTCATTGTACCCTCATCATTCCAATCAGGAACTTTATCGTTGAAATCGTACTGGTCAATCACTTCGAGAGAATGTTTAGCTGCTGCATCAGCATATACTACAGCTTCGATGAGTGAGTTGCTTGCCAGTCGGTTGCCTCCATGCAGACCTGTACAAGAACATTCGCCTACAGCATAGAGGCGCTTGATAGTGCTCTGCCCATCAAGGTCAACCACGATTCCACCACACATATAGTGTGCAGAAGGAGCTACCGGAATGTACTGTTTTGTGATGTCTATGCCGATGCTGAGACACTTGGCATAGATATTCGGGAAGTGATGTTTTGTTTCCTCCGGGTCTTTGTGTGTAACATCAAGACAGACATGATCGAGAGCATGAATCTTCATCTCATTATCTATTGCTCTGGCTACTATGTCGCGCGGAGCCAGACTAAGTCGTTCGTCATATTTCTGCATGAATTCCTCGCCGTTTGGCAGTCGCAAAATGCCACCATAACCGCGCATAGCCTCTGTGATAAGGTATGCCGGGTGAGTTTCCTTCGGATTGTAAAGAACAGTTGGGTGGAACTGCACAAACTCCATGTCCTTCACCTTTCCCTTGGCACGATAAACCATAGCTATGCCGTCGCCTGTGGCAATGGAAGGATTGGAAGTAGTAGCATAGATGGCTCCTGTGCCACCTGTTGCCATAAGTGTTACCTTCGAGAGGAATGTATCAATCTTTCCTGTCTTAGGATTCAGCACATAAGCTCCAAAACATTCTATGTCGGGTGTGCGTCGGGTAACACGAATTCCCAAGTGGTGCTGAGTTATGATTTCAACGGCAAAATAGCCCTCAAACACTTCGATGTCCTTGTTAGCTCGCACAGCTTCCATCAGTCCTCGCTGAATCTCCGCACCTGTGTCGTCAGCATGATGAAGAATACGGAATTCCGAGTGTCCACCCTCGCGATGCAAGTCGAATGTACCATCCTCTTTCTTGTCGAAGTTTACTCCCCACTTCACCAGGTCGCGAATTCCTTCCGGCGCCCTCGTGACTACCTGGCGCACAGCCTCTGGGTCGGAGATGTAGTCGCCGGCAATCATTGTGTCTTCAATGTGTTTTTCAAAATTGTCCACCAACAGGTTAGTTACTGAAGAAATACCACCCTGTGCTTTGGCAGTATTTGCTTCCTCCATTGTAGTCTTACAGATAATTGCCACCTTGCCTTTCTTGGCTGCTGCAACCTTCAGAGCATAGCTCATTCCTGCTACTCCTGAACCGATAATCAGGAAATCAAATTTGTGTGTCATGATGTTTGTTATGTTATTTAACCGCAAAGATAAATAATTTTCATCTTTCCGTTTTCAATTTTCAATTATTTATCGTACCTTCGCGGCGAAAATATGTAGAATGAGTTCCGGAGCTAATGTTTCGGGATTCTTTTTTACACTATGAGAAACGATATTAATAATTAAAAAACAAATACGATAATGGCTTATATGTCACAAGAGGGCTACGACAAATTGCGTGCCCAAATCAAACAGCTTGAAGAGGTGGAGCGTCCTGCTGTTATCCAGCAAATTCAGGAAGCCCGCGAAAAAGGAGACCTCTCTGAGAATGCAGAATATGATGCTGCAAAGGAGGCTCAGGGAAAACTCGAGTCTAAAATTGCTTTGCTGAAAGCTCAGTTGGCAGATACTAAGATTCTTGATGCAAGTCGCGTGAAGACCGACGAAGTTTCTATCCTTTCTAAGGTAGAACTCCGAATGGTTAAGACCGGAACTAAGATGACTTACACTATTGTAAGTGATGGTGAGGCTAATATCCGTGAAAATAAGATTAGTGTCACTACTCCTATTGCAAAGGGTTTGCTCGGTCATAAGGTTGGCGACATCGTAACTGTTAAGGTTCCAGCTGGCGATATCGACCTCGAAGTAATGAGTATTTCTGTTGGATAAGTAGCATTATGGATATCTTTTCAAAAATAGCTGCTGGCGAAATTCCCAGTTACAAATGTGCTGAGAATGAGGAGTTCTATGCTTTCCTCGACATCAATCCATTGGTTAAGGGTCACACACTCGTCATTCCTCGTCGCGAAGTAGATTACATCTTCGATATGGACGACGACGAAATTGCCCGTTTCCAGCAGTTTGCCAAGAAGGTGGCAATCGCCATCAAAGCCGCTTTCCCATGTGTTAAGGTAGCTGAGGTAGTGCTCGGACTCGAAGTTCCTCATGCACACATCCACCTCATTCCTATGCAGAGCGAAGCCGATGTAGATTTCCGCAAGGAGAAACTCCAGTTTACTCCAGAGGAGTTTCAGGCAATCGCCGGCAAAATCTATGCTGAATTCAAGAAATAACATTTTATACTTTTAGTGATAGGGGATGCATCAGTTGGTGCATCCCTTTTTCTTTTCCTACCTCCTTTCTTTTCCTACCTCCTTTCTTTTCCTACCTCCTTTTCTTTCCCCATCTTCTTTTTCCTTTCCCTGCCTACACAATTTCTTTTCCTTCGTTATATATTTTCTTTTTCTACGCCTACAAATTTATGTTCACGGCTTATGAACTTATGTTCACAACTTATGAACTTATGTTCATGACTTGTGAACTTGTGTTCATAACTTATGAACATAGAATGTATAACCATAGAAATTAAATTTCTTCGGGAAGTAGGGAAAATTTCTTCGAGGGGCAATAAAAATTTCTTCTTGGGGGCGGGGAAGCCTATTTTAGGGGTTAGAAAAATTTTTTACAGGTAAAAGATATTTTTTTCTGGAAAAAATTTGTTTGTTTCGCAGAGAATGTCTTACCTTTGCGGTGTACTATTACAGTAGTACACTAAAAAGAAATTATTATGATAGAAGTAAAAGATTTGAAATTCAAGTACCCATGTCAGAAGGAATGGGTGTTTGACGGGTTCAATCTTCAGATGGAAGAGAACCGGATTTACGGACTCCTTGGTAAAAACGGCACAGGCAAGTCCACATTATTATATTTAATAAGCGGGTTGCTTCGTCCTGCTGCAGGTTCTGTCCTCTCCGATGGAATAGAAACATTCAGCAGAAATGTGGAAGTGCTGCAGGAAGTATATCTTGTGCCGGAGGAGTTTGACTTTCCTTCAATTTCGCTTGAGAAGTATGTCAAGTTGCATGCTCCGTTCTACCCTCGTTTCAGTCGCGAGACTCTCGAATCCTGTCTGAAGGACTTCGAACTCACTCCCGACATCCACTTGGGAGCACTCTCGATGGGGCAGAAGAAAAAGGTACTTATGTCGTTTGCCTTAGCTACCAACACTCGTCTGCTACTTATGGACGAACCGACTAACGGACTCGACATCCCTTCGAAGTCGCAGTTCCGCAAAGCTGTTGCCAACAACATGACTGAGGACCGGATGATAGTGATTTCCACCCATCAGGTGCATGATGTGGAGTCGCTGCTCGACCACATCATCATGCTCTCGCAACGCGAACTCCTACTCAATGCTTCTATTCAGGACATTATGGACCGATATGTCTTCGAATACCGTCAGCCAAGCGAGATGGGCGATAATGTTCTCTATGCCGAACCAAGTCTGCAGGGCAATGCCGTAATAGCAAAGCGCTCAGAGGGTGAGAAGGAGACTCAGGTGAATCTGGAACTATTGTTTAATGCTGTAACGAAAGGACTTGTAAAATGAAAAATCTTGATATGAAACGATTGGGCTATCTGCTCAAACTCGACTTCCACGAGAATCTGAAGGCATTCATCTGGACATCAGTAACAATGCTCCTTGTGTACTTATTCTTCTTTTGGTGGGCACACATTATAGGCATTCCATTAGAATATTATAGTTTATCTAAGGAGCTATATAGTCCGGAACATATAGAAATGGTTACTAACGCACAATGCGGGTCTGTAGGTCGTTTCGGATCTGTAGCAATGTACTTCTGTTTCATCGTTATAGCAAGCCAGCTTTATGGTAAAGAGCAGAAAAAACAGAATCGTACAGCCCTGCTGATGCTTCCTGCAACAAATCTGGAGAAGTTCCTGGCAAGATGGCTTTATATGATTGGATTTTCAGTAGTAGCCGGCATTCTGACTTTTATCGTAGCTGATGTACTCCACATGATTTGGCTTTCTTCGGCAGACAGACCTGTAATAGCTGCAACGAAGTATTTCTTCTATTATGGGCAAGAAGGTAAGTTGTCTTTTGTGATTAATGTTTATGCATCTTTAATTCTTATACATTCTATATATCTGTTTGGAGGAATATATTTGCGTAAACACCATTTTGCAATAACAAGTCTGTTTCTGGTGATATTCGGAAGTCTTTTTGCAAAGATAATAAACTCTTTAGAGCCATATCTGTTTGCAGGATATCGTGGTTATGTGTCACGTGTATGTTTTATCTGTGGCATCATATTGTTCACTTGGCTATCGTATAAAGTATTCTGCCGTTGGCAGTTGACAGACCGTAAAAATGCAAACCTATGATGTTCAGCGGAGAAAAACCAATTTATCTGCAAATGGCTGACCGCCTATGCGATGAGATTCTGGCAGGAAAGTATCAGGATGATGATCGCATCCCTTCTGTCAGAGAGTATGCTGTGATGCTGGAAGTCAATGCCAATACTGCTGTAAAGGCTTACGACGAACTGGCTCGTGAGAACATTATCTACAACAAACGTGGAATGGGCTATTTTGTCACTCCTGGAGCTAAGCAACAGATTCTGCAAGAGAGGAAGAAGGCTTTCCTCAAGGAACACCTTCCGGAACTTTTCCGACAGATGCGACTGCTTGGTATCGACATAAAAGATGTGGATGATGCTTGGAAAGAAACCCTATAAAAATGAAAGAGGATGTGCTAATCAGCACATCCTTTTCGTTTGAGAGATTTGGACCTTTGAGGTCTTTCTTGAGTCGGAAAACTTCACAGCTACCCAACTTAAAAGGTTAGTTTTAGGTTTAGTTAAAGCAATTATTACGTTAATTTTAAAGTAGTATTCTTTATTGAAGATTATTTTCTGCGGGCTGAACAATCAGGCTATCAACTTGTGGTCTTGCTTCTGCCTGACTCACATCCTTAATTCTGATGGTGTTCTGAATGTCTGCCTGACGAATGTAAGGATTGATTTCGATGCTGTTCTCCACAGAATGGCTCGACTTGTCGCTTAAAGCCTTGTCAGCTGCACTACCGATTGTAAGCACTATAGCTACTATTGCAGCAGCACGGAAGAAAGGTGTGAAGCGATGGTGGGGTTGCAGAACTACATTCTTCTTCTCGTTTACAATAGAAAGAATTCGTTCGTCGAAGTCGCTGCCAAGAGACTCTTGCTTTGCTTCATCTTCATACTGGAACAGTTCTACATATTGCATCAGATGACCAGGAACATCGTTTCCGTTGAAGAACGAACGAAGAATCTGCTCCTCCTGTAGTGATGTCTGACAAGAGAAGTAGCGGTCTATCAGTTGTTCTATGTAGTCGTAGTTCATCATATAAAAATTTACGTCTCTATAATGCTTGACGGTTGAGAAACGAAAAAGTTACAGGTTTTTGCAATTTTTTTTCAAAAAATCTCTTCCTCGGTAGATATTTATCTTTACATCTGACTCGGAAATGCCCATAATATCTGCTATCTCTTTGTAGCTTTTTCCTTCAATATCACGTAATTGAATTGCTGTTCGTTGTTTTTCGGGTAGTTGGTTGATTAGGTTGTGAATACGGTTTGTTCTCTCATTATTTATTATATTATCATAGGCAGAAGGGTGGTTGTCTTCTGTGTCATGAAGGTCTTCGTTCAGGGAAATTACCTTATTCTGGTGCAAGGCTAACCTGTCGAGTGCCAGATTTCTTACAGCACTAATCGCGAAAGCTTCCAGATTGTTGATTTTCGACATCTCTGTTCGTCGCTCCCAAAGTTTTAGGAGTGTGTCCTGAACAATATCCTCCGACTCTTCACGATTCATAGTGATTCGAAGAGCTGTACGGAAGAGGATATTCTTCAATGGGAGTATGTCGCGGGTAAAGTCCACTTTTTGTTTTGTTATTTCAGAATAATCATACTTATTCAATTGCTATACCATTACTGATTATTCAATTATGGTACCATGTTTTCCGTCAATAGCATTAGCATGAGTGATGATGACTTTCTTCACTCCGGCTTCTATTGCTTCAAGTGCATTTTCTATCTTTGGTATCATTCCGCCGCTGATGGTTCCGTCTGCCTTGAATTGTTCGAAAGAATCTTTGTTTATATGCGGAATGACGCTGTTTTCATCATCAGCATTGCGGAGAACTCCTGCATGTTCGAAGCTATAGATGAGAGTTACATCGAAATAAGGAGCAAGTGCCTTTGCAGTAGTGCCGGCAATAGTGTCGGCATTGGTGTTAAGCAAATGCCCCATTCCATCGTGGGTAAGTGGAGCCATTACAGGAGTGATGCCTTGTTCGATTATCTTAGCAAGTCCCTCGCCATTAGCCTTATCTACATCGCCTACAAACCCAAAATCCACCATCTGTTCTGTTCCGTCTGCGAGTTTTACGTTCTTGGGTTTGCGCTTGTGAGAAAGAATCACATTCATATCTGCTCCTGTGAGTCCGAGAGCATTTATGCCACATGCCTGCAGTTGAGCAACTATATTTTTGTTTACCAAACCGCCATAAACCATAGTGACAACACGAAGCATTGCGGCATCGGTAACGCGACGACCATCAATCATTACTGATTCAATACCCAGTTGACTTGCCAACTTTGTAGCCGAACGGCCACCTCCATGCACAAGTACTTTAGGACCTTCGATAGCTGAGAAGTTTTTGAGCAATTGTTGCAGAGTTTCTTCTTCCTCAACAATTTTACCACCTACCTTTATTACTGTAAGTTTTTCCATATCGTTATTTAAGATGATTCTCGAAATAGTTAGTTATGATATTGTGAAGATGTATTCGATCTTTTCCTGACATATTATGTCCGTCTCCAGGGTAGGTGAACAATTCAGGATATTTATCAGCATTGATGCAGGCACGAATAAAACTCAATGTGTGTTGTGGAACACAGATAGGGTCGTTATATCCGTAGATAATAAGCAGCTTTCCTTCGAGGTTCTTAGCTTTTGTAAGCAGAGTAGTTGCTTCATATCCGTCTGGGTTCTCCTTGTCTGTTCCCATATACCTTTCGCCATACATTACTTCGTAGAAATGCCAATCGATGACAGGTCCGCCTGCTACACCAACTTTGTATGGCGATTTGCCTTTGAATGTTCCTGGTTCATCACCTGTTTCTGTGAATCGGGTCATGAGGGATGTTGTCATATATCCGCCATAAGACCAACCATGAATTCCCATTCGTTCTGCATCAACATAAGGCAGGGACTTGAGGAATTTCACTCCCTCCATCTGGTCTTTCACTTCTTCCAGACCCAATTTGTGGAATGTAGCTTGTTCGAAGTTGGCTCCACGATTTTCGGCACCTCTATTGTCAAGCGAGAACATGATATATCCGAGTTGTGCCATATACAGATCCCAACCGCGAGCAGAGTAGTTATAGCGGGCATCTATCAGATGAAGGTGTGGACCTCCATACACATATGTAACTACAGGATATTTCTTCTTTTCGTCGAAATCAGGAGGTAATATCATTCTGTAGTAAAGGTCTGTAACTCCATCAGCAGCTTTTATTGTGCCTGTCTTGATTTGTGGCATTGCATAACCACCCTCCTGGAATTTGTCTTCAGCAGTAAAAAGGTTTCGCGCCTTGCCTGTCTTTACGTTTATAAGGTCGATGCTTCGTGGAATAGTTGGAGTGCTGTAGTTGTCAATGATAAATTTTCCAGAGTCGGAGATTTTTATCTTTTCATGCCAACCTTCAGCGTTTCCAAGAAGTGTGCGTTTGCCTTCTGTCGTTACACTATAGAGTGATTGGTTAAGCGGATGAGACTCGTTTGAAGTATAAATTACCGATTTCATCGCTTTTGAGAAACCTTGTACAGAGAGAACTTCCCAGTTTCCTTTGGTCAGTTGTGCTTTCAGTTGAGCAGGTCCCTCTTGTGGTAGTGTATATAAATATATGTGGTTATATCCGTCTCGTCTCGACTGAATAATAAATGAATCGTTTTGCCAAGGAAGAAACTGTATTGGGTTGAGTGGTTCCACATATTTGTCATTGTGTTCTGTCAGCAGAGTTCGAATAAATTGTCCTGTCTTGGCATCATACTCATTCAGTTTATAATCTCTTACATCTCTGTTCAACTCTATCACATAAATCTTTGTTGAGGCAGGATTCCATGCAATATTAGTGAAATAACGATTGGTTGGATCACCAGTCTGCAGGTATATGAGTTCTGAGGTCTTTGTGTTGTAAACTCCTATAGTCACTTTGTGAGATGTCTCTCCTGTCATAGGATAGTAGTCTGGTTCCAAAGTAGCAATGCGACTATTTAACTCCTTTTCGTCTTTTGCCTCGTAACATTGTGATTTCTCCTTTGGAGTAATGTTTACCTGCGGATAGGGAGATACCATACTCTGATCCATGCGGTAGAAAGCAAGAATTTCTGCATTAGGACTCCAGAAAAGCCCCTTTGTACATCCATATTCATCTCTGTGAACAGCCTGTCCATATACGATAGCTGCCGAACCATCGGTAGTAATCTGTTTCCCGTCAACAAACAGATTATGTCTTTCTATACTAGTACGTTTAGCCTCTGTTGCAGTTTCCTCTTCTTTTTCTACAACCTTTTCTTTTTCGAACACAAAACTGCGATTCTCAGGTTGCATGTCTTTGTAAGTTGTGCCTCCTGGAATAAGGTCATCAAGTGTGAACTGTTTGTTTTGTGCCATTGTAGATGTGTAGAATAAAGAAAAAACGATTAAGATAAGAATCTGTCTCATAGTATTTCTTTTAAAGGTAATAAAACAAAATCTCGCTCAAGCATGTGTGGATGCGGGATAGTTAATCTTTCTGATTTTAGGTTTATAGTGCCACCCCAATTCTTGTCTGCATCAAAAACAGGTGTAGCATTGATGCCTTCATAATATAGAAGTATGTCTATATCTATAATTCTGTCGGTGTATACAGCCTTCCCTTCGTTGGTAGTACTCTTTGTTGTCCGTCCCATTTCACGTTCTATGGTCTGTGTAGTTTCCAACAGTTCTATGGGTGACAACAGAGTCTCAACACATATTGCAGCATTTAGGAAAGAGTTGGAAGAAGAAAAACCCCATGGTTCGGTAGGTAGGAAAGCGGATTGTGCTTTTATGTGCCCAATCCGCCTTGATATTTTCCTTATAGCCTCATTGAGGTTTTCTGTTTTGTTTCCCAGGTTTGTTCCTAAAGAAAGGTATGCTGTATTCATTTTAAATAATGAGCATGACGTCGCCGTATGTTCCAAATTTGTAGTCGTTGTTCAGAGCTTCCTGATAAGCCTTCATGATTAAATCATAACCTCCGAATGCAGTTACCAGCATCAGGCGTGTGGAGAGTGGCATCTGGAAGTTTACGAGGAACGAGTTGCAAACTTGGAATTCATATGGAGGGAAAATGAATTTATTTGTCCATCCATTGAAGTCTTTCAGTAATCCGCTTGGACCAACAGCTGTTTCTGTGGCACGAAGTGTTGAAGTACCTACTGCACAAACTTTCTTACCTGCTTCTTTTGCTCTGTTGACTTTCTCACAGGCTTCAGCGTTTACTATCATTTGCTCGCTGTCTGTCTTATGTTTAGTAAGGTCTTCTACATCAATATTCCTGAAACATCCAAGTCCGCAATGCAGAGTGATAAAAGCCTGTTCTACTCCCATCAGTTCCATGCGTTTCATCAGTTGTTTGCTGAAATGCAGACCTGAGTTTGGTGCTGTCACAGCTCCCTCATTCTTTGCATAGACAGTTTGGAAATTCTCCATATCATCAGGCTCTGTAGCACGACGTGAACGAATATCGTCAGGAATTGGTGCTTCTCCCATGCTATACAAGAGGGATTTGAATTCTTCATGTGAACCATCATACAAAAAGCGCAAAGTACGTCCGCGGCTTGTCGTATTGTCAATTACTTCTGCTACTAACGATTCGTCCTCTCCGAAATACAGTTTGTTTCCGATTCGGATTTTACGGGCAGGATCTACCAATACATCCCACAAACGATTTTCCTCGTTCAGTTCGCGGAGCAAAAATACTTCAATGCGAGCACCTGTTTTCTCCTTATTTCCGAACAAGCGAGCAGGAAATACCTTGGTGTCATTGAATATGATTGCGTCTCCTTCTTCGAAATACTCTAATATGTCTTTGAAGACGCGATGTTCAATTTCTCCTGTCTTACGATGAACTACCATCATTTTACATTCGTCACGATCGTAAACGCGTTCTCCATCGAAATCTCTGAATGGTGGATAGAGTGTGATTTTGTCCTCTGGAAGTTTGAATTTGAATTGTGAGAGTTTCATAATCTCTGGATTATTGTTTTTATTGTACTTGTTCTTTAATCTCTTCTTTTGGTTGGTTGTTGAGCCATTCTTGGAAATGTTCTACTTCCATGCAGTCGGATAGCTTGTAGTTACCTATTCTGGTTCGTATCAGCCCTGTCAGGTAGGCTCCTGTACCGAGTGCCACGCCAATATCTCTTGCTAAGGCTCGTATGTAAGTACCTTTAGAACAAACGACCCTTATTGTCAGTTGCAGGTATTTGTCTGAAAGGTTGTCATGCTGATATTTAATGCGCTCTTGTGCGTCGGGAAGTGTCTCGCTAGGTTCTTTCGGAGCTACGAATCCGTAGTCAATCAGTTCGATTTCATCGATAACTAATGTCTTCGGTTTCAGTTCTACTTCTGTACCTGTACGAGCATATTTAAAGGCTCTTTTCCCATCAACTTTTACTGCAGAATATGTTGGCGGAATTTGTTGTATTTCTCCGATGAAATGGGTCAGCACTTCCTCTACAGATTCTTTTGTTATGTGCTCTATAGGGTATTGTGCATCTTCACATGTCTCCATGTCGAACGAAGGTGTTGTTGCCCCCAACTTTATTTCTGCGATATATTCTTTTGTGCCTGCTTGCAAAGTGTCAATCTGTTTTGTGGCTTTGCCTACGCAAACCAGCATTACTCCTGTTGCCAATGGGTCGAGGGTGCCTGCATGACCCACCTTTATTTTTTTCACACCAAAATAGCGGGATAGTTCTCCTCGTATTTTGGCAACAAGGTTGAATGATGTCCAACGATATGGTTTGTTGAATGCCAGTATAAAGCCAGTTTCCAGATTCATGTCTTAGTTTCCCATGCTGAGTGCAATGGCAAGTATACCTGCAATGGCACAATATATAGAGAAGTATATCAGTTTGCAACGTTTCACTATGCTAATCATCCATTTACATGCGAAACATCCGCTTATGAATGCAGCAAGGAAACCTACTATGAGAGCAGATGTAGGTATTGTTGCCATCTCGCCTCCATGTTCGGCTAAATATTCGGCACTTGGTGCTACGATATGTTTGAAATCGAGCAATGCTTCACCCAATATAGGTGGAATAACCATCAGGAATGAGAACTGTGCTAACTTCTGTTTGTCATTTCCCAAGAGTAATCCCGTTGCTATGGTAGAACCACTTCGTGAGAGTCCTGGCAGTACTGCAACAGCTTGTGCTATTCCTATGATGAAAGCATGGAGCGGAGAGATGTTTTCTTTCTCTTGTGGTTTGTAGAAATGGGTCATTGCCAAAAGGCTTGATGTTACAAGCAGGCATACACCTACCACTACGAGGCTTCCTTCGAAGATGGCATCTACATAATCCTTAAAACAGAGTCCCACAATTCCGATTGGAATCATTGAGATAAGGATGTTGAGTGCATACTTCTGTTCGTCGTTCATGGTTCCATTCCATCGGAAAAGCCCCTTGAAAATCCAGAATACCTCCTTGCGCAGGATTACTAAGGTAGCAAACACAGTTGCTACATGAACAATGATGTCGAAGGTGAGATTGCCACTATCGTTAGTACCAAGTAAACGCTGACCAATCTGCAAGTGTCCGCTGCTGCTTACAGGCAGATACTCAGTCAGTCCTTGGACTATACCTAAGATTAATGCTTGAATTTCGTTCATTTCTTATCTTTTGAGCGCCAAAGAATGGCTACGATTACAAAAATAAAACCAAATAGGCTGACCATAGGTGCCACCTTAATACGCAAATCGCTAAAGATATCAGGATTGAATGCCTCTTCTGTTGTGCCTTCACCCGACATCAGGATAAATCCCAATAGCACTATGGCAAAGCCGATAGCCAATAGGATGTAGTTGATTTTTGAGAATGCGAAATCTGACATATTTATATGTGTTTAATTGATTCAGATGATTGTAATAGTTATTTGATACTTATCATTTTAGATATAGTATAACTTATTTGTTGACATTTTCAAGTATTTCTGCAATGATACGAATGTGCAGATAAATGTGATAAGAAGTCCGAATACCAAAACTGAAGTACCAACAATTATGAGTATTTCCTGGTTTACTACCAACTGAAGGTCCTGCTCATATTTCAGGGCTGAGGTATATCCGGCATAGAGTAGTGCATCGGCAATGATAGCACTAATAACTCCAAGTGTCACTCCATTTGCGAGGAACGGACGACGAATAAAACTCCATTTTGCTCCTACCAGTTTCATCGTGTTTATGATGAATCGTTTCGAGAAAATAGAGAGTCGTACGGTATTGTTTATCAGTACAAAAGATATGTACGTAAACAATCCTGCAAGAATCAGCAGAACTATACTTACTTTGTGCAGATTTCTATTTACCGACTTGATAAGGTCGCGTTGATAAATCACATCAATTACCGATGGATTCTTCTTTATCTTGCTAACTATCTTATCGATATGTTCTGTGGTGGTATATTCTGCCTTAATCTTTATTTCGAACGAAGCCGTGAATGGATTGTAACCTAAGAATTCTGATGGGTCGGTACCCATATCAGTCGTAGCATCCTGAAGAGCCTGCTCCTTTGATATGTATTCTATGGATTTGACGTAGTTGGTCTTTTTGAACTTTTCCTTCAGTTTGGCTATCTGGTTTGAGTCCAATTCATCAGATATCAGAATGGTGATGTTTATGTTTTCTTTAACGTAGTTAGACAAATTGTGTGCTGTAAGTACAAAAAACACGATTGTGCCAAGTAGCACCAGTACGAGAGTTGTGCTAATGGCAGGAGTAATAAACTGCGTTGAGAAAAAATGTGAATGTTTTTTCATATTGAGTTAAATTCTATACTTCTATTCCTTTAAGTGTGGCAGATGATGAGTCCAGTATTTTAACTGTAACAAAGTCCCCGATATGGTGCGTTCCTCGGTCGAAAACAACGACTTTATTCTGACCGGTTCTGCCAAAGAGTTGTTCCTTAGAACGTTTGCTTACTCCCTCAACAAGAACTTCGAAAGTCTTTCCAACGTCTTGACGATAACTCTCTGCTGACAATTCGTTTTGCAGAGCTATCATCTCGTTCAGTCGACGCAGTTTTGTTTCTTCAGGCACATCATCGGGCAAGTGTTTGGATGCGTAAGTGCCTGGTCGTTCCGAGTATTTGAACATGAAGGCGCTGTCGTAGCCGCATTCCTTCATAAGCGAGAGTGACATCTGGTGGTCTTCCTCCGTTTCTGAATGGAAACCCACAAAGATGTCTGTTGTAAGTCCGCAGTCAGGAATAATCCTTTTTATGGCTGCCACTCGTTCCAGATACCATTCTCTGGTGTATTTTCGGTTCATCAGTTTCAGGATTCTGTTGCTACCTGATTGAACTGGCAGATGGATGTGTCGGCAGATGTTCGGATGCTCAGCTATGACATGCAGGGTTTCATCGCTCATATCCTTCGGATGTGATGTTGTGAATCGGATTCTCATGTCTGGCACAGCTTCTGCAATTGTACTCAAGAGTTTTGGAAAGGTTACCTCGCCACATTGGTAGCTGTTTACATTCTGTCCCAGCAGGGTTACTTCCTTGAATCCTTTATCTCTCAAGTCCTTTACTTCGTTAAGTATGCTCTCTACCTCCCTGCTTCGCTCTCTACCTCGAGTGTAGGGAACAATGCAGTAATGGCAGAAGTTATTGCATCCTCGCATAATGCTGACAAAACCGCTTACATGATTGCCGCAAATGCGTTCTGGAATTACATCTCGATAAGTTTCTGTGGTGGAAAGTTCTACGTTGATGGCTTTTTCCCCTACTTCTACACTTGCAAACAAGTCGGGAAGGGTAAGGTAAGAGTCTGGTCCTGCCACAAGATCTACTCCGTGGTTTGCTATCAGGTCGTCCTTTACCCGTTCAGCCATACATCCTACAACACCCACAATCAGTTTTTTTCCACCTTTCTTTATTCCCTGCAGAGCTTCAAGGCGATTGTAAATTTTGTTCTCGGCATTTTCACGTACCGAACAGGTATTCAGCAGTATAGCATCTGCGTCGTTAAGGTTATCGCACGACTCATATCCTGCCATCTTCATCACAGAGGCAATAACTTCGCTGTCCGCCACGTTCATTTGGCAGCCGTATGTTTCAATATACAATTTCTTCATTTGGGCGTCAAAGGTACGAAATATTTTTCATACCTTTGCGCTCGTTTCGTAAAATTCTCATTATATATAATAGATGATGCAATTTCTTGAGCCCATATCTCTTAGCAAATACACTTTGCCAGTTGTGAGTGGTGTGTGCATTCTGCTATGGCTTATATTCCGTGGCGAGGGTGATTGGGAACCTATTCTTGGGGGCTTGCTTGTGTCATCTTTTATGGTATATCTGATTGCTGAATTAAACAATCGGAATGCTCTCCTCCGTAATGGTTCTCGCATGCACAGCTGTATGGCAATTCTGTTAACTACAGTCATCATTCAGTTGCATACATTTTCTTTTGCTCACTTGATGATGATTTCTATTATCATCACCATGCATTTGCTTTGTCGCACTACTCTGATCAAATCACCCATTCTGTCTTTCCTGACTTACCTTATACTTGCTGTCATATCTTTATTTTATTCGAAGATCCTGTTTTTGGTTCCAATTTATTGGATTTGTCAGATTTACATGAGGAGTATGTCGCGCAAGTGTTTTGTAGCTTCTATTCTAGCCCTTTTGATGCCTTACTGGCTCATGTTGGGTTATTTTGTATTAAAAGAAAGTTATCAGGCTTTAGCTAATGGAGTGTCTGACTTATTTGTTTTTTCTGTTCCGGATTATGGTTCTCTGACACTTCTGAAACTTGTTCAGTTCGTGTATATTTTACTTGTTTTAGCCGTTGGAATCGTGGATTATTATCGTAACAGTTATAAAGATAAATCTAAAATCCGAATCATATATGTCTCAGTCATCATACAGGCTTTCTTCTTCTTTTTCCTCTTGATTTTGCAACCTCAGGACTTTTACATCATTCTGCCTCTGCTGATTGTCTATACATCTATTATTTCGGGCCACTTCTTCGCACTTACATATACTAAATATTCTCACATAGCCAGCCTTGTGTTCCTTATCATCAGCTTGCTTGTGTTCTATCTTTCTCTTAATCCAGAATTGTTATAACATGGAATCACTAAACGACTTTTTCATTCAGTATGGATATATCGGAATGGCACTTGCCTCCTTTCTTGCCGGCACATTTGTCCCGTTTAGTTCGGAGGCTGTTATGGGAGCCTTATTGGCAACCACAAGTATGAATCCTGCTCTTACTGTTGTTTGCGGAACTATAGGCAATGTGCTTGGTTCTATGTTCAATTACTACATCGGACGAATAGGAAATGTGCAGCAGATTTCGCATTGGATGCACATAAAGGAACAACGACTTTTAGTTACTCAGCACTATGTGGAAAGGCGAGGTTCATGGATTGCATTCTTTTCTTTCCTGCCTTTCTTCGGTACTGCCATTGCCATTTCTCTTGGCATTCTTCGTGCTAATGTCTTTGGGGTTTTCATCTATTCTCTACTAGGTAAGTTTATTCGTTATGTTATGGTAGCTTATTCTGTTATTGCCCTTACATAATGTATATACTAACTTTTCACTTCGCACTTTTCACTTTTCACTTTAAAATTCGTACCTTCGCGGCGCAAAACAAAAAATACTTCGAATTATGAAAATAGCACTAATCGGATACGGAAAGATGGGCAAGATGATAGAACAGATTGCCCTAAGCCGAGGACATGAAATTGTCAGCATTATCGACATAGATAACCAGGAGGAATTCGACAGCCCGGCATTTGCAAGTGCCGATGTGGCAATCGAGTTTACGGCTCCACACACAGCTTACGGCAATTATCTGAAGGCTTGGGCCAAGGGGGTGAAGGTCGTAAGTGGCAGTACTGGTTGGCTGAAAGATCATGGAGATGATGTGAAGAAAGCTTGTACAGAACAGGGAAAAACTCTTTTTTGGGCTTCAAACTATTCTATAGGTGTTGCTATCTTTTCTGCTGTAAACAAATATCTGGCAAGCATCATGAATGGTTTTGAACAGTATGATGTTAAAGAGGAGGAAACTCATCACATACACAAACTCGACCACCCATCTGGAACTGGTATCACCCTTGCTGAACAGATAGTAGAGAGACTTGACAGAAAGAAAGACTGGACAATGGGTTACCTGCAACAGCCAGATGGTACTGTTGAAGGAACAGACCAGGTAGCAGCCGACCTTCTGCCTATCAGTTCTATTCGTCGTGGTGAGGTTCCGGGCATTCATACCATCACTTGGGATAGTGAGGCCGATAAAATCACTATCACTCATGATGCCCATTCGCGCAAGGGATTTGCTTTGGGTGCTGTCCTTGCAGCTGAATTCACAGCTACTCATGAAGGTCTGCTCAGTACTGATGACCTTTTCCATTTTTAAAAATTGTGCATTACTCAAAGCGCAGCCCAATTATGCATTATTCATTATGAATTAAATTAAGCTATGGCATTCGACTATAAAAGTTTCAAGAAGACACAAGCCCAAGGCAATCAGGGAGAGAAACCTCAGCCTGAATGGGTGAAATGGACGAAGTTTGGTGTTGTCACAACCCTCTATCTGCTCTTCCTGCTTTGGGTAGGTTCGTGGATGGGACTCATCGTTGTGCCCTTCATCTATGATGTCTATATCACTAAGAAAATCAAGTGGTCATGGTGGAAGAGCCTTGAGAGTGATGTGGCTCGAGGCATCATGTCTTGGGTTGATGCAATCGTCTTTGCACTTGTTGCAGTTTATTTTGTCAATCAGTTTTTCTTCCAGAACTATCAGATTCCATCATCATCCCTTGAGAAGTCTTTGCTTACAGGTGACTACCTGCTTGTCAGCAAGATGAGCTATGGACCTCGCATTCCACAGACTCCACTCACTATGCCTCTGACTCAGCATACTCTTCCTTTGTTCAATTGTAAGTCTTACATCGAGTGGCCACAATGGAAATATCGCAGAGTGAAGGGTTTTGGAAAGGTGGAACTGGGTGATATTGTTGTATTTAACTACCCTGCTGGTGATACTGTTGCTGTGAATTATGGAGGCGACTATTACGACCTCTGTGTGCAGTTGGCTCAGAAAGCTGCCCTCGAACAGGGAATGCAAGTGCCAGAGATGAAGAGTCTTTCAGCATGGGATCAGCGAAAACTTTACGAACAACTTTATTCCATCGGAAAGATTATTGTCGAGTCAAACCAAAGTCAGTATGGTTCTGTACTTGTTCGTCCTGCCGACCGTCGCGAGAACTATGTAAAAAGATGTGTGGGACTTCCTGGTCAGACACTCGAAATTCGCAATAAGATTATATATAATGATGGTAAACCCCAGCCTACTCCCCAGTTTGCTCAGTTCTCCTATGCTGTCTATGCTCATGAGGATCTTACCTTGAAAAAATTCGATGACTTGTGTAACCAGTTGGGTATTAGCGATGAACAGCGAAGCGAATGGAATATATATGGTTTTATGCCTCTTACTACTCAGGCTCTTGAGGGTTTGAAGAAGTGCGAAGCAGTCGATTCCATCGTGGAAATCATGGATGGTTGGTACGGAAATCTCTATCCTCTGAATCATGATTATGGATGGACTCGCGACAACTATGGACCTATCCATATTCCTGCCAAGGGAGAAACTCTCAAACTTACTCTCGACAATATTGCCATTTACGAAAGATGTATTCGTACCTATGAGGGTAATGACCTCGAAGTGACTGAAAACGAGATTCGTATCAACGGCAAACCAGCTACTGAATACACCTTCAAGATGGACTATTACTGGATGATGGGTGACAACAGACACAACTCTGCCGATAGTCGCTACTGGGGATTTGTGCCAGAGGATCATATCGTTGGAAAACCAAAGTTTATCTGGCTTTCTATCTGTCCCGATGCCTATACCGACCACTTCCTTCGCATCCGATGGAATCGCCTGTTTAAAGGTGTGGACAATATAAAATAACAGAAGAATGACAACAGGACAACTTGTCTTGCCTACGGCTTATCTGCCTCCAATATCGTGGTTCGCTCAGCTCTGCTCGGGCGAACCAATCGTTATAGAACAGTACGAACATTTCCACAAACAGACAATTCGCAACAGATGTACTATTGATGCTCCAAACGGAGTGTTGAATCTGACTGTTCCTATCGACAAGTCCAACTTCTCAGCAGGAGCCAAGTGCCTGATGAAGGATGTTCGCATAAGCTATAGGGAAGACTGGCAACATCAGCATTGGAATGCTATTCAGTCCTCATATTTCAACTCTCCATTCTTCGAATATCTGCAGGACGATTTCCGTCCTATCTATCAGCAACATTGGACTTTCCTTATGGATTTGAACGAGGCTCTCATCACTAAATGTTGCGAACTCATCGACATTCAGCCTCAGATTTCCCGTTCCGAAGATTTCATTCTACAGAGTTCGGGTTCTAAGTCTCAGGATTCAGGTTTCAAGTCTCAGAATTCGGGTTCCAAGTTCCAGGATTCAAGTTCTAAGTTCCAGGATTCAACTGTCAACTGTCAACTGTCAACTGTCAACTCTCAATTTCCTCCCTATTATCAGGTGTTTGCTCACAAACATGGTTTTCAGCCTGACCTTTCTATCATCGATCTTTTATTCAATTTGGGTCCGGAGAGTCTGCTTTATCTAAATAAATAAATTCCTCCCATGTTTTTTTGTTACTTAACTAGGAATTTTGTTTCTTTGCACTAAGAAATCTATGTTCATAAGTTATGAACACAAGTTCATAAGTCCTGAACATATGTTCATAAGCCGTGAACATAAGTTCATAAGTTGTGAACATAAAATTCTTAACCTAGAAAAAGTTTTTTGTTGGCGTAGTAAAAGGAACTTGTAGGTATAGTAAAAGAAATCTTGTAAGTATAATAAAATAAAACAGTACTATGGCTAAATTTGTTTTGCAGGAACTCCCAAAGGGAATGGGAAATGGCGAAAACTTGGTTTTCCCAAAGATGGATGTTTACTCAATGTTAGACTTTCAGACTGTTCTGAAGCACATGACTGCTCATGATGGGTCTTTTAGCAGTTCTGCGTATAAGGCAGTACTGGAGGTGTTTGCTGAGGTGATGAAGAGTGTGATGTGTGAGGGACACAGCATCAAGATTGATGGCCTGGGCATATTCTCTCTTTCGCTTGGTCTTGACGAGAGCACCAAGTCGGCTGAGGCTGCTAAAGAGGGTAGGAGGAAGTCTGTGAAGAAGCAATTCGGTCAGGTTTACATCAAGGGAATCAATTTCAAACCTGATGCAAAGTTGTTGGCTGAGATGAACAAAGAGGCTAATCTGGAGCAGAGTACAACTGGTATTCAGAAGCCAAACAAGAACACTCTTTCTTATCAGGAGAAAGTTGCAAAAGCAAACGAATTGCTCGATGAAAAGGGCTATTTTACTCTTTACGACTTTACTGTAGCAACAGGACTTTGCCGTACTGCTGCTTCGACAGAACTGAAGAAAATTGTGGCAGATGCAAAATCGGGAGTAACTACTCGAGGCAGTCACTCCCATAAGGTTTGGGTTAAAGCTTAATGAATGCTATAATACGAAAAGAGCGCCAGTTGCAAGTGCAGTTGGCGCTCTTTTTATTTAAAGTTACAGTTTATTCCCAATAAAGTTTTTGGCTATTAATGTCCCATTTGTGATCCTTGGGGAAGTCGTCGCCTTCCCAAGCTTTCTTTGATGTCCACTTCTCTGCTGGGGCTGTCCAGAAGGAGTCGGTTGGTGGCAGACCAAGAGCCATGAATGCAAGACTGGTCATGTAGAGTGAACCATTATTGGTGTACCAGTCAGCTACATTTGGATGAGGTCCGACAAATCCGATGGTGAGGAATCCACCTTTATTGTAGTTCTTGCTAAGTGGAGAAGCTTTCTTTGCTGGGTTCTCTAACTGTCCGTAGAACATTCGGTTGGCTACAGCTGTGAGGGCTGCACGAACCTGTCCTTCGTGGAGTTCCTTTGGCAACTGCTTACGCCAGGCGAGCAGGGCAAGAGGCTGGAGGGTAGCCATTCGGTATGGAATGCTTCTGCCCACAACTGGGAAGGTGCCTTCCGGAGAGATGAATCGCTCCAGGATGACAGACCATTTCTGCATTCTCTTGCGCACTTCCCCCAGACGGTTTTTAGCTGTGCGAACCTTGTCGTTTGTCTTGCCGAAAATAAGGTAGCTGTTGTTTCCCTGGCGGGCAGAAATCATCTCAAGACATTCGTAGTACATAGGTTGGATGACATAGGAATTATAGTAGTCGAAAGCGAAAGATGGTCCGTCGCTATAGATTCCGTCACCAATGTACCATTCTTCAATTTTGGCAAGAGCCATTTTTATTCTGTATGGGTCGTAGTCGGCTCCTACATACATAAGGAAACTCTCCTCCATTGCTATGAAAAGCAACCAGTTAGTGTATGGAGGGTCGTAGCGGCGAAGACCTTTCAGTTCTTTGATGTAAAGATTTTTTGTTTCCTGTGGCAGAGGAACCCAAAGTGAGTCATATCCGCGGAAGAGTCCTTCTACGACATAAGCTCCATCGACAAGAGTCTGTCCACCACTTTCCCAACCGAGTCTGTCGGGCGAGTTAGGGTCAACAGCATTGATGATAGCTTTGCGAGTCCACTCACGCAATTGTTTGCGCTTAGCCGATTCAGGTGTGTCATCATCGGGCATATTGAGCCAGGGAGCCAGTCCGGCAAGCAGTCGGCCGAAGGCTTCCATATAGGCAACTTTCTTGTTTCGATTGTCCCAAGTAGGGGAGAGTTCCAGGTTTTTGCATCCACCAGTAGTGTCCATCACTTGCTGGAGTTTTCCTTCAGCCATATTCTTCATGACTGGTTCTGCCATCTGGTACATTATATCGACCCACACTTCGCGGTCGGTCTTCTGTTCTTGCTTTTTAGCAGATACAGAAACAGAAGCTAATAGCATGATTGCTATGAGAGAAAGATTTTTCATAGTATTTGGGGGATTAATTGTTTCAAAGTTGCAATGTTTCAAAGTTGCAATACTTAGTTGTCTCGATAAAATGCTGTGGAGAATGCTATAGAGTTTGACATTAGCACAAGGCTGTCTTCTGTCAGCATCATTATTTGGAATGTATCCACATTAGCAGGTTTTTCGTCACCTACCTTTTTAGGTGTTGAAAGCATAAGCAAACCATTTCGCACAGCCCAGTGATCGTATTGTATGCTCATATTGTATGTTGTGGCAAGTCCTTTGTCGTCGATTTCCAGACTCTTCTTCTCGCCTCCTCCCACATGCTGCGACCATAAGTGTTGCAGGGATGTGAGGTTGACAGCTGTCTGTGCCACAAGATTGTCTCCAATTAAACTATAAACAACATCTACTGCATCGCCTACGATGAGTCCTCCCATAACCATCTGGTTGGCAGTTACGATGTCGAGTGTGTCACCATCATATTCGATGAGTTGCATCACATTCATTGATGAACCTTCGCCGATGATGCCTCTGGTTTCTACACTTTTGGGTGTTACTTCTACTGGTGTCGGTTTTACTTTTGTGACAGTTGTGTCTGACTCAGGTTTTTGTTTTCCCTTGCAACCACAAAGGAAACAAATCATCATACACATTATATATATATATAGATGGGAGGATCGTTTCATTTCTTTCTTTTTGTGTTGTTTTAAACCTTGAAAAATGGTGTTTGGAATGATAAAAGTAGAAAAAAACACATTGGATGGGCTCATTAAGGGCCCTCTTCCAATGTGTTTTAATTTGTTCAAATAAACTGATTAGTTGATAGCCTTATCGATGTCAGCACCAGCCTTGAACTTAGCAATCTTCTTTGCAGGGATCTTGATAGCCTGCTTAGTTGCTGGGTTGATACCCTGGCGAGCAGCACGCTTAGATACAGAGAATGTACCAAAACCAACGAGAGCTACCTTATCACCACCCTTAAGAGCAGCAGTAATTGCTTCGATAGTTGCATCAAGAGCTTTCTTAGAAGCTTCCTTGCTCAGGCCACTCTTAGCAGCGATTGAGCTTACGAGTTCACTTTTATTCATAACTAAATAGAATAAGATAAAGGTTAATAAATAATGTTATTTTAAAATGGAATATGTTTTTCCGTTTTTTGCATTGCAAATATATGGTTTTCAGATATGAGTACAAATATTTTACAAAAAAAAATTGAATTTTTATAAAAAAAAGCACCAAAAGTAGCATTTTTGGCATAGAATTGCCCTAAAAATAGTAATTTTGCACCGATTTTTAAAGAAAATAGAATTTATGCCTCCTGTAGTGAAATCATTGCTGTTGCTGAATATTGCAGCATTTATTATAGATTCATTGTTTCATATCACCACAACTTTGAATTTAGGACTTTGGTATTGGGGTTCTGGTATGTTTATGCCTCACCAGCTCATTACCTATATGTTCATGCATGGTGGATTTACTCACATATTTTTTAATATGTTTGCCTTGTGGATGTTTGGTAGAATCATGGAACAGGTATGGGGCGGAAGTCGATTCCTCCTATATTATTTAGTATGCGGAATTGGTGCCGGACTTGTTCAGGAATTCGGACAGGCACTCGGAATTATTGCTCCTTTTGCTATGACTATAGGTGCTTCAGGTGCTGTATATGGCATTCTGCTCGCCTTCGGTATGACATTCCCGGAGGAACGACTTTTCATCATTCCGATTCCTTTCCCCATCAAGGCTAAGTGGTTCGTGTGCATGTATGCTGCCATCGAAATTTTCGAGGGAATTAGTGGGGCAGATGGTGTGGCTCACTTTGCCCATCTTGGTGGAATGTTGTTCGGACTTCTGCTCATCCTCTACTGGCGAAATGCTGCTCAGCGCAAAACCATACATTTCGGTCAGAACTTCTGGCAGAAGCAGGAATCGACTACAACAATGCATGTGCATTATAATGATAACTATACAAAGGACTACGAATACAATTCTCGCAAACGCGAACATGCAGACGAGATAGATCGCATTCTTGACAAAGTGCGCACAGGTGGTTATCAGAGTCTTACGGAGAGTGAAAAACAAACCTTGTTTGACGAGAGCAAGAGATAGAAGGTTTCCACATTATTTATTATGTTAAGAGGAATAGGTAAGCTGGTACAGTATTTTCTTGTTGCTGCAAACATACTGATTGTTGTGGCACTTGTGTTGTGTTCCTATACCTACCGACTGAACAGTCATGACTATCCAGACTATTCCTACTGGGGAATGTTCCTTCCTATTTTCCTTTGTGCATCTATTTTCTTTCTGTTTATCTGGCTGGTAATCAAACGCCGATTTATGCTTATAAGTATTGTCGGAATGTTGATTTGTGCCGATTCCATCCGTGATTTCTTTCCCGTGAACTTCTCTTCTAAAATACCTGAAGGAGCATTCAAGGTGCTGAGTTATAATGTGATGGGATTTGGTGATGTTAGAGATGTACCTTGGGACGAAAATATAGTGTTGGGATATATTCGAGAGAGTGGGGCAGACATAGTTTGTATTCAAGAGATGGAAAACATCCCAAAGGCTACCCTCCACCAACTCTGTGATTCCATCTATCCTTACATAGGGATAGATACAATCAAGCCTATGCTCCACCTGCTACTTTTGTCTAAATACCCTATAATCAGTAGCGAACGCATTAATTATGAGTCTTCTACAAATGGCAGTTTTGCTCATAAGGTAGTGAAGGGAAATGATACAATTCTCGTTGTGAACAACCACATGGAATCGTACAAACTGCAAGCAGCAGACAAGGACAATTACAAGTCGATAATTGAAAATCCGGAAGATGAAGATAATGAAGAAAAATACGATTCGCTGATTACCAAGTTGAAAGCTGCCAATTACATTCGTGCCACACAAGCCGATTCCATCGCTAAGTACATAGAGCAGAGCGACAGCAAGTATGTACTCTGTATGGGCGATTTCAACGCGCCAGTCAATTCCTACACTCATTATCGCCTTACCCGTATGCTCAACGATGCTTACACTCGTTCTGGGTGTGGAGTAGGATTCAGTTACAACCGTTCTGGAATGTACTTCCGAATCGATAATATCCTGACTTCGGAAAACATAAAAGCATACAATGCAAAAGTTGATGCATATAGTAAAATGAGTGACCATTTTCCTATTTATGCATGGCTGGAATTGCAACCATAGGCATGAAAAACGCATATTTTTGACTGAAGAATGAAAAAATCTCATTTCTTCAACCACAAATATAAATTAAATGTCTTACCTTTGCGGGCTGAAAAACTTTATAATACACATTTTTAATAACAAACAACAATGCAAAACAAAGGATTCATCAAATTCCTTGCGGTGGCACTGACTCTCATCTGCTGCTTCTATTTGTCTTTCTCTATTGCTACTTCTTATGTTGAGAAGCAGGCTGAGAAAATGAGTGAAGAGGATGCAGAGCTTTACTTGGATTCGCTCAACTCGACTCCATTCTATCTCGGTAGCTACACATTGAAGGATTGTCGTGAAACAGCCATCGGTCTTGGTCTTGACCTGAAGGGTGGTATGAACGTAATCCTCGAAGTGAGTGTTCCTGAGGTTGTAAAGACACTTGCCGACCACAAGACTGACGAAGCTTTCACAAAGGCTGTTTCACAGGCAGCAAAGGAAAGCCAGGAAAGTCAGAGCGATTTTATCACACTATTTGTCAAGGCTTTTAAAGAGAACAGCAATGGTCAGCCACTTGCTACCATCTTTGCCACACAGCAGTTGAAGGGTAAGGTAAACACCAACTCTTCTGATTCTGAGGTAGAGGCCGTTCTTCGCGAAAGTGTTGATGAGGCTGTAAACAACTCATTCAACGTGCTCCGTACTCGTATCGACCGTTTCGGTGTTGTTCAGCCAAACATTCAGAAAATTGAAGGCGCTGCAGGCCGTATCATGGTAGAGTTGCCAGGTATCAAGGAGCCAGAGCGTGTTCGTAAACTCCTCCAGGGTAGTGCAAACCTCGAATTCTGGGAGACTTACGACACTCAGGTTATCGTTCCTTACCTCGCACAACTCAACAATGCACTTCGTGGTGCTGCTGAGGTTGTTGACACAACTGCTACAGAAGATGTTGCTGCTGCCGACTCAGTTGCAGAGGATGCTCTCAAGGCAGACTCAAGCAAGGCAAAGGCTCTCCTTTCTCAGGTTAGTGCCGACGAACTTTCCAGCAATGCTGGTAAGGCTCAGAAGAAGGCTACTGAAGAAGCAAAGAAGGAAAATCCTCTCTTCGCAATGCTTCAGCCAATTCAGGGTGCTGCCGGTTGTATGGTTGGTTATGCTCTTGCAAGCGATACTGCTGAAATCAACAGCCTGCTCAATAGCGCAACAGCAAAGCAGATTTTCCCAATCGACCTCTCACTCAAATGGGGTGTGAAGTCAATGGATAAGGCTGGAAAGGTATTCGAACTCTATGCTATCCGTACTACAGGTACTAATGGTCGTGCTCCACTCGAGGGTGAAGTAGTTACTGAGGCTAAGGATGAGTTCGACCAGTATGGCAACCCATGTGTTTCTATGAAGATGAACACAGAAGGTGCCCGTAAGTGGTCAAGCCTTACAGAGGCTAACGTAGGTCATGCAATTGCTATCGTCCTCGATAACCTCGTTTATTCAGCTCCAAACGTAAACGGAAAGATTGATGGTGGTAGTTCTCAGATTACTGGTAACTTCACAACAAACGATACTAAGGACCTTGCAAACGTGCTCCAGTCAGGTAAGATGCCTGCTCCTGCACAAATCGTTCAGGAAGACATCGTAGGTCCTACACTTGGTCAGCAGTCTATCGAAGCAGGCTTCATCTCTTGTATCGTTGCCTTCATCGTACTGATGCTTTACATGGTATTCATGTACGGCTTGCGCGAAGGTATGGTTGCCAACTGCGCACTTATCCTCAACTTCTTCTTCTCATTCGGTATCCTCACCAGCCTTGGTGCAGCCCTCACAATGTCAGGTATCGCCGGTATGGTGCTCACCCTTGGTATGGCTGTCGATGCTAACGTGCTCATCTACGAGCGTACAAAAGAAGAAATGCGTGCAGGCAAGAACATAAAGAATGCTGTTGCTGCTGGTTATAGCAACGCCTTCTCTGCCATCTTCGACTCAAACGTAACTACTATCCTCACAGGTATTATCCTCTACAACTTCGGTACTGGTCCTATCAAGGGATTCGCTACAACCCTTATGATTGGTATCGTCTGCTCATTCTTTACTGCTGTATGGCTCACTCGTATCGTATTCGAGCACTTCGTAAACAATGGCAAGTGGCAGGATTTGAAGTTCGACACTAAGTTCTCTATCAATAAGATGATGGAAAACTCTGCTATCAACTTCATGGGTAAATATAAGAAGTCATTCGTTATCTTTGGTGCATTCGTTCTTATCTCTGTATGCAGCCTCTTTGTTCGCGGACTCAGTCAGTCTATCGACTTCACAGGTGGTCGCAACTACAAGGTAGAATTCCTGCAGCCAGTACAGACAGAGGATGTGAAGGCAGCTATCGTTAAGCAGTTCCAAGCTAACGCAAAGAATGATGAGGCTGTAAACGTAACAGTTATCGCACTTGGTACTACAGGTACAAATGTTCGTGTATCTACCAACTACCTCATCAACGAGAATAATGCTGAGTCTGATGCTCTTATCGAAAGCCTCCTCTACAAGGCATTCGTCGATGGTGGTATGGTTGCTTCAACAGTATCTGAAGAAGCATTCCTCGATCGCGACAATCGCGAGGGTGGTTCTATCGTATCTTCTCAAAAGGTAGGACCTTCAATAGCTGAAGACATCACATACGGAGCTATCCTTTCCGTACTCTTCGCAATCGTAGTAATCTTCGTGTATATCCTCGTTCGTTTCCGCAACGTGGCATACTCGATTGGTTCTATCCTCGCTCTGATTGTCGATACAATCCTCGTTATCGGTGCATTCTCACTCTGCTACGGTTGGATTGGCTTCTCACTCGAAATCGACCAGACATTCATCGGAGCTATCCTGACAGTTATCGGTTACTCTATTAACGACAAAGTGGTTGTCTTCGACCGTATTCGTGAGACATTCCAGAACCACCCACGTCGTGATCGTCAGCTGAACTTCAACGATTCGCTCAATGCCTGTCTTGCTCGTACCGTAAACACTTCAGTATCTACATTCATCGTTCTTGCTGTAATCTTCGTTCTTGGTGGCGACAGCATCCGTTCGTTCTCATTCGCTATGATACTTGGTGTCGTAATCGGTACATTCTCATCTCTCTTCATCGCAGCTCCTACTGCATACCTCGTAATGGGTGCTCGCATCAAGGAAGAAGATGCTCCTGCTGAGACAGCTGAATAATTGAATGTTCCCCAGTACACTCTTTCGTACTGAATAATAAGTAAAAACCGAGTGCTCAATTTTATTTTGAGCATTCGGTTTCTCATATATAAAAATAATGTCGTACCTTTGCCGGCAAATTCATAATCCTCTGTTCTATGAAACAATTCAGCTTACTCCTTTGCCTCTTTTTCGTGTTCACATCAAGCATGAAAGCAGCAGAAGGCGATGTCATCAAAGTAGTCTTTGATGGTTCGTCGGCAAGTGTAAACATTCCAGCTACTGCATCAGTTACTTCGTCTGTAAATGGTGGCTATGTAACGTTGAGATCAACTACTACAACCGAAGAATATGTTTACGACATATCTGGTAGTACTACTGATGGAGGACTAATCATAAACGGTAGTTACAAACTGACTCTTCAGCTCAATGGAGTAAGTATAGAAAGTAAGAAGGGTGCTGCAATTGATGTGGAGTGTGGTAAACGAATAGCTGTTAAGTTGGTAGAGGGAACAGAAAACACACTTGTTGACTATGCTTCGGGTGCTCAGAAAGCTGCGTTTTATACAACTGGTCACCCAGAGTTCTCAGGTAATGGAACTCTCAATGTGACAGGAAATAAAAAACATGCTATCAGTGCTAAAGAATACTTGCAGTTGAAGAAGACAGTAGGCACAATTAACATTCTTTCTGCTGTCGGCGACGGAATACATTGTGGAGAGGGTAAAGTGAATAGTGAGCATAACTACTTCCAGATGAATGGTGGAACTTTGAATATTTCCAATACTGGCAGCGATTGTATCGACTCCGACGACTATGGAACAATTCTCATCAAGGGTGGTACTCTTAATCTTACTGTGTCAGGTGACGATGCCGATGGAATCAAGGCTGATAGCCTTCTACAAATTATTGACGGAACTATCAATATCGATGTTACAGGAAAGGAATCTTCTGGTATCAAGAGCAGCTGGCTGGCTTATATCCCTGGAGGCAACATCACTATCAACGCCATTGGTGACGGTTCGAAAGGAATAAAGGGTAAGCTACAGACAGCGAAGACAGTAAACAACGGCGGTTCGGTTACGTTTAGTGATTCTACCAACGTAACTATCATAGCCTCTGGCAAGAGTATCATTGTAGAAACAAGTGATACAAAATGTATGGGTCTTAGCGTTGATGCTGACCTAACCCACACAGGTGGTTCTGTCTATATCCTTGCTAAGGGTGGAGAATCATATACCTATAATGTAAAGGGAACAGAATCTGTTACCACCGGTTTTGTTGCTGAGTACGAAGGCCATACATCTGTTCCTACACTTCCTGCTGCTCAGACAGAAGGAGTGGAAACAATCTACTCTGTATCAGGAGCACGCCAAAACGCACTTCGTCCGGGTATCAATATCGTTCGTCGTGCCGATGGAACCGTATTAAAGCAATTCGTAAGATAAAAACGACATAAATTTAAGTTATATATATATTAATAATGTATGTGGATAGATTTGCTCTGCTTGCAACCACAAAAAAAATGCTAAAACGTTATGGGATATTTATTTACATCTGAATCTGTCAGCGAGGGACATCCTGACAAGGTAGCTGACCAAATCAGCGATGCAGTTCTTGACGAACTCTTGGCATATGATGCCAATTCTAAAGTAGCGTGTGAAACTCTCTGTACTACCGGTCAGGTAGTCGTAGCGGGAGAGGTGAAGTCAAACACTTATGTTGACCTTCAAGAGGTAGCACGTCGAACCATCACCCGTATTGGTTATACCAAGTCATCTTATAAATTCGACGCCGAGTCTTGTGGTGTGCTTAACGCCATACATGAGCAGTCGGCAGACATAAATCGTGGTGTTGAGCGTTCCGACCCTATGAATCAGGGTGCTGGCGACCAAGGTATGATGTTTGGTTATGCTACCAACGAAACAGAAAACTACATGCCGTTGCCTCTCGACCTCTCTCATCGCATCTTGCGTGTACTTGCAGACATTCGTCGTGAAGGCAAAGTAATGACCTACCAACGTGCAAACGGCAAACAAGTCACCTACTTGCGTCCTGATGCAAAGAGTCAGGTGACTGTGGAGTATGGCGACGATGGCACTCCGCTTCGTATCGATACTATCGTAGTCAGCACACAACACGATGAATTCGTATTCCCGGGTGATGGAATTACTCAGGAAAAAGCCGATGAAATGATGCTTTCCCGCATCCACGATGATGTGGTAAACATCCTTATTCCTCGCGTACTCGAATCCATTCATAATCCTCAGATTCGTGCCCTCTTCAACAAGGATATAAAGTACTTCGTCAATCCTACTGGTAAGTTCGTTATTGGTGGTCCTCATGGTGATACAGGTCTTACAGGTCGTAAGATTATCGTTGATACCTATGGAGGTAAAGGAGCTCATGGTGGAGGCGCGTTCTCAGGTAAAGACCCTAGCAAGGTGGATCGTTCTGCAGCTTATGCAGCCCGTCATATTGCAAAGAATATGGTGGCGGCTGGTGTGAGCGACGAAATCCTTGTTCAGATTAGCTATGCTATTGGTGTTGCTGAACCAGTAAGCATTTACGTCAATACCTATGGCAGAAGTCATGTACCTATGTCTGATGGTGAAATAGCTAGCAAGATAAAAGACCTCTTCGACTTGCGTCCTAAGGCTATCGAACAGCGTCTCAAACTTCGTGCCCCTATTTATGAGGAGACAGCTGCTTATGGTCATATGGGGCGCGAACCTCAGGTGGTCACCAAGCATTTTTATAATCGCTATGAGGGCGAGAAAGACATCAAGGTAGAGTTGTTTACTTGGGAGAAACTTGATGCAGTTGAAGACATACGTCGCGCATTCAAGCTCTAAACATCCACTTCTATCATATTCTGCACATGAGGAGCAGTATAGCAAACTACGACAGCATCCTTACGGCAACGGATAGCAACGTAATCAATCGTACCGATTACTTTGCCCAGGGTACTATGGTTTCCGATAGGGAAGTACTTATGTCCGAACGTAACTACACAGTCAGTTCTGATAGTGGCATCATCCTGCTGCTCCTCGTGTGTCTTGGCATCATAGCCAGCATATTCCACAACTCCCGTCCCTTTATTGTGGACACCTGGAAGCAGTTCTTCAAGAAAGAAAGAAAATACTCCGTGAAGGGGGTGATAACTAAAAACTTCTGGGTAGATAGCATGTGGCAGATATTTATTGCCTCATTTACTCTTTCTCTCTCCCTTTTCGATTATCTTGCGCAACATACCTTTTTCTCTTCTGTTACTGGAATACCTTATTGGGTAGTAATCGTCCTCATTTTGCTACTCGTACTTTTCTTCATTGCCAAACTCTATCTTTATATGCTGGTCAACTGGGTTTTCTTCCCATCCTACGACATGCGTTCCAGTTGGACCTCCAGTTATGTGTATCTCACAGCGTTGAGTGTGTACCCATGTTATGCTATAATTCTTTTCCAACTTTTTTCTAACATACCACCAATCATAGTGGTAATTTGTTATATTTTATTGACAATTTTATACGAAATTGCCCTCATTTTCAAGCTATTTATCAACTTTAAGGTTAAAAAAAGTGCAGCGTGTTTAATTTTTTTGTACCTTTGCAGCGTCGAAATAGTGCCCACCATCTTTTTGTGGAGATTTTTACAATGGGCAAGTAAAATTTTTTAGAGGTAAACGATTTGTACTGATGGCAAAAATACTCATCTCACAACCCAGTCCGCAGACAACTAAGTCACCATACTTTGATGTTGCAGAAAAATATAATCTTGATCTCGTATTCCGACCATTCATCAAGATTGAACCGATGACCTCCAAAGATTTTAGGTCGCAACACGTATCTATTGCCGGTCACACAGCGATTGTCTTCACATCGCGTCATGCAATCGACCACTTCTTTACTCTTTGCAAGGAGTTGCGCGTCAACATTCCTACTGATATGAAGTACTTCTGTGTATCAGAGCAGGTATCGCTCTATCTGCAGAAATATGTTCAGTACCGTAAGCGTAAGAACTTCTTCCCTGAGACAGGTAAACTTGCCGACCTCCTTCCATTCATTCAGAAGCACAACAAAGAGAAATACTTTGCTCCACTTTCGTCTGCCCACAACGACGACATTTTCAACATGCTTGAAGAGGCTGGGGTAGAGCACGATGAGGCTGTGATGTACTATACTGTTGCCAACGACTTCCAGGCAGGCGAAAAACTCGACTACGACATGCTTGTATTCTTCTCACCAGAGGGAATCCATTCTTTGGTGAAGAACTTCCCTAACTTTGAGCAGGGTAAGGTGTGGATTGCTTGTCTTGGTTCTAAGACTGTCCACGAAGCTGAGAAGGCAGGTCTTCGTGTTGACCTTACCGTTACTCCGGAATTGCGCTCTGTGCCTGCGATGATTGAGGAATTTGCCAAGTCAACACAGAAATCTCATGCTTAGTCCTTTGGGTCTTTCAAAGGCAGAACGTATCCACTCCCGCTTAGTCGTCGAGAGCCTCTTTTCAAGTCGCAATTCATCTATTGCCGTTTATCCTCTTCGTATTGTGTGGACCATAGACGAATCCGATGTTGCGTCTCCTGCAAGCATCTTGGTTTCCGTTCCTAAGAAACGAATGCATCATGCAGTCGATCGCAATCGTATGAAACGTATGGTTCGCGAGGCATACCGTCTCAATAAACAAATACTGCTTTCCCGTCTTGAGGGTTCAGGTCGTCATGTTGACATAGCTTTCATCTGCATAGCTGACAATGTACCCACCAGCAGTCAAGTAAGCAAGTCAGTAGTCAAGGCCCTTGCTAGGATATCCGATACCATCTGATATGATTCACAGCAAACTAACCTCCATCCTGTCCTCACTTCGTCATCAGAACATACTTAGCAGAGCATTATCCCTATTGCTCCTGCTGCCAATATACTTCTATCGTACTTGTATATCGCCATTGACACCACCCTCATGCCGATTCACTCCCACCTGCAGCCGTTATGCAGTAGAGGCAATCCAACGCCACGGACCCTTCAAAGGACTCTACCTGGCAGTCAAGCGCATCCTTCGTTGCCATCCCTGGGGCGGCAGTGGCTACGACCCCGTACCAGAACAATTCCATTTTTAAAGTTAATTCATAATTCATAATGCATAATGCATAATTGGCTGGCGCAACTCCTAACTCCTCACTCCTAACTCCTCATGAATCTTCACACACATCATCGTCCGTCCGATCCTGCAGAGCAGTTTATTCTCAACTGCTTCCCGGGCGCAGTACCTGCTGATGTGGAACGTTGTTCTGTGGGACTTCATCCCTGGCATGTAGATGCGATGTGGCAGCAGCAGTTGGAGCTCCTCCGACAAGACCTTCGGTTGCCCAATGTGGTTGCGATAGGGGAGTGTGGACTTGATATGTTAAAAGGTCCTGAACTAAGTCTTCAGCAGGCAGCTTTCGAGGTTCAGATTCAGTTGGCAGAAACCCACCATCTGCCACTCATCATACATTGTGTTCGCGCCTTCGACCTACTTCTTCAGTTGCATAAAAAATACAACCCACAGCAATTGTGGATTGTACATGGCTTTCGTGGTAAGCCTCAATTGGCTCAGCAACTTCTCGCTCGTGGCATACGTCTTTCGTTTGGTGTTCATTTCAACTCAGCCACACTCGAATTAGTTCGCCGGTCGGGCATTCCATTTTATCGTGAAACTGACGATGAAATGGGGATAAATCTTCTTGATATTACTTCTCCCACTTCCTCAGGTGCTTCTTTATGATTTCAGCCTCTTCGTCGTCCATTGCTTCGTACATACGACGACGTTGTTCGAACGATGACATACGTCCTGGGCGCTCGCCTTTCTCGTCTCTTCTGCCTCTGTCCTTGCGCTCACCTCTGTCTCTGCGCTCACCTCTCTCTTGGTCATCATCATCTTTTCTGTTCTTTCTGAAACCTTCCTTGAATGGTTTTGCCTTGAAATAGTGGTCAGCCTCCTCTTCGGTCTTCTCACGTGTCCAGCTGCCGTCTTCGTTCTTCTTATGTGGTTTGTACTTGGCATTACGCTTACGCTCCTCCTCCGATTTTATGTCAACACCCTTCTCGCGTTGCTGTCTGAGTTTTCCGTCGAACACCTGATACTTTCTGAACTCGCATTCGATGTTACCATTGAACAGAGCATACTTAGTTGACGGTCTCATACCCACATTTGCAAAGAACTCCTCGCGGTTGCTGATAATCCAGGCGTCACAACCGATGAAAGCATGTTTCAGTCGTTCGCCTATGGTAGCATACAGTTCCTCGAGATTTCCCCCCTTCACAGCTCCGATGCGTTCTCCATACGGCGGATTGGTTATCATGATAGCCTTCTCGGCAGGTTGTTCGAATTCAGCTATGTCGCGCTGCTGAATCTCTACTATATTGCTAACGCCAGCCGACTTCACATTATCCTGAGCAATCTGTACAGCCCGGCTGTTTATGTCGTAACCATATATTCTGTGGTTAAACTCCCTTTCCTCGCTGTCGTCATTGTATATACGTTCAAACAGGTCGGCATCGTAGTCCTTCCACTTTTCGAATGCGTACTCCTTGCGGAACACACCCGGATATATGTTTCGAGCTATCAGGGCAGCTTCAATCAGAATGGTGCCAGAACCACAGAAAGGGTCGATGAAATCGCTCTGACAATCCCATTCCGACAACATGATAAGTCCTGCAGCCAACACCTCGTTGATAGGTGCTTCAGTATTCTTTACCTTATATCCGCGAAGGTGGAGCGATTCGCCACTTGAGTCAAGTGCTACAGTTACATCCTCATTAGAGATGTGCAGGTTGATTCTCAGTCCCGGATTGCTGATGCTTACGTTCGGACGGTCTCCTGTCTTGTCTCTCCAATAGTCAGCGATAGCGTCCTTCATTCTGTAAGCGGCAAACTGCGAGTGGCGGAAATTATCCGAGAACACAACTGCATCCACCAGGAATGTAGTGTTCACGTCCATATACTCCTGCCAGTCAATCTTCTTTGCTTCCTCATACACTTTGTCGGCATCGTCAGCCTTGAATACAGCTATCGGTTTCAACACCCTAATGGCAGTGCGCAGACAGAAGTTTGCTCTGTACAGCATCTCCTTGTCGCCTGTAAAACTCACCATTCGGTTGCCTATTTCCACGTTATTGCCTCCGAGGGCTATCACCTCCTTCGCCAGAACCTCTTCCAGTCCTTTGAAAGTCTTTGCTATTATAGTATGTTCCATTATTCTTTATTTCTGTGTAACAGTTGTTCCTGCTGGTACGTCATGACTAACCGACACGTTACTGCCGATGATAGCACCCTTGCCTATTGTGACGCGTCCCAGTATAGTTGCATTGCTGTAGATGATTACGTCGTCCTCGATAATAGGGTGACGCAGAATACCCTTTATCGGATTACCGTTTTCGTCGAGTGGAAAACTCTTTGCTCCCAGCGTCACACCCTGATACAGCTTCACGTTATTACCAATGATGGTGGTTTCTCCGATTACCACACCCGTTCCGTGGTCTATAGTGAAATGTTCACCGATATGTGCTCCCGGGTGTATGTCCACACCCGTTTCCGAGTGAGCCAGTTCTGTGAGCATACGAGGAATGAGTGGCACCTCCAGTTCCCACAGTGCATGAGCCATTCTGTATATCGTCAGCACCTTTATAATAGGGTAGCAGGAAATGATTTCTCCAAAATTCTTTGCAGCTGGGTCACCGTCGTAAGCAGCCTTCACATCAGTAGCCAACACACGTCGTATCTCTGGCAGACGTTCTATGAAAGCTTGAGCCCTTACTGTCGCCATTCTGTGCAGTTCCTTGATGATAGTCTGTCGGTTATAAGCAGCATAAGCAGCTACGTCCCTGAAATCGGCAAACGACAGTCCTGCCTGAATCTGTTCGATGAGCAGAGTGTACAGTTTTTCAATATTCACGCCTAAGTGGAATCGCAGAGTACCGGTATTCACTGTACAGTTACCATAGTAACCGGGGAACATAATACTTCTGACCAGTTCTATGATTTCTTCCAGAGCTTTACCTGAGGGCAGTGGAGCGCCTTCGTTGTATTCCCTGAACAAGTCTCTGCACGATTGTGGCTGAGCCAGTTTCTCTACCACTGCGTTCATTTTTTCTGTAAACTTATTCATCGTATTTTACACATTATTTATAAATTGGGTGCGAAGGTACGAAATAAAAATTGATAATTGACAATTGAAAAGTTGAAAAAATATAGTTCAAGCTTCAATAACCAATACCCCCATACGAAAACTCCTTAACCGCTACCCGCAACCACTTAACCATTCCTCTCGCACCATTCGCTTGCAGTGATATTCATTATTCGTTTAAAGGTAGCAGTAAAAGTGCGGTAACTCTGAAAACCGCTTTCATACGCCACCTCCTTGATGAGTATAGGACGATTTGTCTTTTTGTACTCGCGGTACAGACTCATGAAATGCTCTATTCGCAGACGATTGATGTAAATATTATAGTTTGTACCCTTTTGTGCAAAGAATGCGCTAAGGTATGTTCTGTTCGTTCCAATGGTGGCGCAGAGAGCATTCAAGGTGATGTCGTACTGCAGGTATAATTGTTTCTTTTCACATTGTTCTGTCAACAATATTTGTATTTCATTGACTACTTGTTGACTGAGTTGCAGATTGGAATTCGTATTTTTTTCGATTTCATCGCCAATTTCCTCCATGAAACCATCTATAATCTCCTCTTCCGTCTCTGTGTCTTCAAGTTGTTCCAGCGACTCCACTCTCCATAGCAGGAAACCAATCAGCACTATACTTATAACTTGTACTGCAAATTCAATGCCAAACCCGCCAAAATTCACCTTATAGCATAAGAATAGCAGTATCAGGATGAACAACAAAACAAAACTTTTCCACAGTTCTTTGTGTTCCAGGTCGGCATAATTGTTGTGTAGCCACTTCCCATATCTTCTTACTGCAAAAACAATATAAACTGCAAACGCAAGAGCCTGCAGCAGCATATAGTCGCGAATTAGCGCCTCATACAGTGGATTCCGGTTTATCATCCCCACCCACACACAAATGACTATTACTGGTATAGTAGCAGTGAAAATCGGCCACAGCGGTCGGTGCTTGTCTTGCAGCATACATAACAGTGTAGTCATCATCAGTGGCACAAGAGTAATACTGTCCAGCATAATGTTTATTGCATTACGCAGAAAACGGTCTTCCGTCAACCACACATTACCTAATACCGTCCACCATACATGGCTCATGGCTACCGAAATAAGGAATGCAGTTGCCCAGTTCGTTAACTTCTTTGGAGGCTTAACTCCCGATGAAATCACATTATATTGTCGCAGTATCAAATAAACAGCTGCCACTATGGCAAACATCAGCACCGCACCATATACCATCATGTAGCAGTAACTTTGTAATCCGACTTGTTCGTACATAAGTTTTTTATCTTTTTCCTTAATTTTTGCTAATTTACGATGATTTTTTGGCAAAAATGATAACATGAGACGCAAAATTTACAAAAAAACACGCAAAATTTACAATTTTTGCCGTCAAGTGCGATTTCATCGTTTTTAGAAAAGAAAAAAATCATACCTTTGCGTCAGAAATGGTATTAAGGTTAAAAGAAAATCGAACCCTTATATTTTTTATCAGACATGTAATTTTAATTATCGTCACTCGCTCGGCTGAGAAGTTAGGCGAGTTTTTTTTATTACAACGCATTTTTCATAATAAAGAACAATAAAGATAGGGCTTTAGGAATTTAATAGGGAGTTATTACTTCCTTTTTAATCATTTTTTCGGGGTGGGATTTTGCTACAGGATGGTTATTTTAAACAATATGGACATTTATGTGGGAAAATCAAACATTAAATTTAGGGAATATTGAACTATTTTTGCAAAAAAAATAGAAAAATAGAACATGATGAATAAGTTTGAGTTCAGAACCCTCTTCAATGAAAGAACTTATATGTTAGGTGATAATGACGATATAATAGTCATGGAAAACATTAATAAGGGGCCTTCTAAAACAGTTTATTTGGACAGATACGGAATTATTGTGCTCTGTACAAAGGGACGTGTTCAGTTTGAATATGATGATGTTTTGATTAATCTGAAGGAGAATGATCTTTTTCTTTATCAGGCTCATAGTGTTGTCAATAATTTTATGGCTTCTTCCGATTTTAATTGCAGACTGATTTGGTTTACAAGAAGTGAGTTATGGAACATCAACCTTTATGCTGAAACAAGTATTCAAGATCTTACTCAGTTGAAGTTGAATCCTGTAGTACATCTGACGAACGATGATGTGGAACTGCTCGACGACTATTTCAAGTTGCTGTGCAGAAGAATGAAGGATTCGTCACCTTCGCTTCATTCATCTATTGTCCGTTCGCTCCTCGGCACTATGATGCTGGAGATGCTTTCGATGATGCGCCGTACTATAATGCAGAATTCAGAATCTCAGTCAGAGACTGCGGGCACCAGTACTCATAAAAAGGTGCTGGTGGATAGGTTCATAAGGTTGGTTGAACAAAGCGACGGACGCGTGCGTAAGGTGGATGACTTTGCCAACTGTCTGAATATTACCCCTAAGTATCTTTCTAAGATTGTCAAGGAAGTCCTGCACAGGAATCCAAGTGTTTACATACAGTTGTTCACTATGAAGGCTATTGAGCATCGGCTTCGACTTACTGACATGACGATGCAGGAGATTGCCAACGAATTGAATTTTCCTAATCCATCGTTTTTCAGCAAATTTTTCCGGGAACACTCTGGCATGACTCCCCAAGAATTCCGAATAAAATATCAAGATGTAAAATGAAAAAGTTTTTATTAGCTATTGGCTGTTGGCTATTGGCTGTTGGCACGATGAGTGCACAAAACGATAGTGTAAACGTAAGAAGAAAGAAAGTAGCTGTTGTTCTTAGTGGCGGTGGTGCAAAGGGTATGGCTCACATCGGTGTGCTTAAAGTGCTGGAAAAGGCAGGCATTCCTATTGATATTGTCACCGGTACCTCGATGGGTAGTATCATCGGCGGTCTTTATTCTATAGGTTATAACGCTACTGCGCTCGACTCTATGGTTCGCGTGCAGGATTGGGGTTATGTAATCAGTGACAGGGAGGACTTACGCAACCAGACTCTCAGCGATCGTCGTAAGCAGAATACATATTTTATAAATATTGGACTGGTGAAGGGACAGCGAGACATGAATGCCGGTGGTGTGATTAAGGGTAAGAACCTTGCGGAACTGTTCCAGCACCTCTGTGTTGGTTATACTGATTCGCTCGACTTCTCGAAAGACCTGCCTATTCCGTTTTCTTGTGTGGCAACCAATATCATCGATAATTCGGAGATAGATTTCCATAGCGGACGTCTGCCTCAGGCTATGCGTGCCTCGATGTCGATACCAGGAGCCTTTTCTCCCGTTCGAATCGGCGATATGGTATTGGTAGATGGTGGTCTGAAGAACAACTATCCGGTGGATATTGCCCGTGAAATGGGGGCGGAAATCGTGATTGGTGTAACTGTGCAGGGAGCTCCGAAGACAGCTGAGGACATGGGTGGCACGATGAGCATAATCGGACAGATTGTGGATGTAAACTGTAAGAACAAGGTAGAGGAGAACCTTGCCATCACCGACTTGCATATGGCTGTGAATACCAAGGGGTATAATGCTGCCAGCTTCACTCCGAGTGCCATCGACACATTGGTTCGCCGCGGTGAAGAAGAAGCTATGCGCCATTGGGACGAAATCATTGCCCTGAAAGAGCGCATAGGCATCGATGAGTCGTTCCGTCCCACTATCCTGCAACCTCTCCGTCCGGATGTGATGACCGAAAAACATAAGGTGACAAGGGTAACCTGTGAGAATATGACGCCACAGGCAGAAAAGTTCCTCCAAAACAAATATCATCTGAACAAGATTGACAGTATCGATGCAAAGCTGGAACAGCAGCTTACCACAACTATGCGTGTAGATCTTTTCTACCAGACAGCTGAATGCCGTCTCGTTCCTGATGGCGACGGGGTAAACGTAGTGCTTACCGCAGGCAATCGCAAATCGGCACAACTGTCTTTGGGCTTCCGGTTTGACAGCGAGGAATATGCAACAGCGCAAGTGGGGTTAGACCTGCCGTTCAAGACTGCTACACCTATCAGCACGGATTTCACGCTCCGACTTGGAAAGCGTCTGAAAGCCAGAGGTGAACTGACTGTGCATCATCGTAGTTTTGACCGTCCGAAAATTAGTTATGAGTTCAGTCGTAACGATATTGACGTGTATGTGAAGGGTGATCGTGAATATAATATCCGATATAACCAGTCACAGGCAGAGCTGACTCCGTTCAATTTCAATCTGCGCAACTTCAATTTCCAGATAGATGTGCGTTGGGATTTCGTGCATTATCGCAGCGGATTGGGTGCGCAGTGGGCTGCTCCTATAAACATGAAAAACGAACACTTCTTCAGTTATCATGCCCGCATAAACTATAACGGTGAGGACGACTGGTATTTCCCTACACGCGGAAGTCACCTGAAAGCTGAATATGCATACGTGACAAATAATTTAGGAACACTCAACGAGCGTGCTGCCGATGGAACCGTACTTGGCAAGAAGGCCGGTATGCATGACGTGAGAGCCAACTGGCGCAAATCGTTCACTATGGGCAGCCGCTTCACTCTGCAACCGATGATTTACGGACGTCTGCTCTTCGGAGATGTAAAACCTGCTGTTTTCAGAAATACTATCGGCGGAGGATGGTTCGGACATTACGTGGAACAGCAAATGCCTTTTGCAGGTATTGGCAACATGGAGTACATTAACAACCAGTTTGTTGCATTGCAACTCCAAGCACAGGAACGCATCGGAGAAAAACATTACATACTGCTCAGTTTCGCTGCGGCCCAGCAGTCGGACAAGATGGAGAATTTCTTTGACTACCGTACACTTTTAGGCGGTCAGGTAGCATACTATTACAAGAGTATGTTCGGACCGTTAGGCGGTACGATAGGGTATAGCAACCACACTAAAAAGGTTTATTTCTTTGTTAACCTCGGATACGAGTTTTGAGAATTGACAATTGATAATTGATAATTGAAAATTATAAAATAAGAATTAAAATGAAAGCAACAGGATTTTTTGTTTTAACTCTGCTTACAGCCGGTCTTCTGACAGCTTGTGGTGGCAGTAAGAAAGACGCCGAAGTAAAGGTGCGCAACGTCATGACGGTGTTGCCAAAGAACCGTCACGAATCAGCAGTAAAGAATCTCTCAGGTGTAGTAAAAGAGAACAGCACCGTGAGTCTGAGTTTCCGTACTCCAGGACAGATTGCAAGAGTTCTGGTCAAGGAAGGCTCATATGTACGTCGTGGACAGCTGGTTGCTACTCTCGACGCTAAAGACTATCAGCTGAAGGTGGATGCTGCACAGACACAATACAACCAGATGCAAACCGAGGTGGAGCGTCTGAGCAAGCTCCACGAAGCCAACAGCATTGCAAGCAACGACTACGAAAAGGCTACTACTGCCTTGGAGCAACTCCGTATTCAGTTGCAGAATGCAAAGAACCTTCTGAGCTATACCCAACTGACATCAGCTGTTGACGGAACTGTTCAGAAAGTGAATTATGAACCAGGCGAGATGGTAAGTGCCGGAATGCCGGTTATGGATGTAATCGATACAAAAAGTTTGGAAGTGGAAGTGAATATTCCTGCTGATGTATATTATATGTTGGGCAATTCTACCGAGGCTTATTGCATCTTTGCAGGTCAGCGCTACAATCTTCACAAGAAAAGTGCTCTGATAAAGGCTGATGCCAACCAGCTCTTCACTGTGAAATATGATATCGACGGCAAACTCAATGCCGGTGTGAACGTAGATGTGTATATCGCATTTGGCGGTTCCAAGGCTGTCAGCGGTCTCTCTATCCCTGCTCATGCTATCTTCGAGGATGGTGGCAAACCATACGTGTGGGTAGTTGAAGACGGTGATGTGGTTAAGCGTCATGCTATTACCGTTGAAACCGTTGATTCCGAAGGAATGGCTGTAGTCCTTAGTGGCATCTCTGCTACCGACCGTATCGTGAAGGCTGGTGTGAAGGCACTCCACGAGGGTGATAAGGTAAAGATTGTCACTCAGCAGAAATCAAATGTGGGCGACTTGTTATAACTCCTAACTCCTAACTAATAATAGTTATGAATGCAAGAGCACTTACAGAATTTTTTGTGAAGCGTCCGGTCATATTCTGGAGCTTCGTTGTGGGAATCCTCCTTGCGGGCTTGTTCAGTTACATCAATATGCCTAAGTTGGAAGACCCTGCCGTAGCCGTAAAACAGGCTTCGGTAGTGCTGATATACCCAGGTGCTACAGCCCACGAAATAGAACTTGAGGCTGTACAGGTGATGGAAGACGAATTGCGAACACTCGCCGATGTTAAAGAACTGAATTCCGATTGCCGTCCGGGTATGGCTGTCATCGGAGTGAAATTTCTCGACAAGGTCAAAATGTCGGAAATGGAGCAGCATTTCGACCAGTTGCGCCGTAAAACTAACGATGTACAGTCCAAACTGCCAAAGGGTTGCTACGCACCTATCGTCATCGACGACATGCTCGATGTTTATGGCCTGTTCTATGCCTTCATGGGCGATGGCTACAGCTATGCAGAACTGGAGAAGTATGCTAAGCTAGTGCGTCGCGAACTGCTTACCGTCAAGGGCGTAAAGCGTATCAATATCGTCGGCACACGTTCTGAGGTTATAAATATCATAATCGATAAGGAGAAACTGGCTCGCACAGGTATCATCCCTACTCAGATTATGGTTGGTCTGCAAAATGCAGGCAAGACGGTGAATGCCGGTAAGTATGAGAATGGTGACGATCGTCTGCAACTCCGTGTAAACAACGCACTGGAAGACGAGAAGGACATAGCCAATCTGCATATCCGCACTACTTCGGGCAAGCAAATCCGTATCGGAGACATCGCTACTGTAGAACGTGCATACAAGGAACCGCAGACTCAGGGTTTCTTCGTAAACGGAAAACCTGCTATGGGCATCTGTCTTACATTGAACGACGATGCCATAGTGCCCGACGTGGGTAAGGCTGTAGATAAGAAACTGGCAGAGGTGATGGAGCGCGTCCCTGTAGGTTTCGAGACTGATAAGATTTTCTTCCAGGCAGACCAGGTGACCAACGCTGTCAACGGCTTCCTCATCAACTTGCTTGAATCCGTACTTATCGTAGTAATTGTACTTATGTTCACATACGGATTCCGTGGTGGTATGATTATCGGAACAAGTTTGGTACTTGCCATCTTCATCACCTTCCCAATCCTGCTTTTGCTCAATAGTACCCTGCAGCGTATCTCACTCGGAGCCTTTATCGTAGCTATGGGCATGCTGGTAGATAATGCCATAGTGGTGATGGACGGCATACTCGTGGACCGAAAACGAGGGCTCGGACCTAAATCATATCTCTATAATATTGTCAATAACACAGCTATGCCGATGCTTGGAGCTACCGTAATTGCTGTGCTGACATTCCTTCCTACATACCTCTCGCCAAACACTGCCGGAGAGTACTGTCGCGACCTCTTCCTCGTACTTTGCATTTCCCTGCTTGCCTCATGGATAATGGCTATGATACAGGTGCCTTCATGTGTAGTAGCATGGATGCCTCTACGCTCTAAGGATAAAGGAAATGATGGCGAAGTGAAAGACTCCAAGCTGCAGGCTTTCATTCGAAATCTGGTGGCAAAACTCATGGACTTCCGCCATCTTACCATTGCCGTGATGGTAGTTCTGCTGATACTGTGCGGGTTCGGGTTCACAAAGGTAAAGCAGGTGTTCTTCCCTGACTTCGACTACGGACAGTTCGTGGTTGAGTATTACCTGCCCGACCAGACTAGTCCCGATCACGTGCGTAAAGACCTTCTGGCTATCACCGACACTCTGCTTAAGAATCCGAAGATCGACCGCGTAACAGCCGCAATGGGTTCGTCGCCTGTACGCTACAGTCTGGTGCGCCCGATGAATAGCGGCGGAGACAGTTATGGCGAACTTATCATCGACTGCAAAGACTTCAAAACGATGAAGGAGACTATCAAGGAAATCCGTCCGCAACTCCGGGCTGCCTTCCCTGACGCTTATATCCGTTTCCGCAATTATAATTTCAGCATCAGTACTACTCATACAGTAGAGGTTCAGTTCCAAGGACCAGACCCTGTAGTCTTGCGCAATCTTGCACACCAGGCTGAGGACATCATGCGAGGTTCGAAATATGTAGATGACTACTCTGTGCAGAACAACTGGCAACCGAAGGGAAAATCGATTGTTACCAACTACATACAGACTGATGCCTTGCGTAGCGGACTCAACCGCGAGAACGTAGCCAATGCCTTGCTTGCTGCTACCGACGGACTGCCCTTAGGTGTTATCAGTGATCAGGATAAGTCAGTCATCGTGCAGATGCAGGTTCGCAACGAAGATGGTTCTAAGATAAAGAACATATCAAACATTCCGGTTTGGAGTATGCTTAACCTGCACATCACAGGCGAAGATATCAAGGGACTGGTGTCAGGTGCCATGAGCATAGACGACTTGGAGAGCAAACTGACCAACAGCATCCCTCTGAGTACGGTCAACAGCGACATACATATGGAGTGGGAGGAAGACTACATCTTCCGTCGTAATGGTCAGCGCACTATTGAGGCTGAGTGTGATCCTAACCCAGACCTCTTCGATGCAACACCTGGAAAGGTTGAGGCCGACATAAGTGAAGCAATTGAGGCTATCCCTCTGCCTCAAGGCTACTCAATGTCTTGGCAAGGTGAAGGAGGTAGTTCGGGCGAGGCTGCAGGCTCTATCATCGGACTGTTCCCATTAGCTTTCCTATTTATCCTCGTCATTATGCTCCTGCTGTTCAACAGCTGGAAACAGGTGCTCACCATCGTATTCTGTCTGCCATTCATCGTTGTAGGTATAGTTCCGTCGCTGCTTCTGCTCGGTATGCCGTTCACCTTCATTGCCATTCTCGGTGCAATGGGTCTGATAGGTATGATGATTAAGAACGGTATAGTACTTGTAGATGAGATTAACCGTCTGCGTCGTGAAGAGAAACTCCCGGCATACGATGCAGTCATCAATGCTACCGTGAGTCGTACGAGTCCTGTAATCATGGCATCGCTGACTACCATACTTGGTATGGCTCCGCTCATCAGCGACCCTATGTACGGTTCTATGGCTGTATGCATTATGTCAGGTCTCGCCATGGGAACAATTATCGTTCTCGTCTTCCTGCCAATACTCTATTCAACACTCTTCAATGTAAAGAAAACGACAAAATAATAAGCATATGAAACGTAATATTATATTTTTTGCATTACTGCTGACGACTGTCGGTGCTGCTGATGCTCAGTCTTTAAGTCTGAGTCTGCAGGACTGTCGCCGTCTTGCTCTTGAAAACAACGAAAAGGTTAAGACAGCCGACAACGCAGTGGAGAAAGCAAAACTCGATCGTAAGATTGCCTTTGCCCAGTACCTGCCGAAACTGGATGCTTCTGCCACAGGTATTCACATGAAGGACCAGAACATCATCGGTATGTCGTTGCAGACTCGCGGCACTTATCTTGCTGGTCTCAACCTCACAATGCCGATCTATGTGGGCGGACGACTCACCTCTGCCAACCGCCTGGCTAAGATCGGACAGACAGTAAGCGAAGAACAGCGACGTAAGACACGTATGCAAATCATAGCCGACGTAGATAATGCCTATTACACACTCATCTCTGTGCTTTCTAAGGTTAAGATGCTCGAAGCCTACGAACAACAGATGCAGAGTCTGTACGACAGAGTACGCCTCAGCTACGATGTAAAAATGGCTACCAGCAACGATCTGCTGCGCATTTCTACCAAGCAGAACGAAGTAAGTTATATGCTGCAGAAGGCTCGCAATGGCGAACAACTCTGTCAGTTGGCTCTTGCAAACATCATCGGTACCGATTTCGAACAGATTATTATTCCTACTGATACCGTTCTGGTTGCAAACAATATCTCTGGGCTGAGCGAGGATTTCTCCAACCGTCCCGACCTGCTTCTCCTGCAGCAGAATGTAAAAGCACATGAGGCTATGCTGAAGCAGTCGCGTGCCAATTACCTGCCTACAGTGGCTCTTATGGGTGTGGTAAGCCATTACGACAACCTGAAACTGAAGGGCGCACTCCGCAACCTCGACGGCACACCTATCAATGTGGATCATAAGTTCAGTGGCGGCAACCCATACGTCATGCTCAATATTCAGGTGCCTATCCTCCACTGGGGAGCTGAAATCAGAAAGATGAAGAAGGCCAAGTTCGACCTCCTTGACTCTCAGTTGCAACTGCAGCAGTATGAGCGTGGAATGCGTATCGAAGTGCGTCAGGCTGTACTCAACATCACAGACGGACAACGTATGGTTGAGACAGCTACTATTGGTCAGCAGCAAGCCGACGAGAACCTGCGTGTAATGCGTCAGAAGTACGATAACCAGCTCTGCACCATGACCGACCTGCTCGATGCACAGTCGCAGTGGCAACAGGCGCGTAGCAACCTGATTGAGGCACAGACTCAGTTGAAGATTTACGAAACTGAATATCTACGCGTCACAGGTCGTCTCGAGTAAAGCATATTTTCTTTTTCTACACATAATAAATAGAGCTAATTCACGTTTAAAAAAGAAAACAGAACACATATGAAGACTATCCGAACATTGTTGACTGTAGCGGTGCTGACGTCACTCTGCAGTTGTAGTGAGAAGAAACAGACTGCCGAGGAACAGGTGGTCAGAGTGAAGGTGCAGCAGTTGCATGCTGAGGTTGTAAACGGAGAACAGGGTTTCTCCGGTACTATAGAGGAGTCGAGTGGTGCTCTGCTTTCTTTTATGGGAAGTGGTACCATCAAGCGAATCTATGTGGATGCAGGACAGACCGTGGCGAAGGGACAGCTGATAGCTGAACTCGATCCTACGACTGTGCAGAATGCTTACACCATCGCCAAGACCAGTCTGGAACAGGCTCAGGATACGTACGATCGTATGAAGGTGCTCCACGATGCAGGTTCGTTGCCCGAGATGCAGTGGATACAGGCGGAGAACCAGTTGAAGGCTGCTACGGCTCAGGAGGCAATGGCTAAGAAGGCGCTTACCGACACAAAACTCTATGCTCCTTTCAGCGGTTTCATCGCTAGTAAGAGTGCTGAGGTAGGTCAGAATGCGGCATTCGGATTACCTATCGTAAAACTTGTTAGCATCGGAAGTGTAAAGGTAAAGATTGCAGTTCCGGAGGATGATGTGCAGCGCATCAAGAAAGGTTCGTCGATGAAGATTATCGTTCCTGCTCTCGGCAATAGCGAGTTCTCCGGTTATGTGACAGAGCGCGGAGTGAGTGCCGATCCTCGTTCACGCACTTACGAAGTGAAAGCAACCATTCAGAATCCAAGCGGACAACTCTTGCCAGGTATGATTTGTCAGGCATTCACCAATTATATGCAAGGCGCCACAGGTGTGTTCGTTCCTGCCCGTTTGGTGCAGCTCGACTACAACAACAAGACTTTCGTGTGGGTAGTAAATGGTGGCAAAGCCGTGAAACGTGAAATCACCATCATCAGCGAAACTGCCCAAGGTGCACAAGTGGGTGGGGGACTCTCTGCCGGCGACCAACTGATTGTGAAGGGTCAGCAGAAAGTGAGCAACGGAATGAAAGTTGAGATAGTAGATTAATTGATAGGTTATTGGTTATAGGTTATTGGTTATTGACCTCAGACCTTAGACATTAGACCTTAGACATTTAATTATGGAAGAGAAGAAAGAAAAACTGTCACTGCAAGAGTGGTGTATGCATTACAGGCAGATTGTGTTGCTGCTTGTAAGTTGTCTTGTGGCTTTGGGTATCTATGGTTTGGCACATATCAACAAGAATGAGTTTCCCGATTTCACCATACGTCAGGGTATCGTCGTAGCTGTCTATCCTGGTGTTACGGCTCAGGAGATGGAGGAACAAGTGACCAAACCTCTGGAGAAATACATTTTCACTTATAAGGAAGTAAAGAAAGAGAAGACTGTTTCTTACTCTAAGGAAGGACTCAGCATCATACAGGTGGAACTGAACGACGACCTGATGAACAAGGATGAGTTCTGGTCTAAGTTCAAACATGGAGTGCAGGAGTTCAAGGGTGACCTGCCGGAAGGTGTGCTTGCCATCATTGTGAACGATGACTTCGGTGATACTTCTGCGCTTTTGCTCTCGATGGAATCGAAGGATAAGACCTATCGCGAACTGAACGATTACATGAATGCTCTTATCGACTCGCTGCGAATGGTTCCGAGTGTTGGAAAGATGAGTGTTCACGGATTGCAGAAAGAACAGATAAGCATCTATCTCAATTCCGACAAACTATCGCACTATGGCATCAGCCACTTGCTCATAGCACAACAGTTGAAGGCAAAGGGATTCGTAACTACAGCCGGCCGACTGAAAGCCAATGGTTACAAGTCGCCTATATATGTAGATCATGCTCTCAATAAGATATACGACGTAGAGAACACACTTGTTTATACCGATGCTGAGGGTAATAATGTGCGACTCAAAGACCTTGCTACCGTGAAACGTGAATATGTAAAGGCTTCGTCGTTCATCTCTAACAATGGTACCAAGTGTATCCTCCTGAGTGTGGAGATAAAGAAGGGACAGGACGTTTCCAAGATGGGAGCTGAAGTGAACAAAAAACTGGCAAACTTCAAGAAGACCATCCCCGACGACGTAAAACTCACTACCATAACCGACCAGAAGCAGGTAGTCGATGATTCTATATCAAACTTCCTCCGCGAACTGATGATAGCCATCACGACGGTTATCCTCGTGGTCATCCTCATCATGCCTATGCGAGTAGCCTTAGTGGCTGCGGGTACTATGCCTATCACCATATTCATATCGCTTGGCACATTCTATATGTTCGGACTCGAACTGAACACCGTAACCCTTGCCGCACTCATCGTCACCTTGGGTATGATAGTGGACGATTCCATCGTGATTATCGACTCATATATGGAGATGATGGCAGAGGGAAAGAGTCGTATGAAGGCAAGTATCGATGCTACGGTACACTTCCTGAAGTCTATCTTCACGGCTACACTCTGTATCTCCGTCACTTTCTTCCCGTTCCTCGTCACCATGAAGGGACAGACACACGACTTCCTGCTCTCCTTCCCTTGGGCAATAAGCATCGTGCTGTTCATCTCTATGATTATAGCACAGACTCTGCTGCCTATCCTGCAGTATGCCTTTATAAAGAAACCTATCGCAGCAGCTCGTCCTAAGGATGGTAGAAAACCGTTCAACCTGCTCGACATTATGGATAAGTACTACAAGAAACTGCTCAATGTCTGCTTCCGTCATCCGTGGCTCACATTGGCAAGTGGTGTAGCTTCCGTGATTATAGGTTGTCTGCTTTTCCTCCAGTTGCCACAACGCATGATGCCTTACGCAGAACGCAATCAGTTTGCCGTAGAGATTTTCATGCCTACCGGTACTGAAGTGCAGCGTACGGCTCAGGTAGCCGACTCGTTGGAACATATGTTGCTGAAGGACGAACGCATCACATCTATTGCATCCTTCAAGGGATGTTCGTCTCCTCGTTTCCACACAGCCTATGCTCCACAGTTTGCTGACGAGACTTTTGCCCAATTCATCGTGAATACGACGGGTAATAAAGCAACTGTAGAACTCGTAGAGGAGTGTACGAAGAAATACACTACTTACTTCCCGGATGCTTATGTAAAGATAAAGCAGTTGAGTTATAGCGACTGCCTGAATCCAATCGAAGTGCGTCTGAAAGGTGACGACCTCAGTCTCCTTGCTCAGGCTGCCGACACCGTTTCAGCCATCATGCGCCGTATGCCTCAGTTGAGTCTGGTGCGTAGCAATATGCTCGAACCCCTCTCTACCGTTCGCATCAAGATTGACGATGAGAAAGCGAGCCGACTGGGTATTACAAACGAAACGGTAGAACTCCAGATGGCATTCCGCTATGGCGAGGGACTCACCGTAAGTACTGCCTGGGAGGGTGACTACGACGTAAATGTGAAGATGAAAACCGACGACGCCGACCATGCCACACCACAGGATGTGATGGACGAACTCATTCCTATCGGTATTTCCGCAGCTATACCTACCGACCTCTCTACTCTGCTCAGTCTGCATACCGCAGGAGAGGCTCTGCCAAGTGTACCCCTCCGTCAGTTTGCCGAGATAGTTCCTACCTGGCAATATGGTCAGATATGTCACCGAAACGGTATTCGTACCGTGAGCATCCTTGCTGAGATAGGTCGCGGGCTGAATACCGGTTGGGTTACCCAAGACATAATGGAAGCACTCTCCGACGTGCAACTGCCTGAGGGCGTGCAGATAGAATATGGCGGACAGTATGAGTCCGACAACGAAACAACACCTCAGCTTGCCGGAGCACTCGTTATCTCCGTATTCATCATCTTCTTCGTACTCCTGTGGCACTTCAAGAACATCAGCGAGGCTGTACTCATCATGATTTGTCTGTCGCTCTGTATCATCGGTACTGCAATGGGTGCATTCATTCAGGGTTGCGACATATCAATAACCAGTGTTCTTGGATTCGTCTCCCTTATGGGTATCCTCGTGCGCAACGGAGTAATCCTTTTCGACTATGCAGCTGAGGTGCGCGAACTCGAACACCTCTCGCTCAAAGATGCCATCCATGTGGCAGCCGAACGTCGTATGCGCCCTATCTTCCTCACCTCTGCCGCAGCCTCGATGGGTGTAGTTCCGATGATTCTTGGTGGTAGCGGACTCTGGATGCCTATGGGTGCGGTTATCTGCTACGGCACACTCATTACTATGTTGCTCATCCTTACCGTTATGCCTATCGCTTACTGGAAAGTTATGGGAAGAAGTGAGTAATGGTTATTGGTTAAAGGTTAACGGTTAACGGTTAAAGGTTAACGGTTAAAGAGTAAAGTTTAAAGATAAAAGTTGAAAATGAAACATATATTTTCCTTCATATTCAGTATTGCTTTGTGCAGTTCGGCTACTGCACAGCAAGTATATACTCTCGAGCAACTCAAGCAGTTTGCTGTTGAGAACAACTACAGTCTCCATTCTGCTCAAAACGCCATTCAGCGTTCCAAGCAACAGCAGCGTGAAGCCTTCACCAAGTATTTTCCTACTGTCTCGGCTACTGGTGCTGCAGTCACATTCAACAAACACCTGATTGATGTAGATCTTAATATGCCTGCCGCATTACAGAATATCCTGCCTCCAGGCGTGAACATACCTTCGAACATCCAACTGATAAAGAGTGGTGTGTTGGGTTCTGTAACTGCTATTCAACCAGTCTTCATGGGTGGTAGAATCATCAACGGCAACCGTTTGGCTAAGGTAGGACTGCAAGCCAGCGAAATCCAACTCGAGTACCAGGAGGATGAAGTAGAGATGACAACCGAACAACTCTACTGGCAGGCAGTTTCGTTAAAGGAAAAACAGAAAACCCTACGTAGCGTTCACGATATGCTCGTGCAGTTGGAGAAAGAAGTAGGCGATATGGTTCGTGCCGGAGTTACCAATCGCAACGACCTGTTGCAAGTGCAACTCCGTAAGGGCGAGATAGAAAGTGCCCAGATAGAAGTGGATAATCAGTTCTCCACCATCTCTCAACTCTTGGCTCAGCACGTAGGCAAGGCTGGCGAGGCAGTAGATGTGGTTTTGCCTGCAGAACTCAACGCCCAACTCGAGGGTGGGGCAGAGGCTCGTAGTTCGCTCGTAGCACTTCCTCTGTCTATCAAGACTGACCACCAGACTGCCGTTACTTCCACTTCGCAATATCGTCTTCTGGAGAAAAACGTGGAGAGTCAGCGCCTGCAACATAAGATGAAGGTAGGCGAAAACCTGCCAATGGTTGGTGTTGGTGCCAGCTACGGTTATAATAACCTCATAGACAAGGGACGCGGTTCTGGAGCTCTCTTTGCCGGAGTAACCATACCTATCAGCGACTGGTGGGGCGGTTCTCATGCTATCAAACGTCAGAAGTTGGCTTACGAAGATGCTAAAGAACAACTTGAGGATAGTAGCGAGAAACTCATCATCCACATGAATAATGCCTGGGCAGCAGTTGAGAGCAGTCACAAGAAACTGCTTATAGCTCACGATGCTATAGCCCAAGCCGACGAAAACCTGCGCCTACATAAAGACTACTATAAAGTGGGTCAGACTAATATGAGCGACCTGTTGAAAGCACAGGAACAGTATCAGTCGGCACGCGACCGCTATACCGATGCCTATGCCCTCTTCCAAACCAAACAACTGGAATACCGTAAGGCAACAGGACAGAAATAGTTGAAAGTTTAGAGTTTAGAGTTAGTGTACAGAAAGTTTTTTATTCTGGTTATAGCGCTGATGGGGTCACTGACCGCAATGGCTGACGATACGATATCTATTGATACAATATCGATAGATACAATATATATATATGATACTCCCGACACTACCGTTGTTGACACAGCAACTGCCAATTCCGCATTTCAGGAACTGAGTTTAAGGGAACGTGTGAGACAACGGTTAACGGCTAATTACTACAAAATTCGTTTCGACTCCATATATGTTATACGTCCTATAGGAAAAGTCACACTTAAACTTCGTGTAAACCAGACAGGCAACACCTTCCATGCCAAGGGAACCATTCGTGACGTCTATTCCAAAGCCGACCTTGCCACCAGCCATAAGACAACCTTTGCCGTCGCAGCCATCTATCGGGGCATCGGAGTCGGCTTCGCTATCAACCCTGCCAAGTGGGGAGGCATATATAAAGACTATGAATTCAACCTCAACTTCTACAGTCGCCGATTCAGTCTCGACTTCAGCTATCAGCGTTCAGAGTCCCTCTCTGGCGACATACGTCGTGGCGATACCATGTTACGAATGGAAAAAGACGATGTGGAAATGAACATGGTAAACTTCGCTGCCACCTACACCTTCAACCATCGTAAGTTCTCCTATCAGGCAGCCTTCACCCAGAGCTACATCCAGCGCCGTTCTGCTGGTTCCTGGTTAGCCTGCCTCAGTTACCAGGGAGGTAGCCTCAAGACTACCGACGCCCTCAAATCTCGCAATCCGCAATCTCCTGAAGTCCGCATCTACCTCGGTCACGTCGGCATCGGAGGAGGGTATGGCTACAACTGGGTACTTGGTCGCAGATGGCTCCTCCACCTCTCCGTCATGCCTACATTCGTAGTCTTCAACCGCAACAACCTGACAATTAACGGAGAACGCAAAAAAGCCGAACACGTCCGTTTCAACATGATATTCAACGAACGTCTTGCCGTTGTCTTCAACATCTCCCCACGTTTCTTCGTGGGTGCCACCCTCGTCATGAACAACTCCGTCTTCGACGACAGCAACGTCATCATCAACCAGAACAAATGGCGTGCCCGCGGCTTCTTCGGCATGCGATTGTAGGAGTTAATCCTCAATATCTGGAAATTAAAATAATGCTTGCGAAACATAATATTTAAAATGAAACATCTACTGACATTTATTATTGCTGCCCTGTTGCTGGCGGCATGTGGAGATACTGAAGAAAAGTTGCGCGAACGTGCAGAGGAGTTGTGTGCTTACATTCCCGACCATGAGTTGAAGGAGGAATCGAAACCATATATGACTTCTGATTTCTATGCTGCACTCGACACCATGTTCAACCACCTGCCGGAGTTTGAAGCGATGGATCACGAATGGCTCTACTATTTCGTTACTGGCAATGGCGGTACTATAGCCGACTATGAAGTTAAGAGCGTAGAACTGACGGATAAAACCCATGCCGTAGCAACCATCAGCGTGAGACAGAAATGGGAAGACGGCTCGTTTGACGAGAATACGGATGTAGAGGAACATACGCTTTCGATGGAGAAGGTCGATGGCGACTGGCTAATTGCCGACTTCGACGGCCACAAGGAGGACTGTCTGCGACATATCGCACTAAACCATAAGGAACAAGCCGTCAGGCAAGCCATTAGTGACTATCTCGTGAAGGAGTTTGGCGAACAGTATGCCAAGGACGAGGGCGACATTTGTGTGCCTGCGCTGATGATGGTTCATGAGGAGGAAGAACTCTTTATGGGCGACTTCTGGGTGTATTGGTATCGACAGGCAGGCGACACGTTGAAATGTGTTTCGGGTGGCAATCACGCAGGCACTATGATGTTGAAGAAGGTTGGCAACGACTGGATTGTGACCTCGTTTGAACAGACCGCTGATGGAGCAGGGAACGAAACAAGCAGCCGCAAGATATTCGGTAGCTATTACGACATCTATGAAGCCATTCACTCCAACGACCGCATACGCGAGGAAGTGCGCAAAAGTCAGCTCCGTTACTATATAAAGGAGCATGACCTGAATGCTAAATTCTACCAAGACTACGGTTGGCCAGCAGTAGAAATTCAAGATGAAGAATTTAGAAAAAGTTTGTAATTTTGTAATTGATAACTATAAAGTCCCCAATATTATGAAATACACGCGGCTTATCATACTCATAATCATGGCTGTCGTTATGGTACTTGTTGCCATGTATGGTCCCGATCAAGTTTTTGCACTCATGCCTTTCCATAGTTATAGTGC
>JAEEGJ010002271.1_pt1 | contig 112739 bp, 99 predicted proteins | sample 8958761 | NCBI WGS metagenome assembly JAEEGJ01 (sample SAMN16246546, study PRJNA631951) | gut metagenome | biome: gut microbiome; feature: rumen; material: RS-attached | host: Bos | place: Iran: Karaj | collected 2018-10 | reverse complement strand
GATAATATTTTGTTGATACTTTGTGAGAAATACTACGATTTCGCAAAGAAGGTCCAGCAGGTATAAGGGAGGGGTTAATTATGGAAAGATCAAAGTACGAAGAGTGCGAGATTGAAGTAATCTTATTCGATGCCCAGGATGTTATCGTTACAAGCGAGCCTGACACTACAGGCGATTTCGAGACACCTGTTGTGTGATGACAGGATTACTTAAGTCAGAGTAAACAAAGTATTTTAAGACCTCTCCGGCTTGCTTTCCGGGGAGGTCTTTTCTTTATTGGAATATGAAATTTCCCGCAACTTTCCGCTTTTTTGTTAAATAAATCAAGTCGGGGATTATTATGTAAAAATTAATTGTTGTATAATTTAACTGTATAAATGTAAATTTAATTTTAGTGAAATTCGGAAAGGGAGGATACTAGAATGAAGAGATATACAAAAGTTCTTGCAACGTTCTGTGCAATGGCTATGATCTTCGGCACAGTATCTGCTAATGTTTTCGCAGATGAAACAGATATCCCGCAGGCTGCTACAGGAGCAGCTGCCGGGGATGAATCTTCAGCAGCTTCCAATCAGGCTGAATCACAGACTACGGTCAGCGATCCTGTTGCGGGAGATCCGTCTGATGAGGCAGGAACTGGTGTGGCTGGAGGTGCGGCATCAGCAGATGCCGGAGTGGCTGATCAGGGAGCCGGCGGTCAGGCTGAAAGTGTTCAGTCTGATAATGTTCAGCCGGGTACTGTCGATCCTGTAACCGCCGAAGTGCCTTCTGGTGCTGATTCGTCCAAGACCGAAGCAGATGCTGATAATGATAAAGAACTTAAAAATGTCGGTCGGGATGAGAGGCAAAAGGGCCTGGATTCAATGAAAAACTTAAAGGATATTAATCCGGGTAATTCCGGAACGGATCAAAAGCCTCCAGAGAGTCCGTCGACTGATAATAATGTTGATACATCAACTGGCGAACAGGAAACTAATACAGCTGTTGATAGAAATACAACCCGCTCATTATTTGCTAACGGCTTGATCACACAGGCTGATATCGATGCATATGGTATGCCTACTGAGGCAGGTAATTATACTGTCGCCGAGGACCTCACTGTAAGTTCCGGTGCTCATATTACTCTGTCAGATCAGATAATCACGATCGATCTTAACGGATATACGATCTCGTATACCGGATCAGAGAGTTTTTACAAGATCGGTGAGGTTACCGGCGTAAATACCTACAGCACAGGTATCGTTCTTACGATTAAGGATACTTCAGCCAATGGTACAGGTAAGATCTTAGCTGACAAGAGTAACGGTTACACCGGCGGCGGATCTGTGGATCATTGGAACAATGGCCAAACTATCGGACCGGATCCGAGTGAAGGCGGAAGAGGCGGCTGCATTCAGATCGAATACACCAATACTTTTGTTCTCGAATCAGGTGAGATAACAGGCTTTATTGCTGAAGAAGACGGCGGTGGTGTATTTGTAGCTAATGCGTCCTGTTTCGAGATGAAGGGCGGAAAGATCACTGATTGTTCTGCAGGCAGTGGCGGCGGAGCTGTTGCTGTTCATGCTTCCAGCAAAAAAAATATAGCCAAAGGTGTATTTATAATGACCGGCGGTGAGATCAGCGGCAACAAGGCTAGTTTTGGTGGCGCTGTCAGATGTAACAGAGCTGAATTGTCCCTTTTCGGCGGTGTTATCACCAATAACAAAGCTACCGGTGCAAACGGCGGCGGTGGTATTTATTCCAAGCAGGCTAATAATATAAATCCCCGCATTGATATCAAAGGCAATTTCCAGATCTATGGAAATACTAGCAGTAATTCTTCGAAGGCTAATCTGTATATTGATTCTCACACCAAAGTATATCTGGCCGGAGATTTAAGCGCAGGTGCGAAGATCCATATTAACGGATCTGGCAACACCGAGATCGAAACAGGCGGTCATGCTTATTCTTTAAGCAGCTTTGTTTGCGATAAAGCTGAATTAAGTCCTTATGTAACAAACAACGGAAATATCAAGTTTTCTGCTTCAATGCCTAAGATCGAAGGTTACAGCCTTGTTATCGGCGGTGAGATCAAGCTCAGAGCATTTGTAAGCCTTGCTGGATATGCAAACAGCCAGACATCTGTAGGCTATGCATATTCTTATACCAAGGGTTCAAAAACTGTTAATGTCTCGAAAACTATTGCTTTCAGCGAGCTTACAGCAAGCGGCAGCAACTATTCATTCGATATCCCGGTTGAGTCTGCATGCATAACAGCCCCGATCACTGTAACAATTAATTATGCAGATGGTCAGGCAGCAGGTGACCCTGTAACGATCGAGAAATATATTAAAGCGGTTATCGATGGTGATTATCCGACGAAAGTAAAGGATATAGCATGGGCTCTTCATCAATTTGGAGCAGTAGCTATGCTGCAGTTTGACATCAACAGGAATGATCCTGCGCTGAAGCCTGCAAGCTGGGAAATTGACGGAAATCTTTATAATCCTGCGCAGGCACCCAAGTATGAGATCGGAGAAGGCGCAGCTTACACACCTGCAAATGATCCTGACGGAGCGTTCTATGGTGCAAGCGTAAGCTTCCTTTCCAAGACAGAAGTCAACATGTACTTCAAGAAGTCTGTTCTTGGTGATACAGCACCTGCTATGACCGTAACTTATTCCGGCGGTTCGAGTGAGACGATCAATGCTACTGTAAACGGCAATTATTACGTTTATACCGTCAAGGGACCTGCCGGTGACGGATTTGCGGCCGGATTGTTCGATGTACCGTTCAGCTTCTCTGTCGGAACAACGTCAGGAGAGTATTCGATCAATACTTATCTGCAGTTAGTTGAGTACAAGTACCATGGCCAGAACGATAATATTTTGTTGATACTTTGTGAGAAATACTACGATTTCGCAAAGAAGGTCCAGCAGGTATAAGGGAGGGGTTAATTATGGAAAGATCAAAGTACGAAGAGTGCGAGATTGAAGTAATCTTATTTGATGCCCAGGATGTTATCGTTACAAGCGAGCCTGACACTACAGGCGATTTCGAGACACCTGTTGTGTGATGACAGGATTACTTAAGTCAGAGTAAACAAAGTGATATAAGACCTCTCCGGATTGCTTTCCGGGGAGGTCTTTTTCGGGATCGGGGAGGACCGGAAAGCCTTATATCAGGACATTTTAGTGAGATATTAATTAAATCTTAATTATTTTTGCTAAGATGTGTGTTAGAATGAAAACATCGAGGATTACTTCGTTTGGAGGTTTCTGTGGACAGCAACACAGCAAAATTCGATTTATCTGGTGATAGAACGGCTGATGTACACGCTCTCATGTCGTATGTTTTGAGTGCGCTTAAGGAGAAGGGCTATAATCCCATCAATCAGCTTGTCGGATACTTCATTTCCGGCGATCCTACATATATCACCAACTACAAGGGCGCCAGAGGCCTCATCAAGAGAATTGACCGTGATGAGCTTTTGGAAGTAATCATCAACGATTATTGCTCAAGACTGTAAAAGGGTTTAAGATACCGATAATAAGCGGTAGTGGCGGCTTATGCCGCCTTATTTTTTGTTTTCGAAAGGGGAATATTAATGGGCAAAGCAGCCGGCAGGGTAATGGGAATAGACTTTGGTACAAGGCATATAGGCGTTGCCGTATCTGATGAACTGAGGGTGATCGCCAAGGGCATTGAGACCGTCAACTGGAACGGTGAAGATCCCGAATGGGCTTTAAACCGCATCTGCGAGATCATTAAGGAGATGGAAGTCAACGCCATCGTTATAGGACGCCCTGCAAGAACTGACGGCACGAGGTCTGAGACACAGGACAAGGCTGAGGCCTTTGGAGCGAGTCTGGCTGAGCGCTGCGGAATTGAGCCTGTTTTTATGGACGAGCGCTATACGACGGTCCTTGCTTCAAGATACCTCCACGAGAGCAATATCAAGGCCAAGAAGCAGAAGAAGGTCATTGACCAGGTGGCTGCGGAGATAATCCTTCAGGACTACATCAATACCCTGTAAGCAAGATTACCGCAAATTTGATATAATGAGCCATCTGAGCTTTATATTATAATTATATGGACAAAGGAGACATGAATATGGCAGATAATAACAATTTTGAAGAGATCGGACCTAAGGACGAGCTTATCGATGCAATCGCACAGCTTGATGACGAGGGCGACAGAGTCATCGAACTTAAGGACGAGGAGACAGGCGAGGTTACCAAGGCGATCGTAGAGAGCACATTCCTCTTCAACGGCAGCACATATGTGGTTCTTATCGTTGATACAGACGAGAAGGATGAGGATGACGCTCTTATCAGCGCTTATGTGATCATGAAGTTCGTAGACAAGGATGGCGAAGTCCTTCTTGAGAACCTTCCCGAGAAAGAGGAAGACGTGATCTACGATTACTACGACAAGCTCTGCGACGAGCTTTACGGCGACGATGAAGAATCAGAAGACTAATAACAGACCGACAGGTCTTAAGAAGAAGCTTGCTCTCGAGAAGGACCGCAAGGCCAAGCTCGCGGGTGAGCATCTTAAAGAGAGCAGGAGCGACGAGCTCCTCGTCATGCGCGATCCTTATGCAAAGAAGGATTACTACATGTCGCGCATCGACGCCTTCACTCTCATGAAGACCGAATATGTGGTCATGTATAACTATGTGCCTGATGACGGCAGCCACTCTAAGCCTGAACTCATCATCATGCGCACAGCGGTAGCTGAGAACGGCGAGCGCGTCTATTATTCCATCAAGGATCCCGATGAGCTCGAGAAGGCTTTTGTCTACTTTATGAGAAGGTATTACGGAGCACAGGCACCTGAGTCCAGAGCCAAGAACGGAGTATCCTCCGGAGATCAGAAGTAACAATGAGTTTTTGGGAGAAAGCCCGCATCAAATTAGGCGCATTGGGAAAAGCCGTTATCTGGCTTCTGTATTTCGTTTGCGCTGATTATGCTGTTTATCTGGCTTTCGAGATCCTTAAGATCGACAGGAAGATCTACAAGGGCACCTTTAATCTCTGTGCAACTCTTGCAGTTCTTGGCGTAATGCTGATCGTTGCAAGACTTCTTTCGATCAAGAAAGAACCCCTGATCAAGATGAATAAGCTTATGCCCGACCAGGTCGTCTGCCTGGTGATCATCGGTCTGGGCATGCTCGGAGTCGTAACGACTTATATCATCGTTGCCGACAAGATCGCGGCTTTCCTTGAGTCGATGAAAAATGCCATGGATGATTACCGCGAGAGCGTTGACAGATTCTCTGACACACCCCAGACAGCAGTTCCCGTATGGGATTCGATCCTCTATGTCATCACACTCTGCTTTATCGTTCCCGTAACGGAAGAGGTGACGTTCAGAGGTGTTATCTTCGGGCAGCTCAGAAGAGGCTTCGGCCCCTGGATCTCCGTGGTGTTAAGCGCGGTTCTGTTCGGTCTTATGCACGGCATCTCTGTCCACATCGGTTATGCGATCGCCTGCGGCCTTATCATTGCCGCATGCTATCATCTGACTGACAGCCTTGTGGCTCCGATACTGCTCCATGCGGTATTTAATATCTTCGGTTCGGGTATCGCCAATTTCATGAATGTTGAGGCCTTTGGCATCCCTTCTGAATACACGACTTCGCTTATGCTCGGCATTAACACGACATCCATGTTCATGATGCCTGTTGCTGTCCTTGCTTTTGCATATCTCGTAAGTGCGAAAAGAAAGTACGCCAAAGCGCGCGCAGCCCTTGAAGAATCAAGCAGTATTCAAGTAGAATTATCCGGAGAAAGCACTGAAAATACGGAAATTACGGACACTGCCGGAGACGGCAGCGGAATCGAGGCTAAGGAATGAAAAAGCACGGCCGGCCGATATTCGGAATAACAAGAAAGACACGTTTTGCGGCGGCCATGGTCGTCGTTGCCGTCGTTCTTGTTCTGGCCATCCTGATTCTCGGATATATCGGCGTGTTCAGTTCAAGGACTGAGCTCTGTGAGATCTCGGTTACCACTGACAAGGCTGAGGATACTTATGGAGGCACAGGCATCAACTGTGACCTGATCCCCAATACCAATCTCGTAAGAGATGCTTCATTTGAGAGTTCAACAGATTTTTCAAGCATGCTCCTGGCAGGATCTTCCGAGCACAGTGTGTTCATTTCGCCTGATGCTGTTGCTTCGGCAGGCTATGACACTACTTCATGCACGGGCGATTCGGCAAGGATAATATCGATCGACAGCGAAGGCGTCATGAGCGAGAAGTTCACGGGCACTATTACAGGTTTTAAGCCTGCAAGGCTTGGCGCTGTCACGGTGATCAAAGATGAGAAATCCCTCTGGGATGAAGACCGCATCAAGGCCATGGCTTTTTATAACAACATGGTCCTTGCGCTGACTGACAGCGGCAGGCTTATCTATGACATAACCAACAAGCAGCTTATGGGCGTCGTAAATGCCAAAGACAGATTTACGATGATCGATTCCAACGAAGCTGGCGTAGTCGCTGTCGCTCCGGACGGTTCGATCTATTTCTCGCAGGACGGCAAAAACTATACATCTGTCTATGAATCTTATCTTCCGAGCATGGAGAACAACGTCTGCGGCATCGGAAGCTCAGGCACGACGACTTCCGTATGCTTTAAGAACGGTACGATCATTACAGTTGCGAACGGTATAGTAGCTGTTACGAGCCTTCCGAGCTCCGATGCGACGGCATTCCTGTCTGACGGAAAGACGTTTATGGCCACAGACAGCTGGGGCAATATCTATTCGTCCTCCAACGGAATGGTTTTCGAGAAGACCGCAAGATCAGAGGTCCTTGCAGAGAATGCGAGACTGTTATCTGATGCCACCAGCGGAGTTTTCTGTTTTGTCGCCGATAATTCAAAGGCAGTCCTGGTCATGACCGGAACAGACGGATTTGATGTTGATGTAATCGAGTTATCCCAGCTTACCGGTGCCCTTGTTGATTCAGTCTATCTTACGGATTCCGGTCTCATCATAGCAGGAACAAGAGATAAGAAGGCTTTCGCGGTCGGTCTGGATACAGGAAAGGCCGCAACCCTTACTTCCGAGAATGTTGTGATCGAGAATATCATGGGCGTATCAGGCGACAAGGTCTTCTACGATTCAGGCAGGGAGATCTTTAAGTCCCAGATACTTTCAGAGCTGTCGATCGAGGGCAATCTCGACGGCGTCGACATCATTGCTGACGATATCCTGATCGCGGGCCACGTCGACAAGGCAGCAGGCGGAGCGGTCAGCGCATCAGACGACAGGGAATTCCCTTGGGATATCTCTGAGGATTCATGCTGGAACGTTTACGGCAAAGGCACTAACGTAATTGCTACAGACAGATCCTACACCGGCAGTTACGGCGCAAGGATCACGGGAAGCGGCAGCGACGTTCATGCCATCACACAGGTTTTCCCCGGCAAGGCAAAGGACAACTTTATTCCCAACACGTTCTACCGTTTAAGCCTTTATGCCATGTCTGACAAAGCGCCCGAAAAGGCTTACTGCTGGATCGAGGGCGAAGACTTCGGAAGACACGGAGTCGAGCTTACCGGACTTGGCAGCAACTATAAGCGCTACAGCTATGTTTTCGCCGTTACGGACCAGATGGCAGATGCAGGTGAGATAAGGATCACGATAGGCTTTGAGGGCCCGGGATTCGTCCTTGTTGATGATATCTTCTTAGGTCCCGACAGCTCAGGTTCAGCTGGCGTTCCCCAGTACTATGCAGAGGCCCTGGTATCCGGAAAGCCTTCAGCTGTAAGGCTCAATAACCTCAATATCGGAGGCGACGGCTTTGCCGGAACATCTCTTTATCTCTCTTCGATAAATTCTGTCTCACGCACCGTAAACGGAACTTCGAGCAGGAACGATTATGACGATGAAGCCCTTGCTGCTGAATATCCCGAACAGTCCGTTACGGCTTCCCTTGAGGACAGCTTAAGGCTTGTAAGGCAGTGCTCATCAACACCGTGGTTCGTAATAGGACCTTATGTTGACCAGAGCGATATCGACAAACTTTTGGAGTATCTGTGCGGTTCCCTGACTTCGGAATATGGCGGTCGAAGGACCGACAACGGCACGGCTTTGCCCTGGAGCAGGCAGTTCTCAAGGCTTTATATTGAGATCAATGACAGCGGAAAGGTCTTCAAGAGCGACATCCAGAGGGCAGCTTACGTAAACTATGTAATGTCGATGTTCTCGCGTTCGGAATACTTCAGCGACATCAAGGATAAGACTGTCTTCCTCGACGGTATGGTATACAGCGGCGGAACCATGATCTCCAATGCCGACAACCACACGATGGACGTAAGCCTTGTTTCCAATGACATCACCGCTTCTTATAACGACAATATCAACACGAGCTACATTCTCGCGCAGTATGAGACACCTCATATCGTGTCAGGCAACAAGAACGGCGAATACATCAATGTCCTTAATACCAGCGGCAGCAACTGCGGAAAAGTCCTCTCGGCGATAATGACATCGGAAGCTGATTTTGCCGACATGTTCCTTTTCGATGCCGCCGTCAACTTCGTGCCGTCGAAATACGCGTCCAACGAGATGTTCGTCGGCAAGGAAGAATTCATCAACATGATGACCGTATCGGGCCTTACAACGGCATTTACGGGCTATGACGAGCTTTATACGGAGGTCACGGAGCCGGTCGACAAGTCCGTGCCGGTAAGCGTCGCACAGTTCACGTCCAATGTCACTTCAGCGTGCTTTGTCAAAGGCAACACTGTATATCTCGTCGTTTCCAATTCGTCGGATACACAGCAGGCATTCCTTGTCAGCGACAGCCGTCTCGGCCGTACCGACAGCGTTATCAGGCGTTACAGTGAAAAGGGCAGATTCATAGACGAACGCAATCTCAGATCAAGCCACCAGCGTCACATCCTTCAGCCGGGTGAATTCCTGATAGTCGAGATCACTACGAGGGGATAAGGTTTATTCTCCAAGAATAAGCTTGATAAGCTCGGCGGAGGCCTTGGAAGCGGCATTTCTCCACTTTTTGCAGATATTTACGGCGGTAGCCTCATCGTCCACGGTCAATGTGGCGCTAAAAGGCCTGCCGTTATTGTCAGAAGTAAGGGCCACCTTGAATTTGCCGCCTTCGGCAAGCTCCAAAGAGGCATTTACGCCCGAATTCTTGTTCATTTCAGCGGCGATCTCAGCTGCAGCTTCGTCCAGATGCTGGATCAGGGGAGCGCTGAGCGAGGAGATCAGGTCGTTCAGAACGGCTTTACCGCCGTCTGTTAAGGTCAGATTCTCAGTGGAACCCACGGCATCGCCCGTATAATCGCCGGACCTGCTCTTGTCCATGAGATTGCCCGAGATAAGCTCCTCATAGGAGCGGGAGAACGTAAAGAAGTCCGAATAAAGCGATTCCATGCACTTTTCCATCAGAAGATGGTAGCTGACGCCCGGCGCACGGCTGACAAGGTACAGTATCTGGATCTTTGATTCCGCTATTGAAATATCAGACATCTTGCATTCCTTTATCGTTCGTTGTTATTTGTAATATTTCACGATTAATTATACTCGAAAAGACAAAATTACGGGTGTATACTCTGAATGATTTTTGAATAACACCTGTAAGGAGACTTAAAAATGATCACATTTGATTACCAGAACGCCCTCGATTTTATCGGCGGTGAAGAGGCAGTCGCTAGAATGGAGCCCCAGGTTAAAGCCGCTTCTGATATGCTTCACAAGAAGAACGGCCCCGGAAATGATTTCCTCGGATGGCTCGACCTCCCCACAAATTATGACAAAGAAGAATTCGCACGTATCCGCAAGGCCGCTCAGAAGATCAGAAGAGATTCTGACGTCCTCATCGTTATCGGTATCGGCGGTTCATATCTCGGCGCACGTGCCGTAATCGAGCTTCTCGGACACTCTTTCGCTAACGCAGCATCCAAGAAGGTAAGAAAGAGCCCCCTCGTTCTTTTCTGCGGCAACTCAATCAGTGCCACATATCTTGCAGACATGATGGACATCATTGAGGGCAAGGACATCTCAGTTAACATCATCTCCAAGTCCGGCACAACAACAGAGCCCGCTATCGCTTTCCGTATCCTCCGCGCTTACATGGAGAACAAGTACGGCAAGCAGGGCGCCAAGGAAAGAATCTATGCCACAACAGACAAGGCAAGAGGAGCTCTTAAGGGCTTAGCTGACGAAGAAGGCTACGAGAGCTTCGTAGTACCTGACGATGTAGGCGGCCGTTTCTCCGTTCTTACAGCAGTAGGACTTCTTCCTATCGCAGTTGCAGGCATCGACATCAGAGAGCTCATGAAGGGCGCAAGAGACGCTTCCAAGGCTTACAAGAAGCTTCCTCTCTCTGAGAACCCCTGCTATCAGTACGCTGCAGTACGTAACTGCCTCCTCCGTTCCGGATATTCCACAGAGGTTATGGTCAACTACGAGCCTTCTTTCCACTTCATGACAGAGTGGTGGAAGCAGCTCTACGGCGAGTCTGAAGGTAAGGACAGAAGAGGTATCTTCCCGGCAGGCGTCGACAACACAACAGATCTCCACTCCATGGGCCAGTTCATCCAGGACGGCGCACGCATCATGTACGAGACAGTTGTCCAGATCGACCAGCCCAGAAGATCTTTTGAGATCCCTAACGACAAGGCTAATCTCGACGGTCTTAACTTCCTCTCCGGCATGGATATGAACGAAGTTAACGCAAAGGCAATGCAGGGCACAATCCTTGCTCACGTTGACGGTAAGGTACCGAACCTCCTGATCCACATGCCTGACCAGACAGCTTACTCTCTTGGTGAGCTCATCTACTTCTTCGAGAAGGCCTGCGGCATCTCCGGATACCTCCTCGCTGTAAATCCCTTCAACCAGCCCGGCGTTGAAGCTTACAAGAAGAACATGTTCGCTCTTCTCGGCAAGCCCGGCTACGAGGACCAGAAGGCTGCACTCGAGGCAAGACTTAACAAATAATTTAAGGCAAGCAATTGCTTTGAACAGACGGGGGTTCGCTGATTCCAGCGGCCCCTGTTCTTTTCTGAAAAATCCAAGGTCCGGCCCCTGATTTCTTGTCGGTTTTTTAGGGGTTTTTCAGTGCTTTTTTGTCGGTTCTTTGTCGGCTTTTGTCGAAACTTGTCAGCTTTGTCAGCTTTTCAGAGTTTTCTTGTCGGCTATCTTGTCGGTTTCCTTATGAATTCTTGGCAACGTCGTGGATTGGATGGGGCACCGTAAAAAGCATTGAACCAACCCTTCGGGACCGCAAAAGGCCCTGAAACAGCCGGCAAAAGGGTTATAAAACCGACACAAAAGCAGACAAGGGAACCGACAAATCGACAAGGAACCTGCAAATTGTCGTCAACTTCCTTTTAGAACCGACAAGGCAGCCGACAAAAGCAGACAAAAAACCGACACGATATTATGGATTTGAGATTGTATATTTTGCCTTCCTTCGGCGTTTGAATATCCTCTTTATTACTTGTATAATAAACCGCGAAAATTCCATCCCAGAAGAATGAGGTAGATATTATGATTTCAACACTTGAAAACGGCGCTTGGCTCATTAACGGTTCAGAACTTATCGAAGATAAGGCCGGTGCGGCTGAAGCGGTTGCCGCTAAGACCGGCAAGGCTGCTGACAAGGCGCAGGCTAAGCAGGGCACTATTGCTTACGGCATCCTTAAAGATCACAACACATCAGGCAATATGGAGCAGCTCAAGATCAAGTTCGACAAGCTGACTTCACATGACATCACATATGTAGGCATCATCCAGACGGCTAGAGCTTCGGGCCTTGAGAAGTTCCCGATCCCTTACGTTCTTACAAACTGCCACAACTCACTTTGCGCAGTAGGCGGCACGATCAACGAAGATGACCACATGTTCGGTCTTACAGCTGCCAAGAAGTACGGCGGTATCTATGTACCTCCTCATCAGGCCGTTATTCACCAGTACGCAAGAGAGATGCTCGCTACTTGCGGCGGCATGATCCTCGGCTCTGACTCCCACACACGTTACGGTGCTCTTGGTACCATGGCTATGGGTGAGGGCGGTCCTGAGCTCGTTAAGCAGCTCCTCTCACAGACTTATGACATCAAGATGCCTGATGTTATCGCTATTTATCTTACAGGCGAGCCGATGAAGGGTGTTGGTCCCCAGGACGTTGCTCTTGCGATCATCGGCAAGGTATTTAACTCCGGATATGTTAAGAACAAGGTCATGGAGTTCGTAGGCCCCGGCGTTGCAAGTCTTTCTGCTGATTTCAGGATCGGCATCGACGTAATGACTACTGAGACAACATGCCTTTCTTCCATCTGGCAGACAGATGAGAAGACAAAGGAGTTTTTCGATATCCACGGAAGATCAGGCGACTACAAGCAGCTCGCTCCTGATGCTGTTACTTACTATGACGGCGCTGTTATCGTTGACCTCTCTACGATCAAGCCTATGATCGCTATGCCTTTCCACCCGTCCATCGCTTATGAGATCGACTACGTTAACGCAAATCTCGAGCAGATGATCCACGAGACAGAGGAGAGAGCAAAGGTTTCTTTCGGCGACAAGATCCAGTATTCATTGAAGGACAAGATCCAGGGCGGCAAGCTCATGGTAGACCAGGGAATCATCGCAGGATGCGCAGGCGGCGGATTCGAGAACATCTGCGCTGCTGCTGACATCATGAAGGGCACTTATATCGGCGCTGACAAGTTCACGATGTCCATCTATCCTGCATCAACACCTATCTACATGGAACTCGTTAAGAACGGCGTTGCTGCAACACTCCTTGAGACAGGCGCTATCCTTAAGACAGCTTTCTGCGGACCTTGCTTCGGTGCGGGCGACACACCTGCAAACAACGCATTCTCCATCCGTCACTCCACAAGAAACTTCCCGAACAGAGAAGGTTCAAAGGTTCAGAGCGGCCAGATCTCTTCCGTTGCACTAATGGACGCAAGATCCATCGCAGCAACTGCAGCAAACAAGGGCGTTCTCACAGCTGCTACAGAGTTCACGGGCGAGTTTAACAACTACGCTTACACATTCGACGATAAGATCTATAAGAACAGAGTTTTCGATTCCAAGGGCGTTGCTGATCCCAATACTGAGATCCAGTTCGGACCTAACATCAAGGACTGGCCGAAGATGGAAGCGCTCCCTGAGAACCTCGTTCTCCAGGTTGTATCCGAGATCCACGATCCTGTTACTACAACAGACGAGCTCATCCCTTCAGGCGAGACATCTTCTTACAGATCCAACCCGCTTGGACTTGCAGAGTTCACACTCTCCAGAAAGGATCCTGAGTACGTTGGAAGAGCTAAGAACATCCAGAAGGCTGAGACTGCGCTCGTTGCAGGCGAGAAGCCCTGCCAGGCAGTTGAAGGCCTCCACGATGTAATGCAGGTAGTAAAGAGCATCGTTTCTTTCGAGCATGGCGACGTTAAGGGCATCGGCTTCGGTTCCGTAATCTTTGCAGTCAAGCCAGGTGATGGTTCTGCTAGAGAGCAGGCTGCTTCATGCCAAAAGGTGCTTGGCGGCTGGGCTAACATCGCTAACGAGTATGCTACAAAGCGTTACAGATCCAACCTCATCAACTGGGGTATGCTGCCTTTCATCATCGAGAAGGGCGATCTGCCGTTCTCGAATCTCGACTACATTCTTTTCCCGGGAATCAGAACTGCAGTTGAGACAAAGGCTGAGACGATCAGGGCAATCGCTATCAAGGGCAATGAGACAAAGGAATTCACTTTGACTCTTGGAGACCTCACAGACCGTGAGCGTCAGATCATCCTTGACGGCTGCCTTATCAACTTCAATCGTCAGAAATAAGATCGAATCAATCAGGGTGTAGGCTGCTTTAATATGAAGCAGCCTATTACTTTTTGTGCGAAAATATGACCATGCCGGTAAAGAGAAAAAGACAACAGAAGAAGATTACTTTCGAGTACATGTTCAAGCAGTGGATAGCGCCGCTGTTCATGATAACAGTGGGTGCCGTTGTTGCTGCATTTGCGCTCGAAGAATTCCTGGTTCCGTTTACGATCTTAGACGGCGGCGTTGTCGGTATCTCGATGATCATAAGCCAGCTTTGGGGCGTGCCGTTGGGCGTGCTTACGATCGCTTTGAACATTCCTTTCATGATCGTCGGCTTTAAGCGCCTCGGCATAAGATTCCTCGTTAAGGCAATCTATGCAATGGTAGTATTTTCGAGCTTCCTCGGTGTTTTCGAGCACATGAAGGAAGTAACGAACCAGGAGATCCTTGTAGTCGTATTCGGCGGCGTATTGCTCGGCGTCGGCGTCGGCCTTATCTTAAGATACGGCGGATGCCTGGACGGCACGGAGATTGTTGCGATGCTCCTGTCGCACCACATGGAATTCTCTGTAGGCCAGATTGTTTTGTTCTTCAACATAATCATCTACGCTGTTGCGGGATTCCTTTTCGGACCTGACAGAGCGTTATATTCACTCCTCACATACTTCATCACGTCAAAGGTGATTGATATCGTCGAGAACGGAATGGAACAGGGCAAATCCGTAATGATCATCACAGATCACGGCAAGGATATCGCTGATAAGATCTATTCGCAGCTCGGCCGGACTTGCACACAGATGGAAGGCAAGGGAATGGTCAGTAACGGCAAGAAGACCGTGCTTTACTGCGTTATCACGAGAGTCGAAGTGCCGGCGATAAAGAAGATCATCAACGACGCGGATGTATCGGCGTTCATGACGATCTCAGACGTCTCGGAGATCGTAGGAAATCACATAAAGAAAAAGAAAGCTCCGGTTCATAAAAACAACAGTGCCGCTCACCCGAAGTGAACGGCACTTTATTTTCGCTTTAATTCCTGAATTATGCTTTCTTTCTGGTTGAAGACTTTATCAGGAATACTAACGTGACTGTAATGGCTGCAATCAGAAGAACAAGCAAAAAGACGGAGAAGTTTCTGAATAATAAACCTCCCTGGCCTCTTCTGAATCCGGATGAAGGACTGAAGTATTGCTCCAATATAAAATCCGTATTAAATAAGAGCCCTTCGATAATCCGCATAAGCTTTCTTGCAATTGCAGCTATATTAACTACTGAAGCTATTGCCAGAACAGAGGATATAACCTGTAACGCGGTTTTCGAACTGCCCGGTTTAGCTGAAGCCAGTATCTTTGTTCCTATGAGCAGGAATAACAAACCCAGAGCCAGTATCACAGCAAAAGAGAAACTGCATATGTCTTCTTTAATTGTGATGTTAACAGAGAATGTAAGTATCAGAGCAACTATATTACTGATACAAGCCAAAACCAATCCGATGATCAGAGGAACATTAAAAGCTTTAGTTTCTTTACCCTCAGAACCGGCCTCATTGAGTTCTCTATAAGAAGTGATCTTGGTATTGATGAGAATGATCGATACGATTCCCAGGACAATTATGGCTGCAAAAAGCACATAATATTTTCCCATCACGAACTCTGCACCTGCCGATGGTAATCCGATCGTATATTTGAGATTTGTTGCCTCGATGCGGGGACGGTTTGCTGCAAGTTTTGGGGATACTGCATTTAACACGAAAAACAATATGCCGGAAATAACGGTTAATACTGAAGAAATGATGAAAAGCGTTTTTGCCTTTTTGTTGGCAGCATCTCCGTCTTCAGCATTTTTAAAGATCAGTTTTCCAAGGCATCTTCCTGCTATCCAGAAAGCCAGGATAGATACCAGTGATAAGGATAAGATCTGGTTGGTCAATGCCAGATTAAGGTTTGTGCGGTAGGTATCAACAGGCGAATAGTAAGAAGCCATTCTCGAAGCTAATGTGTAATATTCGAAAAGCACGAAAGCCATTCCGCAAGCTGAACCAATAGCAACAAGTGAACCTGCTATAGCTGAAAACCTGATTTTGTGATCTGAAATGAAAAATAAAAGGGCCAACGCGAACAATAAAGCATAGATCATATGAATACCTCACTGATTCACTCAAAAACCTATTACGCCAACACTTGAATTATTAACGATAATAATGATGTAAGTCAATACAAATCGGAGTCAGAACGTTTTGGTTTAACAAAAAAGGACGTCCCAATTGAGACGTCCTTTTTGTTTAGATTATTAAGTTATTACTTCTTTCCGATAGCGCCGTTAATGGCATCTACGTCAGGAAGATCAACGCCGACTTTCTTCTCAACCTTATCGATAGCGTCATTAGCTATCTTCTTTGCATTCTCGTCCTTTGCGATTGCGCTGACTGCATCCTGTGCAGCACCTACAGCCTTGTTGATATCTAAGTCCATAAAAGGCACCTCCATATTTTTTGATATAATCATTTTATCACTATTGATTCATATTGGAATAAATATCGTTGCCGTGCCACGAATTTCTTTAAGTTCATGTATGGTCATAAAGAAGTCACAACTTTTTTCTATACTCGCGATGAACGAAAAAGGATGTCGTGGAAAGGAACAAAAAAGATGAAGAAGAATTATTTGAGCTTCGGAATAATATATTGTCTTGCTGCGCTGCTTATTTTCCTCGCAGGGATCTTATTTTATTCCAAGAAAAAGATCGACGAATTAAACGCCGGATATTGTAACTTTTTGACTCATCACGAATATTTAATGCGGGATGTCATTACTGAAGACCCGGAAATAACGGCATGCAATATTTTAGATACATGGAGATTCATGTCTTATATGGATGTGGGTTTTTATTCTTCTGTCGTTGATACCCGGAATGATGGCAGCGTGGTTTTCGAATCCCGGGATTTTTATATAGTTTCATATTATGGCGATATCGAGACTGAAGTTATAGAGAACTCTTCTGAAAGATATGAGGCAAAATCGACTCAGCTGGTTCCGGGTGATTCGCGTTATATGGTTTTAGAAGAACCATTTTCAATTCCACCGGACGAGACTGCAGCTCTCCTTTTCCCGAACGGAAGTAATGTCTCGATAACAGGAGCAAGATGTGATGACAGATTCATATACGGCGGCACTCTGACATATACATATGAGGATAATACCAGGACAGTTAATATCGCTACGCCGGGTTTTGTTAATGAAGATGAAAGCGTTCCTTATGAAGAGTGGATCGTCAGGCTTGATGGGATAGAAAGCTATTCCTTTGGCGGAAATACAGGTATAAACAAAAAAGCTCATAAGTTAAGTGATGCATATGTCGAAAAGCACTTAAACGGTAAGGCTCCTGCGGGCCTTAATGTCAAGGAAGGTATTTTCACTACAACAGTTTCGGCAATCTCTGTTTCTGACAAAGGGAATTATCTTGCCACTTACTATTATTTATTGCATCCGTTTCAGCTCGTCTTAAAGGACCATTTAATTATCTATATTCTGTTCGTCCTGGCACTTGTTCTGGTTGAAGCAGTTGTAATCTTCGCTGTAAGAAAACTCTACCTTAACCAGAAGAGATTCGAACTTCGGAGCGAGAAGCTTACAAAAGGCATTGCTTACGATCTGCAGGGCCCTCTGGCAGTTACCAGAAAGTATCTGGATAACTGGGAAAACGCTGAAGAAGACAAGCGCGCCGAATATTCTGAGAAGATCATTTCAGAAGTTGACCATATGTCATCTCTGGTAACAAGGCTTCTCGAGCTGTCTAAGATACAGGACGGCAGCGTTAAGCTGAACCGTGAGGATGTTGATCTCCTGCTCCTGACCCAAAACATTAAGAAGAGGAATATGGAATCAATATTGAAAAAGAATATAGATCTGGCGGTCGAATGCGATGATCCCGGGGCAGAATATACGGTTTACGCCGATCTCGAGATGATGTACATAGTTATAAACAACTTTATGACAAATGCCATAAAATATTGCGATCACACTATAAGGATCAAGCTGAAAAAGTTCAGAAACTCAATAGAATTCAGCATCACGAACGATGGTGCGGGAATCGACAAGGCCGATCTTGAAAAAGTTTGGGACGTTCTTTATAACTCCGGCAAGGATAAGTCCGGACAGGATGAGAACAGCGGAGTAGGGCTTTCAGTCGTAAAGAGCATACTTGATGCACATAATGCAAAGTGCGGATGCTTTAGCGGGCTTATAGGAACGAATTTCTGGTTCTCGATGGATGTTTATGAGGAAGAAAAATGAAAAAACAATATATCAGATACGGAGCGATCTTTTGCATTGTTGTGCTGCTGGCATTTTCGATCGCATTTATAATTTTCACCAAGAACAAAATAGATGATTATAACTTATATTTCAATCTGCCGTTAATATCAGAAAACATTGATTATCATGCTGATAATGATGATGGACAATTGGAACAGCAGGTAATCAGATCATGGGATCGCTATCTCACATATGAATATGCGGATCGCACGGGCTTTTATTCTTCGATTACTGATGTTAACAGCGGCGAGGTTATCCTGGATTCTTTTGAACAGGGAATACACAAAGGTGATGCTGCAATCGAAAAGCTTAATCAAATGGCTTACGAGGCAGGTATTGAAGGAGAAAAGACTTATAAAGAATATGACGGTGTTAAGACTAAAAAAGGTATTTTTACTTCAACCTCGGTTTTGATCTGCCTGGCTAAAGAAGGCAACATCCACGTTTCTTACTGCATCTCTGGAAAACCTTTTGCAAGCGTGCTTAAGAGTAATGCAATGACTTATATATTTATGCCCCTGGGATTTATCATCCTTGAGGCTCTGGTCGTTGTCTCGTTTGTCATGCTCTATAAGAATCAGATGAACTATGAGATCAGGAACCAGAAGCTTACAAGGGGAATTGCGCATGAATTAAAGACTCCTCTGGCAGTCACAAAAGCAACGGTTGAGAACTGGGATTATTTCGATGATGACCGCCGTAAGGATTATTCGAAAAGGATCATTAACGAGGTAGATCACATGTCTGACATGGTTGGAAAGCTCATTGATGTCTCGAAGATCAAAGAAGGCAGCAATAAGATTAATTATGAAGCAGTCGACCTGAAGAAACTGACTGAAGATATTATTACCAGGAACGGCGAACTGATCCGCGAGAGGAATATCACCATCGCCTTTAATCACGACAGCAAGCCTTATACTGTATTTGCCGATCCTGACATGATGAACATGGTGATTGGCAACTTCATGTCGAATGCCGTCAAATACTGCGATCACATCATCAAGATCCAGCTTAACAGGAGCGGCCGTAAAATAGAGTTTGGCATCACCAATGATGGTGCTAAGATAGAGAAAAAGGATCTGGATAAGATCTGGGATGTATTCTATACGACAGATAAGGCAAGGACCGACAGGATGAGCAGCAGCGGTGTCGGACTCTCGGTTGTAAAGAGCATCCTTGATGCTCACAAAGCTGATTACGAGTGCACGAGCGGCGATAAGGGAACTGAGTTTAAGTTCTCGATGCCGGCGTATGAGAAGGTCTGAAAAACGGATAAGGATGTAAAGAATGTATCGTATTTTGCTTGCAGAAGATGAAGTGACATTAAGAGAAGTCGTAGAAGTCTTCTTCCAGAAAAACGGATTTGAGATCGATGTGACAGATAACGGAACAGATGCCTGTTCCTTAGCGGACAGGCAGAAGTATGATCTGGTCATCCTCGATATCATGATGCCGGGCAAGGACGGCAAGGAAGTGTGCCGTTACATCAGATCCAAGTATGACGTGCCGATCATCTTCCTGACGGCCCTGGGTGATGAATGCGATATCATCTCAGGCTATGAGATCGGCGCAGATGAATATGTTATCAAGCCTTTCTCTACAAAAGTCCTGCTCATGAAGGTCAATGCCCTGATCAGCAGGTATCACGGGCTCCTGGCCAAGAACGGCTGCCTTGTAATCGATGAGATCACGATAGACCCTGCAAGGCATATCGTAAGTGTCGACGGTAAGACAATTAATCTGGCGCCCAAGGAATACGATCTGCTGCTTATGTTTATCGACCACAAGGACCTTGTCCTGACACGTGACCAGATCCTTGATAATGCTTGGAACACTGATTTTGAAGGCTATGACAGGACTGTTGATTCACACATAAAGAAGCTCAGAAAAGCCCTCGGCAAAGCCGGCTATCATATTGAGACTGTTATCAAGACAGGATATGTCTGGAAGAGCGGAAAGAAGTAGATCAACCGCCTGATGCCTTGAACTGATTACTCCATGTATCAGAGGGTCTTAACGAACCTCATGAAGTCTTCGTCATTCTTGTAAACACCGGCACACCCTAAGATCTTTGCAAAGGTCTTTCCTATCTCGTTCTGAAGCGCGCTTCTTACAGCTTCCGGGGAAGACAGATCGTAACCGGATTTCCATTCATCGACCCAGTCTGCGTGTTTGGCGATATCTTCGGCAGAACGGATGTCCGCACCTGATAAGACTGCATCTTCCAGCCCGGCCATTTCCTTCTTGAGCCTGGAGGGGAGAACGGCAAGTCCCATTACTTCGATGAGTCCGATGTTCTCCTTCTTGATGTGATGGTATTCGGCATGCGGGTGATAAACGCCCATGGGGTGATCTTCAGTCGTGATGTTATTTCTCAGCACGAGATCAAGCTCGAACCTGCCTTCAGCGTTCATGCGCGCGATCGGCGTGACCGCATTGTGAGGAACGTCTTCTGTCTCCGCAAAGATGAACGCGGCAACGTAATGCCGTTCTTTAACAGGCAGGCTCAGATAGAAGTTACAGGTGACATAGAGATCATAGGACCTGCTCTTGCAGACATTAACGGCGGCATGGGCGGTGTTTATGTAAGATCAGTTGGCAGGCAGGGCAAAGGCTCTGTTAAGATATCGCTTCCTGATTACGGCCTTGAGGATGTTGCTGATTTTGAAGTTAAAGCCTGATTCACTATTCACGCAGTTTTATCATTTCGAAAGCATATCTGTTAAATACGGGTCATAAGTTTTAACGTGTAGAGTCTGTCCTCTTTGGAATTCTTTATGCGCGTGTTAATCTGATAAAAACTTTTGGTATCGGGGATGCCGGAAAGAGGTTGATATGCGCTTGGGAACATCCAGTCCTTTAAAGCACGGTTCTGCCGTAGAATGGGCAAAGAATCAGGTTGAGCTGGGATGCCGTTCACTGGTTTTCCCGTTGTCGGCAAATGATCCGGACGGCAGGATACAGGAATACGTTGATGCTGCTAAAGCAAACGATCTTCTGATAGCCGAAGTCGGCATCTGGAGAAATGCGATGTCTATAGATCCTGAAGACCGCAAGGCACAAAGAGATTATTGCGTAAAGCAGCTTCAGTTAGCTGACAGGATCGGCGCACGCTGTGCAGTCAATGTGGCAGGCGCATTAGGTCCCAGATGGGATGGACACTACAAAGAAAACTTCACCAAAGAAACCAGAGCAGAAATAGTTAAGATGGTTCAGGAGATCATCGACAGGGCAGAGGTCACGAATACTTATTTCACTCTGGAACCGATGCCGTGGATGACTCCTACGGGCCCTGAAGATTATGCAAGGCTCGTAGAAGAGGTAAACCGCGACCGTTTTGCGGTTCATATGGATATAATCAACATGACGAATTCCTTTGAGCGTTACTATAATCCTGAAGCGCTTGTCGACCGCTGCGTTGAGCTCCTCGGCAAGAGGATAAGGAGCTGTCATATCAAGGATGTTCATCTTAAGGAGGAATACACTTTCCAGCTTGAGGAATGCGCGCCGGGCAAGGGTGAGTTCCCTCTGCGTTACTATGTGGAGAAAATGAGCTCGATCGACCCTGACATGCCTGTCATTCTCGAGCATTTGAATACCGATGAAGAATACATACATTACATGAATTACCTTAAGGAGGTGCTTAATGGCATACAGTAGGATCTCTGACGCGAACGAGATAACAGCGCGTTACATGGACAGCATTCTGATCAAGGAGCGCCTTATCGATTCTGTGGTCGCTGATACAAGTATCGGGATGTTCGGAACTAAGTTCTCGAGCCCTGTCATGATGCCTGCGTTCTCGCATCTTAAGGAGTTTAACGGACGTGAATTAACCGGCCTTGAAGAATATTCTGCCGCTTCTCGCAATCTGAATATCTTAAACTTCGTCGGCATGATGGAGAACGGCATGTTCAAACGCATTCTGGACACGGGCGCGAAAACAGTCCGCATCGTTAAGCCCTATGGCGATAACGCCAAGGTAAGAGACCAGATGAAGTTCGCAGAAGACAACGGCGCTTTCGGTATCGGAATGGATATTGACCACATCTTCGGAAATAACGGCCTTGATGTCGTCGTAGGCGAAGTAATGGCTGAGCAGACTTCTGACATGATCAGGTCTTATATTGAATCAACTTCTCTTCCTTTCTTCGTTAAAGGTGTGCTGAGCGAAGAGGAAGCCGTTAAGTGTGCTGACTTAGGCGCGAAGGCGATCATCGTAAGCCACCATCACGGAAGGCTTCCTTATGCAGTTCCGCCGGTTATGGTGCTTCCTTCGATCAGGAAAGCTCTGCAGGGAAGAGACGTGAAGATAATAGTGGACTGCGGCATTGCATCAGGCGCTGACGTTTATAAGTGTCTGGCTCTCGGTGCTGACGCTGCGGCAGTCGGAAGATCCATGCTGCCCGCTCTTGAAGAAGGCGGCACAGAAGGCGTGGAGAAGTTTATTGGTTCGGTAACTGACGAACTCCGTTTTATCATGAGCTGCACCGGATTTGGCACCGTTGATAAGATCGATGACAGTTTAATTGTGAGAACGTAATGATCTATTTACAGAGTTTCGGTTTAAGTTCAAAGCGGCTGTCGTGCCCCAATATCTATCCGTACAACGTGTTCAGAGGAAGAGAAGGCATGCTTTTCTTCTTTGATCCGATTACGGTCTTTTACGGCAATAACGGTTCCGGCAAATCAACTCTGCTTAATCAGATATCAAACAAATTGGCTATCAAAGGCAAAGAACATGCCACTCCGAATAAATTTGGCATTGAGGATTACTGCGGAAGGTTTCTTTCCGAGTGTTCTTACTGCCTTGGCGAAGATGAGTTCGGAAGAACTATCAGAATGCTTTCCAAGGACAGCTGTTACATAAAGAGCGAAGATATCCTCTATGAGATAAAGAAGATCCAGCAAAAGACGGTTCTTGAAGAGAGCCTTGTTTACGATCAGATCTCTGACGGTAAAAGCAAAGAAGAGGCTGACGGTTTCCTTGAATCAAAGGAGGGCATAATACTTGAGAAGAATATTCTTTTCGCGCAGGAGAAATATTCTAACGGAGAGACTGCTTTCCAGTTCTTCGATGAATTCATAAGGCCCAATGCACTGTACCTTCTTGATGAGCCTGAAGTCTCTCTGTCGCCTTCAAATCAGGTGCGTCTTGCAGAGAAGATCAATGAGATGGCAAGGCTTCTCGGATGCCAGTTCATTATCGCCACGCATTCGCCTTTTATGCTCGGAATACTGAATGCAAAGATATACGATCTTGATTCCAAGGATTTCAAAGTATCAAGCTGGACTGAACTTGAGAACGTGAGATACTTTTACGACTTTTTCGAAAAGCATAAGGCTGAATTTGAAGAAGAATAAAAAAAGAGGCTGCCCCGTGACAGCCTCTTTTCGAATGTTTTAAATCTTCTAAGCTATTACTTAGCAACGATGTTTGCGATCCTGCCCTTAACGTAGATGAACTTAACGATCGATCTGCCGTTCAAAGCGCCTGCCAATCTCTCGTCTGCATTAACGATAGCTTCTACAGCAGCCTGGTCAGCCTCAGCAGGGATGTTGACCTTGAACTGAACCTTGCCGTTGATCTGAACAGCGATCTCGATCTCGTCCTTAACGAGAGCGGACTCGTCTACTTCAGGCCACTTCTGGTTGTAGATGGAGTAGCCGTTGCCCAAAGCTTCGCACCAGAGTTCTTCTGTGAAGTGGGGAGCGAAGGGTGCGAGCAGGAGAACGAGCTTTTCAGCAGCATATCTCTTGAACTCAGGCTTGCCTGTTACATCCTGGCTGTACTTTGTGATAGCGTTCAAAAGCTCCATCATACGTGCGATAGGAGTATTGAACTGGAACTTCTCGATATCAGCTGTGGAGCTCTTGATCGCGTAGTTGATCGCGTAGTTGAGTTCCTTATCAGCAGATGTCATGTCAGCCTTAGCGGGAACTGCAGAAGAAGTGATGCCTGCACAGTCTGCAATGCATGTCTCGATCCTTCTGAAGAACTTAACGATAGCCTGAAGTCCGGAATCAGCCCAGGGACCGCCCTCGATGTAAGCAAAGCCGAATCCCAGGTATGTTCTGAATACGTCTGAACCGTACTTGCTGATATAGTCGTCAGGTGCAACAGTGTTGCCTCTGGACTTACTCATCTTCTGTCCGTCAGGTCCGAGGATAGTGCCCTGGTGAACGAGGCTTGTGAAAGGCTCGTCGAAATCGAGCAGACCCATGTCACGCATAGCCTTTGTGAAGAATCTTGCATAAAGGAGGTGCATGCACGCGTGCTCAGCGCCGCCTACGTACTTATCAACAGGGCAGAACTTGTCGATCTTCTCCTTGGAGAACATCTCCTTGTCGTTCTTGTTATCAGGGTATCTGAACTGATACCAGGAAGAGTCAACGAAAGTATCCATAGTATCAGGATCACGTCTAGCATCGCCGCCGCACTTGGGGCACTTGCAGTTCATGAATGATTCGCACTTAGCAAGAGGGCTCTCACCGTCGGGTGTGAACTCAACGTCGTAGGGGAGAAGAACAGGGAGTTCCTCTTCGGGTACGGGTACAACGCCGCATGTGGGGCAGTGGATCATCGGGATAGGTGTTCCCCAGTATCTCTGACGTGAGATAAGCCAGTCTCTGAGTCTGTAGTTGATCTTCCATTCGCCCATACCGATCTCATTGAGCTTTGCAACGATTGCCTTCTGCGCATCGTGCATCTCCATGCCGTCGAACTCACCGGAGTTTGTGAGATAACCCTTCTTCTCGCAGTAAGGGAGCTCTGAATCAACACCTGCTTCAGGCTGGATAACACGGATGATATCAAGGCCGTACTTGTGAGCGAAATCGAAGTCTCTCTCATCGTGTGAAGGAACAGCCATGACTACGCCTGTACCGTAACCTGCTACAACATAATCAGCTGCCCAGATCGGAACTCTTCTGCCGTTCAACGGATGAATAGCATAAGCGCCTGTGAATACGCCCGTCTTCTCACGTGTTGTGGACATACGGTCGATCTCGTTTACCTTAGCGGTTGCCTGGCGGTAAGCTTCAACAGCCTCGCGGCACTCGTCGGTGGTAAGCTTTGCACAGAGCTCTGACTCAGGTGCGATAACTACATATGTGATACCCATGAATGTATCGACTCTGGTCGTGAATACTTCGAGCTTCATGGGAGAGCCGTCTTCGTTCTTGAGACGCTCGCCGTTCTTCTCGACGTAGAGGGCAACCTGTGCGCCTTCTGATCTGCCGATCCAGTTCTTCTGGAGCTTCTTGGTCTTCTCAGGCCAGTCGAGCTTCGGAAGGTCGTCCAAGAGTTCCTGAGCATATTCAGTGATCTTGAAGAACCATTGAGTCATGTTCTTACGTACAACTTCTGTATGGCATCTCTCGCATGTGCCGTCGATTACCTGCTCGTTTGCAAGAACGGTCTTGCATGAAGGGCACCAGTTAACAGGTGCGTTCTTACGGTAAGCAAGGCCTCTCTTGTAGAGTTCGATGAAGAACCACTGGTTCCACTTGTAGTAGTCGGGCATGCATGTCTTAACTTCATAGTCCCAGTCTACTGTCGTGCCCATTGCCTGGAGCTGCTTTTCCATTGTGTCGATATTCTTGAGTGTGGAATCCTGAGGATGGATACCTGTCTTGATCGCATAGTTCTCAGCAGGGAGTCCGAAAGAGTCGAATCCCATGGGGTGGAAAAGATTAAAGCCCTGCATGTGCTTGAATCTTGCCCAGGAGTCAGTAAGTGAATAGTTATACCAGTGACCCAGGTGAAGATTAGCTCCGGAAGGATAAGAGAACATCTCAAGGCAATATAGCTTCTTTCCCTCTGCATCGGGATTAAACTTGTAGAGCTCTGTCTCAGCCCATTTTGCCTGCCACTTCTTGTCGGTCTCAATTGAATAACTCATAAAAAGACTCCTTTCTTATATTGAAACAACTAATTATACTCCGTGCGTTAATGAATTTACAGTAATAATGTACGGAACTTGCCTCTGTAAAACGCGGAAATTACCTACAAATCGCCACAAATTGAAATCAGAATGTCACTTAAAATAGGGCATCGCATAATTGATTTTTGGTATACGTGATGTAATAATAAATTGAATTTTTGCGGACTAACACGTCAAAATACGGCGTTTTCTAATATATGAGGTGAATCTATGGGTTTAGGTATGGAGATCGGTGTCGATCTTGGCACCAGCAGCGTTCTTGTGTACATCAGAGGTAAGGGTATCGTTCTTAAAGAGCCCTCTGTTGTTGCTGTAAACAGTAAGACAGGTAAGGTTTTGGCAGTAGGTGAATCAGCATCCCTCATGCTCGGCCGTACACCGGGTATCGTTGAAGCTATCCGCCCCTTACGTGAAGGCGTTATCTCCGACTTCAGAGCTACGGAAGTAATGCTCAAGGCATTTATCGGCCGTGTATGCACAGGCCTTCGTGCCACATATTTCAAGCCTACCATCGTAGTCTGCGTTCCTTCGGTAATCACACCCGTTGAGCAGCAGGCAGTAGAGAATGCCTGCCGTCACGCAGGTGCAAAGGACGTATTCCTCATCAGAGAGCCTATCGCAGCTGCAATCGGTGCAGGTATCGATATCACAAAGGCATGCGGTTCAATGGTAGTAGATATCGGCGGCGGTACAACGGATATCTCCGTTATCTCCCTTTGTGAGCCTGTTGTTGACGCATCCTTGAAGGTTGCAGGCGACAAGTTCGACGAAGCCATCATCAAGCACGTACGTAAGAGACATAACATCCTCATCGGCGAGAAGACAGCAGAGAAGCTCAAGATCGAGATCGGTTGCGCTTATCCGAGAGACGAGGAGCTTACATTGGACGTTCAGGGAAGAAACATCATCACAGGTCTTCCTTCAACAGTTACAGTATCTTCCACAGAGATGCTCGAAGCACTGGAAGAGCCTATCACACAGATTTTCGAAGCTGTTCACAACGTTCTCGAGAGAACACCTCCGGAACTCATGGCTGATATCTCACAGAGAGGTATCGTTATGACAGGCGGCGGCGCAATGCTCTATGGTCTTGACCACATGCTGTCCAACAGGATCGGTATCGACGTATACCTTGCACAGGACCCTGTTTCCTGCGTTGTTATCGGTACAGGTAAGGCCCTCGACATGATGGATAAATTTGCGGCACTTTCAGATAATTAAAGCTATTTGATTGACTGAAACATTAACAAATGATATATTATGCGCGTCAGGTGAACACCCTGGCGCGCATTCGTTATATTTAGATATTTTTCCTTTTCGCATTTGAAGATTGATATCCCTTTTTAAGCAGTATTGCGGATAAGTATAATAGGAATTTTGCGAGCAAATTTATTTTTCGAAAGGCGTTTATGGACGATTTTGACAATTTGAATTCCAAGACGGATTCTGACTTAAGACAGATAGCCGTAGCATTTGGAGACTTTACACCGGAAGAGGCTGAATCAAAGACCAGAGATGAACTTCTCATGGCGATCACAGGAGCCAAGGATATCGGAGATATCACAGCTGTGGATCTTTCTGAAGATCCGGTTCCCGTTAAGGCCGCTCCACTCCCGGAGACAATGAAGAGCACTGAGAACCAGAAGTCATTGGACGAGCTGATCGTTGATGTCGGAAGAACCGCAAGGTTTGAGACTAACGAACTGGCTGATGCCATGATCAAGGCAGAGAAAAAGGAGAAAAAAGTGGCTAAGAAAGTAACTGAAGAAGCTGCAAAAGAGCCCAAGGAAGAGAAGAAGGCCAAGGCTGAGGATAAGGCTGAAGCAAAGGCTGCAAAAAAGCCTGCAAAGCGCACTTCCAAAAAAGCTGCCAAGGCTGAGGAAGCCCCTGCTGAAGCTGCTGTAGAAGCTGCTCCCGAGACGGCTCCTGCCGCTGAAGCACCGGCTGAAGAGCCCAAGAAGGCTGAGAAGAAGACAGCTTCCAAGGCTAAGAAGACCAGAACTTCCAAGAAGAAGGACGAAGCTGCTGAAGTAAAGGCTGAAGAGCCCACACCCGTTGAGGCGCTGGCCGCAGCTGCCGAGGCAGAAGCACCTGCTGAAGCACCCGCAGCTGAAACACCTGCGAATGAAGCTCCCGCTGAAGTTAAGGCAGAAGAGAAAAAGCCTGAGCAGGCTCAGGGCCAGGGTCAGATCAAGCACGGCAGATCCAAGAGAAGAAAGATCACTTTCGGTCCCGGCCAGGATACTAAGACAGTTGAGACTGTTGAAGAAGCTCCCGCTGCGACAGAAGAGGAAGTTCCTGAAGTTGTTCTTCCCGTTGAGATCGAGATCGAAGGCGTTCTCGCTATCAATAACAATGAAGGCAATAAGAATGACTTCTGCGGATTCGTTCACAGAAATAATTATCTCCCCGGCGAGGATGACGCTTATGTTCCGGGCCAGATGATCAAGAGAATGGGCCTCAGAAGAGGCGACTATATCAAGGGATTTGCTATCCCTAAGCGCGGCAAGGACAGATATGCTCCGCTCAAGCGCATTACAGAAGTCAACGGCATTCCCGTAATCGAGAATGAATACGATAACATCAGAAGACGTCCCAAGTTCGAGAGCCTCACAGCCATCTATCCTGATGAGAGACTTGACTTAGAGACCGAGAAGGAAGACATTTCCACAAGGATCATTGACCTTTTCTCGCCTATCGGTAAGGGCCAGAGAGGTATGATCGTATCCCCTCCGAAGGCAGGTAAGACAATCCTCCTCCAGAAGGTCGCAAATTCCATCACAGCCAACAATCCTGACTGCGTACTTATCGTTCTCCTCATCGACGAGCGTCCTGAGGAAGTTACGGACATGCAGAGGAATATCTCAGGCGAAGTCGTTTACTCCACATTCGATAAGCGCCCGGAGAACCACGTAAGAGTTACTGAACTCGTTCTCGAGAGAGCAATGAGACTCGTTGAGCTCGGCAAGGACGTTGTAATCCTCCTGGATTCCATGACAAGACTTGCAAGAGCTTACAACCTTACTATCAATCCGACAGGAAGAACCTTATCAGGCGGTCTCGATCCGGGATCACTTTACGGACCTAAGAGATTCTTCGGTGCCGCTCGTAACATCGAGAACGGCGGATCCCTTACGATCCTTGCTACAGCATTGATCGAGACGGGCTCGAGAATGGACGAAGTTATTTTCGAGGAGTTCAAGGGAACGGGCAACATGGAAGTCACATTGGACAGAAAGCTTGCTGACAGAAGAGTCTTCCCGGCTATCGCAGTCGACAAGTCCGGTACGAGAAGAGAAGACCTCCTGCTCACACCCGAAGAGCTCGACGCAGTCTGGCTCATCAGAAGAAGGATCGCGGAAGCAGATACGATCACGGCTACAAATGCTGTTATCAGCTTTATGGAGAAGACGACGAGCAACAAGTCATTCGTACTTTCCGTAAAGAAATCTTTTGCTACCGATTGACAACCAGTTGCTATTCAAGTAATATAGCAAGGCTAACACGAAGAATCCGGTATGACATACGTGAGTTTAGGATTACGCGTCATATCTTTGATTGAGAGGTGAAAGGACATGAAAGAAGGAATTCATCCTAAGACGCAGGTCGTAACAGTTAAGTGCGCATGCGGCAACACATTCGAGACTCTTTCCACAAAGAGTGATCTCAGAGTTGATATCTGCTCTAACTGCCACCCGTTCTATACAGGCAAGCAGAAGCTCGTTGATACAGGCGGACGTGTTGATAAGTTCAAGAAGAGAATGGAAAAAGCTTAATTCTCGTTCAACAAAAGCTAACAAGAGGTTGTCTATTAAGGCAACCTCTTTTTGTGTTTCAGGATTTTATTTTGGATGGACTACGGCATTGCGGCCGGTTAACATCAGGCTAAACTCTAGGCGCCGCTTGGAATTCCGCCTGAAGAACGGCAAAACATGCGGCGGTGCCGTTCATTTCGCCGTTCAAAAGCCCGTTTTTGTGCCAAACATGCGGCAAAACATACGACAGCGCCGTTCATTCCGCCGCACAAGTACCATCTCGGCATTGCGGCCAGTTAATTTTCGCAAAACAAGTTAACTTACGCTAATTTGCCTTTACTCTGTAATATCACACGCGCTATTAAATGTTATAATCCAAAGCATAATGAATAATTATGCCTAGAATGGGGTTACGATATGTCAGAATCTAACGAGAATAACAAATTGATTGACCAGGTGCAGGAAGCTGCGCTTCAGGAAGTCCCCGCTGAGGACATCGATCTTGCAGAGGATATCCCGGAAGTTCCTGCCAAGGCAGCGAAAAAGTCCAAAAAGGCCAAGAAATGTCCTGTTGCCTTGAAGAAGACAACTATCGGCGGCCAGGCGTTGATCGAAGGCGTCATGATGGTCGGTCCTTCAAGAACTGCAATGGCGGTAAGGAAGGGCGACGGCACTATCTATGTCGAGGAGATCAAGCAGAGCGAGAAGACTTCATATTTTGAGAAGGTGCCTTTTGTCAGAGGCTGCATAAGATTTTACAAGATGCTCGTTACGGGTACCGGCGCGCTCATGAAGGCGGCTGATATTTCCGAAGAGGGTAAGCCTGAAGAGCATAAGGAAGGCGAAAAGAGGTCTCGCCTCGATGAGTTTGCCGAGAGGCATTTCAATGCCATGATGACAATATCTGCCATCGTCGGAATCCTCTTGTCAGTAGGTCTTTTTATCCTTGCACCCAGACTTATCGTTGAGATCGCTATCAAGTTCTTGCCTGAGAGCCTTATGGAGCTTACATGGGTAAACGCTGTAACAAGTGTTGCGGAAGGCCTTTTAAGACTTCTGATCTTCCTTTTGTACCTGATCTTTGCGTCAAAGCTCAAGGATATCAAGAGAGTATGGCGCTATCACGGCGCTGAGCATAAGACGATCGCATGCTACGAAGCAGGCCTTCCTCTTACAGTTGAGAATGTCCTGAAGCAGACAAGATTCCATCCCCGCTGCGGAACATCCTTTATGTTCAACGTTCTTGCGATATCGATCATCATTTATACAGTTATCGGAATCTTTACAGGCGCTCAGCCTGCATGGGTAAATATTGCGATCAGGGTCGTTGCGATCCCGATCATCTGCTCTATCTCATATGAGATCTTAAGATTCGTAGGCCGTCACGACAGAAACTGGTTCTGCAGGCTTTTGTCCAAGCCCGGTCTCTGGCTACAGAAGTTCACGACAGCTGAGCCAGATTCGGCAATCGCTGAAGTAGCCATTGCTTCAATGCAGGCAGTTATCCCGGAGAACAAGGAAGATGACAACTGGTAAGGATAAGCTGCTTGATCTCCTGAAGGATTCAGGTGACGAAGAAGCTTTATTGGACCTTAAGATCCTTGAGGAAGAATTTGAAGGTAATGCTTTGGAAAAAGCTGTTAAGAGGCGCGCTGATGGCGAGCCTCTTGCTTATATTCTGGGATACCGTCATTTCTATAAGGAATGCTACAAGGTTGTGCCGGGTGTCCTTATCCCCAGAGCCGATACCGAGACGGTCGTGGAGTCTGCTCTGCAGTTTCTGGGGCTCAATAAGATGGCAACAGGAGACCTGTTAAATATCCCTGCGTACGGCAAAGACCTAAAAGAGATTAGATTTGCGGACCTTTGTACCGGTACGGGCTGCATTGGTATATCGGTGGCAAACGAGATAGCAAGGTCTGGTATCAGAGCATGCGCAACGCTTGTAGATATCAGTGATACCGCTGTTGCCATATCTTCAGAAAATGTCAGAACACAGGCTCTAAAGCCTGAAGATATAAGAGTAATAAAGCGCGATGTGTTAAGCGGCGTGCCGGAACTGGGGGAATTAGACTTCATAGTATCCAACCCTCCTTATATAACCAATAAGGAGATGGAGGAGTTAGACAGCGTGGTAAAAGACCACGAGCCTGACCTCGCGCTGAGGGCAGGAGATGACGGGCTTGATTTCTACGGCCCTGTCCTTAATATAGCTAAGACGCTTCTTAAGGACGGCGGTGCCCTGATAGTCGAGCACGGGTATGGACAGGGGGACTCCGTAAGGAAGATTTTCGGGCAGGGGGGCCTCAAAAACTGCATGACGATAAGGGATTACGGCGGAAATGACAGGGTGACCGTCGGAATAAAATAAGAGAAAACCCAATAAAATCAAGGCTTTCGGGCCATTCAAAAAATAATTTAAAAAATTTTTCAATTTTCTTGTAACGAAATTGCGATTCACCCGTCTAACAGGTGAGATCACAAAAAGAAAGGTTGTTTGATACGTGGATAAGAAAACCGCAGAAAAGCTTTATGAAGCCTTTTATATGAAGGTTTTCTCCTACGTAATGACGCTTGCCAAAGACCGCAACGATGCCGAGGAGATAACCCAGGAGACCTTTTTCAGGGCGATATCGACTGATAAGAGCTTCAGGGGAGACAGTGACAGTTACACGTGGCTGTGCGCGATTGCAAAGAATATCTTCATTGACTCCAAGAGGCGTTATGCGAACCAGGAAGATGAGGTTCCCGAAGAGCTTGAAGACGAGAATAAGGGAATAGAAGAAAAGCTCTCCGACAGGGAAACATCACTTCGGATCCACACGATACTCCATCAGCTGGAGGAACCGTACAAGGAAGTCTTCCAGCTGAGGGTCTTCGGTGAGCTGTCATTCGCGGAGATCGGTTCTATCTTCGGAAAGACCGAGACCTGGGCCCGGGTCACGTATCACAGAGCCAGATTAAAGATCAAGGAAAGGATGGATGAATATGAAATATAATTGTGATTTGATCTCAGATCTTCTTCCGTTATATAAAGACGATATCTGCAGCGAAGCCACAAAGAAGATCGTTGAAGAGCATCTTGCCGAATGCCCGGAATGCAGGAAGATGCTTGCTGATATGAGCGACGTTACCATAGACGAGAAGATCGTTAAGGAAAAAGACGAAGTAATTAATTCTCAGGCAAAGTTTTTCAAGAGGAAGAGCGCATTTGCAGGAAGCATCATCGGTCTGATCTTCTCGATCCCGATCCTCGTGTGCCTCATCGTAAACCTTGCGACAGGCGCAGGACTTACATGGTTCTTTATAGTGCTTGCAGGAATCTTGGTTGCAGCATCTCTTATCATCGTTCCGCTTATGGTTCCTGAGAACAAGATGTTTACTACGATGGCATCATTTACCGGAAGCGTTCTGCTTCTCCTCGGAATCATCGCCATTTACACAAGAGGCAGCTGGTTCTTAGTGGCAGCTTCGGCAACACTTTTCGGACTGACGATGCTTTTTGCGCCGTTTATCGCATTCAGAAGACCTGTTAATGCTTATCTTAAGAATCACAAGGGCCTTGCGATTATGGTGGCCTATACTGCAACATTCGCGCTCATGATGACATGCATCGGCCTTTATGTCGGAATGAAATCATTTGCACCCATGGCCTTCGCCATCTCAATGCCTCTTGTAGGAATGTGCTGGGCGATTTTCGCGATCGTAAGATATCTGCGCTTCAATGCATGCGTTAAGACAGGCCTTTGCATTACAGCCGTAGGCGTTATGTCCGGAGTGCTTTCGATGCTCGCAGGTAATGCTGAAAAAGTAATATCCAACACAGGCGTATCATACTCAACACCCACGCTGCCACTCATGCTTTCGATCTGCGGCGTAGGAATCTTAATTGCAGGAATCGGCTTCTTAGTCGGAATGTATAAGGGAGGAAGAAAGAATGAAAAGAAGTAATTTATTAGCAGGAGCAATGGCTCTTATCGTACCCGCAGCAGTCTGCCTCACAGGATGTTCATTTGGAAATATCCATTTTATGAATTACAAATACGATAATGCAGACAAGTTCGAAGCCGGAGACCGCGAGATCGATGAAAAGATCACAAAGATCAACCTCGACTATGCTGCAGGCAACGTAACAGTCAAGGGAACATCTGCTGATTCAGTTAAAGTCGAGGAAACGGTAAACAAGGACATCGACAAGGAACATCAGGTTCATACATGGGTAGACGGCAGCACTCTTTATGTAAGATACTGCGCTTCGAAGGACATGATCACTTTCAACGGTATCGAGAAGAGCCTCGAGGTTACAATCCCTGAAACACAGGAACTTGACGACTTCATCATCAATGTATCCTCCGGCAACATCCAACTGGACAACTTTACGACAGATTCTCTTAATTCCCGTTCGTCATCCGGTAATTCAAAGATCGCTTGTTCAGCCAAGACTATTGAGCATAAGTCATCTTCAGGTAATGTAGATCTTGTTCAGACGGGAAATACCGATTCCATTAAGGTCAAGCTTTCTTCTGGAAATCTCGTCCTCACACAGGAAGGCGACTGCAAAACATTCGATATTGATTCGTCTTCAGGCAAGATCGAAGTGTACCAGACAGGTAACGTAGGCAATGCCAGGATCCACTCTTCCTCAGGCGGAGTAAAGGCTGAGATGGGAACAGTCGATGAACTTAACATTGAAGTAAGCTCCGGCCCGATCGTTCTTGATGCTGACGAAGTTAAGACCCTTTACACAAAAGCTTCAAGCGGCCATTCCACGATCAATCTCAGCAAGGCGCCCGCAACTTCTAAGATCAACTGCAGCTCCGGCGGAATCGACGTAAGCCTTCCGGAAGAGTCCGACATCACTGTTCACGTAAAGGTCTCCAGCGGAGACTTCAGCTACGAGCTTCCTTTCACAAAAGAGGGCAAGGATTACATTAACGGTAACGGTACCAATGACATGCAGATCAATTGCTCATCCGGTGATGTGGAGTTCCACAAGATCTAATAGCGATAAACCATAAAGCAGAGAGGCTGTCCGGCAACGGGCGGCCTTTTTGTGTTGTTGCGTAATTGTTGCAGTTTTAGGGGTGATTTCTGCAACAGATTCTGCAACAAGGGAGTGTTGTATTATTTGTTGAAGTTTTCGAGGTGTTTTCTGCAACAAGGGAAAATGCGGGCTGTCAGTTGCTCTCGATATACTGCGATACGCAGATGTGCCTTCCGTCGATGTCCTCGAAAACAAACTGCCTGTTGGTCGTCATGCCCTGTGCAGCCTTTGCCTCGGGGAGGTCTTCGACGATCTTAACGCCGTTGCCTGCGACTTCGTTGTGGAGCAGGAAAGGCTCTGAGCAGTAGATGTACATATCGTACTTGATGCCGAAGTTTCTGGAAGGCTTTGTGATATCGCCTTCGCCCTTAACGAGAACGATGGCAATGTTGTCTCTTACGAGCTTTATGTGGGGCATTGCCTCATCGTCAAGGTGGGCAGCCTTAAAGCCCAATTTATCTTCGTAGAACAAAGAAGTCTTGTAGATGTCTTTGCAGGCAAATACTGCGGCCTGGCTGTTCATGAGAAGGAGCCTGCCACTGTTTTCCTCTTCGCCCTCTTTTGCTTCTGTGGGAGCGGAAGTACCCATATTGAACTGATAGCCAAGAAGCGGTGTGCCGAAGACCTTCTCGTGATCGTCAAGGGAATTCATGATCTCTGATCTTTTGGTAATCTCTTCTGATGAGAGGGTAGCGGGGATATCAGCTAAATATTCGACCTTTTCGAGGTATTCGAGAAGGTTCATGAGTCTTACGTGAAGGGGAATGATGTCGGAGGTTGCAGGTATCTCACAGGCTCTTCCGTGGATGAACTTCATTCCTTCCTCGACTGCTTCTGCCGGGAGTCCTGCATAAAGGTGCATGAGGAGGTTCATTTCCTCAAGAGTCTTGTCGTGTGTGCCGCCTTTTGCGATAGAGCTTTCGATCATGTCGAAAACAACGTTCATATCGTGCAGGGGATATTCTTTGTTAAGCATATAACTCTCCTTGGAATTTGCAGTATGTATATTTTATCAATTTGAAACCGCTTGGCAATAAAGATAGAATATGCAGAGCAATATGTAAGGAGAGCGCTATGGCTCAGTTTAAAAAGACAAATGCGATGAGGATCCTCGATAAAGCGGGAGTGCCTTATACATATGAGGAGTACGAGTACGACGAGAATGACCTGGACGGCCATCACGTCGCTGAATATCTGGGAATTCCCTATGAAGAGGTTTTCAAGACCCTGACGGCAGTGTCCGATAAGGGCGAATATCTTGTTTTCTGCATCTCGGTAGATGATGAGATCGACCTCAAGAAAGCTGCAAAGCTCGCTGGATGCAAGAGCGTCAATATGATCCACGTAAAGGACCTCTTAAACGTTACGGGATATATCAGAGGCGGATGCTCGCCAATCGGAATGAAGAAGCAGTACAGAACTTTCATTGACGAGATGGCTGAGCTCATCGACGATATCTGTGTCAGTGCGGGCCAGAGGGGAGTACAGCTAAGGCTCAAGGCTTCCGACCTCATTTCATTCACAAATGCAGTAGTCGGCGATTTTGCTATGCGCTCCTAAAATGATAGAATTATCGGATAAAAACCTAGAAAACAGGAAGTGATTATTAATGTTAGAACCTAAGTGTTTTACATTGAACGATATACCAAAGGGTTCCAGGATCTATTTTATCGGAATAGGCGGAATCTCCATGAACGGCCTTGCAAGGCTCGCGCAGCACGCAGGATTTATAGTAGGAGGCTCTGACAACCACCCTTCTGAGAGGACTGCCATCCTGGAAGAGCAGGGGATAAAGGTCTACTATCCTCAGGTCGAAGCCAATATCGACGATTTTAAGCCTGATTATCTTGTTAAGACCGCTGCCATCCTTCCTCACAACGAAGAGGTAAAGAGGGCTGCAGAACTTGAACTTCAGATCTTCGACAGAGCTGAATTCCTTGGCGCTTTTACAAGAACCTACAAGAACGTCATCAATGTATCGGGTACTCACGGAAAGACCACGACTACATCGATGATCTCTCTTATGATGATCGATTCCGGAATAGACCCTACAGTACATCTCGGCGCAGATCTTGATATCTTCAACGGTACTGTAAGAGCAGGTTCCAAGGATCTTTTAGTATCTGAAGCATGTGAGTTCAACAGGTCTTTCCTGAATTTCTCTTCTACCACTGCAGTCATTACAAATATCGATCATGACCATGTGGACTGCTATCCGACGATTGAAGATGTTATCGATGTTTTCGCGCGCTTCATAAGACTTGTCGATGATGACGGTTATATTGTTGTATCAGGCCACGATAAGAACACGGCAAGAGCTTTGGTCGAAGCAAAGGAATACTTCATCAAGACGGGAAGGACGTTCCCTCAGGTCGTAACGTGCGCAGCTGACAGCGAAGTATGCGAAATGACAGGCAGGAAGGCTGATTTTACTGCGGAGAATATCGTTTTCAATAACGGTCTTCCCGAATTCGATATCGTGATAAACGGCAAAGAGAGGATCAGCGTCAAGCTCAATATCCCCGGAAGCCATAATATCGCGAATGCCCTGAATGCCGCTGCTGCTGCATATCTTAACGGTGCAACACCTGAGGCGATCATGAATGCGCTTAACTGCTTTGGCGGCGCTGACGGCAGATATACGGTCAAGGGTCAGTACAAGGGCTGTGAGGTCGTAGTTGATTATGCCCATCACCCGACAGCTGCAAGAGCAACTATCGAAGCTGCTTCGAATATGCCGCACAACAACATCCTCGTTGTTTTCCAGCCTTTGACATTCAACCGTACGAAGCTTCTTTTCGAAGATTATGTAACTAGCCTTCTTCCTTGCAGGAAAGTATTGTTCTCCGAGATCTTCTCAGACAGGGAGAGCGATAATCTCGGCATGTCCAGCAAGATGATCTCCGATGAGATCAACAAGCGCGGCGGTAATGCTGAATTCTACGCTGACAAGGAAGAGCTTAAGAAGAGGATCGACGAGCTGATCAATCCCGGTGACATCATCCTCATCTTGGGACCTGAAGATATAAGGGAGTTAGGAGACGAGCTCTGCCCTTAAGTCGTTATGAAGAAGACCGGTCTTAGACAGCCTATAGAAGCTCAGAATGCGCCGCAGTACGGCTTTAACAAGCTGCGCCCTTTGAAGATCCCGGCTTTTGCCTGGTATGCGCTTATCGTGTCTTTCGTTATGGCTGCAGCTCTGTTCGTGCTTTATGCAATGACTTTTGCAGGAACAAAAGATCCCGACAAGACATTGCTCATTTATTCAGACGGGACGACGATCCCTGAAGTCTCACTGAGAAACAGCCTCGCCGCTGCGGATTTCAGCTATGAGATCATTGTGACTGAAGAGAATACCGATGCACCCGGATTTGTATATGAGCTCCCTCACGGTTACGGCAAGGGAGCGGTGGTCGTCTGTGCCATCGGACAGGATGCCTTTAAGGTTATGGATGATCTCGTATCATCAGGTCCGCAGAATATCGAAGGATTCGTGCTTATCGAGCCCGAATACCCCGGAAATGCTTCACTGGCTAAATATACAAGCGATTTCCCGGCCGTTCCCTGTGCAGTCTTCGGCTTTGACAGCGCGGCCAAGTCATCAACAGATCTTTCAGGCGCCCAGATGATCTTCGAGAAGATCTCAGGCGTTGATACCATGTACGGACACGCGACCAAGAGGGGCAAGCTTTTCCCCTCAAAAGTATATGTGTCTCCCAACCAGATGAGATATCTGTCTCTGTCGTCTTCAAAGACCGGCAAAGCAGGGCTTTTATCTTCCGTATCGTTCCAGAATGAACTCTCGCAGTATCTAGGAACGACCTTTGAGAAGGGTTACTCTTCATCAAGGATCTCCGTAAGACAGGTGATCCTCGTGCTTGCGGTAACGCTGTCCATCGCGTTCCTTGCATTGTTCCTGTTCATGATCCCCGTGCCGGTGCGCGAGAAGGCAAGAAGGGAACTTAAGGGAAGGGACAGCCTCGGAGCTATCATATTCCTGGGCGTCTCGGGCTGGCTTGCTCTCTGCGGAATAGTAATGACCTTTATTCCCCAGACCAAGGAATATGCCAAATATGTCGCTCTCTATTCTCCGGTCCTTATAATCGCACTCATGGCATTAGCCCAGCTTAAGATGATCGCCACCAACAAGATCACTTACACTAGGCAGGACAACGGCCTTGCGATATTCCTGTCATCGGTATTTATCGGTATCGTCGAGGTCATGATAATCTTCGGCGCGGCTTTAAATCTCACAAATGTCGAAAAGGCTTTCTCCGACTCAACGAACTGGATAGCAGTCCTTATCGTATTTGTAGTTATGAGCATGTCGGCTGTCGCGTTGATCCTGTCTGACAAGAAATCCAGAGCAGCAGGCTATGGCGCCACGGCATTCTTTGCAAGCCCCGCATACTTTGTGGAGGCATTCGTACCGTCATTAGCTCTTCTTATCGTAAGTTCGATCCAGGGCAACGGCGAGCTCGTCTGGGCATCTGCTGCTGGAATCGCCCTTACCGTGCTGCCTTGTATCTGCGCTATCCCGATCAAGAGAATCTCAGACTACTATGAGGTCTCAAGCCTTATTTTCGGCATCGTGGCAGGGGTTGTGCTGTTCGTGGCAGGGTAAGAGCTTTTAGAATTTGCCCCTATATATAAAATTATTGTTGACTTTGACTTGCCCTTCGGTGTATTATACGCGGGTGACCGCATGCGACGGGCTATTTTAAATGCGCTTTTTTATAGCGCTGCCTAGGGTTTTAAGCAGCGAGACTGGAAGAACAGGAGGAACAAATATGTACGCAGTTATTAAGACAGGCGGCAAGCAGTACAAGGTTTCTGTTGACGATGAGATTTTCGTTGAGAAGCTTGAAGGTGAGGCTGGCAGCCAGGTTACTTTCGAGGATGTACTTGCAGTATCCGATGACAACGGTATCGTAGCAGGCGATGTTAAGGCTACAGTTACCGGCGAGATCGTAAAGCAGGGCAGAAATAAGAAGGTTATCGTCTCTAAGTACAAGGCTAAGAAGGGCTACAGAAGAAAGAATGGCCACAGACAGCCTTACACACGTGTACTTATCAAGGCTATCAACGCGTAAGTCAAGGGCTTAAAGCTTTATGATTTCCGTTATCGTTAACAGGGAAGGTTCCCGGATCTGCGCTATATATGCCAACGGGCATGCAGGTTACGATGAACCCGGCAGAGACATCATCTGCAGTGCAGTATCAACGCTTTTGTTTACTGCGGCAAGCGCTCTGGAAGATATTTGCGGTTATGACAGCGAATCTTTCTTCCGTATCAGCAATGAAGGCGCCGAAGATGTCAATTTACGGATAACGGTTCCCGATCAGGGAGACGATAAGACAAAGGACAGGGCTCAGATAATAATGAGGACTTGTGAGTTAGGTCTTATCGGGATAGCAAGAGATTATAACGACAGTAAGAAGAAGTACGTAGAGATAATTCATTCAAGAACACCGGAGGTGTAATTATGATTAAGTTTAATTTACAGCTCTTCGCACATAAGAAGGGAATGGGTTCCACCAAGAACGGCCGTGAGTCCCAGTCCAAGAGATTAGGAGCGAAGAAAGGTGACGGACAGTCAGTTCTGGCCGGCAATATCCTTGTTAGACAGCGTGGCACAAAGATCCATCCCGGCACAAACGTTGGTATCGGATCCGATGATACACTTTTCGCTTTGATTGACGGTAAGGTCAAGTACGAGCGTATGGGCAAGGATAAGAAGCAGGTTAGCGTTTATCCTGTAGCCTAATTAACAGGCAATTTGCAGTAGAAACCAAGTGGAGCAGTCTGTCGCTGTAGAAGCGATCGGACTGCTCTTGTTTTGCAGGAGAATCAGATGTTTATAGATCACTCAAAGATTTATGTTAAGGCTGGTGACGGCGGAAACGGCGCCCTCAGCTTCCATACCGAGAAGTACATTACCAACGGCGGTCCTGACGGTGGTGACGGCGGCGACGGCGGAAATGTCGTTCTGCAGGCCGTTCCGAATCTGACGAGCCTTCAGAACTTCAGATTCAAGCACAAGTTCATAGCCGAGAACGGCGCTAAGGGCATGGGCAAGAAGATGTACGGCAAGAGAGGGCAGGACCTCGTTATTGCCGTTCCCGTCGGTACTGTAGTCAAGGATTTTGAGACCGGCGAGATCATCGCAGACTTAGTTGAAGCAGGCGACAAGATCGTTGTAGCAAGAGGCGGCAAGGGCGGTCTCGGAAACATGCACTATGCAAATTCCGTAAGACAGGCTCCCCAGTTTGCGACTCCCGGCGCTCCCGGCGAGGAAAGAGAACTCGGAATCGAGTTAAAGCTCATCGCAGATGTAGGCCTTGTCGGCTTCCCTAATGCAGGAAAATCAACGCTCCTTTCTGTTCTTACAAGAGCAAAGCCTAAGATCGCAGATTACCCGTTTACGACTTTGGAACCCGTATTGGGCGTTGTATCCAAGGATGATTTTTCCTATGTCATCGCTGACATTCCGGGAATCATCGAAAATGCCCACGAAGGAGCTGGCCTTGGCCACGACTTCTTAAGACACATTGAGAGAACAAGGCTTTTAGTTCATGTTGTAGACCTTTCCGGAACAGACGGAAGAGAGCCGCTCGATGACTTTAAGACAATCAACAAAGAACTTGAGGAATTCAGCCTTGATCTGGCTTCAAGACCTCAGATCGTTGTAGGCAACAAGTGCGACGGCGTCACAGACGAGGAAGCACAGGAATTCGTCGACAGAGTAAAGGCTATGGGATATGAGGATGTCTTCATTATCTCTGCTGCAGGTCAGATCGGAATCAGCGAACTGGCTGACAAGATCACTGAAGCAGTATCCAAGCTCCCGCCCACGGTACTTCACGATATCGCTGACGGCGGAGAGAGAGTCTACACATTTGATGAAGGCAAGAAGTACGAGATCATCATCAATGAGGACGGTAATTTTGAGGTCACAGGAAAGTGGATCCACAAGATCTTCAATTCAACGAACTTTGAAGATACCGAATCGACCAACTTCTTCCAGAGGACTCTTGAGAATGAGGGCGTTTTCGAAGAACTCAAGAAAATGGGCTGTAAGGAAGGCGACACAGTTAAGGTCTGCGAGCTCGAATTCGACTATTATGACTAAAACTCCATAATTGGCGGCCTTTGTTCACATAATGTTAACAAATGTTTCCTTGTGGTGCCTTAATGGTACTGTATCATCAAAAGCGTAAGACGAGACCGCGTAATTATAAGTTTTGAGTTTGTTTGTAGAGATGCCGTAGTTTAAAGCTACGGCATCTTTTTGTTTGTGGTATTTGCCATACTTTATTTTTGATTCTTATAGGGTAAAATATAGAGCAGTTATGGATGAGTGAGGGATTGAATGCAGTTTTTAATTGACCTGATTACAAATAAGATTCTCGTTGTTGGTGTTGTTTCCTGGTTTTTAGCACAGGTGTTCAAGTGCATCAGCAATCTTATTCTTACAAAGAAGTTCAGCATTGAAAGACTTTTCGGTGACGGAGGAATGCCGAGCGGCCACTCTGCTACTGTTGTTTCCGTTGCTACGGCAACAGGTCTTTACGAGGGCTTTAATTCTCCTGTGTTCGCGGTTGCAGCTATTGTTGCGATCGTTGTAATGCACGATGCCATGAACGTCAGATACCAGGCCGGTAAGCAGGCTGAGCTCTTGAATGTCATGGCTGAGATGTTTGAGAAGGTCACAGGTACTGATCTCCCCAATGAAGAGAAGCTCAAGGAACTCCTCGGACATACTCCTTTGCAGGTTGCGGCAGGATGCGTTTTAGGCATTGTGACCGCATCTGTAATGTACCTTGTTTTCTGATCATTTCCATGATTGCCGGCGATATCTATAAGGAGTTAATATCTCTTCAGGACAAGGGTTACCGCGAGATGCAGATAACCATTATCCCGAATATTGCTCCTGATTCTGTCATCGGTGTAAGGACACCCGCTTTAAGAGCACTTGCAAAAGAACTTTCCAAAAGGGACGACGTATCTTCATTCTTAAACGCTCTTCCGCATACGTATTTCGAAGAGAACCAGCTTCATGCATTTATACTTTCAGGCATGAAGGATGCTGAAGAATGCATTAAGCTCGTCGATAAGTTCCTTCCCTTTGTTGATAACTGGGCAACGTGCGACCAGATGTCTCCCAAAATCTTCAAGAAGCATAAGGATCTTCTGCTCGGCTACGTGAATGAGTGGATCAAGTCAGATCACACTTATGTGAAGAGATTTGCGATAGGCATGCTGATGGAGCATTTTCTCGATGAGGATTTCAAGACTTCATATCTTACAAAGGTCGCGAAAATAAGATCTGACGAATACTACGTCAACATGATGACAGCCTGGTATTTTGCAACAGCTCTTGCAAAGCAATATGACGCAACTTTACCATATATAGAGAAGCAGAAATTAGACATTTGGACACATAACAAAACGATTCAAAAAGCCGTTGAAAGTTATAGAATTACACCCGAACAGAAAGAGTATCTGAAGACACTGAAAAGGAAGGCATGAGTCATGATCTATACAATTACTCTTAATCCTGCTGTTGATGTAAGCCTTCATGTCAGAGAAGGACTTTTGCCCGGAAGTATAAACCAGTCTTACGGCGAGAGGACCGATCCCGGCGGAAAGGGCATAAATGTATCCAAGACCCTCAAAGTAATGGGTCAGGATTCTGTTATCTGCATCGGTATCTGCGGTGAGGACGGCGACAGGCTTCTTCGGATGCTCGATGCGATCGGCGCTGAGGTTATCAGTGTCAGATATCCTGCCGGAAATACCAGAACGAATATCAAGATCACCGGCGAGAACGGTGTAACCACAGATATTAACGGCAACGGCCCCCAGTACGACAGGGATACCGTTGAAGAATTAAAGAACCTTATCCGTTCCAAGATCGTAAGCGGCGATACTGTCGTTATCTCAGGAAGACCTCCTCTCGGATCTCCTTCTGATATCTATGCCGGACTTATAAGAAGCTTTAAGGAAGTCGAAGGCGTAAAAGTAATCCTCGACGCTTCCGATGAATATCTCAGGGAAGGCCTTGCGGAAAGACCTTATGCAGTAAAGCCCACATGTGAGGAGCTCTGCATCGACAACGATTCCGACAGCGCGAAATACGAAGCCGGAGACCTCGTTCTCAGAGGCGTCTCAAGATGCCTTATCTCTATGGGTGTCATTGGTGCGGTCTACGCAAGCACTGATATGGAAGCTACATATGTAAGAGCCCTTGATGTTAAGGCTAACTGCACCACCGGCTGCGGCGACGCAATGACGGCCGGTCTTGCTTATGCATCCGAGACCGGAATGAATTCCGAAGATACTTTCAGACTCTGCATGGCTCTTGCAGCTGCAGAAGCTGAGACTGAAGGCACCAACCCGCCTCTTAAAGAGCGCGTAACGGAACTGGCTGAGCTTGTCCCTCTAAGCGGACAATAATTTCCTTTCATATTGCAATAAGCAAACAAACGTTCTATGATAATTCTACAAAGATTTGGTATAGTTTCTTTGTAGAATTATTTTTTTCGGGACGCTGGTGATCTATGTTCAAACTTGTATCTGATTTTAAGCCGTCAGGCGATCAGCCGGAAGCCATAAATAACCTGGTTCAGGGTATTAAGGACGGCATGCGCGCCCAGACTCTTCTGGGTGTTACAGGTTCGGGCAAGACGTTTACGATGGCCAACATCATCGAGCGTGTCCAGAGACCGACACTGGTCCTCGCACATAATAAGACACTTGCAGGCCAGCTTTATGCCGAATTCAAAGAGCTTTTCCCCGAGAATGCGGTAGAGTACTTCATCTCATACTACGATTACTATCAGCCTGAGGCATATATCGCCGCCACTGACACTTATATCGAGAAGGACTCGTCCATTAATGACGAGATCGACCGTATGCGTCACGAGGCTACCAAGTCGCTCCTTACGAGAGACGACGTCATCATCGTGGCATCTGTTTCCTGTATCTACGGTATCGGTGAGAAGGAGGATTACCTCTCGCTTGCACTGATGCTTGAGACAGGTCTTGAGATCCCGATGGACAATGTCATGGCGCAGCTTATCAACATGCAGTACACGAGGAATGATTTCGATCTTTCCAGAGGCTGTTTCAGAAGGAAGGGCGACGTCATAGATATCTGGACTCCTGATTCCGAGCACACGCTTACCAGGATCAGCTTCTTCGGTGATGAGATAGATAAGATCAGCTTTGTCGATGCCATCACAGGCAAGACTGAATTTACCAAGGATTATATCGAGCTATTCCCGGCATCCCACTATGCGACAGGCAGAGCCAAGCTCAATACTGCGATCGAGAGGATCGAAGCCGAGCTTGAGGAGAGGCTTAAGGAGTTGAGGGAAGCAGGCGACATGATCGCCGCATACCGTCTTGAGCAGCGCACCCGTTACGACATGGATATGTTAAGGGAGACAGGATTTTGCAAGGGCATTGAGAACTATTCCAGACATATCGCGGGCAGGGAAGCAGGTGAGCCTCCGTGCACGCTTATGGACTTCTTCCCGGAAGATTTCCTCCTGTTCATCGACGAATCACACCAGACGATCCCTCAGGTCGGTGCGATGTATAACGGAGACAGATCGAGGAAAGAGATGCTCGTCCAGTACGGCTTCAGACTTCCTTCAGCGTTCGATAACAGGCCTTTGAAGTTTGCCGAGTTTGAACAGCGCATGGGCCAGACGGTTTTCGTAAGTGCGACGCCCGCAGATTACGAGAAGGAACACAGCGAACAGGTCGTTGAGCAGATGATAAGACCTACCGGTCTTTTGGAGCCTGAGATCTATATAAGACCCGTCGAAGGCCAGATCGAAGATATCTTAGCTGAGCTCAAGGAGCAGAAGAAGACAGGCGATAAGAGCCTTATCATGACACTTACAAAGAGGATGGCTGAAGACCTAACGGACTTCCTCAAGAAGGAAAATATCAGAGTCACTTATCTGCATTCAGACATCAAGGCAGTCGAGCGTATGCAGATACTTAACCAGTTAAGAAATGACGAGATCGATGTAATCGTCGGTATCAATCTCTTGAGGGAAGGTATCGATCTTCCTGAAGTATCGTTATTGATGATCCTGGATGCGGATAAGGAAGGCTTCTTAAGATCTGAGAGATCTTTGATCCAGATCATCGGAAGATGTGCGCGTAATGATCACGGACGCGTAATCCTCTATGCTGACGAAGTAACCGATTCCATGATGAATGCCGTATCTGAGACCAACCGTAGAAGATCCATCCAGCAGGAGTACAATAGAGTAAATAACATTACTCCGAAGACAGTTAAGAAGGCTGTCAGGGATATCTTTGATATCGTTGCGGAGAACAGCAGGGATTCTGGCTCCAAGGGCAGAGGCAAGTCTTCGAAGGGCGGCGGCATCGATGCTGCAAGACTTATCAACGAAGGTGTCTCCGGCGGTACGGAGGAAGAGAATAAGAAGCTTATCGAGAAGCTTACGGCAGAGATGACCAAGGCTGCCAAGGATCTTGATTTTGAAAGGGCGGCAGAGATAAGAGATATTATCATCGAACTTAAGGGGAAGAAGTAATGAGCGGCTTTTGTCACTTACATCTTCATACCGAATACAGTCTCCTTGACGGTGCGACCAAGATCAAGGATCTTGCACAGAGGTTAAAGGAGATGGGCATGACATCGTGTGCCATCACGGACCACGGTGTAATGTACGGTGCTGTCTCCTTTTACAGGGAGATGAAGGCCAACGGCATACACCCTGTTATCGGCTGTGAGGTCTATGTTGCACCTGGTTCGAGATTTGATAAGACCGTAGTACCCGGAAGAGAAGATAAATACTACAATCACCTGATCCTTCTGGCAAAGGATAATATTGGTCTTGCCAACCTCAACAGGCTTGTGTCGGCAGGTTTTACCGAAGGCTTTTACAGGCGCCCGAGGATCGATGAGGAACTCCTTGAGAAATGGCACGAAGGACTCATATGTCTTTCAGGATGTATTGCGGGTAAGCTTTCCTCGTTTATCTTATCCGGAGAATACGAGAAGGCTGCACAGACTGCTGTATGGTATGACAAGCTCTTCGGAAGGGGCAATTACTATCTTGAGATCCAGGCTAATACCACACCGGAGCAGGCCAAGGTAAATGCCGCGCTAGTTAAGATATCCAATGAGACGGGCATTCCTCTTGTTGCGACCAACGACTGTCATTACCTGATGAAGGATGACTACGAAGCTCAGGATATCCTCCTTTGCATTTCTACGGCTGCAAGGATCGATGACGAGAACCGTATGCGCATGTCCTGCAACGATTTCTACGTTAAGTCCGAGACTGAGATGAGGCGTTTCTTCCCTGAACTTTCGGAAGCGATCGAGAACACCGGAAAGATCGCCGACATGTGTCATGCCGAATACGATTTTGATACCATCCATCTTCCTGTTTATGAAGTGCCGGAAGGTTATAAGAATCATGAGGAATACCTGGCAGACCTGACCTATAAGGGTCTTAAGAAGCGCTTTGAAGTAACGCCTCCGACAGGCAGCGAAGAAGACTATATGAAGCGTGCCGAATATGAGCTTTCCGTTATCAACAGCATGGGATATACCGATTACTATCTCATCGTCTGGGACTTCATTAATTATGCAAAGACTCACGGCGTTATCGTGGGACCGGGCAGAGGTTCAGGCGCAGGCTCGCTCGTTGCTTATGCAGTTGGGATCACCGATATCGATCCTATCAGATACGGCCTTGTTTTCGAGAGATTCTTAAACTCCGAGAGAGTATCAATGCCTGACTTCGACGTCGACTTCAACGACGAGCGCAGACAGATCGCAATAGATTATGTCACAGAGAAATACGGCAAGACGAGAGTCGCTCACGTAATCACTTTCGGAACGCTTGCTGCAAGGCAGGCAGTAAAGGACGTTGCGAGAGTTCTTAATATGCCTATCGCGCAGAGCAACAAGCTCACGAAGATGATACCGTTTACGGTCGGCATGACTTTGAAGCAGGCATTGGAGATCAGCACTGAATTCAAGGAAGCTTACGATACAGATCCCGAATCGAGGAAAGTCATTGACATGGCGATGCGCGTGGAGGGTCTCCCGCGTAATGCCGGAACGCATGCTGCAGGAATAATAATATCCGGCAAGGACATTACCGATATCGCTCCTCTTGCGGTAAATGACGATACTGTCGCGGTACAGTTCGCCAAAACAGATGTCGAGAGCATAGGTCTTCTTAAGTTCGACTTTCTCGGACTCAGAACTCTTACAGTCCTTCAGGACTGCGTTGAGCTCGTAAAGAATAACTATGGAAAGACGATAGACCTTGACCGTATTCCTTTGGATGATCCTGAGATCTTTAAGATGATCGGCAGGGGTGAGACGGTAGGTATATTCCAGCTTGAGAGCCGCGGCATGACTTCGTTCATGAAGCAGCTTGAGCCGGGAAGCTTAGAGGACATTATCGCAGGCATTTCTCTTTACAGACCGGGCCCTATGGATCAGATACCGAAGTATGTTGACTGCAAGAAGAATCCTTCGCATATCACATACGATCACCCGCTTCTTGAACCCATCCTCAACGTTACTTACGGATGCGCGATCTATCAGGAGCAGGTAATGCAGATCGTAAGAGATCTTGCCGGTTTCTCGATGGGACAGTCTGACAATATCAGGCGTGCGATGAGCAAAAAGAAGAAGTCCATAATGGAGAACTACAGGAACCTCTTCATGTATGGCGGCATAGATGACAAAGGCCGTCAGATCGACGGCTGTATCAAGCGCGGAGTTTCCGAGAAGACCGCCGCAAAGATCTTCGACGATGTTGCTGGTTTTGCAGGATATGCATTCAACAAATCGCATGCAGCATGCTATGCGGTCGTAGGTTACTGGACGGCTTTCTTTAAGTATTACTATCCGACAGAATTCATGGCAGCTACGCTGAATTCTTTCAGGAACGATCTTGGGAAAGCTTCGTATTATATCTCCTGCTGCTCTGCTATGGGTATCGAAGTTCTTCCACCTGATATCAATAAGAGCCGTGAGCGCTTCACAACGGAAGGCGACCGCAAGATAAGGATCGGACTTACCGTTATCAAGAATGTCGGCGAAGGCGCTGTGCTTGATATCCTGAATGACAGGGAAAAGAACGGCGATTACAAGTCGTTTGAAGACTTCGTTGTAAGAGGCGCGAAGATCGGCGTTAAGAAGAATGTCGCAGAGGCTTTGATACTTGCTTCATGCATGGATTCCTTCGGCCTTACAAGAGCCCAGATGACTGCATGCGTGCAGACTGAATTAGACAGGATCGCACATTCTGACAGCCGCAATATCGAAGGCCAGCTGTCGCTCTTTGATCTCGGCGGCAGTGAGGCGGCAGGTCCTTCCATCTTTATTCCTGATATCCCTGAATATCCTGATGCGCAGAAACTCGGATATGAGAAGGAGATGGTAGGCATCTATCTTTCAGGCAATCCTCTTGCTTCATATACGAAGCTGATATCTGAAATAGCAACGTTCGACATGTCAGAAGCATCGGACATCTTATCGCTTTCAGGAAGCGATGCTTTAGATGACGGCAAGCAGGTTGCTATGTGCGGAATGGTCACCGATAAGCGCACGGGTTACACGAAGAAAAAGACCATGATGAGCACAATAACCTGCGAAGACTTGAGCGGTGCTTTTGAAGTCCTTCTCTTCGGCAAGAATTTCGATACATATAACCGCATGGTCGAAAAGAACAGGCCTTATCTATTTGTCGGCAGAAGACAGATGAGGGAAGGCGGCGAGCTCACGATGTTCGCAGATTCGGTTTTCGAACTGTCAGATGACCCTGCACTTTTAAGCAGTATCCGGAATGACAGGGGATATCAGACGGCATTAAGAGAAAGAGACGGCGCCCAGACCGCAAAGCCTGTTCAGGTTCCTGCAGTAAATAATCCCGCGCCTGTTGCAGCTCAGGTACAGGTTCAGACGGAAGCTCCTCACAAGGCTCCTGCAAATGAGACAGGTGGGGGAGTTATAAGGATCCACTATTCCGGCAAGCCTGATTCCAAGGGCTTTAACAGGCTCTTGAACTTCCTTGCATATTTCCACGGCAACATGCCTGTGGAAGTCCTTTTCAAAGCTGACAACAGCGTATTAAGGCTTGATAACATGTGCAGTATTGCAGCTGATGAAGCCGTGCTTAAAAAACTTGCTGAATTAGTCGGTGAAGATAATATCGAGATGATCTAAAAGGAGGAGAGCCTTATGGACGAACAAAAAGTTGCTGAACTTAACAGGATAGTTAGAGAATGCAATCACATTGTTTTCTTCGGCGGTGCCGGCGTGTCGACTGAGAGCGGCATACCGGATTTCAGGAGCAAAGACGGCCTTTATAACCAGCATGACGTCAAGTTCGACAGGTACAGTCCAGAATATCTCCTCAGCATCGACTGCCTTGTGGATCACCCGGATGTCTTCTATGAGTTTTACAGACAAAAGCTCAATACGGCAGGAATCGAGCCTAACAGGGCCCACTATAAGCTTGCCGAGATGGAGAAGGCCGGGAAGCTGGACGGCATAATCACGCAGAATATTGACGGACTTCACCAGAGAGCCGGAAGCAAGAATGTCCAGGAGGTTCACGGCACCACATACCGCAACTACTGCATGAAGTGCCATGAGAAATATCCTTTTGATTTCATCTTCAAGTCTGAAGGACCGATCCCTAAGTGTCCCAAATGCGGCGGCATGGTAAGACCTGATGTTACGCTCTATGGTGAAGGATTGCCCCAAACTGCATGGATAGAGTCAAAAAGGCTCGTGTTCAGGGCAGACTGCCTGATAATCGGAGGAACATCTCTGGCCGTACAGCCTGCAGCGTCTCTCGCTTATGATTTCTCGGGCAAATATCTGGTAATCATCAACAGGGATAAGACCTTTGCGGACAGGAATGCGCATCTCGTATTCCACGACAATATCACAGAGGTTTTGGATTCGATTAAGCTCGAAGACTGATACTTGATATTTGCGGCGGGCAGATAAACAACCTTTTTCTTATTTAGTGTATAATATTCTCTGAAATCTTTTGATGTTTCGGAGGCATTTTTATGGGCAGACTTCTTTATGATGAGAGTAACCTTCCCGAGATCAACAGCCTGAAGGCTTTGAATTATGACGAGGTAGATAAGGATACCGTTGAACCGGTAAAGCGCGTTGGCGTGCTTACGAGCGGCGGTGATGCCCCCGGAATGAATGCGGCAATAAGAGCCGTTGTAAGAGCAGGCATTAATGCAGGATTTGAGATGTACGGCGTAACCAGAGGCTACCATGGCCTTTGGAAGGGCGAGATCAAGCAGCTCGACGGCAGAAGCGTATCAGAGACCCTGCAGCGCGGCGGCACATTCCTTATGACAGCAAGATCCCAGTCTTTCATGACTGACCAGGGCGTTCTTAAGGGTGCCAAGATGATGGAAGCATATGGTCTTGATGCTTTGATCGTAATCGGCGGCGATGGTTCTTATAAGGGCGCAAGAGCACTTGCAAGGATCGGTATCCCTGTTGTAGGTATGCCCGGCACGATCGACAACGATATCGCCTCCACCGAATATACTATCGGCTACGATACGGCTATGAATACTGCGATGCAGTGCATCGACAAGTTAAGAGATACGGCATCTTCCCATGAGCGCTGCAGCGTTATCGAAGTAATGGGAAGACACGCAGGCTGGATCGCACTTAACGTTGGTATCGCAACAGGTGCCGAGAGCATCCTCATTCCTGAAGTTCCTTACGATTTTAATAAGGACGTATTGAGAGTTATCCTTGACGGCAGAAATACCGGCAAGAAGCACTATATCGTTATCGTTGCAGAAGGCGTCGGCCATGCTGAAGAGATTGCTAAGCAGATCGAAGAGGCTACCGGTATCGAGGCACGTCCCACGATTCTCGGACACCTCCAGAGAGGCGGTTCGCCGACATTAAGAGACAGGACAATGGCAAGCCTTATGGGCATCAAGGCCATTGACTGCCTCGTTGAGAAGAGATTTAACAGACTTGTGGTTCAGCAGCACGGAGAGATTACCGATGTTGATATCGAGGAAGGTCTTGCTATGACAAAGACCATTACTCCCGACATCATCGAGAATATCAAGAGGCTTGGTTGATCTTACAGGTCAGTAGGGGATAGTTGACTATGTATGAATTCTTAAGCTTTGAAGAAAGCCTTGAGCGGAAGAAGATCCGCGGGCGTGTCTTGAATACGCTTGAATTTACTAAGATCAGGGACAGCGTTGCCTCCAAAGCGAGAACGTCTTACGGACGCGAGCTTTGCAGGGACATGGCTCCTGTTTGTGATATCGAAAATGTGACCAAAGAACTGTCCTGTTCAGGACAGGCGATGGAGCACATCTTAAGATTCGGAATGCTTCCTTTAGGAGGCATGAGAGACTTAAGAGAAGCACTGACTTATGCAAAGGCTGACGGCACTCTGACATGCGGACAGCTTTTGGAAGTGGCTTCATTCCTTAAAGCATCTGATGAGATCAGAAGGACTATCGCAAAGGCAAGATCTGCAGGCTCTCCGTTTGTTGATGAGACAGAGCCTGACATCTGCGCTTATGTTGATAAGCTCGAGACTTCAGATAAGCTTTTGGAGAAGATCGAGAGCTCTATCTTAGGTCAGGATGAAGTGTCCGATAAGGCCAGCAAAGAGCTGTCTTCGATAAGAAGAGAGCGCAAGAATATCGCGAGCGGCATAAGATCGCTTTTGGACCGCGTTATCGCCAATCACGCTGACATGCTCCAGGAGGGCATCGTAACACTCCGTGAGGGAAGATACTGTATTCCTGTTAAGGCTGATTTCAACGGCAGGATAGAAGGTATCGTGCACGGTGCATCTTCTTCCGGGCAGACGCTCTTTATCGAGCCTATGAGCGTTGTTGAAGCAAATAACAAGATCGCTGAACTTACATTTGCTGAGCAGGCTGAGATCCAGAGGATCTTAAAGAGCTTTACGAATGAAGTGGTATCTATAAGCCCGCTGCTCGAGAATAACATGCAGATAGCATCACGCCTGGATTATATTTTCGCAAAGGGCGAATACGGCGTTGAGAATAATTCGTTCTGCCCCAAGCTTAATACCGAAGGCAGGATCGACCTTAAGGGTGCAAGGCATCCGCTTATTCCCAAAGACAGTGTTGTGCCGGTGGATATCAAGATCGGCGACGGCTATGACTCTCTTATCGTTACAGGTCCTAACACGGGCGGTAAGACAGTATCTCTTAAGACATGCGGACTTCTTGTTATGATGACGATGGCGGGAATCCCGATCCCTGCTGACAGCGGATCTGAAGTCTGTGTTTTCGACAGGGTCCTTGCCGATATCGGTGACGAACAGAGCATTGAAGAGAGCCTGTCCACATTCTCATCGCACATGTCCAATATTGTGTTTATCCTGAAGAACATCAGAGGCAGGTCTCTGGTGCTCTTAGACGAGCTTGGTTCCGGAACTGATCCTACGGAAGGCGCAGCGCTCGCGATATCGATAATTGAAGAGCTCAGGAAGAAGAACTGCATCGTAATGTCCACGACGCACTACAGGGAGCTTAAGAGCTATGCGGAGACCACGGAAGGCGTAATGAATGCCTCCTGCGAATTCGATACGGAGACTTTGGCTCCGACATATAAGCTCATTACGGGAAGACCCGGTTCTTCGAATGCTTTCGTGATATCAAGCAAGTTGGGTCTTGCAAAGCACATCCTTGAAAATGCAAGGACCAGGATGTCCACAGACGAATTAAGATACGAGGAGCTCCTCTCGAAGGCTGAGGAAGAGACTAAGAGAGCAGAAGAGCTTGCGAAGGAAAACGACAGGCTCAATATTGAGCTCAAGGCTGAGAAGGCCCGCCTCGAAGAAGAGAACATAAAGCTCAAACAGTCCAAGACTAAGATCTTAAATGACATGAGAGCTGAGCAGAAGAAGCTTTTGCAGGAGCAGGAAAAAGAGATCAGCGAAGAACTCCGCGACTTACGAAAACGCTCCAGGGATATGGACAGGTCAGAGCGAGAGAAAGAGCTCGATAAGATCAGAAGAAAGCTCAGAGCCGGCGTTCAGGATCTTGAGACGGAAGACGATGAAGCTGTTGACGCAGTCGCTTTAAGCGGCGAACCTGTAAAGGAAGTCATCGAAGGCGAATGCTACTATGTTCCGTCTTTGGGCCAGACAGGTGTTGCGGAGTCCGGCCTTTCCAAGAGCGGCACCGTTAATATCCTTTGCGGAAGCATGAAGATCGCAGTAAAGAAGAGCCAGCTCATGATGCCTACAAAGGCTCAAAGAGACGAGTTCTTAAGAGGAAAGAACAAGGGCGCCCAGAAGGGCAAAGTCCTTAAGACCAAGTCTTCTGGCGAAGATATGGGCAAGGTAAGGTTCAATGCCGCTTCGACCACGAGATCAGAGCTTATGCTGATCGGCATGACTACGGCTGAAGCTGAATCAAGACTTGCCAAATACCTTGAAGACTGTGTCCTTGCAGGTATCAGGGAAGCAAGGATCGTTCATGGTAAAGGCACCGGAGCATTAAGATCCTGCGTGCAGGATGTGCTGATAAAAGATGACAGAGTCGAGTCTTTCCGCGCCGGCGAACAGGGCGAGGGAGATGCAGGCGTAACAATAATCAAATTCAGATAAACGGGAGGGGTCATCATGGCAGAGAACAATGTGAATCAGGTACAGCCGGCTAATGTCCAGGTTCCGGCAGAAGAACCGAAGAGAGTCCGCGTAGGTTATATCTTCCTCTCGCTCGTTCCGGTTGCGGTGCTTTTAGCTATCCAGACGGTCACGCAAATACCCTTTATGGCTATAGCGATGGCTGAGACTGTGTCTGAAGCAGGTGGCAATCCCGGAGATGTGCTCGACACTATGATGAGGATGTCGGAGGTCTTCAATGCCAAATATGCTGTCTGGGCTTACATGCTCTACGGCGTTATTGCCCTGATCGTTTTCGGAAGCTGGTATATCAAGAGCTTTGTTAAGGGCAAGCCCAGATTTAAGTTCAGCAGTGTGTTCGGTTTTAAGTCCGTCCTGGCTACAGTGGGAATCGTTATCGGACTTACGTTTACGATAGATGCGGGAATGACACTTGCCTCATGGCTGGTTCCTGACGTAATGGATTCTTATAAGCAGCTTATTGAAGCTTCAGGCCTTGTGGATAATGTTCTGATCACGGTCATCTACGGAATCCTGATGGGACCTGTTCTTGAAGAACTTGCTTTGCGCGGACTTACATTTGGCTATCTCGAAAAATCCAACATCAAGCCGTTCTTTGTGATACTCATCTCGGGCATCCTTTTCGGAGCAATGCATATGAACCTTGTTCAGGGCATCTATGCATCTTTCCTGGGCTTCTTCTTGGGTTATCTGAGATACAAGTACCGTTCGATCTCTATTACGATCATATGCCATATCCTGTTCAACCTTATGGGAACATACGGAAGCGAGGCTTTGTCATTGCTGAATCTCAAGGAAGGTGCAGTGCTCATCTTAGGCGGCATCTCACTCTTTATCCTCGCATTCGCTATCGTCCTCATTAACGGAGATGCAAAGGCTTACCACGCGGAATGAGTTAACAATCCGTTTAAGCAAAGCCTGCGGCTTGTGTGTTATACTTTAAAAGTAAATCGAACTTGATTAGGAGAGATCAGTTTTGCTTAGCGAAGAAGAACATATGTCAGAGGCCCTGGTCAGGATCTTTGAGAACGTCGTTTTAACAGAAGAGAAATCTCTTCAGGCAGGATATTTTAAAGACCTGTCTATTGCTGAAATGCATACCCTTACTGCAATCGGACCTTACGAAGCGCGCACCATGACTAATACCGCTGAAGATCTTGGTATTACAACAGGCACGCTTACTGTTGCCATAGACAGGCTTGTTAAGAAGGGTTATGTCCACAGGGAGCGCGACAAGCGTGACAAGAGGATAGTAAGGATAAGCCTTACGCATAACGGCAAGCTTGCGTGCAGAATGAACAGCAAGTTCCACAGAGTACTGGCTAAGCATATCCTTGCAGGTTATGACGAGAAGGACAGAAAGCATCTTTTGGATCTCGTTGATGAAGTTGATACGTACGTTGAGCAGCAGCTCAAGCGTTACGACAGCAGTGAGAACGTAAGAGCGACCGCGATGAAGGTTGCAAAAGATACCACTAAGGAGAAGAAGTAATATGGCTGACTCTGATAACATGAGAGCGAAAGTTAAAGAAGACGTTATTAGAATCATGGCAGAGACCCTTGAGATTTCTCCTGACGAGATCACATCCGATCTCTCTTTCAATACCGATCTTCCGTTTGATTCGCTTCAACTCTATGAATTCGTAATCGATGTCGAAGAGACATATAACATCCGTCTCCCTGATGAGCTTTTGGATCAGGTAAAGACCGTTGATGATATGATCGATGTCGTAATGAAGCTCAAGAAATAACTGCTCCTGACAGATGAAGAAGTTATTTATCGTAAACAGCAGGGCTGATTCTATAGCTCTGGAACGCTTTAAAAAAGAATATTCCAAGTGCTCTGAGGAATTTCCGGGCAAGTCCCGCGTTATCTACACGGAATTTGCAGGACATGCGAGCGAGGCAGCATCTAAAGCCTTAGGCGAAGATGATCTGCTCGTTATTGCATGCGGCGGCGACGGAACTATCCATGAAGTGGCTAATGCGCTTGCGGAGTCGAAAACCCCGATGGCGGTAATCCCTCTCGGCACAGGTAATGATTTCACCAGATCCGTAATGGATGAGAACCACAGGAGCAACCCCGAGGTCTGCTTAAAAGAGATATTCAATGACGCTTTCAGCATAAAGGATACCGACCTTATCAAGGTTGAATCCTACGACAGGGGCGGCAATAAGATCGAATCAAGCTCTGCCTGGTGCCTGAACGTGGCATCGATCGGTCTTGATACCGAAGTCCAGCTCAGGGCAAAGGGCAAGGTCTTAGCGCACCCTAATTCAAGGCTTGTCAGGAGCACCGCTTATCTGACATCTGCAATAGGATGCATCTTCGGCAACAGAAAGTTCCATTTCAAATTCTTCGCAAACAGGGCAGACGGCAAACCCAATGAGTCCGTTAAGTCCTGCTTTACGCTTATTGCTGTCTGCAATGCTTCATATTACGGTGACGGTTTCTGTCCCGCTCCTCATGCCATAATCGACGACGGCCTTATCAACTGCTGCGCGATCGATGCGGTAAACCTGCCGAGATCTTTGTATCTGCTTACTAAATACAAGGAAGGCAAGCATGAGAACTATAAGGAGATCGATACTTTTGTTACGACAAAGCTTACCGTGGAGGCTACAGGCTCAAGAGATCTTAACGGAAATTACGACGGTGAGGACTTTTCGGGCCACAAAGTGACATTTGAATGCTTCCCGGGCGCCATAAAACTCGCATTTTACGGCTGATCATTTCGACGAATTCTCTAAATATCGCCACATATATTACAAGTTATTTATTTTGTTCATACGCGTAATTTTGCTATAATTACAAGTTATGGACAGCTTGATCAGAAACAGTATAGAAAACTACAGAAGATACGGCGTGAACGGCAAGGCGATCGAGGCCGCAGTTAAGGCTGAGGAGAATCTTGCAGGAGTCTACGCGCGTATCGATGATATCGTGACATATAACGAACTGAAGGTCTTAGATGCCTTCAGATCCGGGAAATTCTCAGATACACATATGGGTTCCACATCCGGCTACGGCTATGACGACGTCGGCCGCGAGAAGATCGAGAACATTTTCGCCAAGGTATTCAAGGCCGAGAAGGCTTATGTCAGATGGCAGATCAGCACAGGTTCGCAGGCGATCTCCGCTATGCTCTACGGTGCGTTAAGACCCGGCGACATCATGCTCTCGGTTACGGGAAGACCCTACGATACCCTTATGGCTACTATCGGCCTCTCATCAGGCAATAACGACATGTCACTTATGTCCTACGGAATCGGATATGAGGAAGTGGACCTCAAGTCTGACGGCACACCTGATCTTGAAGCCATTAAGGCAGCGATAAAGCCTGAGACGAAGATGGTATTCATCCAGAAGTCCAGAGGCTATACGGGAAGAAGAGCGCTTCTTTGCGAAGATATCGAGAAGATAGCAGCTCTTGCTCACTCTGTAAGAGAAGACATTATCGTTGCAGTGGATAACTGCTACGGCGAATTTACGGAAAAGAGAGAGCCTTTGGAAGTCGGCGCTGACGTTATCGCAGGATCCCTTATAAAGAATCCCGGCGGCGGTATCGCAAGGACTGGCGGATATATCGCCGGAAGAGAAGACCTTGTCGAGAATGCTGCAAGACATCTTACGACACCCGGTCTCGGAAGCGAAGTTGGTCCTACGTTAGGTGCCAATCCCATGATCGCAAGAGGACTTTTCACAGCTCCCCAGTGCGTAGGCGAGTGCCTTAAGGGTGCAGCTTTTGCAGCAGAGATTCTCGGCGGTCAGGGATATAAGACAAGCCCTGCTTCTGATGAGGTAAGAGGCGACATTGTACAGACCATAGAATTCGGTGATCCTGAGAAGATGAGCAGGTTCTGTGCTGCCATCCAGTCATGCTCACCCGTTGATTCTTTCGTAACTCCCGTGCCGTGGGATATGCCCGGTTATGACGACCAGGTAATTATGGCGGCAGGTGCCTTTGTCCAGGGCGCTACAACAGAACTCTCATGCGACGGCCCCATGAAGCCGCCGTACATTGCATATATGCAGGGAAGCCTTGCAAAAGAGCAGGCCAAGCTTGCCTGCATGCTCGTTATTGAGGAATAAGGAAATATGGCAGACGGAAAGCAGTGGTACAACAATCCGAATGAACCCGCTAAGAGAAAAGTCAGCGGTAATCCGGCGCGCCCTGTAAACAAGTCAGGAAAGCCTGCAGTTAAACCAACAGGAAAAAGACCTGTTCAGCCCGGTAAGCCTGTGGCAAGACCTGACGGCAGCCGCGTTGTGCTTAAGAAGGGCGGCATAAGCCATCCTTCCGGAAATCCCGCTGATAAGAGGTTCCGTGTCCAGCCCGGCAGGAATCCCCGGAAAGTCGTAAATAATCACGGAAGTGCTCCATCTACCGGCAGCATTATCCCGGATATTGATATCACGGGTAAGCCCGTAACATCTGATCCCAAGGTCAGAGTCAATCCTTCTTCAAGACGTCCCATGACCGCCAAGGAGAGGGCAAAAGCAAGAGAACAGCAGAAGATCTTAGCTGCCCAGAAGCGTAAGGAAGAAGCCAGAAACAAAGAGCAGGCGAAGATCGAGAGAAATGCATATCTCCGTAAGAATCCTTCACAGAAGAGTGCAGAGAGCAGAGCCATAAGAAACGGCGTGCTCGCTGCAGTGGTTGTTGCTTCTGCTCTGTTCGTGCTGGCATTCGTGGTTCACCACCTTTACGACTATATTGCCGAGAAGCCTAACTTCTCGTTCGTAACCATGGGTGCGGTTGAGCATACGATCGGCGCCAAGGCACTCGTCGTAAGAGATGAGGACATCATCAGCAGTGAGAATGCCGGTGAACTCGTAACACAGATCACAGAAGGCTCCAGAGTCGCTAAAGGACAGGAGCTCGCCATCGTCGTACCTGAAGATATGAAAAATGTCGTTCAGTCTCTGAGAAACGTCCAGTCACAGATCTCAGACGTCCAGCAGGAACTTATCCTCTCGGGCGGTTCGGCTGAAGCGGAGGTCATCTACAGGAACTATAACAAAAACCTGTCTGCGATCCTTGATTCCGTCAGGTTCGACGCCATGAGCGGAAATATCAGCAACCTCGCATCCTACAGCTCATCAGTTAACGTTATCCTCGACGAGAGGGAAGACGAGATGAGTAAGATCAAGTTCGTCGACGAGCGTATCTCGGTCTTAAGGAGTGACGAAGCTGTTTACGAGGCACAGCTCGAAAAGTATGCGACCAAAGTAAATGCTCACAGACCGGGTATCGTATCCTTCAGACTGGACGGCAAAGAAACTGCCCTTAACTATAAGGAGTTCCTTACGATGCCTGCAGCTGAGGTCAAGGCTCATATCAACAACTCCGTCGGTGCGATCTCATCAGACCTCACGATCGACGCGGAATCTCCTGTCGTAAGGATCGCGCAGAATGAGAGCCAGTATCTGGCAGTATATCTTTCCAACAACGATGCAACGTTATCTGACTTCGCTGTCGGAACGCTCCATGACATCAATATCCGTACCGAAGGTATCTCCATTGACGACTGCAAGGTCGTAAGATGTGAGAATGACGCATCCGGCATGCTTATCACTTTCGAGACAGCAAGAGCCGTTGAGTCACTTCTGGACTTAAGAACAGTCGACATCGAGATCGTTATCAATGAGACAGACGGTATGAAGATAGCTGTCTCTAGCCTTGTAAACGAGACTTACGCTCCGAAGGGCACCCCCTGCTTTGCCGTATATCTTGCACCTTCTGCGAATGCGAGCGTTGATACATTTGGTGATGAGGCGATGTTCAATATCAATATCGTTCCTAACGCAAAGACTGATGAAGCCGGAAACAGCGTTGAGCAGCAGAGCACATCTGTCGGAGGCTGTACGGTGGTCTATAAGGAAGTCCTGGCTGACGGAGGCATCCTCGTCGCGTTCTCGACACCTAATGACTATGCTAACCTTAAGAAGCTCGACAGGCTCTATACGGCAGGCTACAAGGCAACATTCGTCAATGCGTCTTCAGGTCTCGGAATCACCTCAGAGAAGATCGTCGTTTCCGACTTCTCAGGTATGGCTTCCGTATACACGAACAACCAGGGCTTCGTTGAAGAAGTAAGAGTAATCCTGCTCGATAACGACAGAGAGTTTGCGATCATCAACAAGGCCGGCAAGTCATCTGTTCCGAATCTGAATACTGTAATCATTACAAATCCTAAGACTGTAAAGCCGGGAGATAAGGTCGGTTAAAATGGAGTACGATTTCACAGAAGATCTTAAGAAAAAGATCTCAGACAATATAATGTCCGTTAAACAATCTATAGAAGAGGCAGAGGTTCTCGCGGGAAGAGAGAAGGGCAGCGTTACCCTGATTGGTGTAACAAAAGTGTTCCCTGTCGAGTACGCGGAAGCTGCTGCCGTATCCGGACTTATAGATCTCGGTGAGAACCGTGTCCAGGAACTGGTTCCCAAGGTCGAGAGATTTTCGAGCCTTGCCCTTGATGTTAACTGGCATCTTATAGGCACATTACAGAAAAATAAGGTTAAGTACATTATAGGAAAGACAGATCTTATTCATTCCGTAAACACTGTTGAACTTGCAGAAGAGATATCCAAGAGGTCTGAAAGTAACAATGTTACTACCTCTATATTGTTACAGGCCAATGTTTCAGGCGAAGAGAGCAAGCACGGCTTTGCTCCGCATGAGTTAAAGCCTGCAATAGATAAGATAATGGCAATGCCTTCTATTAAAGTATGCGGCCTTATGACAATGGCTCCTATTGAGGAGTATGAAGGACAGGCTAGAGAAGTCTTTGCTAAAACGCGCGTAATATATGAGGATCTTAAGAGCTATACGGGCCTTGAGTCCTTTAATGTTTTGTCTATGGGAATGAGCCAGGATTACAGAAGCGCTATTTTAGAGGGATCCACACATATAAGGATCGGCACGGCAATATTCGGTAACAGAGCCGAATATAAGCCTGTGTAACATTGTTCGGTAAAATATCTCTGATATTTGTTACATTTTGTAATAAAACCCCGTTTTAAGTTACCTTCTTGTGTCATATTGACCAAAACTATTGAGGCGAAAATCAAAGTTCGTTAATATCCGAAGTATCTTATATGAATGTCCTTGGTCGGGCGAATTTTTAAGGAGGAAAAACAAATGGGCACTTTTAACGTTAAGAATTTCTTCGGCAGCATGTTCACACCTGTAGAAGATGAGATGGAAGAAAACTATTACGGTGAGGAAGAGGGCTACATTGAAGAAGATGCATACGAGCAGGAGCCTATTGCAGAGGAGACTTACTATGAGGAGCCTCGCACCTTCGTTCAGGAGCAGCCCGCAGTTACTACACCTGTAATGCAGCACAACGCAACAGTCATAATGCTCACACCTTATGACATCAGAACAAGCCAGATCGTTTGCGATCACATCCGTGAAGGCCACATCGTAATCTGCAACCTTACAAACACAGATAAGAATCAGCGCGTTGTTGACTACATCTCTGGCGGTGTTTATGCATTAGGCGGAAGAGTTGAGCCTACACCTGTTAAGACAACATTCGTTTGCACACCTAAGTCTGTAAACCTCGTTGTTGAGAATCAGGAAGCTGAGCAGATCGGCACAAAGGTTTCCGCTCTCTAATACTTAACTCACAAATAAGAGCAATAAATGAAGGCGTCATAGTTGACGCCTTCTTTATTTTGTATTAACGAACTGTGGCCGTCCCTGAAATAATCTGCAAATTTCTGAGTTTAAATCTCCGATTATCTTTAAATGAACGTATAATGCTTTTTATGGATAAGCGCAATCTTTTTCTCGATTTTTTCAGGTTCATAGCCAGCGTCGGCATTATACTGGTTCACATAAAATTCAGAGGGGCTTTAGGCTCGGTTCTCGCCTCAGTTGGTTTGTGGGGCGTGGCTTTTTTCTCTGTCATTAGCGGTTATGCCTGTAATGGTGACAACAATGAAGTCATGGCAGCAAAGATCCTCAAGCGGTTAAAAAGAACAGTTGTTATCACTGCCATAACAGTAATCTGTTATGCTGTTTTCAGCTTCTTCATTCTGAAGAGTCTGGGTAAGACTGATCTCTGGATACAAGGCTTTACCAATCCCGTTTCTTATCTGAGAATGCTTGTTCTTGGTGACTTTGAATTCTTCTACGCCGGTGCTTTATGGTATCTCGTGGCACTTATCTATTCGTATGTCATCTTCTATTTTCTTGTGCGTTATAACCTTAAGAAATTGATCTATGTACTCACGCCTCTGACTCTTGTATTCAGGGTCATCATTGACACTTATGTCCGTTCTTCGGATGTCTCATGGCACATAAGCGCCAACTGGCTTGTAGGTGTTTTACCCATGATGCTCTTAGGGTATGTTATTGCCGATCAGAAAGAGCGGCTGGAAAAGTTACCGATGTCATTACTGATTACGATTTCAGCCATATCTGCGGCAGCTATGATGACTGCATCATGCCTGAGGTTCTTTAACTTCGACATCTCCCAGATCTTCATCATACTGTGCGTAACATCTGTCTTCTTAACGGGTATCAGAAAACCGGATTGTTATATCTGCAGACCCATAGCATATCTTGGAAAAGAGGATTCACTTTACATTTATCTTATTCACATGATGGTGGCTTTAATACTGAGAAATATCCTGAACAGTCTGCCGGTCAGTCCGGATACAATTTACAGGCTTCTCCCGGTCACATCTGTCATCTTCTCCGTGCTCGCGGCAAGGCTGTTATCCATAGTCATCAAGGCTTTCAGAAAAAGCTTTGCTAAATCTTAACCATTGAATAAATTATCTTTGTTAATATATAATAATCTTTGAATAAGTTTCCGTGCCGGAGGAAATATATAATGACCATCGAAGAACGCGAATATCTATTTGATCATGCTCAGCAATTGTCTGAGATCCTTAATGAAGAATGTGTCGAGCTCTTAGGTATGCTCGAGAAGATAGAAGACAGAGTCGCTATTTCCAGACGTATCAATAAACTTGAGGATGACGGCGATCATATTTTCCATGCTTTTGCAGACAAACTTCATCAGGTTGAACCTGATACCGAGAAGAGAATGAATATCTTCCAGATGGCCAGACATATCGAAGATTGTATCGATATGGTCGACGAACTTTCCATGACCATCGTCCGTTACAATACAAGAACTGTTAATCCCGGCATGAAGGCGAGCGTAAATGCTATTGCAGGCTGCGTTAAGAAGGAGATGCATCTTCTTAATATCCTGCGTACATATGAACCTGAGAATAAGGAGTTATTCTTAAGAGCGATCAATGAATTTGATGCATTCAAGGTCGACTTCTACAAGATGTATGACATGCTTATTTTCGGTCTTTTCTCACAGGCACATGACACAGTAGACATCATCAGATGCAAAGCCATCTACGATGCTGTAAAAGATATATTCAAGGCATTCGAAGTCAGTGCGGATGACTGCTATAAGTACGTTATGGCTAGAAGCAATGACTCTGATATCTGGGCAGTAGACAAGAAATAAGATCCGTCCTTTTTACGGAATAAGGGTTTAATGAGTAACAAGGTCTCGCTACCGGACAATTATCATATTGTCTGGTCTGAAGAATTTAATAAGGATGTTCTTAAGGAAGAGTTCTGGAACACGGAAAACCGTGCGCCCGGTTGGACTGACGGCGAGAAGCAGGAATATGCGGGATCAGAATGCATTGAAGTAAAAGACGGATGCCTTTCCATTAGACCCAAGATCACGACTAATGATTCCGGAGAGATGAGATATATTTCCGGAAGGATAACTTCGTTTGGTAAGAAAGATTTCACTTACGGCAAGATAATCGCCAGGATCAAAGTCCCCAAGGCAAAGGGTATCTTAAGCTACATCAGGCTTATGCCTTCAGAAGGCTATGATGCAGCTTCCGGCAACTATAAAGATTTCCCTTTGCACGGACAGATCGATATGGTCGAGGTAGCGGGCAGCAGGACCGATGAGGCGGTGAGCCGCATTGTATTCGGTTATCCGTACACGCAGCGCTCGGGGAGTTTCCAGAGACTTAATACTGATTTTTCTTCCGACTTCCATATCTTCTCATGCGAGTGGGATCAGGATGAGATCATTTTCGCGTGCGACGGAAAAGAATACTACAGGACTTCTTACTGGTTCTCCAGAACCGGCGAAAATGAGGAGCCTTATCCTGCACCTTTTGATAAGCCTTTCCATCTGATAATAGGCGTGGCAGTAGGCTCTGATAAACTCGGCAAGGGAACTGATAATCAGGCCAAGATAGACGGCAACGATGCAGAGCTTCTGGTCGACTATGTAAGAGTCTATCAAAAGCCGAGATATAACAGACAGGTAACAAGGCCTGCAAGGGTCCTGGCGCTCAATACAGAGAATTCTGCAAACGTTAACAGCAACAATGCTTTCTATGTTGCAGAAGGCGATCTTAATGCCAGCGTCAGCTTCATGGAAGATGAGCTTATAATCACACCTTCATACATTTCCGGCATATCAGGTGAGACAAGGCTCATGCAGGGAGGATTCCCTTTTAAGAAAGGTGAATCCTATGAGTTCTCTCTCGACGGCAGAGCTGATGAGGAACGTACGATCAGATGCATTTTCAAGCCTGAAAATGAAGATGATGAACCTGTCACTGATCCTTACACGATAAGGCTCGACAGGAACTGGCAGAAGCACAGGATGGTATTTGAAGCGGCTAAAGATTACGACAATGCATCTATAGTCTTTGCCATCAATGCATTCTCAAAAGCATCTATCCATATCCGCAATATCCTTCTGCGCAAGCGCAGCAATAATGATGACAGGCGCAAGCTTATTGCGGTGTGCGGCGTATGGGACGATTCGGATAACTACAGCCTTTTCATGAAGGCTCTGCAGACTGAGGAGATAAAGAGTAAATACATCCTCTCGAGCTTCACATTCAACGTCGATAATCCGGATCCTGTTCAGACTGAATTAGAGCTTGATTTTGCTAATCTTCTTCTGAGGATGGAGCTTGCCTGCATCATTATTTTCGGAGAGATGATAAAGACCAGGGAAGTCATCGACAGACTTGCAGAGATAGGACATGAAAAGGGTGTTCCGGTAATAACATTCCAGCGTCCTGTTAAGGGCTGCATCAATGCTGATTTTGAATACGGCACGGCATTTGAAGCGATGGTAAAACATGTCATCGAAGATCACGGCGCGAAGCGTCTCGACATGTTCGGCGGTTTCAGGGATAACCCGTTCTCTGAAGAACGCATCATGATCTTTAAGAAAGTCCTTGATGACCACGGTATCAAGACTTCCACCGCAAACATCTATTACGGCGATTTCTGGCAGGCTCCCGCATTTACTGTAATGTGTGAGCTCCTGGAGAACGGATATGAACTTCCCGATGCGATAATCTGTGCCAACGATTCAATGGCAATAGGCGTTATGGACGCGCTTAAGCGTTATGGAAAACGCATTCCCGAAGATGTAATAGTTACGGGATTTGACGGCATATGGCAGGGACAGTTCAACGATCCGGTATTAACTACATGCGAGCTGGATTACAAGCAGATCCCTGAGCAGATCCTAAAGAGGATCAATGATTGGGAAAAGGGGATCATCACAGAAAACGATTCATTCCTGATACCTTACAGAGCAATGCGTATGCAGTCATGCGGATGCAAGGACCGTTCTGAATTCCCTTGGTCAAAGACCGTAGATGTTCTTGCGGAAGAGAACATGGATTCGTTCAGGCACATGCTCGAGATGGGACGCTTCGTATCGAGAATGACGTCTTCCGAGAACCTGGATGAAGCAGCGGATAATCTGCAGAATTCCATCTGGATGTGGCGCAGCCAGTATTACTTCGTTGGTATCGTCGAACCTGATGAATGCTGCCATTCGATATTCCACGGAAGAGCGAATAAATACACCTTCGCACAGAAGTTCTACCGCATGAGATATCCAATGCCGGATTACGATCTTATCCTTTCCAAAGACAGCAATATCAATGTCCTGCTGTTCAAGCAGATCAGATCGAATACTGAATCTTTCGGTTATGTAGTAAACGGTTACACGAGAGTGTCGATGAGATCAGAGCAGAGATTCGAAGAGTTCGGCAACTTCATTAATGCTGCTGTAAATGCCGTTAATAACAACCGCAAACTTATTTCAACGAGCAGGGCAAACGAGATGCTCTCGGAGCAGGATTTCTTAACAGGCCTTTACAATAGAAGAGGATTCTTCACGGTGCTCAACAAGCTCCTTAACGTGCCTTCGAATAAGGGCAGGATATTGTCGCTTTTCTCTATCGATATGGATAAGCTCAAGACCATAAACGATACATACGGACATGAGAACGGGGACTTTGCTATCCAGGTTCTTGCAAGGGCTATGCTGAAGTATGTTAAGGACAGCGGTATCGCAGCAAGATACGGCGGTGACGAGTTCGCATTTGCGATAATCGGCGATAAGAAGCTCGAGAATGAAGTAAGGGAGATCAGGAGCGAGATCGAACAGTATGCGGACAGCGATCCTGCAATGACTGACAAACCTTATGAGGTAAGTGCGAGCCTTGGCATTGCCGAACGAGTTATAGACAGTAAAATAGATATAGAAGATATGATACTTGAAGCCGATTCGAAAATGTACGCTGACAAGATGGCAAGAAAGCGTCTGCGCGGCTTCTGAAAAAACAGGGAGATAACAGGAACGGAAGGAGTTTATATATGGGGCGTAAACTTAATATCGGTCTGGTAATCGACGATATCGATAATTTCTTTTCTAATCAGGCGGCCATAGGTGCTGAACAGGCCGCAAAGGCTATCGATGCGAATCTGTTTGTATTTCCCGGTCACTACATCGGCAAGACAGACAGCAGATACGCTGACAGGAAGTACGAGTATCAGTACAACGTGATCTTCGATCTCCCGACCGAAAGAAATGTGGACATCATCTACATCCTTCAGGGACTCATCTGTTCAAGAGCTGATCTTGAGACACAGAAGGCCTTTCTGCAGAAGATGCCGAAGGTCCCTATCGTATGTCTTTTCTCTGATTTTGAAGGATACCATTCAGTAACGTTCAATAATGCTTCAGGTCTTAAAGAATCGTTAGATCACCTGATCGAAAGACACGGTGCAAAGAACATCGGATTCATCTCAGGCCCTGTCACGAACAGGGATGCCAGAGACAGGCTTGAAGTATATAAGCAGGTTTTGAAAGAACACGGTATTCCCGTAGATGAGAATAAGATCGCATACGGTGATTTCTCCATGGCGAGCGAAGCTGTCACAGGCGAACTGCTTGATAAGAACAGCGATATTGATGCTCTGGTTTTCGCGAACGATTCGATGGCTGTCGGAGGATACCATGAGCTTGCAAGAAGAGGACTTGTTCCGGGCAAGGATATCATGGTCGTCGGATTCGATGACGACATCTTCTCGGTATCTCTGGAACCGCCTCTTACAACGGTCGAAGCAAGCTCGGCATCCCTTGCTTACAAGGCTGTTCTTAATGCGGAAAACTACATCAACGGCACAGCTCTTAAGGACATGACAGTCGACACTCATCTTGTGCAGAGAAGTTCATGCGGCTGCGAGGATTTTGATGCCGAAGTAATGTACAAGAGATTCCACATCGAAGGCAATGATATCGACTGCGAAAAGGTCTATAAGATCATCAAAGAATACCTGTTCAACGATTTTGTCGATGTCGGTTCGATCACGGATGCACTGGACGGTTTTGTAAGCTCTTATATTGCATTCCATAAGGCTGAAGATAAGACTTCCATGATCGAAGACATGAACGACAAATTTGCCGTTCTTCTCAAGTCAGATCTGTTTGTCCTGTCTACGAGGGAGAAGTTCTTTAACGTCCTCCAGACGATGCAGAATAAGTCTTTAAGCCTTATCGACAGTGATAAGGACAGAGACCTTGTTAATGATGTCTTCACGAAGTTCTACAGACGTCTTGCTTTCTCAGGAATTCTTCCTGCGAATTCAGCCAGAAGAAGAAATGAGAGAATGAGGAGCGTCGTAAACCGCCAGATGGGTGAAGTCTTCCTTAGTGAAGGCGGTGCCGAGATTCCTTACGAGAACCTTCTGGGAGGCCTTTACGGATTAGGGTTCGAGAAGTCGATGCTCTATCTTTTCCAGGGCAACGTAAAGAACACCGGTGAACGCAACTGGAGAGTGCCTGCATCGATCCTGCTTAAGGCGTACAGTGAAGGAAAGAATATAAAGATCCCTTCAGAAGAACTTCAGCTTTTGCGTACCGAGTATATTTTCGAGAACGAGTTCGTAGATGAGAAAAAGCGCAGGACCATGATAGTGGCTCCGCTTTTTGTCGGCGAGAATGTTTACGGCCTTCTCGTGATCGAGCTTCCGATCCAGTATTCGATAAGCGTATCTTCTATCGCATCTCAGCTCTCTGTAACGCTCAGGTCTCTTTACATGATGGAAGAGCAGAACAAGGCAAAGCAGGCTCTGCAGAATTCTTTGGAGAGATTTATCAGAGACAATACCAAGCTCGAAGAGATCGCGCAGAAAGATGAGCTTACGAAGCTTTATAACAGACGCGGTTTTATCGCCAATTCCGAGAAGCAGCTCGACGATCCCAAGAACCAGGATAAGGTCGCTGTCATCTGTTATTCCGACATGGATAACCTCAAGATGATCAACGATAAATACGGACACGACGACGGTGACTTTGCGCTGTCCACGATTGCTAAGATCCTCGAGGAATCCTTCAGAGATTCTGATGTAATCGGACGTATCGGCGGCGATGAGTTTGCAACGCTCGCGATAACCGGAATGGATATTGATGTCGATAAGTTAAAGGCCAGGATCGATACCGTTACCAAGCGTCATAACGGGACGGCAGGAAAGCCTTACCCGATCGAGATGAGTACAGGTATCTTTAAGTTCACCATCAAAGGGAAGATCGATATCTACGAGATCCTGAACAATGCGGACGAGCTCCTGTATCAGGAGAAGATCGCGAAAAAGACAGCACGCGGTGAGATCAGATAATAACAAAGGAAGCTTTACGCTTCCTTTGTTTTTGCTTTATTTTCGTAAGCTTTCTTAATGACCGTCTGGTAGACCAGATATGCAATAGCGCTTGTGGCGAGGCCTAAGAGAAGCCCTGTGATAACGTCTGTGGGATAGTGCACGCCGACATACATTCTGGAGAACGCGAGGAGCACTGAGTAGATGATAAAAAGCACCGCGCAGAGCTTGAAGGTGAGTGTCATTTTCGAGCGCGAGATAACACCTGTTTTCCCGATTACGGGAAGTCCGAACAGTGCAACTACGAGCATAGCGCCTGCTACTGCAAAAGCAGCGCCCGTGTGACCTGAAGGGAAGGAGTAGTCGCTCTGTCTGCCGACGAGATTAATAAGTCCGTCGATCTCATCATAAGGTCTTGTTCTTGCAATGATGTTCTTGAGAAGAACGTTGTTGAGGAGAGCTTCAATTGCGATGCTTACGGCAGCCATAAAGCCGATCGGCCTTGTCTTCCTGATTATCAGAAGAACCGCGATCAGGACAATAAGAAGGATTCCCTTATCACCGGAATGAGTCACGACCTTCATGATCGGATTTAAGAAATCCGACCTGATATATTCCTGAATGAAAAGCAGAAAGCCTGCGTCCCAATCCATAGCTAACCTCTCAAATTAGTTTTACCTGATTATTGTAATACTAAATCTGTTACAAACCCGTGAAAATTGGGGGAAGAGCGCTTTACTCTTCGGGAGGCATCGGGAGCGTCGCACCGCCGAAAGGCATGCAGATTACAGAACAGTCTTCTCCGTATCTTGCATAAGCTTCATCAAAAGCTTCCTGCGCGGAGTGCATAGGCTCTAAGAATATCGATCTTACGAAGTCGTCGTCCATCTCGGAGATGAGAACGATCTTTGCGTGCTTTAATACCATTGCGATGGCAGCTGCCTTGTGACCGCCAAGCTGGAAGTCTCTGCCGACTCTCTCGATGAGCTCGTCCGGAGTATTTGCAGTAGTGAGCCACTCTTCGAACTTGGCGCTTCCAAGTCCTTCATTGCATGCGCCGACTACGATGATAGTACCGCCGTCAGCTACTGCATATTTGGAGTTGTCCAGCGCCTTCTGTGTCTGGTAAAGGTTAGCGTCCTTGGGCGCGCCTCCCTGGGAGACGATAACGATGTCGGCTCTTCTCTTAAGGGGCTTTCTGTACATCTGATCCAGGTACTTGCAGCCTTCCCTGTGGGCCTTCGTAACATCGCCTGCAACGCAGTAAACGATGTGCTTATGTTCATCAAGGATAGGGTTAACGATAAAGCTTAAGTGGCAGAATGTCTCTGACTCTTCGATGTCTGCTCTTATGGGGTTGCCGTTGAGGTTACCTGCGCAGGCCTTCTCGTCGACCATCATGCGGTGGTTGGCCTGAATTGCGGACGGTGTGGAGACACCGGGCATAAGTGCCTTGGCACCGCCGGAGTATCCTGCGAAATAGTGGAACTCGATATTGCCGACGCCGATACGGAAATCAGCCTCAGCAACGCTTCTTGTGATATCAACGGGTGTTCCTCTTGAAGTGTCGCCCATGTGGATGCAGTCAGAAGGATCTGAATCGATGCATCTTACTTCGTTATATACACGCTCACCGACGAGCTTTTTCTTCTCTTCTTCGGTATGAGGTCTGTGTGAGCCCAAAGCGAAAACAACATAGATGTCTTCCTTTTTGCATCCTGCGAGATAAAGCTCGTCAAGGATAGAAGGGATTACGTCAAAACTCGGGATCGGTCTGGAGATGTCGCTCGTGATGATGCAGATCTTCTGACCGGGCTTTGCGAGGTCCTTAAGTCGGGGTGAGCCGATAGGATTTTCAAGCGCATAGACAACGGCATCAGGACCGCGTCTTGCATGCTCAATGTCATTTGCAACAAGGATCTGATCGAGATTCTTGTCAGGAATATCAACTGTCTGTATGCCTTTGCCGTAGCCGAATTCAACCTTCATATGCCGCTCCCACGTAAAAAAGATTCTTCTATTTTACAGTTATGGTGAAGTTTCTCAACAAACATAATGACCAAAGACTGAAAACGTAAATTTTCTTTATTAATACAGGTTTTTATATACGCGCGCATGTTAAGATTTAATCAATACTTTAGCGGAGGTGGAATATATGCTAAGTAACTTTGAGGAAGCGAAGAACTTCATTCAGGAAAACGACATCAAGATGATCGATTTCAGAATGATCGACTTGAATGGCAGATGGCATCATCTGACGATCCCTGCCGAAAGATTCTCCGAATCTACAATGACAGCAGGCATAGGATTTGACGGCAGCAACTACGGTTTTGCTCCTGTCGAGAAGAGTGACATGGTATTTATTCCTGATCTCTCCAGTGCAGCTATCGACGATTTCTGTGAGATCAAGACTCTCTCCATGATCGGTGACGTAAGGATCATCGGCAAGGACGAGAACATTCCTTTCAACCAGGAACCGAGAAACGTCAGTAAGCGTGCAGAAGAGTATATGAGGGAATTGGGTGTTGCTGACCAGTTCCTGCTCGGACCTGAATTCGAGTTCTATGTTTTCGACGAAGTAACATATGCCAACAAACCCAACAGTTCCGGATTCACGATCGACGGCGAGGAAGCTTTCTGGAATTCCGGTGAGCCGGGAAGCCTTGGCTTCCAGACACCGCATCAGGGCGGCTATCACGCAGCGCCCCCGCAGGATATCGCGTACGACTACAGAAGCCGCGTTACGATGCTTATGGAGAACCAGGGCATTAAGGTCAAGTATCACCATCACGAAGTAGGCTCTGCCCAGATGGAGATCGAGGTCGAGTTCGGCGGAATGACAGAGATGGCCGACAAGACCATGCTCACCAAATATATCGTTAAGAACGAAGCAGTTGCAGAAGGCAAGACCGCAACATTCATGCCCAAGCCCCTCTACGGCGAAGCAGGTTCCGGCATGCACGTTCACATGCTGATGTTCAAGGAAGGAAAGCCGATCTTCTACGATGAGAACGGATATTCAGGTTTGTCCCAGACAGCCCTTCACTTCATCGGAGGCGTGCTCCGACACGTTCCTGCGATCTGCGCATTCTCGAATCCTTCAACGAACTCTTACAAGAGACTTCTCCCGGGCTTCGAAGCACCTGTTACGATCGGCTACGCCACAGCTAACAGAAGTGCCGTAATCCGTATCCCTGCATACGCGAAGACACCTGATAAGAAGAGATTCGAGCTCCGTAACCCTGATGCTACCTGCAATCCTTACTATTGCTATGCTGCAATCCTCATGGCAGGTCTTGACGGCATCAAAAACAAGATCGATCCTGAAGCAGAAGGCTACGGCCCTTATGACTTCAACCTCTTTAATCTTTCCGATGAGGACAAGAAAAAGATCAAGGGCCTGCCGAAGTCTTTGGGCTCTGCTCTTAAGGCTCTCGAAAAGGATCACGACTTCCTCACCGCAGGCGGCGTTTTCCCGATCGAACTGATCAACATCTGGATCGCAAACCGCAGAAAGGATCTTGGCCGCCACATCTCCATGCCTACACCTATGGAGTATGAGATGTATTACGATCTCTGATTTTTAATTGCGTTTAATGAGAAAGCCGCAGCTTAGTCTGCGGCTTTTTGTTTGTTCCTTGGTGTCAACGGAAACGACAACTAAAATCAGTAGATAGTTTTAACCTCATCGACGCCGTATAGCCTTTTGAATTCGGCGAGGTCAGCATCCGACTTTATCAGCATCACGTCATGGTACTTGCCCGTGCGGTTGTCGATGAAGCCTGCTGTCTTCTCGCCCGTGCAGATGCTGGACTTTACTGCGGGCGTCTCATTTTCCTTATCGTAGGTAAGCTTTCCGGGCTTCTTTTTACCGAACATCACAAAAACTCCTTTGCCAGAGCGGATACGAATTCAGCGTCATCAAGTACAGATATATCGGGAAGTTCTTCGGGTGCAGGCAAACGGCGGCGGTTGATCCAGAGGGAATGCCAGCCGGCTTTTACCGCGCCTGCTATATCCTTATCGTAATTGTCACCGACCATCCAGAGGTCAGAAGGTGAAAGCCCAAGGCGTGATTCCATCATGCGGAACAATTCGACATCAGGCTTTGTATACGGCGTGTCTCCGGTAACGATGACAGAAGAGCGGTCAAACCAGCGGTCTAACCCAAGCATGTCGACCTTGTTCCACTGGTGCTTTGATTCGCCGGCGGTAAGGATCGCGAGCTTTATCTCCGGATCGGAGGCGAGCTCGTCCAGTACAGACGCGAGCGCATCACTTATGGCCATGTGGCTCTGGAGCTCAAGATAAGCATCGGCAGCTCTGCCGCCGTCCTCAGGCTTATAGGGGAGACCTAACAGCCTGAACGTCTCGTTGTATCGCCAGCCGTTGATATCACGGGTGGAGACTTCGCCTGATTCCAACTGCGCCATGTTGATGTCGCTCTTCTCGTAGAAGATGCTGATGAACCTGGGCCAGTCAGGGACCTTGACGCCAAGCACGGTCTCTGCGGCCTGAACCAGCATGTCCTGCCTGCAGTATAGTGTGTCGTCGATGTCAAAAACGATGCCTCTCATCAATTCCTCCGGTTTAAGGTAATGTTAAGCCTGGATTTAAGGTTAGGTTCAGGTTGTCTAAATATAATAAAGCAGAATCAGGAAAAAGGTAGGACCAATAAATTTGCAGGACTTGCTGAAACGGTGCCGGGGCCTCCCGGAAAGCCCGAAAATGCGGCGTTTTGCGAAGCCTCATATTTCACTCAAATATTCATTTGACTATTTTTGACTTTAAGAGTATATTGTTGTTGGCACTCGAAGAGTGAGAGTGCTAATCGGAGAAGGGAGAGACATAAAGATGCAGTTAGATAACCGTAAAAAAGAAGTCTTACACGCAATAGTAGACGACTATGTATCAACTAACGAGCCTGTCGGTTCGAAGTCTTTGATCGAGCGCCACAGCTTTAATGTCAGCTCCGCTACCCTCCGTAACGACATGGCTGAGTTAGAGCACTTAGGACTCATCGAGAAGCCCCACACATCTGCCGGCCGTATTCCTTCAGACAAGGGTTACCGTGAATACGTCAATTCCCTCATGACGATCGAGCAGCTGACTCCCAGGGAGCAGCTCGAGATCGAGAAGAGGATCGATTCCAGCATTGACGAGGTTACAGACCTTATCAAGAACGCTACTCATACATTGTCCGAGACAACGGGATTCGTATCCCTCGCAATGAGCCCCAGGCTTAAGAAGAGCTTTTTGAAGCAGCTTAAGATCCTGATGATCGAACCGGGCAAGGCTCTGGTGGTCATGGTGCTTTCTGCGGGCGTTGTTAAAGATAAGGTCGTAAGAATACCTAATTTCTTAAATGACGAGCAGATCATGAAGATCTCAGGCGCTATAGAGAAGCACCTTACGGGAAAGCCTTTGGATGAGATCACTCTCGTAACCGTTGAGACTGCAGGAAAGAATACTGATGTGCCCGAGCCTTTGCTCAAGCAGGTATTGTATGAAGCATATGCTGCGATCAAGCAGGCTGATGAACTTAATATCTACCTTGAAGGTGAGCACAGGATGTTAAGTCTTCCGGACTTCAGTTCATTAGGCAGGGCAAGGGACCTTCTCGGAACTCTTTCGGATTCCGGAATGGTCGCAGGTTATGTCAACGAGATGGAGAATGCTGCAAGAGAAGCAGGTTCTGACGATTCCTACATGATCAGGATCGGACAGGAGATCACGCTGGAAGGCTTGGATGACTGCAGCTTCATTACTGCAACATATAATCTTACGGATTCGGTCTCCGGCAATATCGGAGTCATAGGACCCAAGAGAATGCTTTATTCCAAGGTAATTTCCCAGATAGATTTCGTTAAGAAAAAACTTAACGAGGAGATGAAGAAATTTACCTGATGAGAAGAATAAATAAAAACCGGGAAAGGATAAAGAAAATGAGCAATGACGAAGAGTTGATTTTCGGAGCTGACGAAGAGCCCGTAAACAACGAGACAGAGGAAAGCTCCGTAGAAGATGCCGCAGCTTCCGATAAGGCGGCAGCAGAGGAAGAGGCAGAGGAAGTAAAGGCTGAAGAAGCTGAAGCTGAGGATGCCAAAGCTGATGAGGAAGACGAAGAAGAGGAAGCTCCTGACAGTTCTGAAGCAATAAACGAACTCGAAGCAAGATATATGAACCTCTACGCTGAGTACGACAACTACAGAAAGCGTACACAGAAAGAGAAGGAGAACCTTTACGCTGATGCTATCGCAACAGTTACAAAGGAGTTCCTCACAGTAATCGATAACCTGGACAGAGCAGCAGAAGTTGCAAAGAAGTCCGATGAATCCTCACTCGAAAAGGTTATCCAGGGAATGGAACTCGTCGACAGACAGGCAAAGGATACTTTGGCAAAGATCGGCGTTGAAGAGATTCCTGCAGAGAGAGGAACAAAATTCGATCCTAACCTTCACGATGCAATGATGCACGTTGACGATGAAGAGCTGGGCGAGCAGGAGATAGCGATGGTTTTCGCTAAGGGATATAAGTACAAGGACAGAGTAATAAGACATGCTCAGGTCCAGGTAGCAAACTAAGAAAAAACAAATAACACATAAAGGAGAACGACAATGGATTTAATCAGATCAAGCTTGGTTCCTACAGTAATCGAGACTACAGGCCGCGGCGAGCGCGCTTATGACATCTATTCAAGACTTCTCAAAGAAAGAATCGTTATTCTTTCCGAGGAAGTTAACTCAGTAACAGCAAGCCTTATTACGGCTCAGCTCCTCTTCCTTGAGGCAGAGGATCCTGATAAGGATATTCAGTTCTATATCAACAGCCCCGGAGGATCTGTATCTGACGGACTCATGATCTTAGACACAATGCGTCTTATCAAGCCCGACATCCAGACGATCTGCATGGGTATGGCAGCTTCCATGGGTTCTGTTCTCCTTTCAGCAGGCACAAAGGGCAAGAGATGCATCCTTCCTAATGCGGAAGTCATGATCCACCAGCCTTTGGGCGGAGCTCAGGGTCAGGCAACAGAGATCCTCATCGCTGCTGACCACATCAAGGATACAAGAAAGAGATTAAATCAGATCCTCGCAGACAACTGCGGCAAGGACCTGGAGACCTTGATGAAGGACACAGACAGAGATCACTGGATGACAGCTCAGGAAGCTCTTGATTACGGTATTGTAGACAAGATCCTTGTCAGCAAGAAAGCATAAATAAGCGATAGATTTTTTAGACAGTTCGAAATGAACTTCAGGAGGAATTAAAAATGGCAAAAGTAATTGGTATCGACCTTGGTACAACAAATTCATGTGTTGCAGTTATGGAAGGTTCGGAGACAGTAGTTATCCCGAATCCCGAGGGCAACAGAACAACACCTTCAGTAGTAGGTTTTACAAAGACAGGTGAGAGACTTATCGGACAGGTAGCTAAGAGACAGGCAGTCACAAACCCTGACCGTACGATCCAGTCCATCAAGAGAGAAATGGGTTCCGACTATAAGGTATCCATCGACGATAAGAACTACACACCTCAGGAGATCTCCGCAATGATCCTCGCTAAGCTCAAGAGCGATGCAGAGGCTTATCTCGGAACAACAGTAACAGAAGCAGTTATCACTGTTCCTGCTTACTTTACTGACTCACAGCGTCAGGCTACAAAGGACGCAGGCCGTATCGCAGGTCTCGAAGTAAAGAGAATCATCAACGAGCCTACGGCAGCAGCTCTTGCTTACGGTCTTGATAAGGAATCCGACCAGAAGATCCTCGTATTCGACTTGGGCGGCGGTACATTCGATGTATCCGTACTCGATATCGCTGACGGCGTTTTCGAAGTTCTTGCAACAGCAGGTAACAACAGACTCGGCGGTGACGACTTCGATAACAAGATCGTTGACTACCTCGTAGAGACATTCAAGCAGTCTGACGGAGTTGACTTAAGATCTGACCGTATGGCTATGCAGAGATTAAGAGAAGCAGCTGAGAAGGCTAAGATCGAGCTCTCCGGCGTTACATCTTCCAACATCAACCTTCCTTACATCACAGCTGATGCAACAGGTCCTAAGCACATGGACATCACTCTCACAAGAGCTAAGTTCGATGAGCTCACAGCTGACCTCGTTCAGAAGACAATGGATCCTGTAAAGCGCGCTATGAGCGATGCTTCCATCTCACCTTCAGACATCGATAAGATACTCCTCGTAGGTGGTTCCACAAGAATCCCTGCAGTTCAGGATGCAGTTAAGAACTACTTCGGCAAAGAACCTTTCAAGGGAATCAACCCTGACGAGTGCGTTGCTATCGGTGCAGCTATCCAGGCAGCAGTTCTCACAGGTGATGTACAGGGTCTCTTACTCCTCGACGTTACACCTCTTTCACTCGGTATCGAGACAATGGGCGGTGTATGCACAAAGATGATCGAGCGTAACACAACGATCCCTACAAAGAAGAGCCAGGTATTCTCCACAGCAGCTGACGGCCAGACACAGGTTGAGGTCCACGTACTCCAGGGTGAGCGTGAGATGGCTGCTTACAACAAGACACTCGGCAACTTCATTCTCGACGGTATCGCACCCGCACCCCGTGGTGTACCGCAGATCGAAGTAACATTCGATATCGACGCTAACGGTATCGTTAACGTAAGTGCAAGAGATAAGGGCACAGGCAGAGAGCAGAAGATCACTATCCAGTCTTCTTCCAACATGAGCGAGGAAGATATCCAGAGAGCTGTTAAGGAAGCAGAGATGCACGCAGCTGAGGATAAGGCAAACAAGGAGAAGATCGAGACAAAGAACCAGGCTGAGACAGCTTGCTACCAGGCAGAGAAGACAATGAAGGATGCCGGCGACAAGATCTCAGACGCTGACAAGGCTCCTGTAAATGCATGCATCGAGAAGCTCAAGGGCGCTATCGCTCAGGATGATACAGCTGCAATGAAGCAGGGCACAGAAGAGCTCACACAGGCTCTCTACAAGCTCTCTGAGAAGATCTACCAGGCAGCAGGCCCCGCTCAGGGCGCTCCGGGAGCAGGTCCTCAGGGTCCTCAGCCTTCTGCTGAAGATTTCGCAGGCTACGGCACAGAATCTGCAGGTCCTGACACAGGCGCCGGCTCTGACGGATTCAAGAACGCAGGCGGCGACTTCTAATCTGAATAAAATCTGATACAATAATCCGGCACTTCCTGGAAAACAGATGTGCCGGATATATCTGTATAAGGAACAAATGCCTTTTCGAAGGCGCGAAAATAAGAACGGAGGGGTTCCTCATTGCCTAGAGATTACTATGAGGTCTTGGGAGTATCTAAGGGTGCTTCCGATGACGAAATAAAGAAGGCTTTCAGACAGCAGGCCAAGAAATATCACCCGGACCTGCATCCGGGCGACAAAGAGGCTGAGACTAAATTCAAGGAAGTCAACGAAGCCTATTCGATCCTGTCTGATCCTGACAAGAAAGCCAAATACGACAGATTCGGTCATGCCGGTGTCGATCCCAACGGATTCGGCGGCGGTGGCGGCGGAGCTTACAATGCTTACGACGTCGACCTGGGCGACATCTTCAGCTCATTCTTCGGAGGCGGCTTCGGAGGGAGCTCGAGAAGACGTACAGGTCCCCAGAAGGGCGCCGATCTTAAGTATCACATGGCATTGGAATTCATGGAGGCAGCATTCGGCTGCACCAAGACTTTCCAGATAACGAAGGAAGATATCTGCAAATCCTGCAACGGCTCCGGCGCACAGCCCGGAACGACACCTGAGACATGTCCCACATGCAGAGGTGCCGGAAGAGTTCAACAGCAGACACAGACCCTCTTTGGCATGACGATGGTCACCAAGACCTGCCCCACATGTAACGGCAGGGGAACAGTCATCAAGACACCCTGCAGCCAGTGCAGAGGCAAGGGCAGACTTAAGACAGTTAAGAATCTTTCAGTCCAGATCCCCGCAGGCGTTGACACAGGCGATCTCCTTCCTATCAGAAACGAAGGCGAGCCCGGCACAAACGGCGGACCTTACGGCGATCTTTATATTGAATTCAAGGTCAAGAAGCATGATGTTTTCGAGCGCAACGGAATCAATACTTCCTGCAACGTCCCGATCACATACGCTCAGGCTGCTTTAGGCGGTGAGATCGAAGTTCCCACCATCTACGGCAAAGAGAAATACACGCTCAAGGAAGGCACACAGCCCGGCGATACCATTACCATCAGAAGCAAGGGTATCCCGAACAAGAACAACCCGAACATGAAGGGCGACCACGTCGTCAAGTTCGTGCTCGAGGTCCCGACAGGGCTTTCACGCGAGCAGAAGCAGCTCTTAAAGCAGTTCAACGACACGCTGACTGACCGCAACTACATGAGATCAAGCCAGTTCTTCCAGAAGATAAAGAACCTGTTTAAATAATTAAGACCACGCAGGGATCCTAAGATAAGGGTCCCTCGTTTTCATTAGAGGATAAGACTATGAGATGGGCAGAGATAACGATCAAGACAACTGAAGAAGCTTCCGAAGCAATCTGCGAGATGCTCGCACAGGCAGGCGCTGACGGCATTGCATCACAGGACCCTATGGAATTCCGTAACACCATAGACAACGACCCTTTGAGCTACTGCGATGACGGAACGATCAAGAGCTATGGCCAGGACGTTGTCATCAAGGCTTATTTCGCTGAGACCGACGACGGCGTTATCCGCATGGGCGCAAAGAGCGAAGAGTTCGCAAATCCCGACGGCGTTGGCATGATCTACGGCTCCATCACAGACAAGGAACTTCCCACGGCAGAAGCCATGGAATTCATCAAGTCGCGTCTTGCTTCGATTGGAGAGTTCCTTGATATCGGCGAAGGATTTACCGGCTACCGCTATGTCGATGACGAGGACTGGGCAAACAACTGGAAAAAGTACTACGAGGAGTTCAAGCTCTCCGACCGTATCGTAATCTGTCCTTCATGGGAAGAGGGCGACGCAGAGCTCGAAAAGGATGCTGTTAAAGTTATTTTGGATCCCGGCTCCGCATTCGGTACAGGCACTCATGAGACAACAGCCATGTGTGCTGAGATCTTAGACCGCGTGATCAAGCCCGATACTACTGTGTTAGATCTCGGAACCGGCTCGGGAATCCTTGCAATTATCGCAAGCAAGCTCGGCGCAAAGAGCGTTGACGCAGTCGATATCGATTCGCTGGCAGTCAAGGTCGCTGAAGAAAATGCGGCCGTAAATGAGTGCTCTAACATCACATGCTACACGGGTGAGCTCAAGAGTGTAAAGAATGCGCCCTATGATCTCATCGTCGCAAATATCATTGCAGACGTAATCGCTGAGATCGCCTGCGATATCCCCGCAGACCTTGCGGACGACGGAATTTTCGTGTGCTCCGGAATCATTAATACCAAGAAAGACCGCGTCATTGATGCTCTTAAGGCCGCCGGCATGGAGATCATCGCCGAGCAGTCAAAGAATGACTGGATGGCGTATATAGCTAAACGCGCATAAGTATTTAGCTTGCTCCGGGTCCTCCGCGCTTCGCTTGTGCGGCAAAACATGCGGTAGTGCCTGCAATTCCGTCTGGAATTCTGCCCATTTTGCCCCAAACTGCAGGCTAAACATCAGGCGACGCCTGCAATTCCGCCCGGAATTCGGCCCTTTTTGCCCCAAACTGCAGGCTAATCATCAGGCGACGCCTGCAATTCCGCCCGGAATTCGGCCCTTTTTACCCCAAACTGCAGGCTAAACATCAGGCGACGCCTGCAATTCCGCCCGGAATTCGGCCCTTTTTTCTGCGAAAATCACGGCTAAATTTGAGGCTACACCCTGTAAAACACCCTCAAATTTGGTCCCAAACTGCGAAAATCGCGGCTAAAACCGCGGCTATAGCCTGTAAAACACCCGCGATTTTAATCTAATAACCTCCCCAAAACCCCGCCTTTCAGGTTGTTAATCGACCTTTTTAATATTATAATAGCGCGTGTTATTTATTAGACTAGGAGAACTATGATGAGATACGCAGCACAGAAGGGAACGAAGGACATACTTCCTTCAGAGATACACAATTGGCAGCTCGCTGAGAAGACTTTTGCTGATGTTTGCCATTCCTTCGGCTATGAGGAGATAAGGATCCCGACATTTGAGCAGACTGATCTGTTCCAGAGGGGCGTAGGCGATACCACTGACGTTGTAACAAAAGAGATGTACACCTTTGAGGACAAGGGTGGCAGAAGCATCACTTTGAGACCTGAGGGTACGGCAGGCGTCGTAAGAAGCTATATCGAGAACGGTATGTCGAGCCTTGCAACTCCTGTCAGGATGTTCTACAACATCACGGCTTTCCGTTATGAGAAGATGCAGAAGGGCAGAATGCGTGAGTTCCACCAGTTCGGCCTTGAGTCTTTCGGTGCGGCAGGTCCTGATATCGATGCGGAGATCATCTCCGTTGTTGACGTCTTCTTCAGGAAGATGGGACTTAAGAACATCGCACTTCACATCAACTCCATTGGCTGTCCCAACTGCCGCGGTGAGTACAATAAGCTGCTCAAGGACTATTTCAGACCTCACGTAGGCACAATGTGTGAGGACTGCCAGGCAAGGTTCGAAAAGAATCCTTTGCGCATGATCGACTGCAAGGTTGACGGCGGCAAGGATATCGTTAAGAATGCGCCGAGACTCATCGACCACCTTTGCGATGACTGCAAGGCACACTTTGAGGGACTTAAGGCAAGACTCGAAGCTTTAGGCATTCCGTACACGATCGATCCTAATATCGTCAGAGGTCTTGATTACTATACAAGAACGGTTTTCGAGTTCGTTTCTGAGAACGTCGGAACGCAGGGCACTATCTGTGGCGGCGGAAGATACGACGGACTTGTTGAAGACTGCGGCGGCACATCAACTCCCGGTATCGGTTTTGCTATGGGCGTTGAGAGACTCCTTCTGGAGGCTGAGGCGCAGGGCGCACTCAAGGAAGCTCCTTCTTATGTAAAGCTTTATATCGCATCTATGTCTGAAGCTGCAAAGATCGAAGCATTGAAGATCTGCTATACATTAAGACAGAACGGCATCGGCTGTGAGACAGATATGGCAGGAAGGTCCTTTAAGGCGCAGATGAAATACGCAGGCAAGAAGGGAATTCCTTTCCTTGCGGTAATCGGTGACGACGAGCTCAGCTCGGGCGAGGTTAAGGTAAAGTGCATGGCTGACGGTACGGAGACGCCCGTAAAGCTTAGTGAACTCACAGCATATCTCGCAGATAAATAAGCAAACAATTTTCGGAGGAATATATAATGCAGTCACGTACACATACATGTGGAGAATTAAGGATCACAGATGCGGGCAAGAAGGTTCAGCTCGCAGGCTGGATGGAGAATTTCCGTGAGGTCGGCGCAGAGCTCGGATTCGTTGTTATCCGTGATTTTTACGGAACAACACAGGTCGTTATCGAGACAGCCGAGATGATGAAGACTTTCAAGGCTATCACGAAGGAATCAACGATCAAGGTTGAGGGCGTTGTAAGAGAAAGAAGCTCTAAGAACCCGAAGCTTGATACAGGTGATATCGAAGTCGTTCCTGAGAAGGTTACAGTACTCGGCAGATGCCGCTACAACGAGCTTCCTTTCGAGATCAATCACAGCAGAGAAGCTGATGAGGCTGCAAGACTTAAGTACAGATATCTCGATATCCGTAATCCTGAGGTAAAGAAGAATCTCATACTCAGAAGCAACGTTATCGCTGCACTCAGAAATGCCATGATCGAGCATAACTTCATGGAGATCACGACACCTATTCTTACGGTATCTTCACCTGAGGGCGCAAGAGACTATCTTGTTCCTGCAAGAAAGCATCCCGGCAAGTTCTATGCTCTGCCGCAGGCACCCCAGCAGTTCAAGCAGCTCCTGATGGTATCCGGCATCGACAGATATTTCCAGATCGCACCCTGCTTCAGAGATGAGGACGCAAGAGGCGACAGATGCCCCGGTGAGTTCTACCAGCTCGACATGGAGATGGCTTTTGCAAGCCAGGATGATGTTTTCGAGGTCATCGAAGATGTACTTCCTCCCGTATTTGCCAAGTACGGTAAGTACAACAGAGCATCAGGCTCTCCTTTCGTACGCATTCCTTACCTTGAAGCTATGGAGAAGTATGGCTCAGATAAGCCTGACCTCCGTATCGACCTGACTGTTACAGACGCAACTGAACTTTTAAGAACTGAGGAGTTCGCACCTTTCGCTGAAGGCGAGATCAAGGCTGTTGTTATCTCTGACTTCCACGAGAGCCGCAAGTTCATCGATAAGACTATGGCTGACTGCGAGATCCAGTCCGGCAGCAAGGGTTACTGGTTCAGAATGGACGAAAACGGCGAGATCGTTGGTGGTATCTCCAAGTTCGTAGCACCTAAGAAGGACGAAGTAGTTGCTAAGCTCGGCCTTAAGCCCGATACACTCGTTGTATTATCAGCAGGCACAAAGGGCCAGGCACAGAAGATGGCAGGCGTTCTCGTTAAGACATTCGGCGCTGCGGTTCCGGGCCATATGGACAAGGAACAGTATGCATTCTGCTGGATCGTTGATTTCCCGATGTATGAGATCGGTGAGGAGTCCGGCGAATTAGAGTTCTGCCACAATCCTTTCTCCATGCCTTCCGGCGGACTTGATGTTCTCCTTAAGGCTGAAAAAGGCGAGATCGATCCTCTTACGATCATGGCTGACCAGTATGACCTCGTTGTTAACGGTATCGAGCTCTCATCAGGCGCTGTAAGAAACCACGATCCTGAGATCATGATCAAGGCATTTGAGCTCGTAAGACTCGGCGAAGAGGACGTTAAGAAGAAGTTCCCCGCTATGTATAACGCTTTCTGTTACGGCGCTCCGCCGCATGCAGGAATCGCACCCGGAGTTGACCGTATGGTAATGCTCCTTTCAGGCGAGGAGACTATCCGTGAGGTAATCCCTTTCCCGATGAACAAGAACGCACAGGACATCATGATGGATGCGCCCGGATACGTTACAGACAAGCAGCTTGAAGAACTTCATATCAGCATTACGAAGACTGAAGCATCTGAAGAGTAAAAGAGTGGAGATAATAGAATAGATGAGTGACGAATTGAAGAATACAAATACCGGATTATCCTTCGGTGACGAGCCTGAGAAGAATGAGCTCGCGGTTGCCGGAGACAAGGAAATCAAGGATACAGAGACACAATCAGATATTGCGGTATCTGAAGACAAGGAAGTATCTATTGAGGAGGTGCTCCAGGACGAGAAAGCGCTTTCTGAGAAGAAATCTTTTGCAAGGGGCGGAAAGCTCGAAAAGGGAACCGTTGCATACGAGGTCTTTGACTGGCTCCGTACGATCTGCATCGGTGTCCTTGCAGGAATCTTCATCGTTGTTTTCCTCGCACAGAGGGATGACGTTCACGGCGATTCAATGCTGCCGACCTTAAGCTCCGGTGATGTTATCTTCACACAGAAGCTGTCCACATATTTCAAGACGTTCAAGAGAGGCGACATCGTTATCCTGGACGGCAGCAATATGGAAGGCTATTACAGCAAGGAATACCTTGTAAAAAGAGTGGTTGCGCTCCCCGGCGAGACAGTCAAGATCGAAGACGGCAATGTCTATATCAAACCCGCCGGCGGTTCTGAATTCTATCAGCTGGTGGAAAATTACCTTCCCACGGGAACCAAGACTACCATGATGGATGACGGAATCAAGAGAGGCTATAACGAGGTGACTCTTGCTGAAGACGAATACTACTGTCTTGGCGACAACAGGCCCGTAAGCAACGATTCGCGTAACTTAGGTCCGTTCACCGTTAAGAGGATCAAGGCTGTGGCACTGATCAGGGTATATCCTCTCAATGAGATCAAAATAATCAGTTAAAGGCAATTTATCAAATGAGCGAGAATTACCGTAAATACATAAGGAACTTCTGCATTATCGCGCACATCGACCACGGCAAGTCCACTCTGGCTGACCGTCTTATCGAGCATACCCACGTAAGGGAAAAGCGAGAGATGCAGGATCAGATCCTCGATAACATGGATATCGAGCGTGAGCGTGGTATTACCATCAAATCACAGGCTGTAAGACTTCCTTATGTGGCTTCTGACGGCAACACATATCTTCTTAACCTCATCGACACTCCAGGCCACGTAGACTTTAACTACGAGGTCTCAAGATCACTTGCAGCATGCGACGGCGCGATCCTTGTCGTAGACAGTTCACAGGGTGTTGAGGCTCAGACGCTTGCAAATGTATATCTTGCTGTCGACGCCGATCTGGAAGTCCTTCCGGTAATCAACAAGATCGACCTTCCTTCCGCAAGACCTGAAGAGGTCCGTCAGGAGATCGAAGACGATATCGGAATCGACGCTTCCTATGCACCATTAATCTCTGCAAAGAGCGATATCAATATCGATGAAGTGCTCGAAAAAGTCGTCGAGTATCTTCCCGCACCTGAAGGCGATGAGACAGCGCCTCTGCAGGCTCTCGTTTTCGACTCCAAATACGATTCATACAAGGGCGTTATCGTCAGTGTAAGAGTTAAGAACGGCACTGTTAAGACGGGCGACCGCATCAGGATGATGCACTCCGGAAAAGAGTTTACGGTAACTGAACTCGGCATGTTCCATCCGGGCGAACTCGTACCTACAGAAAGCCTTAAAGCAGGCGAAGTAGGTTACATCTGCGCTTCCATCAAGAACGTAAGAGATACTGCCCCGGGCGACACCGTAACACTCGCTGACAATGCGGCCGAAGAGCCTCTTATCGGATACAAGGGAATCCAGCAGATGGTATTCTGCGGCATCTATCCCGTTGACGGTGCCAGATACGGCGATCTTAAGGATGCTCTTGAGAAGTTAAGGCTTAACGACGCAGCGCTCTCTTTTGATGCTGAGACTTCTGCCGCTCTGGGCTTCGGATTCAGATGCGGATTCTTAGGACTTCTTCACTATGAGGTAATCCAGGAAAGACTTGAAAGAGAGTTTAATCTCGACCTTATCAGCACCGCTCCTTCCGTTATCTACAAGATCTATCTGACAGACGGTTCTGTTGTGGACTGCTCCAATCCTACGAACATGCCTGATCCGGCATCGATCGATTATATGGAAGAGCCCGTCGTAAAGGCTACGATAATGCTCCCCAAGGAATATGTCGGCAACATCATGGAGCTCTGCCAGGAGAGAAGAGGCGAATATACCGACATGAAGTATCTTGATGAGAAGCGTGTAATGCTCCACTACAAGATGCCGTTAAATGAGATAATCTACGACTTCTTCGATGCTTTGAAGTCACGCACGAGAGGTTATGCGTCGCTTGACTATGAGCCTGCCGGATACCAGAGATCCAAGCTCGTTAAGCTCGATATCCTCCTAAACGGCGACGCTGTGGATGCATTGTCATTCATCGTCCATGCGGACAAGGCATACGCAAGGGGAAGAAGAATGTGCGAGAAACTCAAGGAGAACATCCCGAGGCAGCAGTTCGAGATTCCCGTACAGGCAGCGATCGGAGGCAAGATAATTGCAAGAGAGACTATAAAGGCTTTCCGCAAGGACGTTACTTCCAAGTGCTACGGCGGCGATATCTCGCGTAAGAAGAAGCTCCTAGAGAAGCAGAAGGAAGGTAAGAAGAGAATGAGACAGGTCGGTTCTGTCGAAGTTCCTCAGGAAGCCTTCATGAGCGTTCTTAAGCTTGATGACGAGTAAATAGCAAGGCCTGTCTCAAATTTGAGGCAGGCCTTTTAATCAATGCATTCTTGATGATGATGGGAAGTCAGAAGATTTTCTTGGCGCTTTCGGTTGGGATTCACTGACTTTCTCGACATGCTCTTCTTCCGCGTCGATCGGATAGGTAGTGATTATATTTACGGCCATTTTTTTATATTCCCTTATAAGATCATTAGTATCCTGAGTCAGAGCATCTATCTTCTGATTCAATGCCTCGATATTGTTCTTAACCGGTGTTTTCGCAGCCTCGATCGCCTTGTTTACAAATGATTTTCTTACGTTATAGATCACGATGACCAGGGTGATCACAGCAGCGACCGCAACAGGTATCCAGTATTGTTCGCCGGCGACCGTGGCATATCCTAATCCGAAAAGAATAAGTATAGCAAAGTAGAAAATCAATGGTATGAACGATCTTCCGTCATCCAGGATCAGTGTCTCGAATATATTGACAACAGCTGCAGTGAAGCGTGTCCTGTTGACAGCCTGTGCATTTGACAAGTCTATGAGCGCGTTCTTATTTACGGACAGGTCAGACGAGAGCTTTGCCAGCTCGGATTTCCCTTTTCTGTAGGAATAAAGCACGTCCAGAGCCTCGCGGATCATAATAAAATATTCCTTGTGTTCAGGAAGACAGTTCTCGACCGCGTTGCTTAAAGTAGGCTCGGTTGACTGAACAAATACGTCTTTATCGTTGTGCATGGGCCTGAATGAAGTCCATTTGCACCTGCAGAGGATAAGCCCCCTTAATGCTTCGAAGTTGTGCGGATCTTTCTTCAGCATGTAGTCGAATGCGTCCTTTGCGGATCCGAATTCATGTCTGTTTAAAGCTTTTTTGGCGATATCAAGGACATTGTCTTTCCTGAAGTACTCGTAATCGAATGTAACGCCGCAAAAAGGGCAGATATAGACCTGACGGTCGATGTCGATATCGAGAAGACCGCCGCACATATCACAGATGTTGCTTTTTACGATTGCCATATTGCCTGCCTGATGAATAAACCTGATACTCTACTATATATTATCAGAAAAGAAAGATTTATTTACCAATTTTGTATTCTGGGAGATATAATATATACAGTGCTTTTTGGACCCTGGTCCATTCACATAACAATTCAGGAGGCTTTACATGACTATTGAAGCTCTTTATGCAGGAAAGAATCCCCAAGAATTTTACATCGGCAAAGTAACACAGGTATACAGAAGCAACTGCGTTGCGCAGGTAGAGAACTTTGACCTGATGTCAGACAGATCGAGATTTAACAAATCATTTTTGCCTAATACGATCAACAACTTTGTAATCATCGACTCGGTAGTTGGTCTGTTCCTTGGTGAGATCTTTGAGAATAAGGCTTCCAGAAAGAGCATCTATGAGATGAAGACAGGCGATGTCAAGTCCAACGACTATCAGGAAATCTGCATCGACACCATCTCACTTATGCCCACAGATTCCGACAGGTTCCAGCTCGCAGGCTTCAATACTCTCGGTATTACAGATAAGGTTTACCTCGCAACTGATGACGTTTATAAGCTCTTCCTGGCTTCACTCGAATTCACAGGCGAGAACGAGGAACCCCTTCCTTCATTTGCAACATATCTTAATAAGTCACAGGCTGAGGTCTGCCTCAAGCCCAGCACGCTCTTCAACCGTCACCTTATGTGCATCGGCGCTACGAACAGCGGTAAGTCCACAACGGCTCTCGCTATCCTTGATAAGGTCGTTTCCACAAGAAGAAAGGCTCTTATCATCGACCCTACAGGCGAGTACAGAAACGCATTTACTAATGAAGAGATCACAAAGCTTACTCTCGGCGTAGATACCACAGTATCTCCCGGTAAGATCTCAATGGAGCAGTGGGAAAAGCTTTTCGAGACTGAGAACAGCTCACAGGGCGCAGTCCTTTCAGAGGCTATCACATCACTCCGTTACATGAAGAAGATCGGCGAGAATTCCTACTATCCGAAGGTCGGTGAGGACATCGAGGAAGTACAGGAGAACATCGCTTCCGTAGGCAAGGACGACGTCGATTTCAACATCGAGCTCCTTCCTGAGCAGATCCAGGCTGAGTCCGTATGCGAGCCTGACAGAGACAGCGACTACAACTTCAAGTACCGTTACGATACATTGAGAGCTAACCTCAATTCCTCCCTCGTTCAGAAGATCCAGTATCAGATGACAAATACGAAGTTCCTCTCATTCTTCTCGAATGATCCCGGAATGTATAACCTCCTCGATGTTATCGAAGACTTCATCCACATTCCTGAAGAGAGTCTTTATATCGACACATCACAACTCGGTGCTTCCGAAGGTATCGGCGGCATGATCATCGACCTTGTAAGTACATTCGTTATGTCCAAGGAAGATGTATGCCCGTTCGTATTCTTTATCGATGAGGTACACAGATATGCCAAGTCCAGATACTCTGACAAGGAGTATCACGGCGGTCTTACACTCCTTGCAAGAGAAGGACGTAAGAAGGGTATCTTCCTTTACCTGACAACACAGAACCCGAAGGACGTATCTCCGATCCTCTTCGGTCAGATCGGTACGATGCTCATCCACAGACTCATGCTCAACGATGAGATCCATGCCGTAGAGAGCCACCTTGACGATTATGCCATCAAGCACGTAAGGAAGCTCAACCAGGGTGAAGTTATCCTTACGAGTGTTAACCTCCTCCACAACATGTTCATTCATGTAAGGAAGAGCCCGAGAACACAGCACAACGATACACCTCAGCTCTGATTCTTAAGCAAAACAGAACTTATCAGGCGGTGCCGTAACAGGCACCGCTTTTTTGTAGTAGAATAAGTGACATCGCATTTTTGGGGGTAATAAAGATGGCATTGCAGAATAATTACGACAACGAGACTTTTTTCGAAGGCTACCAGAAGTTAAGAGAGCGCGAAGTGAACGCCAACAATCTTTTTGAGATACCTGCAAGGGTTGCTCTGCTGCCGGATCTTAAGGGATTAAGGATCCTGGATCTCGGGTGCGGTATGGGAGATGACTGCATGGAATATATCAGGCAGGGCGCGAAAAGCGTTGTCGGCGTTGATATCTCAGAGAAGATGCTTGAAGCAGCAAAGGAGAAGAATTCAGATCCAAACATCACATACATCAGAATGCCCATGGAGGATATCTATAAGCTTGAAGGCGAGTTTGACCTCGTTGTAAGTTCTCTGGCGATTCACTATGTTGAGGATTACAAGGGCGTTCTCAAGAACGTTAACAGGCTCCTTGTAAAGGGTGGAGTATTCGTATTCTCACAGGAGCACCCCGTCAATTCAAGCTATGGCGGGGGAGAGAGATGGCTCAAGGATGAGAACGGGATCAAGACTTACAGTCTTCTCTCAAATTACGGCATAGAAGGCGAGCGCGAGAGTACATGGTTCGTGGACAACGTTAAGAAATATCACAGGATGTTCTCCACTGTGATTAATGACCTGATAGATGCGGGATTTTCCATTGAGAAGCTGTCAGAGCCTGTGGCAACGGAAGAGATCGTTGAGAAGTATCCTGACTACTATGACCTGTATCACAGGCCTGATTTCCTTCTGGTAAAAGCGAGAAAGATCTGACGGTAAGATACCTTACTGCATCATGCGCCTGCCATGGCCCTGCTTCTCGAATTCGGTAGCATTCTCATCTGACGTCTCTTCCTCAGCTTCAGGCATAGCGGTCTTGAAGTCAAATTGAGACTGTTCGCCGTATTTCCAGCCTTCTTCAAGGGATATGAAGTCCTTGGTCGTCTCGTAAGCTGTTACGGGGAAGCTTGTATCGTAATATGCTTCGACGCCCTGTTCGGCAGCTATGTCGTGGCTGCTTGCCTTGGAAAGTGATTCTATGTCCTTTTTCTCCTTGCTGTGGAGCAGTTTAGGAAGGATCTCCGCAAGGAAATATGTGACAAGTCCCAACAAGACAAGAAGCAGGATTAACTCACCGGGATTGTTATAAACAAACTTCATCCACTTGAATGAATCACCGAAGCGGAACAGACGGACACCTCCCAGCAGCAGAGCAGGGAGCAGGTAAAGGCCTGCCCTGAGGCCTGTATTGAAGCTGATAGCTTCCATCTTTGCTTTACGGCCTGTTCTCTCAATAGTCTCCCAGCCCTTTGCATAAGGGAACTCACCGGAGACTTTGCCTGTCTGGCCGTTTACGATGTACTGATAGTTCCTGCCGTCATAATCAAGGCTTAAGAACCAGCAGGGAAGCAGAGCGTACTTGATGTTCTGGTTGTTGTATCTTGTGATGCTCGCATTGGTGTCAGGAACGAAGCCGTCGTATCCGAATGTAATCTCTTCGCAGACCCTTAATGCATATCTGTCCAGACGCTTGTAGATCCTGTCTGTCATGTCCAGAGGCTGCTCATCGTATTTCTCGGCGAAGAAGCCCTGGAGATATTCAGGCCTGAACTTAACGAGCTCGCTGTAATCAAAGGGCTCTGCGGCTGCCATAAGGCGGTTTGCGATCTTTATCTCACCGTCGAAAGGAACATTCTTTAATCTGAACTTGACCTTGCCGTATGTGAGCATGGAGTAATCCTTGGAAGATGCCGAATGATATTCGGAGTAAGCATCGTCGACCATCTTGCCCTTGTTGCCTTTACCGACAACATTTACCTCGACTTCGGTCGAGATGATCCATGTGGGCACATAAAGACCTGTCATCTTGGCAAGGACCTTCTTCGATTTAAAGTTCTTGGGAAGATGGCTTATCGTGGCGCAGTGCTCTTCAAAATATGAGATAGCCTTCTCCTTATCGAACTTGAAAGGAATGATGTAGTCAGGCTTGAATTCACGTGTAAGTCTTCTCGTTACGAGGGCAGGGGAGCCGCAGAAAGCACAGAATGTGGATGCAGTGTTCTTGTCCGTTACGATCTCGGCGCCGCAGGAGTTGCAGACGATCTCGATACGGTCAGCGTCTTCCTTGCTTACTTCGATCGTTCCATCGTAATTCTTCTCGGGATTTAAGATTCCGAATGAACCTACTTTATCCAATGTGTCAGGATCGAAAAGTCCTCCGCAGTTTCTGCAGATACATGCTCCGTGATCCGAATCGAAAACAAGGTTTGAAGCACAATTAGGACACTTAGTCGAATTTGCGGAAAAAACCTTTGTGCCTGAACCACCAAACCTACCGCCTGTAGGATTGTCCCAGATTGCCATATAAAACTACCCCTCTTATCTGTTTATCCGCTCCAAATATACAGCAACTTAAAAATCTTTGTCAATTCGTTTGGTGCTGACGGAAAGGTTCTCTAATGAAAAAGGAGTGGTCAGAGTATCGTCTCCATGCCGTATTTCTGGGGCTTGAAGCCAAGGGATTCATAGAAACTCCTGGCTGTGGGATTGCATTCCCAGACATTTAAAGTGATGTTGTAGAACCCGTTGTCTCTGGCATATTTTTCGACGAATCTGTAAAGCGTCGTGCCGACGTGTTTCCCGCGCGCATTCTCATCGACGCAGATGTCATCTATATAAAGCGTCTTTATGTCCGTCAGCACGGAATTATTTAATTCCTGTCTGCTTATGCAGAATGCGTGACCTGCGACAAAACCGCTGTCATCAACGCAGACAAATACGGGTGTCTTGTCATCAGAGATTATGACCTTAAGCTCTTCAGCGTTGTACTTGGTCGCAGGACCTTTGAAGAGGTCAGGACGGCCTTCATGATGGACCATATCGACCTGTACAAGAAGGTTTAAGATTCCGGGAATATCCTTTATTTCAGCTCGTCTTACGTTCATTTTCAGTTCCTCGGGTTTACGCATTCAGGATCTCAGTATAAATGGATTCTCTTCTGTACCGGGCAGCAACAAGATCTTCGCCGGTTAAAGGAATATCTGCTTCCATCATGTGTTCAGATGTAGTGTAGATAAATGTGATCTTATGATCTATGCCTGTGATCGTCATAATATATGCCCGCCGGAATGATTAATCTTACCCGATTATATCAAATAAGATAGAGAGCAAAAAATAAACACCCAAGCACGATATATATTCAGCACTCGTTCAAGGTCTGTAATTCGGTAAGTAAAAACAAATACCCCGTACGAGTTAATTTCGATAGAAATTACTGTCTGAAGTACGGGGTATTTGTTTTTTCTGTATTGGTGCGCCTGACAGGACTTGAACCTGCACGTCTTCCGGCACCAGAACCTAAATCTGGCGTGTCTGCCAATTTCACCACAGGCGCATATCGCCGACCATTATAACACTTTGATTACTAAATATCATAATTTGCATTGAATCCTGTTAAGCTGTGTTAAGATTGTCGGGAATAAGACCCGCATAAATATCTTTGATTACGGGAGAGATTTAAGTGTCTGACAGAAGGAGACGCAGAGAAAACATAGTAACCGGGCTTCTTGCATCCGGCATATGCATCGTGATCGCAGGCACGGTCATTTTCGCGTCCAAATTCGCAAACGGAAGCGGAGATTTCGGTATCCAGACCGGGACAACAGGCACAGATACGTCAGGGAATTCTTCAGAAAACACAACAGTAACAACTGCTGCGGCTGCATCTGAAAGCACATCGGAGAGTACATCAGCAAGCACGTCTGAGAGCACTTCTGAAAGTACAACTGAAAGTGCGGCTGCAAGCACGACCATAAAGCCTGAGATATCAGTTACACCTTCTCCTGAGTCGTACGATGAATCCACATCGTCATCTGAAGAGACAAGCGGAGAAGAATATTCCTTTATCTTGTCATCTGAGGAAGATAAGCTCTCGGGTATTAAAGATCTTAAGGCCGGCACCGTTGTCAGCAAGGACCGGATCGATAAGGACAATCTTTCTAAGTATTTCACTTCCTCCAAGATCGAAGAGGGCGACAGCGTTTATGAGAGGATAAACGGCAAGTCCTATAAATCGAATAAGGACATCAAACTGAGTGATCTTAGGTATCTTAAGATGCTTCATGTGAATTTCGACGGCGAATACCAGGTCGGCGAAATGATAGTAAATAAAAGCGTTGCAGACGAAGTTCTCGGTATTTTCAAATCGCTTTTTTCGGATGGCTATCAGATCTATTCGATGTATCTGATCGATAATTTCTGGGAAAAGAACGCCGGCACTGCAGACTGGAATTCAATCGAAGCAAATAACACATCGTGCTTCTGCTACCGTGCCGCGACCGGTGGAAGCAAGCTCTCCAAGCACGCTCTCGGAAGGGCTATAGACATCAATCCACAGCAGAATCCCTATGTTACCTTTAAGGACGGCAAGCCCAGCTATTCGCACAAGAATGCGGCTGACTATGCAAGCAACAGGTCTTCTAAAAAAGCACATGTCATCACGACGAGCGATAAGGCCTATAAACTCTTTACAAAGAAGGGCTGGACATGGGGCGGAAGCTGGTCGAGTCCAAAGGATTATCAGCATTTTCAGAAATAAGGCAAATGAAAGATAATTGACTATCTGATTTTCACTTGATAATATCTTGTCATGAATAATCCTGACAGAAGAAAACAGATTTTGGACATTCTTGAAGCTGAGGGCGAGATCAATACGACCGTTCTCTCTACAAGACTCGGCGTCACGGGCGCCACGATCAGAACTGACATCAGAGCTCTTGAGAGAGAGGGCGCTATCGTCAGATTCCACGGCGGAATCAAGCTTCCTCACAAGATGTCATCTTACAGCGGCGAGAACTATATGGTCAGGGCCGTTACCCACGTTGATCTTAAAAATGCGATAGGACAGAAGGCTGCGAGCCTTGTTGCAAATGGCAATACCATTTTCATGGATGCGAGCTCGACGACCTTTCATATGATTCCTTACCTCAAGAAGGCAAAGGATGTTACCGTAATAACCAACGGAATCCATACGGCCATGGAGCTTCAGAGGAATTCCAACTTCAAGTCGATCATCATTCTGGGCGGTATGTTAAGACCCCATTCAGGTGCTATAGAGGGCCTTTCATCCAAGGAAATGATAGGCAGGCTTTCGGCTGAGTTTTACTTCGTATCCGGAAACGGCTTTTCAGCTGATGCCGGACTTTCAGGTGATAATTTTTTCGAGCTCGAACTCAAAAGACTTTGTGCCGACAGGGCAAAGAAGATAGTAGCTCTGATCGATTCCACAAAGCTCGGCGCGGATTCAGCTTCCTCGTTCATTCCTGCGGACAGGATCGATTATCTCGTAACCGACTCAGGAGCTTCGCCCGAGAGCGTTGCGCTTTGCCGTGCCAAGGGTATCGAAGTCCTTATAGCTGACGTCTGATTGCCCCTTTTGCCCCTCAATTTCAAATTTCTTTTTATCTTATTTTTAATGTATAATATTCAGTTGAAGGAAATTTCTCTTTGCTGAGGTGTACATAAATGCAGATCAATCCGATAATTTTGCCCAGCTGGCTTAACAGCAAGTGCGTTTTCCAGCAGGGCGTAGAGCATAAGATTGAAGGAATCGCCGCTCCGAGCGCTACTGTTACGCTCGAGATCGTCAAGGACCCTACTGACGGCAGAAAGGTCAGTAAGCTCGATACCGACTACGGTGTCATCTTAAGCCGCGAGGCCACGACCAATTCCAAGGGAAGATTCAGTTTTACCATTCCGCCGTATAAGGCTTCATCAGACGCTTATACGTTTACTTTCAAGTGCCTTACGGACCAGACCACACTTACGGATATGCGATGCGGTGACGTCTGGGTATTCTTAGGATCAGATTTCCTCTCGATCCCCATGAAGGAAGCCAATGCGACAAAGGCTCCTTTGAAGAGAAAGGTCATGAACTATTTAAGATTCTTCAAGCCTGAGAGATCCGGTCTCGAGAAGGGCGAGGAGATCTATAAGTACGAGGAGAAGACCCACTACAAGGAAGCAGAGTGGATCAAGGTCACTGATACTGCAAAGCTTGCAGATATCTCATCTTCCGCATTCGCATTTGCTTACCGTCTGAGTGACCAGATCTCATATCCTGTAGGCATTGTCGATCTCTCATACAACGATTCCACTATCCTTAACTGGATCGCACCTTTTGCCATGGACAGGGTAGAGGCACTCAAGGACATTGTTAAGTCCATGGGACTTTATCTTGACGAGGAGAAATACCAGAACCTCTTAAGGATCGACGAGAAGAAGAAAAAGGCTTCAGAGCTCAAGGAAGAGTACAAGGAGACTATTGAATCAGGCGATATCGATATCTCCATGCAGGATGAGATCAAGAGACTTGAAGGCCAGGATCCTGATGACATCAAGCCTCTCGATATCGACTTCCCGACAACGGATGACAGCTCGCTCAATACGGCTAAGGGCCACAAGGAGAATATCTCTTTCACATCCGCAAGCCAGCTTGATTTCGGCATGGTCCCCGAGAAGAAGGACGACGATAAGCTGAGCAGGGCAGACGAGAGGAAGTTCATCAAGCTCAAGTACAGAATGTCCATCCTCTACAGGACAAAGCTCGTTCCTCTGAAGAACCTTGCAGTAAGAGGTTTCTGCTTCTCACCTGATAAGGGCGAGCTCCTTTTCGAGAGATACGATCTCTTCCTCATGGGACTTCTTACGACACTTGCGGAAGTCTTCGAACCGAAGGAAGTATTTGACGATACTGTAATGCCTTCAATCCTCTTTGTAACGATGCATCCTAATGATGTCGATTTTGATAATCCGTACAGCGTTCTTGAATTCAACGAGAATTTCACAGCATTTACAAAGATGCTCAGCATGCCTTCCGGCATCGTAAGCATGCACGATATGCTCCTTCCGGATAAGACTATAAGCTTCATCCTCGGCATGCGTCTTGCGACTATCGCTCTCGGAACACACTTCTCACCAAAGATGAGCAAGTCTTCACCTGAGCCCAACGATATCGAGATCGCTGGCAACAAGAGGATCATAAAGTTCAGCAATCTCAATTCCGGACTTAATGCCCAGGATGCCACAGGCGAGATCACCGGATTTGCAGTTGCTGGCGCTGACCGTATCTTCTATCCCGCGCACGCAAAGAGCCTTTACGGCATGTGCGTCATGGTATGGAGAGACGATATCGAAGAGCCGCAGTCTATCACTTACGGCTTCACACCTTTCCCGCACGATGCGAAATTAAAGAACGGCGAAGATCTCCCAATCCTGCCTTTCAGATTCGACAGGGATCCTGCTTATTTTGCACCTGACCTGAGCTTTACACACTGCGACAGCCTTGAGTTCGTAGGCAAGAGAACACCCGATTCAGAGTTCGAGAATCTTGAGATCTACAGAACATTCAAGGGTAAGGGAATCATCTCACAGGATAATATCCACAAGCTTACCGGCAGCGCTTCTTTGAGGATCCGTTACGAGACAGACAAGTCTCTTTACGGCTTTGAACCCTGCCTCGAGTATGCTTCGCTTTTCTCACCAATCGAGATATACGGAAGATCAAGGATCCAGCTCTCGATCTTCAATCCTGACCAGAAGAAGAAAAAGCTGATCGTGGAAGATTTCGGCGAGGCCGAGATCCGTCAGCAGCTTACATGGCAGACGATAACGCTGGATTATTCAGAGAACGGACCTATCAGACTCAACAGTCTGAGGATCTATATTGAAGACAAAGACAGAAACGGCGAGATCTATATCGACGCGATCAATTTTATTTAGAAACGAGGATCTTTAAATGGCCAACAAGCTTCTTTCTGCAATCGAGGATGACGTCTTCTTATCTGAGGGCTCTGTACCGATAGTAATCGAAGGCTTAGAGCACTCCTACGACACAAAGGATTCCTTGCCCGATGAGAGTGTGCATAATTCTCATGAGCTCCTCCTGTTAAGAGAGGGCAAGATCGAACTGTTCCTGGGCGGTGAGACACTTACCCTTACCAAGGGCTCTGTCGTTGTCATCAGACCTCTTGTAAGACACAGACTCACGATCAAGAGCGGCAAGGCTGATATGCTTAATCTCTATTTCGGTTTCGTTCACGGTTCTTCCGATCTCGAGCAGACCAGAGAGACGCTCAAGACCAATAAAGCGGCTCTTAAGCAGACTAACAATGCAGGCCCGAGCGTATCTATCCCGGGCTCCCTTGCAAAGATCTCTTTGGAGAGCTTTTTGAAGTTTGCAGATCTCGGTATTACCGAAGACAACGACATGACAAGACTTCCTTTCTTCGTTATCAAAGGCAGCGAAAAGAAGGAGATCAACGATCTAGCCGAGCGTATCGTTATCGAAGATACAGAGAACCGTTATGCCAAAGACCTCATGGTCCACACGCTTACTGTTGAGCTCATGATCATCCTTTCGAGAGCTTTAAGAAGCGAGTGGGAAGAGAATCTCAGAGTTAAGAACGGCAAGGCAAAAGAGCTCGTCTCTATTGCCAAGCAGTATATGGACGAGAATTTCGACCAGGGCATCACGGTATCTGATGCTGCTGCTTACGTATTCTTAAGCCAGGGATACTTCACTAGAGCATTCAGGGATGATACAGGAATAAGCCCGATGAACTACCTCATGAAGAAGAGGATCGAGAAGGCGTGCAAGCTCCTCCAGAACAATGAGATCAAGGTCTCTGCGATATCCCTGCAGTCCGGATTCTCTTCACCCCAGAGATTCAATGTCGCATTCAGAAAACAGATGGGCATGACGCCTATGGAATATCGCAAAAAGTATTTGTAAGAAGGTGAACTAAATGTACGATTACGCTAATGACAATTCGATCCCCGAGGAGAGCCGTAAGAATATGGATCTTCCCAAGATCGAGAATGCCGTAAGGGATATCCTCGAAGCGATCGGTGAAGACCCCAACAGGGAAGGTCTCTTGGAGACTCCCCAGAGAGTTGCCAGAATGTATGCTGAAGTCTTCGCAGGGCTTCACAGGGATATCAACAAGGACATCAAGGTCTTCCACGGTGAGGGCAATGACGAGATGATCCTCATAGGCGATATCCCGTTCTATTCAATGTGTGAGCATCACCTTCTTCCTTTCCACGGAAAGGCACATGTGGTTTATATTCCCAAAGACGGCAAGATCTTCGGCCTTTCAAAGGTCGCAAGGATCGTGGATACGCTTTCAAGAAAGCCTCAACTTCAGGAGAAGCTCACATCCGAGATCGCTGATGCGATCGAGCAGGCAGTTGACGCGAGATCAGTCTGCGTCGTTCTTGAAGCAGAGCACCTCTGCATGACTATGAGGGGCATAAGAAAGCCCGGTTCAAAGACAGTCACATCCGCTATGAGAGGCGGCTGCAGGACTGACCTCAGAACAAGAAACGAAGCCCTGGCGCTCATCAACAGACAGCGTTCGGGCATCTAAGAGAGAATCAAGATGAATTCAACAGACGGAAGATATACAGGAATCTACAGGTGTGGCAACAGATCTCTTGAGATCGGAAAGAAGACGCTCATCATGGGCATCTTAAATCTCACACCTGATTCTTTTTCTGATGGCGGAAGATATACCGATGTCGATGCTGCCGTTGACCAGTGCGCGAAGATGGTCAAAGAAGGCGCTGACTGCATCGATCTGGGCGCTGAAGCAACAGGTCCCAATTCTGTCCCTATCTCTTCTAAAGAAGAATTAGAGCGCCTTATTCCTTCGCTTCAGGCAATAAGAAGCAGATTCGATATCCCGCTTTCTGTTGATACTTTTAAGTCAGAGACTGCCAGGGAAGCTATCACGGCAGGCGCTGACATAATAAACGACATTACGGGTTTCCTGGGCGACCCTGAGATGGCAGGGCTCGTTGCAGAAAACGGCGCTGGCTGCATCCTTATGTTTAACAAGAGGACCAACGGTGAGAATAAGATCGCCTTTGAGCCCATAAGCAGACGCGCCGTAAGAGAACTTACCGGGAGCGTTGATATAGCTTTGAAAGCAGGCATTCCTGCTGAATGCATCATGACCGATCCCGGAATAGGATTCGGAACCACAAGAGCAGAGGATGCAGAGCTTACAGCATCGACTCTCTCGATGGGCCTTCTGGGCAAATACCCGGTCCTTTATGCAGCTTCAAGAAAGCGTTATGCGAGAGTCTTCGCAGGCGGTGATGCTGCCACGGAAGCACAGCTCGACTACGCTACTGCAGGACTTTCCATGACCGCCGCATCTCTGGGCGCTGCTATGGTTAGGGTTCATAACGTCGCGGCATCAAGGCAGATGCTCGACATCTTTGACAACACGTTCTACGCATTCGCAAACTTCTAAGTTCGAGAGGATAAGGGAATTGGATAAGATCACGTTAGCGAAAATGGATTTTGAAGGACATACAGGCTGCTTCGACTTCGAGAAGAAGGACGGCCAGAAGTTTGTTGTTTCTCTTGATCTGTTCATAGACAGGATAAAGGGCTGCTTCACTGACGAACTTACTGATACTGTCGATTATTCGAAGATCTATGAGATCACAAAAGAGATCGTTACATCCGATTCCGGCAACCTGATAGAGCGCCTCGCCCAGAAGATCGCTGACGGCGTTCTTAATGCAGATGACCGCATCGAAAAGGTGATCGTCACGGTATCCAAGCCAGAAGCGCCTGTAAAGGGCATTTTCGAGACCATGGAAGTTACTATCGAGAGGAATAAGAAGGAATTCGTGATCCTCTCTTTGGGAAGCAACTTAGGCGACAGGGAAGCCAATATCAATGCGGCAGAAGAAGCCCTGAAGGCATTGCCCGGCGTTGAAGGCTTCAAGACGGCTTCTATCTATGAGACAGAGCCTGTAGGTCTTGAGGAACAGCCTTATTTCCTTAATACCTGCGTGGGATTTTATACAGATATAGAGCCTTTCGAGCTGCTCGACAAGATCCATGTGATCGAGAACAACCTTTTAAGGACCAGAGAGATACACTGGGGTCCCCGTACGATCGATATAGATATCATTTTCTACGGAGACAAAGTGATAATGAAGCCTGAGCTCACGATCCCTCACCCGAGGTGGAATCTCAGGTCATTTGTCACGGTCCCTCTTAGGGAACTTAAGGATGTGGGACTAGATCACCCTGACGATAAAGAAGTGTCCCTTTATCGGAAGCGCGGATAATTGAGTTATCAGGTATCAAAGTTTATAATTAGGCACGTCATTTACGAAAGATGGAGGAATTTATGTCAGAAAACAATTCGGGCGCATTTGTACCGCAGTCAGACAACAGAGGCGGCGACCAGAACAGAGAAAAGCGCCAGAAGTTCGACCCTGCAAAGCAGGACGGCCGCAGGAACAACTACAACCGTAACCGCAGAAGAAGGAATAACGGTCCCAGACAGGGCGGATATGACAAGAAGGGCGATAACGCTGAGATTCAGGCTGAGGGCAAGAGCCAGAATCAGAATCAGAACCAGAATCAGAACCGCGAGCGCAATTCTGACAGACAGAATAACCGCGACAGGAAGTTCAATAACAAGCGCGACCAGAATCAGGGCGGCGAGAAGAGAAACCAGCAGTTTAACGAGCGCAAGCCCAAGAATAAGCGCCCCAGAGAGTTTGGCGATGAAGTTGCAAAGAATGTCAAGAAGGTCGAGACCATCGATGACATCAGAAGCGATAACGCCAGAATAACCAAGGAAATCTATCTTGAGATCGCATCTCTCAAGAATATTAATCTCAACTGACGATGAAGGGCATATTTATTACTTTTGAAGGCATTGACGGGTGCGGTAAGAGCACACAATGCGAGATGCTTAAGGAATACCTTAAGGATAATGGCAAGGACTTCATTTTCGTCAGGGAACCCGGCGGAACTGTTATCGGCGAGCGTATAAGGGAGATCCTTCTCGATAAGAAGAATACCCAGATGACAGCCAGGACCGAGCTCCTTTTATTTGAGGCAGCAAGAGCCCAGATAACGGATGAAGTCATTAAGCCGGCATTAGAAGAAGGCAAGATCGTCCTCTGTGACAGATTTTTCGACTCTTCTTCAGCATATCAGGGAATGGCAAGAGGCATGGGCATGGAGTTCGTTGCAGGCCTTAACATGGCTGCTACAGGCGGTATTAAGCCTGATGTGACTTTCTTCTTTGATATCAGCGCCGAAGAGGCATTGGAGAGAAGAGGCAAGAGGGGCGAAGCATCCGACAGGATAGAGCTCGCCGGCCTTAAGTTCCAGGAAGATGTAAGACGCGGATATCTGGAACTTGCAAAGGAATCTGACGGACGTGTCATTACGATTGATGCGACGAAGGGGATAGATGAGATTTTCGAAGTGGTGAAGGATTCGTTGAAAGGTAAGATCTGATGGCATTCTCGAAGATAACAGGACAGAAGCAGATCAAGCTCAGATTAGCTGCCGAAGCTCAGAGGAGAGGCAGCGGAGCATACATGCTTACAGGCCCTGTGGGAATGGGAAAGCGCCTTATCGCAGAAGAGTTCGCCAAGGCACTTATGTGCTCTGACGCAGGTCCTGACGGAGCGTGCGGAGTATGCTCCAACTGCAAGTATTTCGATAACTTCACAACGCCTGACGTAACGAGAGTCTACGAACCTGCTGAGACAAAGAATGTTAAGGTCGATTTCATTAAGGATTACGTCGTTGCAGAGTCTTACTTAAAGCCTCAGTTCGCAAGGACCAAGACGTTTATTATCGATTTTGATTACCTGGGCATCGAGAGCCAGAATGCGCTCCTGAAGTCCTTGGAAGAACCTAAGAAGGATGTCGTATTCATCTTGACGAGCTCCAATACTGATGCCGTTCTTGATACGGTAATGTCCAGAGTTACGGAGATCAAGTTAGATCCCTATTCTGAGGAAGAGCTTGAAGAGATCGTAAAGGCGAACTGCCCCGATCTCGATGAAGCGAGAATCAAGACCGCAGTATACAACAGCGGCAAGATCCCCGGAAAGGCCATAAGCCTTGCCATGGAGGATTCAGGCGTAAGCATAAGACACGAGATCAACAGCATCATGATAGCAATGCCGACAAGCTCATATATCGATGTGCTCGAAGACTACTGCGAGGTGCTCACAAACTTCAAGGATGACGCGAAGATCGTTGCATCTTCGATACTTTTATTCCTTGACGATGCGGCAAGACTTATCAACTATCCAGACTGCCGCAGGATCAATAACGAGATAGACAGAGAGGCAATCGAGAATTTCGTTGCCGGCAATAAACATATAACAACACTTAAACTGGGAAGATGCAGCGAGGCGGTAAATACCTTTTTAAGGGCTTTGGAAGTTAATTCGAACTTCGATTCTTCCGCGTCTGCCATGCTTCTTCGAATACATGAGGAGCTCAAGAAATGAAGATCGTTAATTTAAGAACAAGAGATGCCGGAGTTACGCTGAGGTTTTCCTGTGACGGCTATTCGCTCGCATTAGGCGATGCCGTTATGGTCGAACTCGAGACCGGTGAAGAGATAGCCTTTGTCGCTCAGGAGCCCTACGTGGAGAACACGAAGGAAGAGATCCCGCCGATAAAGCGCCTTGCAAGCGAGAAGGAATTGGAGAAGTATTACGACATCTGCGCAAAGGAGAAGGACGCCTTCTTCAAGTGCAAGGAGCTCATAGCCGCAAGATCTATCGAGATGAATCTCGTTGACTGCGAATACACATTCGATTTAAAGAAGCTCACGTTCTATTTCACAGCTGACGGCAGAGTAGACTTCAGAGAGCTCGTAAAGGATCTTGCTTATACATTCCGTACCAGAATCGAGCTCCGCCAGATCGGTTCAAGAGACCAGGCAAAGCTTGTCGGAGGTATCGGCATGTGCGGAAGAGAGCTCTGCTGCTGCTCTTTCCTCAACCGTTTTGCTCCCGTTAACTTAAAGCTCGCAAGATCCCAGGGCTTATCTCTTAATCCCGGAAAGCTCAACGGCGCCTGCGGAAGACTCATGTGCTGCCTCCAGTTTGAGAAGGAAGCTTACGATGACGCCCACAGAAGACTCCCTGAGCCCGGTGCAAGGGTCAGAACACCTCACGGTATGGGCCAGGTTACTGACGTTAACTATATCGAAGAGACACTCAGCGTTAAGTTCGTATCTGAGGCCGAGACAGAGATCGAGAAGTTCTCATGGGCAGATCTTGAGGATCTTAACGGAGATATGGTCAAGCGCAACGCCAATAAGAGCGATTTTAACGACTATCCGGACATGAACGGCTCTTACAGCGATTCCGACGGTGAAGAGGGATAAGGTTTCCGACCGATGTCGTTTTTTAGGTCATAAATAGTTGGCAAAAAGGGTGTTTTTTGATAAACGCCCTTTCTTATACTTGTTGAATTTTTCTTTTTATGGAATAATCATTTCATTATCTGAATAGGAGGATATTTTTTATGGCATATGTAATTTCTGACGCTTGCGTATCTTGCGGTACTTGCGCTGATGGTTGCCCCGTTGGTGCTATTTCCCAGGGCGATACACAGTACAACATCGATGCTGATGTTTGCGTATCATGCGGTGCTTGCGAAGCTTCCTGCCCTACAGGCGCTATCGCTGAAGGCTAATATCGTAAGTTAAATCCGATAAGCAAATCACGGAGGTCATCCCTTTTGGGGTGACCTCTTTTGTATGCCTTTTCATTGATAACTATTCTTCTTGATAATATAATTTATAAATATATACGCGTAACGGAGGGAATGCTTCGTGTTATCCAAGCACAGTCTTTCAACAAAGATAATACTGATGGTTGAGTGCATTCTGCTTATCTCAAGTATTCTTTTCTGCTCGGTTTCCATCTACAGATCAAGAGTCGGTATCCGCAAGGCCATCCAGCAGCGAATGCTCGATATCGCCAACTGCGCGTCAGGTTCAGTCAGCGGCGAGATGATGAAGACTTTGTCCGAGGAGACCGTAGGAAGCGACAATTATAACAAGATCTACGATACCCTCACGGTATTCAGAGATAATGTAGAACTCGAATATGTTTACTGCATTAAGGAAGCAGCCCCTGATACATTCATTTTCACGATGGATCTGGACCAGGTGAGCCCGGCAAGCTACGGTGATGCTGTCGAATATACTGTAGCGCTCTCCAGTGCCGGTAAGGGCAAGGCTTCTGTGGACGAGACGCCTTATACAGACCAGTGGGGGGAATTCTACAGTGCGTATAGCCCTGTTTTCGACAACGAGGGAAATGTCGCAGGAATCGTAGCGGTCGACTTTGCCGTCGACTGGTTCGAAAACCAGCTCTCAGACCAGACCCGTTCCACGGTAATCGGTTATATCATCGTTCTTCTCATATCGCTTTTCGTAGGCGCCGTTCTTGCACTCCTTACGGTAAGGCCCTATGTCAAAGCGCAGGGCCAGCTTATTGCCGAGAAGGCGCGTGCCGAGAGCGCGAATAATGCAAAGAGCGACTTCCTTGCAAATATGTCCCATGAGATCAGGACTCCGATAAATGCCGTTCTCGGCATGAATGAGATGATCTTAAGAGAAGACCACAAGGCAATGGGATATGCCGAGAGCGAGCCTTTGCTCGTAAAGGAATCCCTTGAGAATATCAGTGTTTATGCAGGTGACGTTAAGAAGGCCGGCCATAACCTGCTTGCCATCGTTAACGATATCCTCGATTTCTCCAAGATCGAAGCGGGAAGGATGGACCTTCTTGAAGCGCCTTACCAGCTGAGCTCTCTTCTCAACGATATCAATAACATGATCCTGTTCAAGGCTCAGGATAAGGAGCTCAAGTTTACTGTGGAAGTAGACCCACAGATCCCTGACGAACTTGCAGGCGATGAGGTCAGGATCCGTCAGATCTTTACCAATCTTTTGAACAACGCAGTTAAGTATACGGACAAGGGTTCCGTTAGCCTTAAGCTCCGCTCAAGGAAGGTCGAAGATAATAAGATAATCCTTGTTATCACGGTATGGGATACAGGTATCGGTATTAAACCTGAGGATAAAGATGTTCTTTTCAATAAGTTCGAGCGTCTTGAGATGGAGCGCAACAGCACTGTCGAAGGCACCGGCTTGGGACTTGCTATTACCAAGAGCCTCGTAGACCTTATGGGCGGTACTATCGAAGTCGAGAGCGAATATGGCAAGGGCTCCATCTTTACCGTATCTATTCCGCAGAAGGTGGTATCTGATGAGCCGATAGGCGACTTCCAGACACGTCTTAAGGAGCACCTGCCCGGCGATCGGCCGTACAAGGAATCCTTCAGGGCTCCTGACGCCCATATCCTTATCGTTGACGATACAAGGATCAATCTGACAGTTGCCGTAAATCTTCTTAAAAATACCAGGATGAAGATCGATACGGCCACATCCGGTGCCGACGCAGTTGCTATGGCATCGAAGACCCGTTATGACATTATCTTTATGGATCAGCGCATGCCTGAGATGGACGGCACGGAGACATTCCACAGAATCCGCGATGACGAGAACGGAATGAGCAGGGATGTTCCTGTCATCTGCCTTACAGCGGATGCCGTTATCGGTGCTAAAGAGCGATATCTTGAAGAGGGCTTTTCTGATTATCTTACCAAGCCTATCGATAACTATGCGTTAGAGAAGATGCTGATGAAGTATCTTCCTGAAGAGAAGGTCGAGCGCGTTGCAGACGAGCCTTTGATGACGACGATCGAGGAAGGCTCTTCTGATGATGTATATACCATTCTCCGTTCAGTCGGAATCGAACCGAAGGCCGGACTTAAGTACTGCCAGGATGATGAGGCTTTGTACCGTTCGCTCCTTGCCGAATACGCATACGGTGAGATCGAAAAGGCTCACGATCTGCAGAAGAGTTATGATGCAGGCAACTGGCACGATTATTCCATCCATGTCCATGCTCTTAAGAGTTCTTCCAAGATGATCGGCGCATCAGCTCTGTCACTCCGTGCAGCTAAGCTCGAGGCGGCCGCAAATGCTGAAGACAGCGGAATGATAAAGACTGACCATAATTCCTTAATGGAAGAATATGAGGTCGTTACCGCAGTTATTAGATCAGTTATACCTAAAGATGAACTTGATGCTGACGACGGCACCATTACCGAGTTCTCGGATGATGATGAAGTAATAGAATTCCTGCCAAGCGACTACACTGAAGAATAAGAGGTTTTTATGGCCAGCTGTGAGACATGCCAATACGCATATATAGACGAAGAGACAGGAGAAGCTGTCTGCGACTTAAATCTTGATGAAGACGAAGTTGTAAGATTTTCGAGCCATCCGAGCAAAGAATGCCCGTTCTATAAGGACGGCGATGAATACAAGACTGTAAGACACCAGATGTGATCTTCAAGAGGAGACGAAAATGATAAGAGCACTGCTTACTATAGATGACGTTTCATCCGTTAATACACCCGCGATCGTGGATTATCTTTGCGCGAAAAACATCAAAGTGATCATGTTCATGGTAGGGCAGTGGGCGGAAGGTCACCCGGACGAGCTTATTTATGCATTAAAGCACGGGATGATTATAGGCAACCACAGTTATTCGCATCCGCATTTCTCGGAGATAAGCTTCGAAGAAGCCAAGGCTGAGATCTTAAAGAATGAGGAAGTATTGAACCGTTTCTATGAACAGGCAGGCGTCGAGAGGCGTTACAGGCCGTTCCGTTTCCCTTATGGCGACAAGGGTGGGGATAACAAAGAACTTCTTCAGAACTTCCTTAAAGAGAATGGTTTTGACAAGGTCAATGATAAGGCTCTCGATTATCCGTGGTGGAGTGAGAGGGGCCTTGATAAGGACATCGATACATTCTGGACATTTGATTTTGCCGAATACTGCATAAGAGAAGGCAGCGGATTCGGATTAGAAGATGTAATGAAGAGGATCTACGATAAAGATCCTGAAGACGGCGCTGTGCTCCTTAAAGATAACAGCTCGCACATTCTGCTTCTTCACGCACACGATGACACGGAAGCGCTTGTTCCGGAGTACTATAAGATCTTCATTGAGGAACTGCTCAAGAACGGCGTGGAGTTTATAGAGCCCTCATTTATCTGAACCTGATATGCAAAGATCAACAGTCCCTGAAGCAGATGCCTCAGGGACTGTTTTTCAGGGCCTATCAGGAGTCCTTATATGGGCTGTAATGAACTTTTAGAAATCAGCACCGAGCTTTGTAAGGAGAGTGCAGAATTCTTCTCTGTACTTGTTGTTGTCTGTGCCTGATTTTGCGAGCTGGTATGCTGAATCAAATGTAGCGTTCCCCTTGTATTCGCTGTTTCTGATGAGCATTGATGCTTCGATGATGCCGCAGATGAAGTTGAAGTCTTCGCGGCTGCTGATACCGTTATCCTTAAGAGGATATTCGAGCTTTGTGCTCTCGTCGGATGTGGGTGCCTTATATCTTACGGCTACTGTGCATAATTCGCCGGACTTGGCCTTGTCGTTGAGCTCTGTATCCTGATACTTGAGACCGGAGCCTGTATCGTTTGAAGAACCCTTGAGTATGAGCTCGTAGCAGACTGTTACCTGTGCGCCTGCACCGATCTCGCCGCCGTCCTTCTTATCGTCGTTAAAGTCACGTGCGGACATCTGTCTGTTCTCATAACCGATCTGTCTGTAGGATGCTACTTCAGCGGGATTGAACTCGACCTGGAACTTAACGTCCTTGGCAACTGTAACTGTTGTCTGCTTAAGCTTCTCGCAGAGGACTCTTTCAGCTTCATCGATGGAATCGATGTAGAAATAGTTGCCGTTTCCTGCATCAGCTATTGATTCCATGTTTGCATCGCTGTAGTTGCCTGTGCCAAATCCTAAAGTTGTGAGGAAAACGCCTGTTTCCTTCTTCTCTTTGATGAGATCGACAAGACCCGACTGTGATGTGATGCCGAGGTTCATGTCGCCGTCAGAAGCGATGATCACACGGTTGTTGCCGTTCTTGATGAAGTTCTTTTCTGCGCACTTGTAAGCTGCTGTGATTCCGCCGGAACCATTTGTTCCACCGCTTGCGGTTACGCTGTCGATTGCCTTGCAGATCTCCTTATAATCATTGGAGCCTTCAAGAAGTGTAGCTGCAGATCCTGCATAAGTAACTACTGATACTCTGTCATTTGATGTAAGTGTTCCTGCCAGGAGTTTGAAGCTCTTCCTTACCAATGGGAGCTTGTCATCGCTGTCCATGGAACCGGATGTGTCGATGAGGAATACATAATTGTTGCCCTCGTTGGGAACATTGATCTCGCTGTTGGCCTGCATGGTGAGGACAAGGAGCTTGTTGCCGGGATTCCAGGGGCAGTCTCCGACAGAATACTGAACGCTGAATATCTTATCCGTATTCTCTACCTTGTAATCGAAATAATTGACCATTTCTTCTGTTCTTATAGAAGAAGCCACATTCTTAAGATCCCATCCGCCGTTGATCATTCTTCTTAAGTTGCAGTATGAACCTGTATCAACGTCTGCAGCGAATGTGGAAAGGGGAGACTGTGCAACATCAACGAATCCGTTCTCTTTGATGATGTTGTATTCTTCAGTGTTGAAGTTCTCGCCATTCTCAGCAGCAACTGTGGTCGACTCATATTCCACGTATGCATCCATTTCACCTTGTGTTTCTGAAGGTTCATAGTACACTCTGGTGCTCTCCGCTCTTGTTCCGCTTGAGCATGCTGTTGCACTAATGAGCATTGTTCCTGTCAATAGTGCTGCCAATACCTTTTTCTTCATTTTAAACACCTCCTCATGTTTAAATGCTGTCCGGCCATGCGCCTTTTTCAGCTTTTATACCTTAGATACAGATTGCGGATTGAAAATGTTGCACCCGGTTTTGGCAACTTATGTATCTTTACCGGCAACTTGTGTTAAGTCCTGTTGAACGGCCTTTTTGACTTTGTTATTGTCGTGCCAGCAAAGGGAAAAGGAGACAGAACATGATCAATATAAAAGGTGTAACTAAGAGTTTTTCGGATAAGCAGGTGCTTTCTGGGATAGATCTGGATATAAAACCCGGCATGATCTTCGGGCTGCTCGGACCGTCCGGTGCGGGCAAGACAACACTCATAAAGATAATCACGGGACAGATGGGGTTTGATTCCGGTGAAGTCACCGTTTTCGGGAAGTCCGCAAAAGAACTTACCGGTAAAGACAGGAAGCAGATCGGCATCATGATGGATGACCACGGGGTTTATGACAGACTTTCAGTTGCAGATAACCTTAAGATCTTCTGTGATATCTACGGCGTTGACCATTCCAGGATCAAACAGGTGCTTAAGGAAGTGGGTCTTTCTGACAGCGCGAAAAAACCTGCAATGAAGCTCTCGAAGGGAATGCTCGTAAGACTTAAGCTTGCAAGGGTCTTCATGGTATCACCGAAGATCTTATTCCTTGATGAGCCCACAAGCGGCCTGGATCCCATGACGATGAAATATGTGCATAAGCTCATCCTTGAGAAAAAGGCTTCAGGCGCAACGGTATTTCTTACCACGCACAACATGGAGGAAGCAGCGTTCCTTTGCGATGAGGTCGCGCTCCTTAACGAGGGAAAGATCGTGGAGCAGGGCGCGCCTAATGAGATATGCAGAAGATATAACCATCAGAAAAAGATAAAAGTTCATTTGTCGTCAGGCGAGGATATTGAACTTGAGCATGCCGCGGGTTCAACAGAGGTGATAGGCAGATTCCTTGAGAAAGGGATCCTCGAGACAATACACTCTTCAGAACCTACTCTGGAAAGTGTGTTTCTCGAACTTACAGGAAGAAAACTGGAGCAGGAAGAGGAGGCGTTATATGCGTAATATAGGGATAATAATAGGAAAACAGTTAAAGGATACATTTAAGAATAAGACGGTTCTTGTCCAGTTTGTAATGTTTCCTGCGATGACTCTTCTCATGGAAAACGCAATATCCATGCCCGGTATGCCTGAGAACTTTTTTACCAAGCTGTTCTCTGTCATGTATATGGGGATGGCGCCTCTTACCGCGGCTGCTTCCATAATCGCAGAGGAGAAAGAGAAGAATACTCTGCGCGCACTGACGATGGCAAATGTTAAGGCCTGGGAATACCTTGCTGGTGTAGGTCTTTATATCTGGGTGATCTGCATGGCAGGCGCAGGGATCATGGCAACGACCCTTCCGGCAGAAGGTATTCCGTTCTTCTTAAGCGTAATGGCCATAGGATTTATCATCTCAATTGCCGTCGGCGCTTCAGTCGGCGTGTTCGCACCAAACCAGATGGTGGCAACGTCGCTCGTTGTGCCTGTAATGCTGGTTTTCTCATTTGCTCCCATGCTCGCGATGTTCAATGATAAAATAGAAAAGGTCGCCAGAATCTTTTATACACAGCAGCTGCGTGACCTGATGAACCAAATGGCTTTTGATGGCATAAAGACAGAGAATGTGATCGTTTTAGTGATCAACGCTTTGCTTGCGGTAATGATCTTTTTCGCCGCCTTCAAAAGAAAAGGACTTGAATGATGAAGATCAATCTTGATATTGACGGCAAATATGACGATATAGAAGTCATAATCCGTGCGCCGCACCTTAATAACGACATCGAGAGGATGGTCGCTATGATGCGCATGATCGACATGCAGATAGCCGTAAGGAAGGACAATGAGACGTTCCTTCTGGACACGGATAAGATCCTGTATGTCGAAGCCGTGGACCGCAAGACATTCGTATACACAAACACTGATACCTATGAGTCCGAGCTTAAGCTCTATGAGCTTGAGCAGGAACTCGTTGAGCGCGATTTCCTGCGCATAAGCAAGCAGAGCATCGTGAACCTTAGGAAGATCAAGAGCCTTAAGACCGACGTTAACCGCAAGATAAGGATCACTCTGCAGAACGGCGAGCAGATCGTAGTATCGCGCATGTACTCCGATGAACTCAGAAGAAAGCTGGGGTTAAGATGATGGAAGAGAAGAAAAACATTTTCGATTATATAAGACAGCTGTTTGCGATCTACGGGGTTATGGTCCTGATATTTGTCGCATTTAATCTGATCGTAGGTGATGAAGCGAAAAGCATCTCCACGCTTTTCACGCTTGGCTCACAGGGGCTTTTATCTTCAACGTTGCTCCAGCTCCTGTTAATGGCTCTGATAATCACGGCGGCGCAGAATATATTCCTCACGGATATCCTTATAAAAAATCTTGCCCTGATAGTCCGCAATATCTTATTCTTTGTGACCATCATGATCGCTATCACCGCATTCGTTATCATCTTCGGGTGGTTCCCGATCGATAATGCTGCAGCGTGGATAGGATTCATCATTTCTTTTGCAGTCTGCACCGGAGTCAGCGCACTCCTTATGAGGCTTGAAGAGAATGCCGAGAATAAGAAGATGCAGGACGCGTTAAACAGGCTGAAAAAATAGTCCCACGATCAGACCATTTTAAGTTCCGGAAATATACCACTTTGAATTAAAAATTTGTATAATCAAATTGGTGGTTGTTTTTGCCTGCGTGCGTGCAGGGGTTATAAGGGAACAAGGGTTGATCAAAAATGGCTTTACTTAAGAGTTATTCCTGCGTTAAGTGTGGGGGTGTCCTGAACTTTGATGAGGGTCAGGAAGTTTTCGGCTGTCCTTTCTGCGGCGGCGAATTTGCTTTTACGGATTTCCACAGGGGAGATCTGATCAAACAGGGCAAGATGGCCTTGAACAGAGGAAACTATCTTACTGCAAAAGATAAGTACCAGGCGATCC
>JAEEGJ010002269.1_pt1 | contig 112865 bp, 74 predicted proteins | sample 8958761 | NCBI WGS metagenome assembly JAEEGJ01 (sample SAMN16246546, study PRJNA631951) | gut metagenome | biome: gut microbiome; feature: rumen; material: RS-attached | host: Bos | place: Iran: Karaj | collected 2018-10 | reverse complement strand
TTCCGGTCCCCCAAGAATCTCACCACTCAATTTAAGCAGAACTCTCTTGTACATTCGAACAAATTTTGTCAAAAATAGTGATTTTTTCCGTTAATCTTAACAATGGGCAGTTCAATAGGTGAATACGCAGTCGAATTCCTCACCACCGGCTCCGATGCGGAAGGTGTGTACTTCACGCTTGGAGGGCTTCACGGCTAACACGTCAATGCAAAGGTTCTCTTTGTAATCGAAGAAAGCATGGGTTGTTCCGGGCAGCATAAGGTCGGGTACGACCCAGCCATAGCCCTGGGAAATGAAATAGTTGACACCGTTCTCCTTTATGTACATATTGACGTGGGCGTCTCCTGTCACCATTCCGATAAGAGTGCCTTTGGCGGCGAACGCGGAAAGGATGTCCATCACCCTCTGGTTGCCCTTAAGCGCATCCTCGGCGGGGTTGGAGTTGGTCCAGCGTCCGAGAGGATGGGGCATATAGTGGGCGGTCACCAAGACCGGCATGTCGGCGGGAGTGCTGTCCAAAAGGGCCTGGAGCCATTCCATCTGAGGCTCATCGAATAAGTAATACGAACCATTTTGAGTGCCGGTTCCTTGGCTGTTAAGGAATATCACTCTGATCCCCTTGCCAGGGACATCGTACCAGCCATAGGTTTTGCCGGGAGTCAAGTGGAGGTTCTCCCCCGCCTTTTCCTGCCAAGGTTTCTGGAAGAAGCCCGACAGGTCCTCATCAGTGAAAAACTTCCCTTCGCCAGCGTCCCAGTCATGATTGCCGGGGGTGTAGAGCCAGACTCCATCATATTTCATCATCTGAGCCCTGACATTGTCGACTATCTCCTTGGCATACACCGAGTTCTCAGTCGCAGGATAAGCGTTCAAGCCTATATCACCAAAATTCTCGATGAAATCGCAACCGAATGCCTCAGCGGCGGTAACCGCATGACCAATGTGCTTGTAACTGAAACGACCAGCGGTGTGGACATCGGTCACGATCGGGAAGGCCATAACCTCATCACTCCCCTTCCAAGCGTTGAATCTGGCAAGAGCCTCATCAATCTGTGGCTTCACAAAGAAAGTCTTGTCTGTAGCCTTGTCCTCTTCAGCAAGCAACTTGTCATTTATTTCTCTCCAGGAGATTGTGGGAGTGCTGTAAAGGAAATTGATGGATTGGCCCTTGTCACAATCGAAATACTCAAGGCGCAAGTCATGCTTGCCTTTGGAAAGCGTCTTGGAAGCTATTTTGGTGATAGGACCGTGGGCGCCATCGTTGTCGTAAAGCAATTCGCCGTCCACATAGAGTTTCGAGCCGTCGTCGGTTGATGCCTTGAAGGTATATTCCTCTTCCTTATCAACTTTGATTGTGGTCTCCAGGAGCAACGCGTAATGGTTCAGCGTCTCGTCAATGTCGACAAGGTCGAAATTATTCTTCACTCCGGTGATGTCAGGCTCCCCAAGCTTCGAGAAATCAGGAAGCTGGCGCTCCGGCCAATCAAGCCACAGTTTGTAATTCACAACAGGCTCCTTCGGGCCACAAGCAACAAGGGTCAGAAGAGCCCCGGCTAAAACAACGATCTTCCTCATATTCAGTTATTTCTACTTAAACAAATCATCAAGTTCCTTTATTGTGAAACGGACGGAGACGACCGAATGCTTCTCCTCTCCAGGATGGTATTTTATGTAAGTCGTGGCGACAATGGTCCCGTCCGGAAGCAGCTCAAGGCCGGGATAACCACAGTCAGGGCCGGCATAACTGTGGAGCAACTTGACCCTATACTGGCCGGAAAGGCCGTCAGTGGCATCCCTGTAGGTCCCCACCCATGCCACGAAATGGCCCTTCGTGGGGCTGTAGGGAGCCATATCCCTGAAAACGGAAATGAACCTTCCATCAGGCAGGTAACGGATCATGTGCCTGTCACCAGTGAGGCCCCAAGGAGCCTCCCTCATTGTCGTCCATGTCGCCCCCTCGTCCTTTGAACCCATGAATAGGGAACATCCTTTCCGCTGGTTCTCACGAGCCAAGCAAATGAGTGTCTTCCCATCCGGAGAACGGAATACGCAAGGCTCGCAAGGGGAACGTCCAGGATATTCACCGGCAAGGGTGGACTCATCCCATGTCAGTCCCCCGTCATGGGAGACCGCCTGCCAAATCTTCAGCGGAGCCCTGTCCTGGTCCGAATTCCCTCGGTGATACATTCCGAGATAATCCCCGTTATTGAGGCGGATTATGCTGGTGAAAGCCATTATGCAAGGCTTGCCGAGCACCTTGACTTCGCTCCAGGACTTTCCGCTATCCTCGCTGACTGAATATGCCATATCCCGGTAGGCCTGGCCGGTCTCAACCTGCGCGAATACGAATAGTCTCTGTACTCCCTTTTTGTCCGTGAGTTTGTAGATGCTGGGACAATTGACCATGCCATCCCATTCCTTGGGAGCAGGTTGGTTATGCCATGTAAGGCCTCCATCATAACTGAAGCCGATAAAGGCAGCAGTACCGCCATGACCGTTCGACCAAGTGCAAATCATGGTCTTCTCATCGTCCAGAAGCACTGTCGTAGGATGGCCGTTGTAAAGGTCAGGAGTACCGGCGGCAACGACAATCTGCCTTTGCTTTTGGCCGGAGATGTCAGCCCAAGGGAGATTCGATTTATCCCCCTGAGCCGCCAAAGTAAATGGAGCCAGAAGGGATAACAATAGGGAAATAATTGAATATGATTTCATTGGCCTTTATAATGACAGGACAGCCAATACGTCAATCAATTCCTTATTGATGGGCTTGTCCATTTTGACAGCCCTTTGGATGGGGACATATACGATCTCGTCGTTCGAGATTCCGACCATGATGTTGCGCTGGCCTTCCATCAAGGCCTCGATCGAGGCGTAACCCAGACGAGAGGCCAGGATCCGGTCATAAGCGCTCGGAGTTCCTCCCCTCTGCAAGTGGCCAAGGATCGTGACTTGTACATTGAATTGGGGATATTCATTACGTACACGGTCGGCGTAGTACATCGCCCCACCATGGCCGTCTTTCTTGGACTCGGAGACAATCACGATAGAGCTGTTTTTGCTCTTGCGCATTCCCCTTCCGATGAACTCGGCAAGCTGGTCGACATCGGCCTTGTCCTCGGGAATGATCGCGGCCTCGGCACCGGAAGCGATGGCGCTGTTCTGAGCCAGGAAGCCGGCGTCACGCCCCATCACCTCGACAAAGAATATCCGGTCGTGGGAATTGGCAGTGTCGCGGATCTTGTCCACGCACTCAACGATGGTATTCAAAGCGGTGTCGTATCCGATGGTGTGGTCCGTACCATAAAGATCGTTGTCGATGGTTCCAGGCAGGCCGATAATCGGGATATCATATTCCCTGGCGAACTGCTGAGCTCCTGTAAGTGAGCCGTTTCCGCCAATCACAATCAACGCGTCGATCTCGTTCTTGACCATATTCTCATAGGCTCTTTTCCTTCCTTCAGGCTCCAAGAAAGCCTTGCTGCGGGCGGTCTTGAGAATAGTTCCACCTCTTTGGATCGTGTTGGACACCGAGGAGGAGGTGAACTCCTTGAACTCCTCGTTGATAAGTCCCTCGTAGCCACGGTAGACTCCGATGACCTTCATGTTATTGAATATGGCGGCCCTGGTGACGGCCCTGATGCAGGCGTTCATTCCCGGCGCGTCCCCTCCGGAAGTAAGAACAGCCACTTTCTTAATTTCGCGCATATAGTTGGTGTTTAATAATATCCGATACTATCCGACCTATTCCAGCCGAATTACAAATATACGATTTTTAGCGATAATGTTTCCTTTCAGAAGCCTATACCCGCGCCAATAGAGAAAACTGGCTTGAAGGGCCCGGCTTCCGGGCGGGCGGTGAGATAAGAGACGCCTCCCAGAAGGCTGATCTTCCCGAGGTGGAAGACCGCCCCGCCATCCAGCAACAGACCTGCCGCGGAATAATCCCGAACTTTGGCCCACGCCCCATGAATGTCGTTCCAACAAAGGGTCGAACTGCCGTAACCGGCTCCTACATAAAGATCTATCCAAGGAGTGACCGTCCGGACAACTCCCGCAGCCGCCGAATATTCGCCGATACGCTGGCCTCCTTTAGCCTCGAAACGAGCCTCCCCGCCGGTCGTCCCGTCGGAAAGGATGTCGTAAGCGTAAAGCTGTGATTTCAAATTGGTTCTGAGCGAAACATAACCGCCCCATTGGCCCCGAGTCATTGCCAGGAATAATCCTCCTTGGCGGGTGTCTCCAAAAGATAACGTGGGGAGGATATTAATTCTTTTAACTGGCAGATCCTTCGTTTCGCCTTTGGCTCTTTTTGATAGATCCTTCGTTTCGCCTTTGGCTCTTTTTGATAGATCCTTCGTTTCGCCTTTGGCTTCACTCAGGATGACAAGATTGTCAGTTCGCAGGGAGGAACGGTTGTCATTCTGAGCGCCGTCCTGAGCTTGTCGAAGGACGAAGCGAAGAATCTTTCCTCCATCCACAGCCGGCAGCGGCTCAAATTTGGCCTGGGCAAGACGGAAGGCTGGTTCGTCATTTGTGGCTGGTGGTTCGACAGGCTCACCAAGCGACCGTCTGGGCTCACCAACCGGTCGTTGGGGCTCACCAGCCGGAACCGAACCATCATAAGAACGCCGGATCCGCTCGAACCGATCCCTCTGAGCCTTCGACATCTTGCCGGAAGACTGCTGAAGCATATTCCTCAAACGTCCCAACTCCCCGAACAATGTAGTCACTGATTTCTGGGACACTGGTTCCCCAGCCGCAGCCTTGTCCCTCAACGCTTTACACTGGGCAGTGATGCTTTCATAACGGTCGAGTACAGAATTCCAATTGGTTTGCGCCAGTGATGCGGTTCGGACCGCAAACAGGCACAAACACACCAGGGAAATGTATCTGAAACCGTTTCTCATCATTTTTTATTACCTTTGGCGTCATGCCAGACGATTCCACATTTTTCTCCCCCGCAAACGACCAAGCACCCACGGATGTCATTCTGAGCGACGTCCTGAGCTTGTCGAAGGACGAAGCGAAGAATCTGATACACTCCTCCGAGGCAGGTTGGAGCGAAATCTGGCTCATAAACAAAAACGGACGGTTCCGAGCCCTCAAATCCTTGAAGCCTTCCTTCAGAGGACAGGCTCGATACGAATCCCTCCTCAGGAAAGAATACGAGATCGGCTACAGTCTCTCCCACACCGCCATCAGGGAAATATATGATTTCAGGAATATTCCCGGACTCGGCAACTGCATAGAGATGGAATGGGTAGATGGGGTGACTCTGACAGAATTCCTTTCCAGTGGACGGCCAGATCGGGCCACGGCCAAAAAGATCGCTCTCCAGCTCTGTGACGCTCTGAGCTATCTCCATTCCAAACAAATCGTCCACCGGGATCTCAAGCCCTCGAACATACTCATAACCCACAACGGGAACTATCTCAAACTCATCGACTTCGGCCTCTCGGACGCAAGTTCCTGGTCGATTCTCAAAAGTCCTGCCGGAACCGCCAGTTTCGCCGCTCCAGAGCTCCTTGCCGGAGGCGTCATCGACAACCGGACGGACATCTGGTCGCTTGGAAAGGTGATCTCTTTGCTGCTTCCAGATGAGAAGCGGATCATCAGCCGATGCTTGCGGGAGAATCCGGCTGAAAGGTTCCAGGATGTATCCGAAGTCAAGGCAGCTCTCACCCAACAGCATCGTGGCTGGCCATACCTTATAGCCCTGTTGGCCGTGTCGGCAGCAATAGTATTCTTGTTGATAAGACCATGGAGCCGATGGTTCAACTCCACTCACCAACCCCCCAAGGCGGATGTCGAAGTAGTTGACACACTCGACTTCGTCGACGCTAACGCTATCGACGAATTGTTCCGCCAAGCTACGGAAATGATTGACGACGCAGGTTCTCAATAGACTTTTATATCTGTTATTCCCGCCGTGCGTCCGGCGACATATTCAGGAAGGGTCTTGCCATCCCGGATTATTCCGGAAATATACAAAGGCTGTCCTTTCATAAACTCCTTGACCGCGAACTTATCCCTGGGACGAAGCTTTGATGACCCAGAATCGAGCACCTCGAAATCCTGCCCCACAATATGCCTCAAACGAACTGCCCTGTCCGGTAACCAGCTGATAGCCAATTCTTGACCTGGTTCCAAAGTTTCACTTGCGACTGTCTCTACGCTTAGGAATGCCGAACTGTCTTGGAGCTCAACACAAAGCTCCCTGAAACCCGTCCTGCCGATGAACTTCGATAAAATATCAAGAGTCGTAACGCGGGGTTGTGGTTTTAAGGACATATATCCATAAAGTCTCTTGAGAGTAGATGTTGAGACTATCTGGCCGGTCTCCTCCTCTATCTTCGAGGAAAGCGACTCGAAATCCTTGGTTGAAGCGACGGAACCTCCAAACTTCTCGGCAACCGACTTCAGGAGGAAGTCTATTTCGGGAGTGTTCTCATTCATAGTATTCAAATTTTGCTTTATTGTCTTTGGCGATATTCCCGATCACCTGGCCTTTAGCGAGTTTGATTGTTGTGAGGTTCGGGCAATTCGAGCAATCCAAATGGTTGATTTTCGGACATTTTGAGAGATCCAGCTCTTTGACGAGGGTGCCGGCGCAACGGAAAGACACGAGTTTGGGGTTGGAAAGGGTTATGGTCTCGATAGGATTGTCAGCGCAGTGGAACTCATCAAGATTGTCAAGGCCACTGACGTCAATCGCTTTAAGCTTGTTATAAGAAACCTGGAGTAGAGTCAGTCTTTGGAATGACTTGACATCGATTTCCGTAACTTCATTGTAGTCAATGCTCAAGTAGTCCAGGTCGGGTTGGTCCCCCAAGTTCAGTTTCGAAATGTGGTTATGAATCAGGTGAATATGCCGGAGTTTCGGGTTGCCTGTCAAATCGACTTGAGTAAGTTTGCCATAATTCGTCTCGTCCTTCCTGGTCCCTTGGGCGTGGAGATAATTCAGATTCGGGAAGCCTTGGATTCCTTCCAGTGTCGAGATATTATCTGTCGACAACTCGATCTTGGTTATTGCTTCGGCCTCAGTATCAGCGAGGTGGCCATCTTTGTCGGAATCATAGTTCCATAGCAGCCAGGCCCGGAAGGTCGAGTCGGGGATATTCACTTCTTGCTGGGGCGGTTGGACGGGCTGTTCGGGCTGTTCAGGCTGTTGTGGTTGCTCGGGCTGCTCGGGCTGTTCTGGTTGCTGGGGTTGCTCTGGTTGCTGTGGTTGTTCGGGTTGTTCAGGTTGCTGGGGCTGCTCTGGTTGCTGGGGTTGCTCTGGTTGCTGTGGTTGTTCGGGTTGTTCAGGCTGAGTCGGCTCGTCACCTCCGCCATTTTCCACGGGTACAAATTGTTCCGGATCCGGCAAGTCTCGAACACAGGCCACCACCGCGGAGCTAAGCAACGCGATAGCCAAAAACAACGGCAAAAGCCTCCAATAGCGTATAATCCTACCCGAAACAATCATATTAAGGTCATTCTTCACAAAATTAGGAATATTTATCCGAATATGCGCCCCCAGCGCCACCCGGCCCATAAAATGACCCAGTTATGACCAAAAGCGCCCCACAATGTGAGCGCATTCGGGAGTTTTTCAAGACAATTCTTGGATAAGACAGGGGGTCTGACACAGGAAGCTTTGTATCTATTTGAATATTAGCCACTTCACGTTATGCCGGTGTCAGGCCTCTTATAATTGCAAGGTGTCTGACATCAGGCGTCTCGCAACGTACTGATATTCAAGTATTTAAAACAACATCGGTGGCTGCCCCAGCCTTTGGAATTGTCACGATTATTCGGTATCTTGTCGAACAAAACGCTAAACTAAAATATGAAACGCTCTGATTTCAAGGACCCTTTCGAAGGTCGACGTGGTTGTTACCACTTTTCTTCATCACATAAAGAGACTCGTCTGATATTCCGGACAGAAAAAGACTTCATCATCGGAGTCAATACATTGGCTCTTTTACTGCCTGGCTCTGGGGTCAAGATTGTAGCATATTGTCTGATGGACAATCACATACATATTCTTTTAACAGGAACTCTTGAAGATTGTCTCTCATTTTATGACCGGGTGACGCATCGGTTAGCGCAGCTGCTCAGAATCGGTAATGGAGTTTTAAAAAAGGATGCTGTGGACATTGTGGCCGTCACTTCAGATCTTCAACTTAAGAGAGAAATATGCTACATCCACCGCAATCCTTATAAAGCCAGAATAGCATCCCCCGATGCCTATCCTTGGAGTTCCGCTGATGTTTATTTCAAAACAAGCTTTCCCGCCGGTAGGTTGGTAAAAGACCTTGGTAGCAGGGAGAAAAGGAGAGTGTTTGAGACCCGCCTGCAGATTCCCGGCAACTATGAATACAGTAATGGTCGGATACTGAATACGAGTTTCGTCTCCTACGTCGGAGCGGCATCCAAGTTCACTGACAGTGTCGAATACTTTGATTTTCTGAGAAGGTATTCCTTGGAGGCAGAAGTCGAGGAGAGTCACGGGATACATCTGGAGGTGACTTTCTCCGACGCAGAACTTATGGAACGCATCAACAGCATCTGTGTCAACGAGTTCCACGTCAAATCCATCTCCGGACTCAACAGAAAAGAGCTGCTTCTCTTGGCCAGAAAAGCAGCCTTTCGATTCGGTGCGGGCCAAGCGCAACTGTCTCGTCTGCTAGGGGTAGGCAAAGACGTTTTGGACAGGGTGCTTTAGTGTTTTTAGAAGAACTTGGCGATCTCGTCGAGGGACTTGCGGGTAGGTTTGACAGGGTCGCTGGCACGATGTCCGAGGGCAATCACGGACATGACAGTCTCCTCGTCGGGAATGTCAAGAAGGCTCCTTAAGGCGTCCGAGTCACGCATACCCATGATCAGGGTGTCGAAACCCATGGCCCTGGCCTTAAGCACAAGGTAAGCGTTGCCCAGGCCATTGTCGTAAGCTCCCCAACCGTCCCCTATCTCATTGAATATCTTGCCTCTGGAAAAACCGGAGAGGCCTTTGACGAAAGTCGAGACGATAAAGACCGGAGCGCCTTTTGTGCTTTGTTTGTTCCTCTCACCGATCAGTTCCCTGACCGCATCTGCCTTGTCTGGGCTGATGGCCACATAATACCTGCTTGGCTGGGAATTGGTCCAGGAAGGAGCGTCCTGAGCCGCGGTGAGGATTTCCCTGACCTGGGCCTCTGTGACTTCTTTTGACGCATCGAAGTCCCTGATGCTGCGACGGGTTTCCAGAACCTCATCGAAGGAAACCGCTGAAGACGACTCACTTTCCTGCCGTCCGCACGACATGGCCGCCAAAATGGCGATAGCAATAATAACTTTCTTCATGGCGCTAAGATAAAAGATTTTTAAATATTTAAGCAAAAAGATGCCGGTGCTGCCAGATTTAGGCAGTGACAATCCTCATATTCGCGACAGTTATCAAAGACGCCGCAGTGAAATGACCCGAATATGACCTTGATGGCAGGAAGAATATTCATCATATTTGAAATGCTTAATAACACAAATCAATATGGATTTTTCTGACCGATATTTGGAAAAGCTCGGTTTCCTGTACTATATAGGTATTACCGTAGTTCTGTCCATCGCGCTGTTCCTGATCTTTAAAGGCAGGGACTTCATCTTTTTGACCGGCACTGATTATACTGGACATGGTGTGGAGTTATTCTGCTCATGTACATTCCTGGCCGTGATTGTCGCTATTCTCCTGACATGGGCCATTGGGAAGGCGTCGGAGCGGCCGCTCTGGTTGCCCTTACTCGCGGGAATCGTCATTGCTGGCCTATGCGCGTTCGGAGTACCGGCACTCCTACCGCACCCCATCTTATTCGAAGTGCTGTTCGGATGTGTCGCGGCCAACCTGATATACTGGAGTTTGGTATTAGAATCATAACTATGGCACTGTTTACTATTACGACAAAACGTCGCAAAATCTGCAACGGAGTGCAGATCGAGCCCGGCATGACCGTCCAGGTTGTGTCCCCTTTTAACAACCCCGTCACGGTCAACGGCGGCCAGGCCGTCGAAGACGCTTTCATGCGGATCTTCGGCATCTCCCTAAAGAAAGCCAACGCGCTGAATATGTCGGATTTAGATGTGAAAAAACAATAGGTCATGCCGTACTACAAATGTCCAAACTGCAAAGGGGTTTTCAAGGTGGAAATGTTTGTCGACCCGGCTCCTGCCGGGCCATCGAACTATCCCTCAATGCCCTGTCCCAACTGCGGTAGATTGAGTAAATGCGTTCCTTTTTCAGTGTACATTTTGGGGAAGATAGTCAAAGTGTTTGATTATTAGACATTTTATTTCTTAGTTATGCGCATAAAAAATGTTTCTAATCTTATTGATGGTCGAGTATATTGGCATCTGTTCGTTGAACATGATTGTCATTGGCAAATCAAAGTCAAACCTTCAACATTTAGGAGCGGTGAGAACTGGAACAATATGATTGTATATGATGATGAAGGGGAGGCAAAAGCTGAAGCCTATCATTTGCAAACAAGCATCAATAACCTTGTCATTAAATAACTTTTTTTATGGAACATATCGATACTCACGATGTTGAAGTTGCATTTGACGAATTGATGAAAGAGTTGAGCAAACTCAAGGATTTGAATAATCTCGTTGATGCCTATAAGGACAACCTAGATGCTCTCTCATCGAAAGTCAAGAATTTGACTGAGCAAATTGAAACATTCTATAATAGTGCGAAAGAGCATGATGCTCAAGTAAATACTCTGTACAAGGGTTATGTTGATAAGGCTGAGTCTATCTCTGCAGAACTAGACAAACGAATCCATGAATTCAAACAGATTGGGCGGAGGAATATGGTTATTAATGTTATCACTCTCATCCTGACCGTATTGGCTTGTTCTGGCTTGGCTTCCTTAATCTTTTTCGCATAAAGAATGGATCTTCATGATATCATATTTTTGATAGGTTCCTACCTGTCTGTGAGTGATGGCGAGATTAATGAAAAAGAGCATAAGCTTCTTCATCAGCTTTGCCATCCCTCGGAAGAAGCTATCCACTACCAATCTCTTATTTTCTCTGATGCTGAGGATAAAACTCCACTAAATAAATTGGTCCAACAATATCGTCGAGAGTCCAAGGGCGATTATTCCCCATTGCTTGACATCCTTTTTCAAACCGAAAATGCCGATGGGTATGCAGACCCAAAGGAAGAGGCTTTGATCGACCATGTTGTCGGCTTGCTAAAGGTCCCCAATGAGGTCTTGTCAAACTATCGTGCCAAATACTCCAGCATTGAGAGTGGTGCGCAATCAGACATAAAGCTTTCTTGGTCAGAATCTCTAAATGCTGCATTTCGATCGTTGGTGATAGAGGTAAAAAGCGATAAGGAAGAAGATGACAATTATGCCGAATTGTTATCAGGCGCAACCTTCGCAAAAAAAGTCAGGGACATCGCTCAAGTTTCCCAGCAAGATCTGAATATCGCAGAAGGAATAATGCAGCACTATAATTCTCGAATCGAGGCTGAAACTGTTGAGATTGACAAGAATATTCATCAATTGAAACAGTCGCAGCGCCAAGATAAAGAGATTGAGACGTTGGTCGACGAAATAGTTAAAACCAATGATTGGATTAGGGAGGATGTCCGGCAAGCACTAAGGGATAACCTGGAAGTCCTTGACAAGAAAAAAAGAACAATCAATTATTTTACGATTGCATTCATGGGTAAGTCCAAAGCCGGAAAGAGTACTTTCCATAAAGTCATTACTCATGAAGAAGATGATGATATTGGTGTTGGGAAGCTTAGGACGACTCGATTCAACAGGAGTTTTTATTGGGAGAATATCAGAATAGTTGATACACCGGGTATTGGTGCTCCCGGCGGCAAATCAGATACGGAGACGGCGAGTTCTATAATTGATGAAGCAGACTTGATCTGTTTCCTTGTAACTGATGATTCGATTCAAACTGTTGAATTTGATTTCCTCAAACCACTGAAAGAAAGAAGCAAGCCGCTTTTTATCATTCTTAATATCAAAGGTAGTTTACAACAAGAAGCACGACTTAAAAAATTTCTCAAAGATCCTCTTCGGTGGAGAAATGATAAAGGAGTAAGTGATATCCAAGGGCATTATGATAGGATAAATGAAGCAATCGGGGACAAATATGATATGAGTATGGTGGAAATCATACCGCTACAGCTGCAAGCTGCCATCCTCATGAATGAGCCCGGGCGTTTTTCTGATGAAGAAAAAAGTCAGTTGCTTCTTGGTTCCAACATACAAGAATATGTAAAAAAGGTCAAGAAATCAATCTATCGAACCGGTTCTCTAAAGAAGACTCAAAATATTTATGATGGATGTGCCTATCAGATCAATCAAGTTAAAAGCGAACTGATTGTAAAACGTGATTCGATCAATCATAGAATAGAGCTAGTTGATAAGAGTCTTGATTCCATTCTTTCCTTCGTCGACAAGGAAAAAGCGAATGTAGAAGCAAGAATTGATACCGCCATCACAACTACATTTCAGCGTCTTCGTAATAATGCTGCTCATTTTGCGGAGCAGTATTATGATGAGAAGAACGATCTCTCATCAAAGTGGAATAATTACCCAGATAATAAACGGGCATATTCGAGTCTAACTAATACTCTCAACAAAATATCCTCAGATTTTCACGAATCTGTTCAAGATAGGATCAACGAATGTTTGGATGATATTAATTATCAGCAAGAAAACTATTTTAAGGCGGAAGCCGGAAGTGATATTAAAGGAACGAAAGTTGTTGATTATAAATTCGGAGCAAATATTCTTGGTGCTTTGATTACTGGAGGCGCTCCATTTTATGCTACCCCAATTCTTGCATTATTCATCTCAAATCCGGCTCTCTGGATGATTGCTGCTTTTACTGTTGTGGTCGGTCTTATTACATGGGGCATTTCTTCTTTGTTCAAGTCAAAGTCTAAAAAGATTGCTGAGGCTAAAGAGAAGTTGAAAAAAGCGTTGTTGAAATCAATAGATGACAACGAGTTGCAGATGAAGGCTGATTTCAAAGGCGAATTTTTCAATAAAATTGAAGGACTCAAATCAAGCCTTAACGAGAGTTTCCGTTTCGTTTCAAAGCAATCTGGCATCATTGTTAAGAATTTGGATAGGCTGATAAAAGTATCTGAAGAAGCAGAACAGAATCTTGAGAGCATGTTTGTTTATCGCATTCTTCAGTATCTCAGAATCTTCAGGCATTTCCAGAATGATGACAATTTGGTTCAAAAGGTAAGGAAGAAGGTGTCCGTCACTAGATCCTATGGAGAATCTGCAATGACGATAAATAAACCAACAGATATATCTCAGGATTTGCTTTCACTTGCATCCCAGATTACTCAAATAAAAATCAGCAATAAATTATGACAGAGGTAAATTTCAAAGCAGCCCAGCTCGGTAAGGAACTCCAAGGCATCATAGAAAGGACATATCGAATGTTGGATGAATCCAACCAAGTCGATATAAAGAAAAGGCTGCAGGACGAACTGGATCAATTAAAAAATCGAAGTGAATTGCGAATAGCATTCGTCGGGCAGTACAGTTCCGGTAAATCAACTATTATCTCCGCTCTTACAGGAGATAAAGATATTAAAATTTCTGCAAATGTTGAGACTGATGTAGTGTCTGAATACCGGTGGAATAATATTGTTCTCCTTGACACGCCTGGGATACAGGCGGGTAAAATTGAACAGCATGATATTCGGACGAAGGAAGCGCTGAATACATGTGACCTTATCGTATATGTTCTGACAAGCCAACTCTTCGATGATGTTATTTTTGAAAACTTTATTGATTTGGCTTATAATCAGCACCTTGCTGACAAAATGTTGATTGCGATCAACAAGATGTCAAAGGAGCATGGCGATTTTAATGAACTTACATCTAATTACACTCAATCCATCAATTCAATCTTTGAAGAGAGGGGGTACGAATTTGATTTTCCGGTTGTATTCATTGATGCAAAGGACTATATTGATGGCACTGAGGATGAGGATGATGAGTTCATTCAATTAAGTAATTTCAACACATTCATCAATCAGCTGAACTCTTTTGTTGAGGAGAGGGGGCTTATTAAAAAGCAGTACGATACCCCAATCAGAATTTTAAAGGGTGGACTCACGGACCTAGCAATATCCGAAGTTGATCCTTCGCTTTTGGATATTTATAGCCACTATATATCGCGCATCAAGAAGTGTATGCGTGATATTGAGCTTGACACAAGGCAACTAGCTGATAACTTCGAAGAGTCAGCCATTATCAAAGCCAACGAGGTTTCAGTTCTTATCGGTAACTCTTCAAAAAGTGAACTTGAGCAGAAGACTGACGAACTTTCGCGATCCATCGATAGCCTCGTCGTCGAGTTTACAAAAAGCGTTGAAGAAAGAGCCAACTCTAATTATCAGGAACTGATGGAAGAAATGACGGAATACATGAATAAAGATTCCGTAGTAATGTATCTCAATATCATCAATTCCCGTATCGCTTCACCCAACATCAGCGATCAAGAGCGAACAAATCTGGAGGGCCAGAAGCGTTTCGTGGATCTTCTTTCCAAAGGCGGTTCAACGTTATCTTCTATGTCCAACGTAAGTACGTTGAGCGGCGTAGCACAAGCCTCTGGGAGCCAGATGCATAACATAGTTTATAGTGTCGGTAAGTTTTTCGGACATAATTTCAAGCCTTGGGAGGCAGTTAGCACTGCTGCGAAAATTGGTAAAATTGGGAAATTCGGAGTCCCTTTTTTAGCCACAGTATTTACTGTAGGGATGGAAATTAAGCAGAAGCATGATGAAGAGAAGAGGATGAAAGAGATTCGTTCTGTCCGGGACCAATTCGAGGCTAATGTCCGCAAAGAAATCAGATCGACCAAGCAGAAACTTGAAAATGAAGTCCGAACATCGATTCTTGCTAATTATGATGAAAAACTCAATGAAATCAATAAGATGAAGATAGAATTGGGCAAAACTGTCAATCATAATAAGACAATGCAGGAAAAAATAAATGAGTTGGCGGCTTTATATGATTGGTTCCTAAGTCAGATTAGCGCCCAGAAAGATGTTGACGATCAAACCCAAACAGCATTTTAAATGGATAAGTACATAGTTTTCTCCCTATCTACTCAAGCAAGACACCTATCCTCTCTCCAGCGGGAGCTGGATGGGATCAGGGATGAAGGGCTGAAACAGAGGCGGTTTGATGAGCTGCCGGAGAGGGATCAGAGGATGCTGGACGCCCTCTGGGGGCAGTTGTTCAGCGATCGTGGCAGGAAGAATATTCCAACCTCTGGAGGTCGATGGACAGGTGAGCCGGGCGACTCGCTCTGGATTCCGGACGATAATGTGATCCCCCCTGACAAGGGCTACAGCAACATGCATGGAAAAACATGGAGGCAGATCAAGGCTGAGAACGGATTCCAGGGAATAAACTTCAACGACGGACGGGCGGACTTCAGACCGGTCTCAAAAGCGGAAGTGGTCTTCGACTGGGAGCGGGAACTCGGGAAGGATGGAATCCGTCACATCGTGGAAACCGGTGACCGTCAATATCTTCACGAGGCCGGATTCGCTCTCCTTGCCAGCAAGTTGGGCAAGAGTGTCCAGGAGGTCAAGGAATATAAAGAACGCCTGAACCTGGTCTGGCATGAGGAGCCTGACTGCGAGACGCTCCGGCTTGTCGCACGGGAAGTCCACGACAACATCCGCCACTTCGGCGGAGTCGCGATGCTGGCGATAGTCTGTGAAATGTGACGACATTGGGGTCTGACACCCGCCCTCCGAGAAGTAATTCATATTCAATTAGATACAAAACACCCGCAGTCAGGCCATCCTTAATTATGGGGAGCCAGCCAACTGTCTATTTAGAAATAGTTTATATTCAATACATTACGAAAGCATTAGTGGCAGGCCACGTGTATTTCCCGGAAAAACCTTATCTTCGCTCATGAAGATGGATTGCCCTATGCTCATCCGTGACGCGACTCCTGAAGATGCGGCCTTCCTCGCCAAGTGCTTGATAGCGGGGATGCATTTCTATGATTTTGAGACGGAAATACCTGAGAATAAGGACATTTACCTCAATCTAGTGGATTGCGAGAAGCGGACCGACCTGCTATATTCCTATAAAGATTCCCGGATAGCCGAAGTCGATGGAAAGGCGGTAGGCTCGCTGCTCTCCTACCCTGGCGATAACTACAAGGAACTGAGACGGAAATCCTTCGCCGTTTTCTGGCCCGATTATATGATGATAGACGAGGAGTCCGAAATGGAGACCGGGCCCGGGGAATATTATCTCGACACCCTCGCCGTGCTTCCGGAATATCGTCGGAGAGGCATAGGACGAGCCCTTCTGGAAGATGGCATAAAAAAGGGAATCGCCGTCGGCTACAAGTTGATTACACTCGTGGTGGATAGCGACATGCCAGACCTCATAAGGCTCTACGAATCAGTTGGTTTCAAGAAAGCGGAGCACCGCTGGATATTCAGGGTTGATTTCCTGCGGATGGTCTATTCCGTATAAATTCTTATATTAGCGGTATGGGAAAGATTATTACTAAGATCGCATTTGCGGCGGTCCTGTTTTTATCGTTTGTCCGGGCGGAAGCCCAGAATCCGATTTTGCTCGGAAAGGCATATAATTCAGACCCTCAGGCAAGAGTCTGGATGGTGGACGGCGAGGAGAGACTGTTCATCTATGGTTCAAAAGACGAGAATCCGGCATATTACTGTTCTGGAAAATACGACGTGTTTTCAACGAACGACATGATCCATTGGAGCGGGAGGGAGGCTTTCTCCTCAGATGAAGTCAAATACAACGACGAAGTCCTGTACGCTCCGGACTGCATTGAAAAGGACGGAAAATACTATCTTTTCTATTCCCAGCCAGGAGCTTACCCGGAGGGGACAGCCGTGGGTGACAGCCCCTTCGGACCCTTCCTTGACGGAAAACCGCTCAAGGACGCGAACCAGATCGACCCTTCCGTATTCATCGACAACGACGGCCAGGCTTGGTTGTTCTGGGGGCAGTTCTCAGCTAAATGCGCCAAACTTAACCCTGACATGCGAAGCATTGACCCCTCTACGATCAAGGACGGGATTCTCACCGAGGCCGGGCATCATTTCCACGAAGGGATACAGGCCTTCAAGCATAACGGGACATATTACCTGACCTTCGCCGACATCAGCCGAAGAGGAAGGCCCACCTGCATTGGCTACGCCACATCGGACAGTCTCACAGGACCTTATACCTACCGTGGAGTGATCATAGACAACTATGGTTGCGACCCCTCCGTATGGAACAACCATGGATCGGTGGTGAAGTTCAAGAATCGGTGGTACGTGTTCTACCACAGATCATCCTGCGGCACAAACACTATGCGCCAAAGCTGCGTCGAACCGATCCGGATTCTTCCGGACGGAACGATTCCCGAGGTGGAGATGACCTCGACAGGGGCCGGCTTCCCCCTGGACCCGTACATCCCTGTCGATTACAGCATAGTCGCAGGACGCGCGTGCCTGCTCTCAGGACATAGCCGCATAGATCGTGAAGGCCATCTCGCAGCCATCCGCGACAATGACACTGCCACATGGAGGGATTTCTTGTTCAAGTACTGGCCGGAAAAGATGTTGATCCGTGTCCGTCCGAAAGCCGGCGGGACAATCCTTGTTTACTCTGAATATCTTTACGGAGAGCCCGTCGCTTCTTTCGATGTCCCCCCTGGTGACGGAGAGACTGAAATCACCCTCGAATCTGACGTCAGCGGAAGTATGATCGGAACCAAACCGCTCCGGATGCGTTTCACAGGAGAGGAGGACAAGGACTTGTTCACCATTGTCAGTTTCGGGTTCGAAAGATAGGAATATAACACATTATGGGAAAGATATTTAATCGCATTGCCATTCTTTGTCTTTCAGCCGTGGCGTTCTGCGCATGCGGAGAAAAGGCCTTGACCGGTGTCGGTTTTCCCGAGGCGCCGATAGAGATAGCCAGTAATGAGAGTCTCGGGATGGGGCTGGTCAATTATTTCAATATTATCCAGACCCCGGGCGGCGCCTACAGGATGTATTTCGCCGCCAATGAGCACAGTGGAATCGCCGAGGATGAATGGCAACAGAATCTTTACCTGGCGGAATCGGCCGACGGCTTTCATTATGAGATGAAGGGCAAGATAATGGAGTCTCTAATAGAGCAGTCGGTTTGCCTGGTTAAAGACAAGAAATGGCCTTACCGTTTGATAGGCAACCAGTTAATAGATGGCAAACATTGCCTTTGCCTTTGGAAATCGAAAGACGGGATTGAATTCACCGAGCGTAAGGTGCTTTACGATTTCAAACACGACACTCAGAACATCCTGGTCCAACATGGCGACCGGTTGAAGTTATATTCCCGATTAACCCAGGAGCATTATCAGAATCGCAGGGTCACATTGGCTGAGTTAACTCTTGATGGAGAGCAAGTTAGCGAAACTGAGGTCCTGGCCGGAGATTGCCTGTATAACAGCGCCGCGACCAAAGTTGACGAGCGTTTTGATCTGTTATTTCCGACTTATTATAACACACATGGTGGCACTACTGACACATTTTCTTTCAGGTGCTACCTTGCGGACGGACCCTTTATGCATGAGCTTCCGTGCGAGTTGAACCGTTGGGTTGAAGAGGACGAGGCCTGGGCGCTTGCCTCCCCGGGTTTCATATTCATTAACGGGGAGAGATATTTGGCTTTCTGCACAAGGACCGCTTCTCACGAAAACAGTCACACCGGCATGATCTCCAAATACAAACTGATCAAGGTCGTATTGGAATACGAATAAATTACTCTAAAGGAATCCGGGCGAGATAGATTCCTGCGCGGGAACGACCGTCGGGAGTTTTCAGCTCATGCGAGGAGTAGTACACAACCTTGAGTTCGCCATCCTCAACAAGGAATCCGGGGTAGCTGTTGTCACCGCCTGAGGGAAGAGTCTTCCAAAGCTCGAATTCTCCCTCGACATTACCTTTCCATAGGCAGGTCTTGCATTCTCCGTCATCGTAATATGCCCGGCCGCCTATAATCAGAGATCCGTCTGGAAGCACCACCATCTCAGGACCACCGATCTGGAAAGGGAGAGGAGTAAGCTTCCAGTCGGTGAAAGGATATTCGCTCATTCCTAAATACGCCTTTTTATCATCCTTCTCTCGGCGGATCAGCAGTGCCATCCTCCCATCAGAAAGGAAACGAACCGTTGTCTCGTTGGGGAAACCGCCCAACTCAATATCGGTAATCTTCTCAAAATGCTTACCGTCAGTAGTTTTGATCAATTCCAAACGGTTAGAGTCTGACTCGCCATAAGATACAGTGTAGCCGATGCCATCGTGCCAAGTCATTCTCCAGAACCACGCAGATCCGTCCGAATTTGTATAATCGACAGGCTCCGGATCGCTGAAAGTTTGGCCATCGGAACTGAAGGACACCTGCGGAATCCTCATTTTCAACTCCTTATCCACATACACCGATCCTCCCTGGATCACCATCAGCCTGCCGTCTGCTGTGACGGAGAGTTTGGGATCGCGTAGGTCATACCCCTCCTTCGACAGCAGCGCCACGCTATTCCAATGCTTGCAGTCATCGGAGCGCAGGATGCGGGTTTTTCCCGCCGCTATTCCGCTCTCATCGAAAATATGGCTGACACCCTCCCTGAAACTCACATACCAGGCATCATTATAACGTACTATCGAGGGGAAGGCGCTGTAATCCTTGTCCCAGATACGCTCAGCGTTGATTTCTTCGTTTTTGCCGGAGCCGCAGCCAGCAAGAATGATCGCACAAAACAAAGCGATCGCAAGTGGATATTTCATAATGACTTGGTTTTTCACAAATATAACAAAAGCCAGGCGAAATGCCTGGCTTTTATTGTGCCCGAGGTGGGAATCGAACCCACACGTCTTTAAAGGACATTGGATTTTGAGTCCAACGCGTCTACCATTCCGCCACTCGGGCAAAGCAGATAGGGCTGCAAATTTATCTATTTTCCTTTAAAATGCAAAATGTCAAAGCAAAAGTTAAGGACAGGGCAAAAGGAATTGACTCGGTGTGCATATTGATGGAAAAACTGATTATATTTGTAAGATGATATATCCGAAGATATATCAAGAATATGTTAACCCTTAATTAGAACGCAATATGAGACTTGAAGGAAGACGTGAAAGCACGAACGTCGAAGACCGCCGCGGAGTGAGCGGTGGAGCCATCGCAGGAGGCCTCGGAGGAGGCGCCATCATCATCGCCTTGATCGTTATGCTTCTTGGAGGAGATCCAACATCGGTACTCCAACAGGCTGGAACCATGCAACAAACCGAGCAGACGGGAGATGTGACTTTCTCTGCTGAGGAACAGGAACTCGCGTCATTCGCGAAAAAGATCCTGGCCGGCACCGAGGACATTTGGACCGCTCAGTTCGCGAAATATGGCTACCAGTATCAGCCGCCAAAGATGGTTCTCTATACTGGAACCACCTCTTCCGGTTGCGGTACCGCCAACTCACAGGTAGGACCTTTCTACTGCTCAGCTGACCAGACTGTGTATCTCGACCTCAGCTTCCTCTCAACGATGAAGAGGCAGATCGGGGCAGACGGTGATTTGGCTTATGCTTATGTCATAGCCCATGAGGTTGGCCACCATGTCGAGTATCTCCTCGGCACCCTTAACAAGGCCCACCAGAAGATGAATCAGTCCAGCAAGGCTGTCGCTAACCAGTGGAGTGTAAGGCTGGAGCTTCTCGCCGACTATTACGCCGGAGTCTGGGCGAATAATGACAACGCCCGTTTCCGTTCCATAGAGCCCGGCGACATCGAGAAAGCCCTGGATTGCGCCTCGAAGATCGGTGACGACTATCTCCAGAAAAAATCTCAAGGATATGTGGTCTCCGAGTCCTTCACCCACGGGACAGCCCAGCAGCGTTACAACTGGCTCAAGAAGGGCATGACCTATGGAGACCTTGAGCACGGAAACACTTTCGAGATCGATTATAATAGACTCTAACGTGAAACATTTTTCTTTACCCAAAGACGGTGGCCTGATAGAGAGCAACCTGCCTAAAGGCATCTTGCATTCCCACGAGAGAATTACCACCGAAATTTCAGATGACGCCGCTTCCGGAAGCGACAAAGTGGCCCGAATCATAGTTGACGCGATCAACGAACATGAAACGGACGCCATGACCAGACCTTTCAAGCTCGGACTCTCCCCAGGAGCCACTCCAACGTTGCTCTACAAGAGGCTGGCCGAGTTGAACAAAGCCGGTGAGGTTTCTTTCCGCAATGTGGAGGTATATTCCATTGATGAGTATTACCCTTGCGAGAAAGAATCCCCGCAAAGCCGAAACAACAAGCTGCACAGGGTATTCCTTGATCTTGTCGACATCAAGCCGGAAAATGTGCATATTCCAGACGGGACCATCCCGCAGGAAAAAGTCTCAGACTATTGCGCCGAATTCGACAAGGAGGCCAGAGGGCTTGACTTGCTTGTGATTGGTGTAGGCAAGGGAGGTCAAGTCGGGTTCAATGAGGCCGGATCCGCCGAGAAAAGCCGTACCAGGTTGGTTCCCCTCTCCTACCAGTCCAGGAAGATCCAGTCCCGCAATTTCAATGGCGACGTGACTGTCACTCCAAAATCCGCCATTACCATGGGTATTGGCACAATGATGACTTCTCACAAGATAATCCTGATGGCTTGGGGAGAAGACAAGGCGGAAGCGGTCAAGAATGTGGTTGAGTCAAGGATCGACCCGTCCTGCCCGGCATCTTATCTGCAGAGACACGACAATATTTGTTTCTACGCTGACGAGATGTCCGCATCCCTGCTCACGAGGATTGTCGCCCCATGGACCGTCGGACCGTGCGACTGGACCCCGAAACTTATCCGTAAGGCAGTCGTGTGGCTGTGCGGGAAGGTTCACAAACCCATCCTCAAACTCACCCAGAAAGACTACCTAGAGAACTCCCTCAGTGAGCTTCTCGAGCTTTTCGGACCTTATGACAAAATTAATATTGACATCTTCAACGAGTTCCAGCATACTATCACCGGGTGGCCCGGCGGCAAGCCCAACGCAGACGACTCGACAAGACCTGTCAAATCCACTCCCTTCCCCAAGAAGGTCATAGTCTTCTCTCCCCATCCGGATGACGATGTGATCTCGATGGGTGGAACATTCATCCGCCTTGTCCATCAAGGCCATGATGTCCATGTCGCTTATGAGACTTCCGGTGACCTGGCGGTCCATGACGATGTGGTCTTGCAACACATGGACGCTGCCAAGCAGCTCGGTTTCGGAGACAAGTTCGATGAGGTCAAGGCCATAATCGGAGCGAAGAGACCCGGAGCGCCGGAGCCAAAGGAACTGCTCGCTATCAAGGCCGCGATCCGAAGGAGCGAGGCCCGCTCAGCGGTCAGGAGTTTCGGACTCAACGACAACACCAATGTCCACTTCCTCAACCTGCCGTTCTACGAGTCTGGTGGCGTCGCAAAGCTTCCGCGCACACAAGCGGACCTTGATATTATCAAAGCTTTGATAAAGGAAGTCAAACCCGACCAGATCTACATGGCCGGAGACCTGGCGGATCCCCATGGAACTCACAGGGTCTGCACTGAAGCCGCCCTGGAAGCTATCGAGCAACTCAAGGAAGAGGGTAATGACTGGCTGGACAATACCACGATCTGGCTTTACAGAGGCGCCTGGATGGAGTGGGAACTCTGGAGAGTCGATATGGCCGTGCCGCTCAGCCCCGACGAGGTCGTGGAGAAACGCCACGCCATATTCCGCCACCTTTCCCAGAAAGATATCGTTCCCTTCCCGGGAGACGACCCGAGGGAATTCTGGCAGAGGGCCGAGGAGCGCACACAGAACACAGCCAAGCTCTATGATGAGTTAGGCATGGCCGAATATCAGGCAATAGAAGTATTCCTTAAACTGAAATAATTGATAATCATGAGAGTAATAATCAGAGACAGCAAACAAGAAGCCTCCATTTGGGCGGCTCACCACATCGCTGACGCCATCAAGGCGAAAGCGGAACTGACAGATGATCCTTTTGTTTTAGGCCTGCCCACAGGATCGACTCCTTTGGACACCTACGCTGAGCTCGTACGCATGTGCGAGGCAGGGGAAGTATCGTTCAAGAATGTCATCACTTTCAATATGGACGAATATGTCGGCATCCCGGAGAAGCATCCCGAGAGCTACCATAGTTTCATGTACAAGAACCTGTTCGACAAAATCGACATCCCTGCGGGAAATATCCATATCCTTAACGGCAACGCACCCGATCTTGACAAGGAGTGCGCTGATTATGAGAACGCTATCCTCGCCGCCGGCGGAATCGACCTTTTCCTTGGAGGCGTTGGTGAAGATGGTCACCTGGCTTTCAACGAGCCCTTCTCTTCTATCAACTCCAGAACCAGGGTTGTCACTCTGACCCAGGACACGATCGAGGTCAACTCGAGATTCTTCGGCGGAGACACCAGCCAGGTGCCTAAGCAGGCGATGTCTGTCGGTGTCGCGACCGTATGTGACGCTGCTGAGGTTCTGATCCTCGCTTTCGGAAGCAAGAAAGCCAGAGTCGTTGCCCAGGCAGTGGAAGGTTCTGTGAGCCATTATGTTACGCTTTCAGCGCTCCAGCTTCATGAGAACGGGATCGTTGTTCTTGACGAACCCGCCGCCGGAGAATTGAAGGTCAATTCCTATAAATACTTCAAAGCCGTTGAAGAGGCTGAAAACAGATAATTATAAAACAAAGATGAAAGTCAAGTATTTGTTCGCCAGCCTGTTGCTGATGGTTACTTTTGGAGCATACGCCCAAGAGAGTGCCATTGTGAAGAAATATGGATTCAAATCCGCTATCGCCACGATCAACACTGAACTTCTTGGCAGGACTATAGAGTCGACAGCTTACGTGGATAATTACGGAGCACAGACCAGCCAAGTGGTTGAGATGAATGTTCCCCTCAAAGGAAACGTGAAGAGCGCCACTATCGTTAGGGACGGCAAATCCTACACTGTAAACTACACATCGAAGAAGATTGAGGTGGCTGATGCCATCGAGCAGCCGGATTTCTTAAACCCCACCGCCGCTGAAAAAGAGAAATACAACATGAAAGAATTGGCCGAGGATTCGGTTCTCGGCAAGAAATGTGTTGTATTTATTCTTGACACAGACTATAACGGAACTCCTGCCACGATGACTGTATGGATCTATAAAGGTTATCCAATGAAAAGCGAGACCGATACGGGCATATTCAAAGTCACTACCGAGGTAACCTCTTTCGAGGAAAATGTTGATATTCCTCAAGATGTGCTTGAGATTCCTGATTACAAAACCAAGAAAAAGAAATAAAACAACTTAGCAGCTTATCAAAATGAAAACCAAGTTTTTGTTCGCCAGCCTGTTGATGCTGGTATCGCTGGGCCTCACCGCCCAGGACAAGGAAGCCGTCAAGAAATACGGGTTCAAGTCCGCCATCGTTAAGATCTCCACCGATATGATGGGCCAGAAAGTCGAGTCCACAGCCTACATCGATGACTATGGTGCCAAGGAGTGCCAGAAGATGAAGCTGGATATCCCCGGCATGGGAAGTATGGAGACCGGAACCATTTCCAAGGACGGAAAGAACTGGAGTGTCAACTACACGATGAAACAAGTCCAGGAGCTGGACGTCAATGCGGCAGACCAGCCTAACTTCAACGATCTCACTGATGAGGTTAAAGCAAAGTATAATATCCAGTCTGTCGGCAAGGAGAAATTCCTTGATTTGGATTGCGATGTTTTCACCATGGAGACAGAAGCCCAGGGGATGAAAGCCAAGATGAAAGTCTGGTGCTACAAGGGTTTCGCCCTTAAATCAGTCACTGACATCAGCGGTATGGCTGTCACAGCCGTCGCCACCGAGTTCAAGGAGGATGCGATGGTACTGCCCCAGGTCTTTGATGTCCCTAAATTCTAATCCGCTGTGATGCGAAGGTTAATAGTCCTGGGGATCGCGCTTCTGGGATCAGCCTGCGTTTTCGCCCAGAACAAGGATACAGTCCAATCAGGAGACCTCTTCCCCTCCAAGATGACCACCATCAGAGAGGGGAAAGGGGAACTGATGAGGTTCCATGGGAACCTGATCTTCTCCGAATCCAACGAATACCTTCTCACCAGCGATGTCACGGGAGATTTCTGGAGAAAATACAGGGGTGCCAAGATCCTGCAGGATTACGGCCAATACTTGTGGATGCTCGGAATCTCATACATGGCCACCGACATTGTTATCATCACGCTTTACAGGGATGCGAACATCAGGTTTTACAAAGATCCTTCGATAATCATCGGCGGGATTTGCACACTGGTTGGCGCGGCGATGGACTTCGGAGGCTGGGTCAGGCTGGGAAACCTTGCGAAAACTTATAACACAGACCCTTCCGTTAGGAAATCATATTCCTTGAACCTCGGTCCGACCAACTCGGGTGGATTCGGACTTTCATTTAACTTTTAATAAACGATAATGGGCTCCTATCGAATATTTGTCGAGAAATATCCTGAATTCCAAGTGGAGGCAGCCAGTCTCCTGGCGGAACTGAATGAGAATCTGCAGCTGAAACTGAAGAAGCTTCGGCTGCTAAATGTTTATGACTTGTTCGGCTTCACTCCGGACCTGCTGGAGAAAAGCCGCTACAGCGTGTTTGGCGAGATCGTCACGGATCAGGTCACAGATTCTGTAGATTTGGCGAAATACATCGCTGTGGAGTTCCTGCCTGGACAGTTTGACCAGAGAGCGGCATCGGCAGTGGACTGTGTCCACCTGATTGACCCCAAGGCTGACATAGCGATCAAAAGTTCCAAGTTGATCATTGTCGATGATGACGCCAGTGACGAAGTCCTGGATAAGATCCGTCACTACGTTATAAATCCTGTGGAATCAAGGGAGAAAGACCTCTCGAAACTGTCCGACACGGAGCATGCGGCTGTCAAGGAAGTTCCTCTGTTAGAGGGATTCAGGAATATGACCGATGAGGATCTCACGCCCTACCGGAAGAAGATGGGACTCGCCATGAATGAGGATGACCTCAAGGAAGTGAGGACCTATTTCACCGCCGAGGGTAGGGATCCCAATGAGACTGAGCTCAGGATTCTCGATACCTATTGGAGCGACCATTGCCGTCACACTACTTTCACCACGGAACTGGAGGATATCGCCGTTGAAGATTCCTTTATCAAGGAGGACATTGACGGAACTATGAGCCTCTATCTTAAGATGAGGAAAGATCTCGGCCGGGAAGGCAAGGGGCTGAACCTCATGGACATGGCGACGATAGGCGCCAAGTATCTTAGGAAAGCGGGCAAACTTGATGACATGGAGGTGAGTGAGGAGAACAACGCCTGCAGCATATTCATTGACGTCGATGTCGATGACTCTACAGAACGCTGGCTCTTGATGTTCAAGAATGAGACTCACAACCACCCTACCGAAATCGAGCCCTTCGGAGGTGCGGCCACCTGCCTTGGCGGAGCCATCAGGGATCCCCTTTCCGGACGCTCCTATGTCTATCAGGCTATGCGAGTCACCGGTGCCGGAGACATCTACAAGCCTGTCGCTGAGACGATTCCGGGAAAACTTCCACAGAAGGTTATCACCCGCAAGGCCGCCCAGGGATATTCCAGCTACGGGAACCAGATCGGACTTGCGACGACCCATGTCAGGGAAATATTCCATGAAGGCTACACAGCCAAGAGAATGGAGGTTGGAGCTGTTGTCGGTGCGGTAAAAGCCTCCAATGTCAGGAGGGAGAGCCCGAAACCTGGTGATGTTGTGCTGATGCTCGGCGGAAGAACCGGCCGTGACGGAATCGGAGGAGCCACCGGCTCATCAAAAGAACACACCGAGGAGTCACTGGAGACCTGCGGAAGCGAGGTCCAGAAAGGAAACCCGCCGGAGGAGAGAAAACTGGAGAGATTGTTCCGCCGCCCTGAGGTTACTTCCTTGATAAAGAAATCCAATGATTTCGGCGCCGGAGGCGTGTCGGTCGCGATCGGCGAACTGACAGCCGGGCTGGACATCTACCTCGACAGGGTGCCGGTCAAGTACAGCGGCATGAACTCCACGGAGCTGGCCATCAGCGAGTCCCAAGAGAGAATGGCCGTGGTGATCGAGGCCAAGGACGAAGAAATATTCAAGGAATATTGCCACTCGGAGAATATCGAGGTGACCCATGTCGCCGATGTGACTGACACCGAGAGGATGAGGATGTACAACAAGGGAGAATTGGTGGTCGATCTCCGCAGGGACTTTATCGACAGCGCTGGCGCGAAGCATTACTCGAAATCTGTTATCGGAGCGGTCGAGGAAATCGATCCCTTCTATCGGGAGATCCCCGGGAAGAACCTGAAAGAGAGGATGTTCGCCAATCTCCAGGATCCTAATGTCACAAGCCAGAAGGGTCTTATCGAAATGTTTGACTCCACCATCGGCAGATCCACAGTCCTGATGCCTTTCGGCGGCGAGTTGCAGACCACTGAGACACAGGTCTCGGTTCAGAAACTCCCAGTTGACGGCTTCACAGACACGGCCAGCATGATGGCCTTCGGATTCAACCCTGACCTTTGTGAATGGAGCCCCTACCATGGCGCCGCATATTCATTTGTCGAGGCCTGCTCGAAGATTGTCGCCGCCGGAGGAGACTGGAAAACCATGAGGTTCTCCTGCCAGGAGTATTTCGAAAGGATGACTTCCGATCCTCTGACATGGGGCAAGCCGACCGCCGCTCTTTTGGGCGCGCTCAAGATGCAGGAAGCCTTCGGACTGCCTTCCATTGGAGGGAAAGACTCCATGAGCGGTTCCTTCGAGACAGAGCATGGTCCGATCCATGTTCCCCCGACCCTGATCGCCTTTGGAATAACGCCGGTCAAGACCGGAAATGTCATATCCCCTGAGTTCAAATGGGAAGGCGACCGTCTATATCTCGTCAGGCATACTCCTTTGGCCAACAGGATGCCGAACGTGGAGCAACTGAAGAAGAACTGGGACAATATCAACGCTAAGATCAAGGACGGCACCATTGTGGCCGCCTGGTCAGTCGGATTCGGAGGTGTAGCTGAAGCGCTCTGTAAGATGAGTTTCGGCAACGCCTTCGGCTTCGACGTGAAACTTACGGAGGAAGACCTATTCAATCTCGCTTACGGCTCAATAGTGATTGAGACTGATGGGGAGGTCGATTTCGAAAACGCCGAACTGATCGGAGACGTGACTTCCGGAGAAGACGGAAACGTACGTGTCAATGGGACTTCGATTTCGATTTTCGAGCTCATGGACTTCAACGGTTCCCTGTTTGAGAAAGTCTACCCTGCTGTCAGCGAATCGGCCCACAAACGGCTGATGCCAAAGGGTATGGAAGGGGTCAAACCATTCAAGGCCAAGAAGTTGGATCTTGAATATAAAGGCCCGGCCGTGGACAAGGTAGTGGTTTATCTGCCTGTATTCCCGGGTACCAACTGCGATTACGATTCAGCCAAAGCCTTCAGGAAGGCTGGTGCCGAGGTACGCACAAGCGTTTTCCGCAACCTCACCGATAAGGACGTGTTTGAGTCCATCGATGAGATGGCCAAGAATATTCGTGAATGTCAGATCTTTATGATCTCTGGCGGGTTCTCTGCCGGAGACGAGCCGGACGGAAGCGGCAAGTTCATAGCGAACGTGCTTAACAATGAAGCGATAGCCTCCGCCATCAAGGATTTGCTCTCCAGAGGAGGTCTTATTCTTGGAATATGCAACGGTTTCCAAGCTCTCGTCAAGTCCGGTCTGCTTCCTTACGGCGAACTCGGGAAAGTCACCAAAGACTCCCCTACACTATTCCGCAACGACATCAACCGTCATATCTCACAGATGGTGACGACAAGGGTCGCCACTACCAACTCACCTTGGCTGAGAGGCATGACCATTGGCGACGAATATACCATCCCCGTCAGCCATGGAGAGGGTAAATTCGTTGTGAATGAAGAGCTTGCGAAGGAACTGTTCGCAAACGGCCAGGTTGCGTTCCAGTATGTGGATCCGATCACGGACGAGCCTACTATGGAGTCGCCTTACAATCCGAACGGGTCATATTACGCCATCGAGGGCATCATCAGCCGCAATGGCCAGATCCTTGGCAAGATGGGCCACAGCGAACGTTACGAGGAAGGCTTGTTCAAGAATATCGAGGCTGACCTTGAGCAGCCGCTCTTCGAAAATGCCGTCAAATACTTCAAAACAAGCGTATGACCGGAAAAGAAAGGATAAGGACTGTTCTGGAGCATCAAGAAGCGGACAGGCTGGCAGTGGATTTCGGGACGACACCAGTCACAGGTATCCATTGCAAGGTTGTCGAGGCGCTGCGCAGGCATTATGGCCTGGACGATCATCCGGTATTTGTCCACGAACCCGGACAGATGCTTGGTTACATCGAGGACGACCTCGCGGAGGCTCTCGGGACTGATACTGCCGGATGCTTCGCTCCAAAAAACTCGATTGGAGTCTGGAACAAGGACTGGAAGGAATACAGGATGCCTTGGGGACAAGTGGTGATGCTGCCCGCCAAGATGGTGGATTCATTCACTGAGAAAGACGGAGGACTCTATTCCTATCCCGAAGGCGACAAATCCCTTCCTCCGTCATGTCACATGCCGGAGCGTTGCTATTTCTTCGATTCGATAGAACGTCAGCAGGGCGAGATTGACGACGACAATCTCAACGTGGAGGACAACCTTCAGGAATTCGGGGATATTGACGATGAAACCCTGGCATATTGGAAAACCGTCACAGAGCGAGCCGCCAAGACCGGACGAGCCGTAGTGGCCGGATTCGGAGGAATGGCCCTTGGAGACGTCGCCAGAATAATCTCCCCAGCGATTCGTGAGCCTCGCGGTATCAGAAGTGTGGCGGAGTGGTATATGTCCACAGTCTGTCGTCCAGACTACATCAAGGAACTGTTCGACCGCATCTCCTCCTTGGCTGTCAAGAACCTCGAGAAGATTTATTCAGTAGTGGGAGACAACGTGGATGTGGTTTATGTTTGCGGCGCGGATTTCGGAACACAGACCAGCCAGTTCATGTCTGTCGACACCCTCAACGACCTGTACGTCCCCTACTATAAGAGGATGAACGACTGGATCCACCAGCACACGACCTGGAAGACTTTCAAGCACTGCTGCGGGGCTATTTATCCACTGCTCGACAGCCTCATCAACGCCGGATTTGACATCATCAACCCTGTCCAGATCGCGGCCAAGGATATGGATCCGCAGCGTCTCAAGGACGAGTTTGGAGACCGGGTGACCTTCTGGGGCGGAGGTGTGGACACACAGAAAACACTTCCTTTCGGGACTCCCGAGCAGGTTCGGGAAGAAGTGCTCAAGCTATGCGACATATTCGGGAAAAACGGCGGATTCGTCTACAACACCGTCCACAACATCCAGGCTAATGTCCCCGTGGAAAACGTGGTCGCGTTAATGGATACATTAAAAGAAATACGCTCCTAATTATGGATAAACTTTACGAAGCAATCTTCAAAGGGATGGCCCCCCTGGCAAAAAACGCCGTCCAAGAAGCTTTGGACGAGAACAAATCACCTCAGGAAATCATTGATGGATCAATGATTCCGGCAATGGAAGCTATCGGACAAGAATTTGAGGCCGGCAAGGTCTTCGTGCCCAATCTCCTCCTTAGCGCCAGAGCCATGAAATCCGCTCTTGACATCCTTAAACCCCTCATGATGGCCGGACTGACAACCACACTTGGAACGATTGTCATCGGAACCGTGAAAGGAGACCTCCACGACATCGGCAAGAACTTGGTCGCATCCATGCTGGAAGGACGTGGTTTCAAGGTTATCAATCTTGGGACAGATGTGTCCAAAGAACGTTTCATCGAGGCGGCCAGAGAAAACAACGCTGACATTATTTGCCTATCAGCACTACTTACTACAACGATGGATTATATGAAAGAGATCGTGGATGCTGTTAGGGCTGAAGGACTGGACATAAAGATAATGGTGGGCGGAGCTCCTCTGACCCAAGAATTCGCGACCAGTATTGGTGCTGACGGATACAGCTCCAATGCGAATGAAGCTGTACTGGTGGCAAAAAAACTGTTATCCTGATGATTGAGAGGGCTTTCCAGATAAGCCCTGAGGAACTGCCTGAGAAAGAAGTGTGGTTCGCGATGGGATATAGAGATTCCGTACCTGAGCAAAGGGTAAGGGATATGGTCCTTGAGATCAGGGATGATCTTGTACCCAAAGCGACGCTCCGGTATATTTACCAGATCGTAGAGGCTGAGAAACTATCTCCCAGACAAGTTAGCTTCTCAGGGCAAGTATTCAATCCCGAGGGAATTATATGTTCGTACCTGAATGGTATGACACACGCTCTTCTTTTCATCGGTACGGCTGGATGGGAATACGACAAGGCTAAGGAAGCTTTTAAAGCCAAAGAAGACATCGTGGCCGACTTCATAGCCGATTCGATCGGAACCGTCCTTGCCGAGATGACGGTCGCCCAAATTGAAAGAGATTATAACGGAAGTCAAACGATTTCAATGCCTTACAGTCCTGGCTATTGTAACTGGGACATTCGGGAGCAGCACCTGCTGTTCTCATTGTTCCCGGAAAAGCCCTGTGGGGTAATCCTTTCGGACACGTCTCTTATGGCGCCGGAAAAATCCGTCAGCGGTTTCTTCGCCTTGGGAGACAAACTACAGCGTCAGCCATATCATTGCGAAATTTGCAAAAACACCAGATGCTACAAAAGAAGAAACGCCTAGCCATCCCTATCATGACCCATCCGGGGATTGAGCTTTGTGGCAGCACCGTCTTTAAGGCGGTGACTGACGGCCAGGCGCATGCGGACGCCATATGCGCGTTGAATGAAAAGTTCCCGGCCGATGCGGTGACAGCTATAATGGACCTCACGGTGGAAGCGGAAGCTTTCGGCGCGGAAATAAGGTTTTCCGAGAATGAAATCCCCAACATTATCGGCCGGCTTGTGTCAGACGCGGATGAGGTGGCCGCTCTAGAGATCCCTTCCCTCGATAAGGGAAGAGTCCGGGAATACTTGAAAGCCAACAGCATAGTTGCTTCTCGCATCAAGGACAAGAAGGTATTCGGAGGATGTATCGGTCCATTCTCCTTGGCTGGAAGACTCTTTGACCTGTCCGAGTTGATGATGGCCATGTACATTGAACCAGAAACCGTGACAATGCTCCTCGACAAGTGTACGGCATTTATCACGGAATATCTCAAGGCCATGAAAGAGACTGGAATCAATGGGGTGATCCTTGCCGAGCCAGCCGCAGGACTTGTGTCCAACGATGACTGCCTCCTGTATTCCTCGGCTTATATCCGGAAGATAGTCGATACTATCCAGGATGAACGGTTCTCCATCGTGCTGCACAACTGCGGCAACACAGGGCATTGCACAGAAGCTATGCTCCAGTCAGGAGTCTCAGCCCTACATTTCGGCAACAAGGCGGACATGGTCAAGGCATTGGAGACTTGCCCGTCCGACCTCCCCGTAATGGGAAACGTCGACCCCGTTGGCATCATGCGTCAAGCCTCTCCCGAACAAGTCTATGCCGTGGTGAGCGAGCTTCTGGAAAAGACTTCAAACTACGGAAACTTCATACTCTCAACGGGTTGCGACGTGCCACCCCGTACTCCTTTCGAGAATATTCAAGCCTTCTATCAAGCACTAGCGGACTACAATGAGAAAGACTGATTACTCATCCACGATGACCTCGTTCCGATGGTGGATATGCGCATTGCTTTTCTTCGCCACCACCGTCAATTATCTGGACCGGCAGGTCCTGTCTTTGACATACGAGGAATTCATCAAACCCGAGTTCCATTGGACAGATGCCAAGTACGGTACAGTAACCGGTTTCTTCTCAATCTTTTATGCGGTTTGCTGCCTTTTCGCCGGAAAGTTCATCGACTGGATCGGAGTCAAGCGTGGTTATATCATCTCAATCTGCGTCTGGTCTCTTGGAGCTGTTCTCCATGCGACCACCGGAGTCTTGACCGCCTCGATGACCGGCGTGGAGTCCGCGGCTGCCTTAAAGACCGTAAAAGCCGGAAGCGATATAGCCTTGGCGATCTCGACAACCTCTGTCTATCTTTTCATGCTATGGCGAGGCGTGCTGGCGCTAGGCGAAGCCGGTAACTTCCCCTCGGCCATCAAGGTCACAGCTGAGTATTTCCCGAAGAAAGACCGCGCTTTCGCCACTGCCATATTCAACGCTGGCTCCTCTATCGGAGCCTTGGCCGCCCCCCTTTGCATCCCGCCGCTTGCCAAGCAGATGGGATGGGAGATGGCTTTCATCATCATCGGTGCCTTGGGATTCGTCTGGGTATTTTTCTGGGCATTTATGTATGACAAGCCGGAGTCTCACCCTAAGGTCAATGAAGCCGAACTTGAATATATCCACCAGGATGACGCTGAAGAGGCTGCCGAGAAAGCGGCCATCGCGGCTGAAAAGAGCATGACGATCCGGGAATGCCTGAGATACCGCCAAGCGTGGGCAGCCATCCTCAACAAATTCATTTCCGATTGTGTATGGTGGTTTTTCCTCTTCTGGGCCCCATCATATTTCGACACGGAATTCGGAGCCAAGGCGACCACGATGAAGGGTAAACTGCTGCTGATCACGCTCTATGCCATCTGCACGGTCCTTTCCATCTTCGGTGGCTATGTTCCGAAACACTTCGTCGAGAAGAAGGGCATGCACCCTTTCGACGCTCGTATGAAGTCGATGCTGATTTTCGCAATGTTCCCGCTGATGGCAATCTTAGCCCAGCCTATGGGCGCCTGGTTCCATACTCCCTGGTGGCCGGCCATCCTGATCGGCCTTGCCGCCGCGGGGCATTCCGCCTGGGCCGCCAACACCTATAGTCTTATTTCGGACCTCTTCCCCAAAAGCACTATCGGCACACTGACCGGAATGTGCTCTCTCGCCGGCGGAATCTCCACCATGGCCTTGCAGAAAATAGCCGGAAACCTGTTCACTTACGCTGAGAACGCTGGAGGGGCTTTCCGTTTCCTGGGATTCGAGGGAAAGCCTGCCGGTTATTTCATAATATTCTGCTACTGCGGACTCGCCTATCTGATTTCATGGGTCGTCATGAAATCATTGGTGCCGAAATACAAGCCCGTTGTATATAAATAATAATTCAAAAAGGTGTAAATTTGAGTTTTGAAAAAACGAATCCAAAATGAGGACTCTATTTCTGACGAATACTCTTACCAAGAATAAGGAACTTTTCAAGCCTGTCCATGAAGGCCATGTGGGAATGTATGTCTGCGGGCCGACCGTTTATGGAGACGCTCATCTTGGCCACGCCCGCCCTGGAGTGACCTACGACGTGCTGTTCAAGCTGCTCAGGCACCTCGGCTATAAAGTGCGCTATGTCCGCAATATCACCGATGTCGGTCACCTTGAGCATGATGCTGATGAAGGAGAGGACAAGATCAGCAAGAAGGCCAGACTTGAGCAGCTGGAGCCGATGGAGGTGGTGCAGAATTACACCTTCCGCTACCACGAGGCGATGCGGCTTCTGAATGTCGCTCCTCCTTCAATCGAGCCGAGAGCATCAGGGCATATTATCGAGCAGATTGAGACGATAAAGAAAATTCTCGAGGCCGGATATGCTTATATATCAAATGGTTCCGTGTATTTCGACGTGGAGAAATACAATGAGAAGCATCATTATGGGGTACTCTCCGGACGCAATCTGAATGACACCTTGGAAGGGACTCGCACCCTCGACGGACAGAGCGACAAGAAAGCTCCTTACGATTTCGCCCTTTGGAAGAAGGCGGAGCCAGAGCATATAATGCACTGGCCAAGTCCTTGGGGCGAGGGTTTCCCTGGCTGGCATCTAGAGTGCTCCGTTATGGGTGAGAAATATCTCGGAGAGGAGTTCGATATTCACGGAGGCGGAATGGATCTAATGTTCCCCCACCATGAGTGCGAGATCGCCCAGAACGTGGCCTGGAGAGGCACCAAAGGCGTGCGCTATTGGGTCCATAACAACATGATCACTATCAACGGCCAGAAGATGGGTAAGTCGCTGGGTAACTTCATCACCCTGCCTGAGCTATTCTCCGGAAGCCATCCGAAATTGGACCAGGCCTATTCCCCTATGACGGTGCGCTTTTTCATTCTTCAGGCACACTATCGCGGCACCCTCGACTTCAGTAATGAGGCTCTGCAAGCCGCAGAGAAGGCTCTGAAGAGGGTTCTCCAGGCTTATAAGGATCTGGTCGCTTTAGCCAAGGCCAAAGGTGTCATCTTGAGCGAAGCGAAGGATCTTCCTTACGGCGAGCTCCCCACTTCCATAGCTCCCGACACCTGCCCGGCTGACTTGCCTGAGATCAAAGAGATCTTCGACGGTGTTTACGACGCCCTTTGTGATGACCTAAACACTCCGGTCGCCCTCTCGCATATCTTCGAGGCTGTAAGGATCATAAACTCCGCCAAATCAGGCCCTTCGACAGGCTCAGGGACCAAGAGTCTCACTGAAGGTGATATCAAAACCCTTGTCCAAATCTTCGATGACATAGTGTTCGGTGTTCTCGGACTCAAAGATGAGAGCGCTGGAGAAGGCGGCAAGAGCCAGGAGGTTGTCTCCGGTCTGATGGACATGGTTCTCGAGGAAAGGGCGAAGGCTAAGGCCGCGAAGGACTGGGGCCTGAGCGACGCTATCCGCGATCATCTCAAAGCCCTTGGAATCACCGTCAAAGACACCAAGGACGGCGCCGAGTGGACGATTGAGTAATCAGTCCCCTACTACTTGACTATCACTATATTAGGGACCTTCCGGGCACCCTCATGGTCGAATTTCCGGTTGTCGTAAGGGAAGTTGATTATTCCTGTCTTGTCAGTCCAAAGGGTCGAGGAGCCTCCTCCATCAAGGTTAAGCGCGTCCTGGAGGCCGAGAATACGGGCGACAGTGGCCAGCTCCGGGATGCTCATCCCATCTGCCTGGCCCGGGAAACGTCCATCCACGACAACCATATATACCATGCCTTTATCATCCCAGCCAATAAAGGTCCTTGGATGGCGCATATAATTGAAAGACGATTTCATATCAATAACCGGCGCCTTCCCGTCAAGCATCAGGATAGGTCCCGAGGCCAATGCGGAATAATAGCCAGTCTTGTAGGTTTCAACCTTAGTGGAGTCATACTGAAGTATTTCCAGCTTATGGCCTTCTTTGTCCTTGATGGCAAGGATCCCGTTGGAACGCTCCTCACCTGACGCCGGAGTCTGCCCCACGACCTCCCCATTTATGAAGAAGAACGTGTGAGGAATAAGCCTACGCATATTGAAATAACTGCCGTTCAAGCCGATACGGGCTCCCTCCCGCATAGCGAGAGAATCCGTTGTGCTGGCAAGATCTCCTGGAGCATGGACTAAGGATGTGCTCATATTGGCGGCGGGATATCTTGCCATGCTGACACTCTGGATAGTACCATGGAAAGGGAATTGGGCGTATGTGGTCTCGGCACCGTCCCCTATGCTGTTCCATTTCCAACCGGCGGCTTCCCATTCCTTTTGATCAGACGGGGACACCGCACCCCAATCCATATTCGGGAGCGGTCCCATCTCAAGGGCCAAGGTTCCGCCAGCCATAATTTCCTCATGAGTGATCCAAGGCCCCGCCAAAGGTTTCCCGTTAAGGCTGGCGCTTTGGATGTACTTATTCTCGTCGGATACTCCTTTCGCCTTGATTTTGAATACCTTCCCGTTCGAAAGAGTCATACTGGCATCCTCGAATACCGGACTTCCGATGGTATAGATAGGCTCTCCCGGTGTGACGGGATAGAATCCCAGGGAAGAAAAGACCACAAAGGAGGTGAGACCGCCTCCGTCCTCATCACCAGGAACTCCCATCAGGTCGTCACGGAACCAGGTGTCTAGCATCTGTCGGATCCTCTTCTGAGTCTTCCAAGGCGCACCCGCATAGTTGTAGAGATAAGGAATATGCAGCGAAGGTTCGTTAGCCATCGAGAACTGGCCCACATTGCCGGTGTGATCAGGAAGCTTGGCGAAGAACGAGAACTTGTTGCGCCCGAGAGGTGTGGCGAACATGCGGTCGAGTTCGCTTACGAAACTCGAAGGTCCTCCCATCAAACCTATCAAACCAGGAATATCGTGCTGCACATCCCAGCGATATACCCAGGCATTATTCTCGTCGTAATACTCCCTGGCGCCCATTCCTCCGGGGAAATTATAATCAAGGTCAGGAATGAAATCGCCGTCCTTGTCTTTGGGATGGAAGAACAGAGTCTCAGGATTAAAAAGCTTTCTATAGTTGGTGGACCAGTTTTTGAAATAATCCGCATCTTCCTTATTGCCAGCAGCTTCCGCAAGTTTAGAGAGCGCCCAGCTGTCATATGCCGTACCAAGGCTGACAGCCACAGGCTGGCGGTTCTCCCAACCGACATTAGGGTCTGTCTCAACCTCTCCCGCACGAAGCGCGGGAATATACCCATGCTCCCAGTAGAAACTGTCCAGCTCTCCGGCCGGATTACCGGACCAAGGGACCAAGGTCTTCTCCGTCAATGCCTTTCGGCCCGCTTCATAGGCTGCCTTCACATCTATTTTCAACCCTTTTGCCAAAGCGTCGGCAAAGGTCGGAATACCGTGATTGGAGTTCATCCTTCGAGAGTCACCGCTGACTTCAGGGAAAGTAGGCATCCAGCCGGTACCCATCTGCTCGGCCATCCGTAGATAAGAAGCCAGAATGTTCTCCTCCAAGGGGATGTCCATCAAAGTACGGAGAGGATGAGCCGCCCTGTAGGTGTCCCAAATCCAATCATCCGTGTAAAAAGGTACTCCACCATCGTCATGGACGGAATTGTCGAAAGCGCTCCAATATCGTCCGTCCTCACTCATACAAATCGGCCTTTCGAAGGTACGGTAATATGAAGTATAGAATACCTTCATACGTTTTTCCGGACCTTTAACCTCAATCCTGCCTAAAGTCTCATTCCAGATCTTTCTTCCCGCCGCGGAAAGCGCGTCCACATCGTAATCAGATATTTCCCTTCGAAGATTGGCTTTCGCCTGGGCCTCGTCAATAAATGAGACTCCATAGCGCAACCTGACCGAAGGCTCACTGAAAACCATGGTGACCCAACTGTTCCTCTCGTCTTTGGCGGATTCCACCCTCGCGGGTTTGGTTTCCGGCTCCATATAGACATATATCTTCGTCTGATCCTCCACTGTCTGCCATCCAGATAGAGCCTCCCCATCCCATGCGACGGAACCTTCTCTGCTTGAGAGAATTACTCTCAACGGATCATTCGCTTTCAATGAATATATGGCCGACTGGTGAGACAGCGCGTAGCTGGCCTGGATCTCCCTGTCCGATAGGGTGACGTCAAATGAATATGGAGTCAAATGCTCGTTGTCATAAGAAACAGGAATCACCGGACCCTTTGCGTCCCTAGTGGTCACCGATAATTTAAACGCTGAACGCTCCCTGTGGTTTGTGACTATAACCGGAAGACCGTTCAGGTACTCGGAGGTGTAATCCGAGCGCTCCGGATACACTCTAAGCATTGAGTTCGGTAACTGGACAGTCGGGAATGTCGGCACTAGCAAATGGCTGATATTACCGGCATAAGGGTTGACGTAATCCACCGGCTCGAGTTTCGGATCGCCACAAGCGAAGACAAATAGGGCTGTCAGCAATGCGGGAAAAACGTGTGTTCTCATCTTGAACGAGGATGAATGGTTATCTTCGTAAAGATACAAAAAACAAGGAGATGCCGCAAGCTGTCGGCATCTCCTTGTAATCAAGAACAGATAAAGCCTACTCGGTAGCTCCGTTCAAGGAGTAAAGGCTGGCCTTCTTGCCGGAGGTCTCATAGATATTGTTCTTGGCGTAGTAAGTGAGCTGACCCTTAAGGACAACCTCATCACCAAGAGCAACCTGCTTGTCTCCCTCAGCCCAAGACTTCCCGCCGAAATACCAAAGGCTGTATGCCTCGAAATCCTGCTTGGGATCATTCTTGAACTCTCCGTCATCGGAGATCCAGAAGATCGCTGTTCCGTACTCAACGGAATATTCAGACTGGACCTTGGAAATCTTACCCTTGACAAAAACGTCAGGGAAGGTCGGAGTGGGCTGGTCAGCGGCCTTAGCCTCGGCTATCGCGGCCTGCATGGCGTCGACGTAAGCGACGGCTCCAGCGATGTTGAACGGAGACACGGCGTTGCCGAGACCGTTCACATCGGTGGTGGCGCCATTGACGCTGTAAAGCCAAGCACCCTTCTTGCTGTCAGTCTCGGCTACACCTTTGTAAAGGGTAGTCTTGCCGCAAACCACAACCTCATCACCAACCTGGACCTGGGCCTTGCCCTCTGTCCAAGCCTCGTTTCCAAACCACTTGACACTGTAGCACTCGAAATCGTGGGTGAAGTCAGTAGTGGACTTCTTGTCCTCCGATCCGTTGAAAGTGCCATCATCTGAAAGCCAGAAGGTTCCGGTTCCGTTATATGTGCTGAAGTCATACAGGATGGCTGAAACGGTTCCCATGATATAGACATCCTCGTCGAAGGTCGTGCCTCCGGTGAGCAATGTGGCAATCTCAGAAGCGGTGTAAGGGTTAGTGGCGGTTCCCTTAGGGTTGTCCACGAACTCATCGATCTTGGTGGCGATGATGTTGATGAACTTGCCCTTGCTGGAAAGGCCGTTGAAGTAACCGGTCACAGTGATTTTCTTGCCATCGAAGCTCTTGGCGTTCAAGGCGTCTACAGGATAGACTATGCTTCCCTGCTTGGTGTCAGGATCGATACCGTCAAGGGTCATGTTGTAGTACTTACCGTCAGAAGAGACGCTGAGGGTGCCGCTAAGCTTGATGTACTCGGCCACAGAGGCGGTGTACTCAGCCGCATTGGCGGTGATGTCAGTGGCGGTCGGATGATCGACGCTGTTACCCTCGCTGTCAACAAAGACCTCGGTAAGATCGGTGATCTCAGGAACACCGTTGTAGGTGGTCTTCGTACCTGCGATCCTGACTCCGTCACCAGCCTTGAGGGCGGCTGCGTCATTGCCATAGACATAGATGGCCTTCGCTCCGTCGGAGACGACAGCACCCCTAGTGGTGAGGGCGACAACAACCGTTGAAGGCAGAGTCTGAACCTGATCCTTATCAGCGGCCTCGATAATCTCGGAGACCGTAGCTCCTGTTGAAGGGGCACCGGCCTGGGTGATTCCAACAATCTTGAGGGCTGTGGGGCCCTTGATAGTGATATTGGCTGTACGTTTGGCGGTGCGGGTGTTCTCAGAAGCGTGAAGCTTGTAGCTTCCATCCTTATTCACATCAGTGATCTGGAGCCAGTCGGCGTCGCAGCTGACAAGCAGCGGGCTCTCCTTGGCTGTGACCACCATGTTGAATGTGGTGTCGATAGCAGGCAACTCGGTGAAGCTGAAAGCGTCAACACTGATGAGAGACTTCTTGACAGCGACAACGATGGCGGTCTTCTCCTTGGTCTCGGGAGTACCTTTGTAGTTCATGAGTGAGCCCTCGATTGTCAGCTCATCACCAACTGAGAACTCGTCACCTTTAGTGATGGAGGCACCGTTGAGCCAAAGGCCACGGTAAACCTCAAGCCAGCTGCCAGCGGTAAATGATCCGTCATCAGACAGATAGTAAGTGGCGTTGCCGTACTGCGCGCTGATCTCATCAATCTTGCAGACGATACCCTTCACACGATAAGTTCCACCGGCGACCTCCTGATCGGCGAGAGGAGCGATTACAGCCAATGCTTGCTTGACAGTCATCGTGACAGGCTCAGATTTCTCTGTGACCTGGAGAAGGTTGATATTCTGCGTCTTGCCACCACACTCTATCTTAGCGGTCGCGTCTCTTGTGTCATCAGCGGCGGAAGCCGTGAATGTTACGGTAGTCTTGCCAGCGCCACCGGAAGTAGGGCTGACGGTAACCCACTCAGGGAGTGCCGTGATTGTCCAAGCACCAGTAGCGGTAAGTTCCGTAGGGACAGAGCCACCGCCGGCAGGGAAAGCAAGATATGAGGACGAGACTTTGACCTCGTCAAGGAAGTGGTCGGCCTCTTCCACGCAACCGGTCATAAGAAGACCGAGAGCGGCAATCAGGGAAACAATGATATATTTTGTTTTCATAAGATTCTCCCTATTAATTAGTTAAACAGATACTTGATTCCGATGGAAGCGTACCAGCACTGGCCAAGCTCGTGATAAGGAACGAAAGTCTTGGTGCTGCCGCTGATGGAGGCCGGAGTGGAGAAGGTGGCGAAGCCGTCAGCATCCACACCCTCGTATTTGAGGATACGGGCCTCGGTGCCGATCTCCGGATTGAGGTGCTTGCTCACGCCCCAGCTGGAGTTGAACAAGTTAAGAGCGTTCTTGAGGTCGAAACCGAGCTGCAGAGTGTTGGTGCTGTTACCCACCTTGACTTTGAAGTCGTGCTTGTAACCGAAGTCAACCCTGTGAACCCAAGGAGAATAAACGGTGTAAGGCTCAGCGTAACGTCCCTGGTTCTTGCTCATGTACTTGTCCTGGTGGACATAATCCATGAAACGGTCGCGGCTGTCTGCGTTGACGAAACGGAACTTGTTGGACGAAACCTCATCATCTGTAGGAATATAGATGGTGTCATAAGCATATCCGTCACCATTCATATCGTTGGTGAGCATATAGGACTCTTTGTATCCACCCTTCCAAGTCTCATAGATGAAATTGAAGTGGTTGCCACTCTTGTCGCTGAGATCGAGAGCCGCGACCAGACGGTCAGGAGTCACGTACTGGGAGTTGTGCAGCTTGATGTAGTTCGGACCCTCAGAGGTGGGAACATATGTGAAAGCGGACTCAGCTGCTGATCCTGGCATACCGGTGATCTCCTTGGAGACGGTGTGGGTGTAGGCGGCCATGAAGCTGACACCCTCAACAGGACGGACGTTGAAAGTCACGTTACCGGTCCAACCATAACCCTTGCTGGTGTTCTCCAGGACGAAGGCCTTGGTGGCATTGCGGAAACCTGAAGGATAAATCGGGCGGTTGTCGACACCGTTGAACCTGGCGAAACCACCGACGTTGCTCATACTCCAGTCAGAGATGGACACACCGTTGATAGTCTTGTTGAATATACCTTCAGCGGTCACGCTCATCGGGAACGCGGTCGGGAATGAGTAATCAATAGCGAGAGAAGTCTTCCAGATCTGAGGCATCTTGAAGTCGGGATCGACAGCGCTGATGGAAGAAGGAACTGTTCCATCCTTAGGGCTGACGGTGCTAGGATAACCCAGAGAGATCAACTTCTTGTAAAGGGCGTCGATAGTGGCCTTCCCGTTGGAATCAGTCACAAGACCACCGGCGAAGGTGTCCATCGAGAAGCCCTTGGCGGCGGCGTTCTTGGCGTTGATCTGAGCCTGGTACTGCACGAGACCACCGTTGGTAGGCATATTCGTGAAGAACACGAGAGGAAGACGACCGGAGAAGAAGCCGGATCCACCACGGACCTTGAGGCTCTTGTCTCCAAGGACATCCCAAGAGAAACCTAGACGAGGAGAGATTGTGACAGTTCCATTGGGCCACTGGCCGGTGTCGATATGAGTCTCCTCATAGTTCTTGGCCTTCGGATGATAAGTCAGGGCCTTGATAGCCTCGTTTGTCATAAGGTCGCCGTCATCGAAGAACAGACCGTCAACACGGGCGCCGAAAGTAAGCTTAAACTTGTCAGTGGCGTTCCACTCATCCTGCACATAAACGCCAAGCTTGTGGAAACGTACACGGGCGGCAGGCTTCTTCTCTCCGTCATAACCGTAAGTGAGGCAGACAACCTCAGGGGTAGCGCCGGCAAGGAAGTCGCTGACACTATTGTAACGATAGTATCCTGAACCATTACGCATGTACTGGTTGTCAGCCATCTGATACTCATAGTTGACACCACCCATGATCTTGTGGGCGCCCTTATACCAGGTCAGGTCGTCCTTGATGTTGTAGTTGATCTCGTTGACAGCGTTGTTCCAGGTGAAAAGCTCATAACCGAGAGCCATGTAGTTGTTCTCCTGGGTGTCATCAAGGATGTCGATGAACGGGAACTCCTCGGATGTGCTGCTACGGATAGGGTTCTGGACCTTGGAATACGTGGCGAGGAACTGGTTGGAGAGATTCTCTGAAAGGCGGCTGTTAAGGTCGAATGACCAAGTGCTGACCATATTCCTGGCGGCGTACATCGAATTGGCGAAAGACATCGAGTACTGGGACATACGGGCTCCGGACATACGGGTACCACCGTCCATGGAAGTGGCGTTAGGGCTGTTCCAAGCGTTATTCAGAGTGTAGTTGTACCTGACGGCGAGATGGTGGTTGTTGGAGATGTTCCAGTCAATACGGGCGAGGAGCTTGGTGTTGTCCTCGTCGGCAGGGAAATCTGTCCAGGAACCGGTGTCGTAGCCATATTTGCTCTTGACGAAATCAGAAACAGTTTTCAGGTCAGAGAGCTTGGTACGGGATACATAGTCTTTGGCGTTAGCTTTACCATCCTCGGATCCTCTCCAACGATTGACAATCGTAGGAGTCTTTGACTGCTCGGCATTGACAAAGAAGAACAACTTGTTCTTGATGATGGGGCCTCCGAAAGTGAGGCCATAAGTGGTGTTGCGATCCTTGTCACGGGCACCGCTGATCTGCTCGCCCTCGATGGAGTCACCGCGCAGGTTCTCGTTGCGATGATACACATAAGCGGAACCCTTGAAGGTGTTGGTACCGGACTTGGTGATAGCGTTGATTCCACCACCGATGAAGTTAGTCTGACGAACATCGTAAGGGGAAATCACGACCTGGAGCTCCTCGATAGCATCGATGGAGATAGGGTTGCCACCTCCAGGAAGACCAGCGCTCAAACCGAAGTTGTTGTTGAAGTTAGCTCCGTCAACGGTGAAGTTCGAGGAACGTCCGTCCATACCGGCGAAAGTGGTACCGTTACCGCCATAAGGGGAAAGCCTTGTGACATCGGTGATGCTCCTGCTGACAGTCGGCAGGTTGGCGATCTGCTGGTTGTTGATGTTGGTGGCGGCTCCAGTCTTCTCAACAGCCAACTTGGAGGCGGGAGAAGCGATGACAACCGAAGATTCCAGCATCTCATTGTCAGCCTTCAACTGAGCGTTGAGATTGAAAGTCTCCGCAAGTTGGAGAGTGACATCGGTGTACTCGATGGTCTGGTAGCCCAGGAAGGAAATGGTCACCTTGTAGGGACCACCGACACGCATACCGTTGATGGTGTAGTTACCGTCGATATTGGCCACGGCGGCGTACTGGGTGCCGGAAGGTGTGTGCACTGCCACGACGGCGGCACCGGTTAAAGGCTCTCCGGTGTCATCCTTGATGTTACCGGCGAGGCTGGAAGTAGTGACCTGAGCAAAGGCCGCCACTCCGGCGAAGATTGCCACCAAGGTGGCTAATCCTTTTTTAACTGATTGAACCATAATTTGATATAAGTAGTATTAAGATTATTTTATCTTCTTCCTAATATTATAACTTGCGAAAATAACACAAAATATCGGGTTGCTAAAATTTATTTCATTCATACACGGAATTATCTTATCTTCGCGACTGAAAACTTCCGGGGAAGGATTTGCACCGCTTGCAACCCCGGTCAAAAAAATGCTAAAGATATGAATTACCTTTTCACTTCGGAGTCAGTCTCCGAGGGCCATCCGGATAAGGTGGCCGACCAGATTTCAGATGCCATTCTCGACGAGTTCCTCCGCCTGGATCCCGAATCCAAGGTGGCTTGCGAGACATTTTGTTCAACCGGCATGGTGATTGTCGGCGGCGAGGTCCGCACAGACGCCTATGTGGACATCCAAGGAACCGTCCGCAAGGTGATCAACAGTATCGGCTACAACAAGGCCGAGTACATGTTCGACGGGAACTCCTGCGGAGTGCTTTCCCAAATCCATGAGCAGAGCCAGGACATCAACCGGGGTGTGTCCCGGGAAACTCCTGAGGATCAAGGAGCTGGAGATCAGGGTATGATGTTCGGTTATGCGTGCAAGGCCACGAGTGATTACATGCCCCTCGCTCTTTACCTCTCCCATCTCACCCTTAAGGAACTGGCTGACATCAGGCACAACGAGCTCCATTTGATGCCTTACTTAAGGCCGGACTCCAAAGCCCAGTACACTATCGAATTCGACTCTTCAGACAAGCCTGTCAGAGTCCACACCATCGTTCTTTCAACCCAGCACGATGAGTTCGGTACTGATGAGGAGATGCATTCAAGAATAGAGGATGATGTCCGGAACATCTTGTTACCCAGGGTAATAGCCAAGTTGGATCCTGCCACCGCCTCTCTGTTCAAAGGGGACTTCATCCTCCATGTCAACCCGACCGGAAAATTCGTCATCGGAGGCCCTGCGGGCGACACTGGCCTGACCGGCAGAAAGATAATCGTGGACACATATGGAGGCCGCTCAGCCCACGGAGGCGGAGCTTTCTCCGGCAAGGATCCTTCCAAAGTCGACCGCAGCGCGGCCTATGCGGCAAGGTATATCGCCAAGAACATGGTTGCCGCTGGAGTGGCTGAAGAGATGGTTGTCCAGATCGCCTACGCTATCGGAGTCGCACAGCCTGTAAGTATATATGTCAATACCAAGGGCACTGGAATCATTCCTGACGCGGAGATAGCGGACAGGATCGGGAATCTTTTCGATCTGCGTCCCGCGGCGATAATTCACAAGTTCGGGCTCAAGAACCCGATCTATCTGCCCACAGCGGCCTACGGCCATTTCGGCCGTGAGCCATACACAAAGAAGATGCTCCTCGTACGAAACGGCAAGGAAGTGGAGGAAGAAGTCCAGTTCTTCGCGTGGGAAAAACTGGATTCAATCGAACTCATCCGCTCGGAATTCGGCCTTTAATGGCACGATATTTAGTGTTTTTGCGGATTGGAAATCGAATTTAGGAATATGATCAAGAAAACCATAATGGCTGCCGCGGCGGCCATACTCATCTGCGGAACAGCTTCAGGGCAATCCCAGAGTTTCAAACTCGGGCAGTGGACCGAGATCCAGAACTCAATTCTGAAAGAGCTCAATCGCTCATATGTTGACTCTCTTCCCGTGGACAGGATCGAGCGAGCCGGAATCGACGCCATGCTTGGAGCCCTGGACCCGTACACAATCTATATTCCAGAAGAGGATAACGAGGATCTTCAGATGATGATCGCCAAGACCTATGGCGGCATCGGAGCGGTCATCTACAAGCCGGACAAGGATGGGAATGTCATCATCAATGAGCCTTACAAGAACTCTCCCGCTGAGAAATACGGGCTCAAGTGCGGGGATGAGATCATGGAGATCGACGGGCAGACCACTCACGGCCTCACAAGCCAGGAGGCTTCCGACAAAATGAAGGGCAAACCTGGCACGAAGGTGGTTTTCAAGGTCAAAAAAGTTTACACCGGAGAGATTGTGGATGTTGAGATAACAAGGGAAAGGATCCATCTGCCCGATGTGGAATACGCCGGAATGCTCGACTCCGAGACAGGTTACATCTATCAGAGCGGTTTCACCGAGAATGTCTCCGGAGAGATCCGCAACGCCGTCCTTAACCTCAAGAAGCAAGGCATGAAGAAACTCGTGCTTGACCTTAGGGGCAATGGTGGCGGTTTGATGAGCGAGGCGGTCAACATAGTGTCGCTCTTTGTCCCGAAGGGGTCCCTGGTAGTGTCCTCAAAGGGTAAGGGAACAGGTGAGCAAAAATACAAGACCACTTCGGAACCGATTGACACTCAGATCCCTATCATTGTCATGGTGGATGGCGGATCGGCCTCCTCTTCAGAGATTGTCACCGGCGCCTTGCAAGATCTCGACCGGGCTACGGTGATGGGCACGAGGACATACGGTAAAGGACTTGTCCAGACCATCAGGCCACTACCTTACAATGGACAGATCAAAGTCACGACCGCCAAGTACTACACTCCCTCAGGACGCTGCGTCCAGGCGATTGATTATGCTAAGCGCAATGATGACGGCAGCGTGGCCCATATTCCCGACTCCCTGACCCATGAGTTCAAAACAGCCCACGGCAGGACGGTGAAAGACGGTGGTGGAATCACCCCCGATGTCATAGTCAAGGGTCACGAATACAGCAGGTTAACCTATTCCCTAGTTTATTCGAACATAATCCAGGAATATACCCTCAAATTCGTCCGTGAGCATCAAAGCATCCCAGAGGACTGGAAAATGTCAGATGCGGACTGGAAGGATTTCGTGGAGTTCGCCAAGACCAAGGAGTTCGACTACCGGTCCAGCGCCCGTACCTATTTCGACCAAGTCAAGAAGGAGCTTCAGAAAGACGGCCTGGCCGACAGTATGAAAGAGCAGATTGAGGCTCTCAACAAGGCCTTAGAGATGGACAAGGAAACATTCCTCAACCTCAAGAGAAGTGAGATTGTGCCCTTCATTGAAGAGGAAGTGATGGTGCGCTATTTCTTCCAAGAGGCAGGGATCAAGACTCGCCTCCGCTATGATGACCAACTCAAGGAAGCTCTCACCAAGCCTCTGATAACTATTTAATTTTTAGGAACTTCCTCCTCTATAAGCTCGTAATCGAGAAGTCTCTGCTCGAGATTGGCTGACTTCACACGGATCCTGACAGGATCTCCGAGGCGGTAAACTTTCCTCGTGCGCTTGCCGATGATGCGGTAGTTATCCTCGTCGAAATCGAAGAAGTCGGAACGCATCTCCCTCAGAGCTATCATTCCCTCGATCATCTCAGGCTTGATCTCGACATACATTCCCCATTCCGTGAGCCCGGAAACGACACCATCGAACTCCTGCCCGACCTTATCGACCATGTATTCGATCAACTTGTACTTGATGCTGTCGCGCTCAGCGTTAGCGGCGATCTGCTCCCTCTCCGAAGCGTGCTGGCACTGCGCCTCATAATAGTCCTTGTTCTGGCTCTCCCGATTCTCAAGATACATGGCCAACAGCCTGTGTACCATTGTGTCCGGGTAGCGGCGGATCGGGGACGTGAAGTGGGTGTAGAACCTGAACGCGAGGCCGTAGTGGCCGATGTTCTCGGTGGAATATACAGCCTTAGCCATTGAGCGCAGGGCGATCATCTGGAAAGCGTCCCGCTCCGGTGTGTCCTTGGACTCACTCAACAGGCTGTTGAGAGACTTGGCGATATCCCTTCCTGTAGAGACGGGGCCCATTTTGTAACCGAAGTTGCCGACGAATTTGCCCAGGCTGGCGATCTTCTCCAGATTAGGCTCATCGTGGATACGATAGACAAAGGTCTTGGCGTTCTTATCCTCCTTACCGTTCATCTTGCCTGAAGTGGCTATGAACTCGGCGACCGACTTGTTGGCCAAGAGCATGAACTCCTCTATCAGCCAGTTAGACTCCTTGGTTACCTTCTCATAGACTCTCACCGGTTTGCCCTTCTCGTCCACCTCGACCTTCATCTCAGGCCTCTCGAAACTGATAGCGCCTGAAGAGAAGCGCCTCTTGCGCAAGATAGCTGCCAACTTGTTCAAATGAAGCACGGCTTCTCTGATCTGGGGAGTGATCGAGGGATCCTCCGGCTCCTTACCTTCGGACTCTATGATCTGCTGGGCACCTTCATAATCAAAACGATAGTCGGAACAAATCACCGTCCTACCGAACCAACGGTCAACCACATTGGCGTCCGGGGTGATCTCGAATACGGCCGAGAAAGTGAGCTTGTCCTCATTGGGACGCAGCGAGCAAAGCTTGTTGGAGAGTTTCTCAGGCAGCATCGGCACGGTACGGTCAACCAGGTAAACGGAAGTACCTCGTTCCTGAGCCTCTTTATCCAGAATGGATCCTGGCTTGACATAGTAAGACACATCAGCGATGTGGACACCTATCTCGAAGTTACCGTTCTGGAGCTTGACAAATGACAAGGCATCGTCAAAATCTTTCGCGTCCGTAGGGTCTATGGTGAAAGTCAATGTCTTACGGAAGTCCTTGCGGCCCTTCAGATCCTTCTCGGTGATCTCGTCCGGAATCTTGTCCGCGGCATTATCCACCTCAGGAGCGAATCTATACGGCAGACCATATTCGGCCAGGATGGCGTGCATCTCAGTCTCATTGGCGCCCGGCTCTCCCAGGACATCGGAGACATAACCATGAGGATTGGGCTCGCCGCGATCCCAGCGGTCGATGATGGCCGCCACCTTCATGCCCTTCTTGGCACCTTCCGGAAGTGACTCAAAATCAATGGATATGTCGTAAGGCATTGTCCTGGACTGCATCAGCACCCAAGCCTGCTTGCCCACGATGTGAAGTATTCCCACAAAAGGAGTCTTGCTTCGCTCGACAATCTCAATAATCTCTCCCTCGCGTCGTTGGCCTCCGCCTTTGACTTGGATCTTTCCACGGCCACGAGGCGCGGGATCCGCTTTTTTCTCACGAGTGACCACACACCTGACGAGGTCTCCGTTAAGCGCCCCGCGGGTCTTGGAGGCCCTGACAAACACATCATTATCCTTCTCCTCTCCTTCAGGGACGACGAAGACAAAACCGTCCCTGCTCATGTGGACCTTACCGGTCACTTCAACAAATTTCCTCTTTCCTCCCTGCCTGGAGCCGAACTGCTTGTCACGGTTCTTGCGGAGAGCCTGTCTTCCACTTCTGGCGCCACCTTGGCGCTTGTTTCCTTTCTTCATCTCTTATTATTTAACAATGCAAAGTTAGCAATTATGATTATATTTGTAGAGCACATCACAGTCAATATAACCAAATTATCAATATGGCAGACATCAAAAACGACAGCAGGATTGTCCTCACACTGGACGCCGGCGGCACCAACATGGTCTTCGGAGCCATGAAAGGCGGAGAATATTACGGAGACACCATCACTCTCCCCTCCAACGCATCCAACCTTGACCTTTGCCTTCAGGCGATGGTCCTTGGATTCGGCACCATCATCGAGAGACTTGGTGATGAGAAACCCGTGGCGATCAGTTTCGCCTTCCCCGGCCCGGCCGATTATCCTAACGGCATCATCGGCGGATTCCTTCCCAATTTCCCTTCCTTCAGGGACGGAGTCGCCCTCGGCCCCTTCCTTCAGAAGAGATTCGGTGTTCCAGTGTTCATCAACAACGACGGAGACCTCTACGCCTACGGTGAGGCTCTCGGAGGCGCCCTGCCCGAGATCAACAAGCGACTTGAGGAGGCCGGCAGCGCGAAGCGCTACCACAACCTCATAGGCTACACCTTCGGAACCGGATTCGGAATAGGCACCGTCATCGACGGCAGGCTCAACAGGGGTGACAACTCTTGCGTTGAGACATTCTGCCTGAAGCATCCGGACATGCCGGACATCATCGTCGAGGACGGAGTCGCCATCCGCGCTGTCAAGAGGGTCTATGGAGAGATCTCCGGCAACCCTAGCCATGGCCTTGAGCCTAAGGAGATCGGGGCGATCGCCAGAGGTGACGCTCCCGGAGATAAGGAAGCGGCCATCAAAGCTTTCGACAAGATGGGAGAGGTCGCTGGTGACGCCATCGCCACCGCTGTGACCTTGATTGACGGCCTCGTCGTGATCGGTGGAGGAATAATGAATAACCACCAGTTCCTGATGCCTGGAATCCTACGGACAATGAGGAGCAAGATGCATCAGCTGACCGGCGAGGAACTTAACAGGGTGCAGATGAAGGTTTACAACCTCGATGATCCGTCAGACTTCGTGGACTTTTCAAAGGGCGAAGCCCGCAAACTGAAAATCTACGGCAGTGATGAAGAGGTGGTTTACGACCCCCAGAAGAGAATCGGTATCATGCGTTCGAAGATCGGTGCCAGCAAAGCCATCTCCCTCGGCGCCTACGCCTTCGCCCTCTCGGAGCTTGACAAATAGGAGGAGAGGTCATGATGTATCCCTTAAAATTCAAGCCTTACCTTTGCGAGAAGGTCTGGGGCGGAGAGAAAATAGCTCCTTTCAAAGGAATATTCACGACCCGCAACCGCATCGGGGAGAGCTGGGAAATCTCAGCTGTAGAGGGGCATGTCTCCGTCGTCGAGAACGGTCCTTTCGCCGGGAAGTCATTGACTGACTTGATGATAGAGCATGGCGAGAAACTCGCCGGAAAGAAAGTCATCGCCAAGACCGGAACCGAGTTTCCTCTCCTGATAAAGTTCATCGACGCCAAGCAAGACCTCTCTGTCCAGGTTCATCCGACTGATGAGTTGGCATCGAGGATAAAGCCTGGACTGAAGGGCAAGACGGAGATGTGGTATGTTGTGGGAGCCGACAAGGGAGCGAAACTCCTCAGCGGTCTCACCCAGGAGATCACTCCTGAGGAATATGAGGAGAAGGTGAATGACAACACCATCACCGATGTCCTCGGGCGCTATGATGTCCGCCCCGGCGACGTGTTCTTCCTTCCAGCCGGCAGGATCCACGCTATCGGAGCCGGATCTTTCGTGGCCGAGATACAGCAAACTTCCGACATCACCTACAGAATCTATGACTATGGCCGCTTAGGCCTGGACGGCAGGCCGAGGGAACTGCACATCGAGCAGGCGAAGGAGGCCATTGACTATTCAGTCTATCCCGACTATAGGACAAACTACACTCCCGCCAAGAATGCCGAGACTCCTCTTGTGAAGTGCAAATACTTCACAACCAGCTTGTTCGACATGGACAAGATGGTCTCAAAGAATCTTTCCGCACTTGACTCCTTCGTAGTGGTCATGTGCGTTGGCGGTAAGGGTGAATTGGTGGACAATGAGGGCGACGGCAGCGTCCATCGCATTGAACTCAAGCAAGGCGAGACAATCCTCGTCCCTGCCTCGTCAAGCACCATCGAGTTCCATCCCGACGGTGCGATGACCTGCCTGACCAGCTTCATCGAATAGCCATTGAATACTACAAAAAAAAGGGGGAAGGCGGCCGCCTTCCCCTTTTTGATTCATGTCTTGTCGAACTATTTGAACATGAAGTTCACTCCGATAACGAAGGAATTCCTGCGGGCGATCTCGTCCTGTATTCCGAGATCCTTGTTGTTCTTGAGACAGTTGGTGATGCCAAGGTCGTACCCACCGTTTATCACGATAGCGTCCTGGATCGTGAAAGCGAGACCGAAGCCCCACTGGGCGTCCAGAGGCTTGATGCCGGGATAAGTCTTTCCGGCACTGAACATATTACCTCCAACCCCAATATTGATGCGGGGACCGGTGAAGACTGTGATTCCCAGCGAGGAATCTCCCATCGGGAAAGCATACCTCAGGTTAACGGGAATGCGAAGATAATTGGCATGGTAAGGCTTGTCATCATCAGCGAGGCCGAACTTGAAAGACTTTCCGTAGTGGGCAATATATGCGCCAGGCTCGACAGTCAAGCCTTCAATAGCTGAAAAAGCATAGTCTATGCTGGCTCCGAAATAGAAACCAGGAACCATGGACGGAAAACCAGCTGTTTTCAGCAATTCCGCATCACTGCCGGTAACGGACATCCCAGTGAATCCACCACCGAATGACCAAGTGCCGTCAATGTCGGAAATCTGTGCGTTGACACGCTGGCCACAAAGGAGCATCAAGGCTCCAAGAAGTGTGATTAATATCTTCTTCATATCTAACAATTAATTAGTTATCACTAACTTACTTTATCTCAGGAAGGCCAAGATCCTTGAAGGTGCGAGGTGCCGGCTTTCCAGGGAGATCCTTGTGTGAAGTTTGGGTCTTGATCTGCTCGAGAGCCACCTCGATAGCCTTCAAGAGCTGCTCGTCGGTGCCAGCATATTCCTTGATAGGATCGTTGTCCAGCACGATGTCAGGATCGACACCATAGTTCTCGATGATCCACTCGCCGGTCTTAGGATCGAAACTGGTTGAGCCGGGAACTCTCACATCCGTTCCGTCAAGATAAGGCAACGATCCACCGATGCCGACGATTCCTCCCCAAGTCCTGGTTCCGATCACGGTTCCGAGGTTGTTGGCCTTGAAGCCCCAAGGGAAGAGATCTCCGTCAGAAGCGGAATACTTGTTGATCAGCAGCACCTTAGGTCCGACATGAGCGCCATCGGGAATGGTGCTGACCCTGTTGGAGGTGCGGCCGGCGTTCATCCTGTAAACCACCCTCTGGAGACGCTCGATGATCATCGGGGAGACATTTCCGCCACCGTTCTCACGGTCGTCGATGATGAGGGCCTCCTTGTCGAGCTGAGGATACCAGTAACGGGCGAACTCGTTCAGTCCCTCGGCTCCCATGTCAGGAATATAGATGTAACCGACCTTGCCGCCGGACTTCTCCTCGACAGTCTTTATGTTCTTGAGGATCCACTCATAATGCTCGAGAGGATACTCATTGTCAATCGGCCTGACCACGACCTTGCGGCCGCCCTCAGCGGCTTTCTTGTTGATTGTCAGCTCGATGAGCTTGCCAGCCTTGCCGATGAGACATTTGTAGATGTTGTCGACATCCTTGAGCGACTTTCCGTCGATGGCGGTAATGTAGTCACCCTCAGCTATTTCCATTCCCGGCTCCGTGAGCGGGCTTCTAAGCTCAGGGCGGTAGGTGGCGCCAGCGTAGATGTGATCGATCTTGAAATAGCCCTTGTCCTTGCTGACCTTGGCTCCAAGCAGACCCATAGGTATGCGCTCAGGCTTCGGATATGGACCGGGATTGACATAGGCGTGGCCGCTGGCCAACTCCGCGATCATCGCTCCGAGGATGTAGTTCAAATCCAGGCGGGTCTTGACATAAGGAAGCAGAGGCTCGTATTTGGCCTTAACGGCAGGCCAATCGCGTCCATGCATATTCTCAGTGTAATAACCGTCACGGAAGGCCCTCCAGACCTCGTTATAAACCTGAGGCCATTCCTGAGCGTAGTCGACCATGGCGTACATGTTATCGGTGTCAATCTCCTCACCACCACCGACTTTCGGTGACGGGAAGTTGACCACGGTGCTCTTGCCCCTGCTTGACAGGACAGCCTTCTTGTCGCCAAGACGGTAGCTGATCATTCCGTCAGCGCAATCCTCAGTCTTGCCGGACGCGAAGTCGAAGGTCTTGACAGAACCTCCGCCGAAGCCGCCGAAGCCGCCGTAACCTCCGCGGCCACCCATAGCGCCGCCAGCAGCACCGACGAACCAGACCTTCTTGCCATCGCAGAAGAACACCCTGCCGCTGACAGGAAGCTTCACGACCCTGTCAATCAGGCCTTCAGGATCAATCTTGGTCTGGGCGACCTTCTTCTCTCCCTTGTCTTCAGGTTTCTCGCCAGGCTTCGCTCCAGGACCACCCGGACGGCCGGGAGCGGCTTTCTCATCCTCCTTGGCGGGAGAAGTCTCGCTGTCGTAAGGCATCAGCGGGGAAGGTGTGTCCTTGGCCAGCATGACCATGTAAGTCCCGGACATGTCGCCGTAGGAATAGTTCCACTCGATACGGCTGTATGTCGGAGTAAGATCCCTTTGGGCAGTGAATATCAAGTATTTCCCGTCAGCGGAGAACATCGGCGAACCGGAGTCGTACCACTTCTCTGTGACCGGATATTCCTTGCCGGACTCAATTTCGCGGACATAGATGATGCTCATCTCGTTGGGGGCCGGCCTCGTGTAAGCGATCCATTTGCTGTCAGGAGAGAAGGACACGCTGTAGATTCCTCCTTCAGTGCTTGAATAGATGACCTTCTTCGTCTTTGCGACGGGATCCACCTCGACAAGACGGTTCTTGCGATCGGAATAATAAAGGTGCTTGCTGTCCGGCGCCCACATCAAGTTGCTGATGTAGGTGTCGTTATCCTTGGTCGCCTGGATGGTGGTCCCGGTGGCGGGATCATAAAGATAGACCTCGTTCTCACCGGTGGAATCGCTAATGTAGGCGATGTACTTCCCATCGGGGCTCCAAGTCGCGCTCCTCTCATTGGCACCTGGAGTCTGAGTTATATTCCTGGTTATTCCCTTGCCCACAGGCACATCAAAGACCTCACCGCGGGCGGTCACAGCGGCTCTCTTTCCGTCCGGGGAGACGCTCACGCCACGACCGCTGACTTTCTTCAACTCAGGTCTTGAATAGACGAGGTCGGAAGTCAGGGTGATGTGGATCTGCTCGGCCTTCTTGGTGGCAGGATCGAGTTTGTAAAGGAAACCTCCCTTCTCGAAGATGACCAGCTTGCCGTTGGTGCTGGGGAACTTAACGTCAAAATCCTCAAAGTTGGTGACCTTGGAAGTGGCCTTTGTCTTGGTGTTATAGACAAAGACATTCATAGTCATATCCCTGTCGGAGACGAAATAAATCTCATCGCCCACCCACATCGGGAAGATGTCCTGGGCGGGATTGTCGGTGATTTTCTCCACCTTCTTCCCGTCATAGACCCAAACCTCATCGGCCATTCCGCCACGATAGTACTTCCATGTGCGGAACTCCCTCATCACGCGGTTGTAAGCCAGCTTCTTACCGTCTGGGGAATAACTGCAGAAACCTCCTTCCGGAAGGGGCAGTTCCTCAGGCATGCCACCACCTATGGAGACCTTCCAGAGCTTGCCCGGGAAGCCGTCACCGGTCCTGTTGCGGTAGATGACATACTTTCCGTCCACGGTCCAACCCATAACGATGTTGTTGGGGCCCATACGGTCTCCGAGGTCATCCCGACTGTTGGTCGAAGTGTAGGTAAGTCTCACAGGCTCACCACCTTCCGCAGGTATCACATAGACTTCACGATTACCGTCGTACTCTCCGGTGAAAGCTATTGTCTTACCATCCGGAGAATATCTGGCGAACATCTCGTAGCCAATGTGGGAAGTAAGACGCTTCGCCTCGCCACCGGCCAGAGGTGCGGTGAACAAATCTCCCGCATAGGAGAAAACGACATCGGTTCCGTTGGTGGCGGGGAACCTGAGCAGGCGGGCTTCATCGGCCTTCGCCGTGAAAGCGAACGCCATGCCACACGCCAGGGCCATCATAAGGATTCTTTTCATAATAATCAAAATAAAACCACTTTTCGCAAGATAGCAATTCTTCTTCGAAAATCCTCAGAGATTCGTCTTCTTGTTTCAACGCTCTTGCTTTTTTAGGGCAATTTCATTATAATTGTGATTACGATAAACCACACCAACGACTTCCACATCATGAAACACTCTTTGATTACCACCTTGGTCCTGCTCGCGGCCGGAGTGGCCGGAACAGCTTCCGCGGGAAACCTTTCCGCACAAGACAAGAATGGCTACGCGACAAAGGCCGGAAGGATGGACCGTGGCAGGATGAACATTGGAGTCTATCACCTCCGTCCTTATGCCCGCACTGAGGCCCACATCAAAGATCTGGCCGACTGCGGCGTGGATTTCGTCATCTGCATGGACAACGACCGTCCGGCACTGGACCTTTTCCAGAAATATGGTCTGGGTGCCATACTCAGCGGTATTGTTCCGGGTTGGTGGGGCGGCATGGGAGACAACGCCGGCACCCTGAAAGATGTCCATCCGCTTTCTGTCTATGAGGAGAGGGCAGCAAAATTCCAGGACCATCCAGCCGTCTGGGGAATAGACATCGGAGACGAGCCTTCCTGCTGGGATTTCCCTTATTATGGCAAGGTGCTGGAAAAAGTGGAAGAGGTATTCCCAAATCAGTTCGCTTTCATCAATCTTCATCCCTACTATGCTCCCGGACCTCGGGAAGGCGAGTATCCGGTCAAGGGAGCTCTTGGCACAGCCTCCTACTCGGACTACATCGACCGCTACTGCAAGAACATCCCGGCGGACTACATTTCATATGACTATTATTATCTCCAGCCAGCCGCAGGTGTGGAAAGGGCCTATGCTAATCTGAAGATAGTAGCGGATGCCTGTCTGGAAACAGGCCGGGACATGTGGATCACAGTCCAAGTGAACAGCCTTGATCCAAATGCCTGGGTCACAGAGAACCAGCTGCGTTTCCAGGCCTATTCCGCCCTCGCCTTCGGAGCCAGGAGCATCACATGGGCCTGCTACACTGCCGGATGGTGGGATAACCAGGTGGTGGACAAGGATGGCAACAAGACCCAGCAGTACGACAAGCTGAAGAGAGTCAACGCTGAGATCCATTCTATCGGAAAGCGTTACATGAAATACACACGTGAAGCTACCACCGGTGTTGGCTTCGAAGGGACAGAAACGTTGAAAGAATGCGGAGAGAAAAACGTGAAGGTCTATGAAGACAAAATCTTTTCCGATTTGTCAGCCGGATGTCCTCTGCTTGTCGGCAGCATGAAGGCCTTGGACGGAAGCGAGGGCAAAGCCTTGTTCGTCTGCGTGGCCGATGATCCTTTCGATAATGGGCCCAAAAAGCACACACTCCGCTTCCGGGCTCCCGGCCGCGAAGTGTCTGTGCTTGGCCCAAATGGCTACCTTCCTATGAAGCGTGATGCCAAAGGGTGGTACGAATGCGTCGTCTCTTCAAACCAGGGGATCCTCATTGAGGCCCTGCCTATTCCAAACCCCTAGCGCGGATCAAGGCTCCTGGGTCGGGCTGGGCGCCACGGAACATCATGTAAAGAACCATAGGCTCCTCGGTTCCGCCCCTCTCAAGGAAGGTGCGGCGGAACTTATCAGCTACGGCCGGATTGTAAATCCCGTTCTGTTCGAAGAACTCAAACGCATCTTTATCAAGTACTTCCGCCCATAGGTAACTATAGTAACCGGCGCTGTAACCACTGTTGAAGATGTGGTTGAAGTAAGTGGTGCGATAACGAGGAATGATCTCGTCGATAAGTCCCATCTCCTTGCAGACCTTCTCCTCGAACGCAGCCACATTGGCGGCCTGGTCGCCCTCGCTCATCTTGGCGAGATCCTCAACCGTCAGCTCGTGCCATTTCATATCCAGGATCGACGCGGCGCAAAGCTCCGAGGTCATGAAGCCCTGGTTGAACTTGCGGGCGTTAGTGATTTTCGTCACAAGGGAGTCGGGAATAACCTCGCCGGTCTTGTAGTGCTTCGCGTAAAGAGCCAGAATCTCGGGCTGAAAAGCCCAGTTCTCGTTGAATTGCGAGAAGGTCTCGACAAAGTCCCTCTTGACGCTAGTACCTGAAACGGATTTGTAGGCGCACTTGGTCAGAAGGCCGTGAAGCGCATGGCCGAACTCATGGAAGACAGTCTCCACGTTGTCGATAGAGAACAACGCGGGCTCCGTCTCGGTAGGAGAAGCCAAGTTGCCGACATTCACTATGATAGGACGCACTTCATTGCCATCCTTATCAACGTACTGCTCGCGGAAGGCGTTCATCCAGGCCCCGCCCCTCTTTGTGGAACGAGGGAAATAGTCGGTCATGAATATTCCCAGAAGGCTACCATCGGAATCGGTGACCTTAAAGGTCTCGACGGCGGGATTGTAAACCGGCACACCGTCCAGCGGCTCGACATTGATGCCATAGACCTTATGGGCGGCGGCGAATATTCCGTTACGGACATTCTCCATCTGGAAATACGGCCTGGTCTGACTCTCATCAAGGGCGAACTTGCGGGCCCTGACCTTGTCGGCATAGTAGAACCAGTCCCAAGATTGGATGGTGGATCCTGCGGGAAGTTTGCCTGCGGCGATATCCTCGTCCATAATCTTCTGCATGTCAGCCACTTCCTGCTTCGCCTTCGCATTGGCCGCAATCTGGATTGTAGTAAGGAACTCATCCACGGTGGCGGGGTTCCCGGCCATCTGGTCGTCCAATCCGTAAGCGGCGAATGTGTCGAAACCAAGCATCCTGGCCTTCTCGGCGCGGAGTTTCAAGATGTCGAGGGCAAGGGCCTTATTGTCATATTCATTGCCATTATTGCCCCTTGAGGAGTAGGCCTTGAACATCTCCTCGCGGCGGGTCCTGTCCTCGCAGGAAGTCATCTCCTCAGTATATGATGAGACCGGAATCCCGAACTTATCCTTGAAGGCGTTATTCTCAGCCAGGAGATTGGTGCCAAATTTTTGCTGGAGTCCAGCGATCTTGATGTTAATCTCCTTAAGCCGCTCTTGTGAGGCCTCGTCCAGATCAACTCCGTTGCGGGTGAAACTCTTGTAAAGGTTCTTGAGAACCATCTGCTGCTCCCTGGTGAGAGCGCTCTGATCAGCCTCATAGATGACCTTGACCCTCTCGAAGAACTTCTTGTTCATCGAGATTGAGTTCTCGTGCTTGGTCAGCAGTTCCGTGGCTTCCTCAGCCACTTTCTCCATCTCGGGACCTCCATCCGTCTCCTGGAGGTTGAAGAGGACACCTGTAACCTTGTCGAGAATCTCACCTGAGAACTCGTAGGCATCTATCGTGTTCTTGAAGGTGGGAGCCTCCGGATTGTCGAGAATAGCCTGAAGTTCCTTCTCCTGCTGCTCTATTCCAGCCTGGACCGCCGGAATGTAGTCAGCGAGGGTTATCTTCTCGAACGGCGGGATGCCGTAAGGGGTGTCCCATTCCTGCAGGAAGGGATTCTTTGTCTGCGCACAAGCTGTCATCACCAATATCGTTCCTATTGTCAAAAGCGTCTTATTCATAAAAACTCTGATTACTAATTCGCTATCTTAACACCATCAAGGTCTATAAGCGTGAACTGGGCCGCGCCGTTGTAGTTGGTCAGGATGCCAGTCACATTGACCCTCGCTCCGTCCAAGATCGCCTTGTCGATCTGGGTGTCGGCAAATTTCGCATAACCGCTGGAACGGATCTGGATCTGGAGATTACCCTTCGTCTTGGGCATATTGAAATACTGGCTTACCGCATAGGCTCCCGCGTTATTGATCAACTCAGTACGATGGTCGCTGACCGTGCCGTAGTTGTAATCTCCGGAATTGCCGATCTTGGCGGTATCCCAAACTCCCCACTGCAGGTAGGTCTTCATCTTCTGGGCGCTGAAAGCCCAAGTGTCCACACCCCACTGCTGATCAGAGAGGAAGAGGCGATTGGAAGAGGCTTTCTTGTCGGCGTTGCTGTTGAGATAGATAAGCACAAAGATCTCATTGGCGTAAGTCAATCCATTGAGTGTCACCAGTTTCCCGAAAAGCGGACCCTTGTACCCCATCTTCAGGTTAGCGTCAACCTCATCAGCCGAGACGACTTGTGGGCTGATGGGAGTCCCCTTCTGACCCTTGAACACATGCGTGGCTATAATGCTCTTGACATCGATGTAGGCTGTCTCATATTCCCCGGTAGGATCTTCCAAACCAAGCTGGAGCATGCCTCCATAATTGCCGATCACAAGGCCCTGGCACTTTACGTAGATCAATTGTCCGACCTTATAGTCATTGTACAGGGCGGAATTGCCGATCTTGACCTCGATCGCTCCGGTCTCATCCTGGATGTACAGGGAACGGTAGATATTGCCGGACGCGTCTGAAGAAATAACCTGTCCCTGGATGATGATGTCCTGCTCGATATGGACAGGTTTGCCTTGATAAATGGCCTTCAAGGCGGCGATGGTCGTGTTGGCCTGAAGCGTGGCCGCCGCAGGTTCTGCCGGCTCACCCTGATTACCAAAGACAGGTTCCCACTCGGCGCAGGAAATAACTGTGAATGAGAGCGCTATCGCTAATGAATATATTAACTTTCTCATGATCTTTCCTCCTCCTGCTTTAGAATCTGAAATAAAGGTTCAGCATGTAGTTGAAACCAGACATGTAGAAATACTTCGAATCGAAGTTGTAGTAGCGGCTCTTGCTGACCGTGTTGTCAACCATACGGGTCTGCTCGAAACCTCCGGTCTTGACATCCGTTTTGTTGAGGATGTTCTTGGCGTTGAGCGAGAAACCAAGCTGGTATTTCCGCTGGATGTACCAGGACTTGCCGACACTGAAGTTCACGAGCCAAGCGGGATTGAACTTCTCCTGGAGAGTCATCGCCTCGACCTCCTCCGGAGTGATCACACCGTCGGGACCGGCCGTAGCGTAGTCTGTCCTGCTCAGAGGACTCATGTCCAGATAGGAATTGGCGAAATAATCGACATCCGCATCGATGAACCAGTAGTTATAGAAATACGAGAGGCCGAGGCTCGCCGCCAACTGGGGCGTGCTGGGCACATAGTGTTTCTGGTAAGTCCCGTCTGTCTTCGGGGTGCTCTTCCAGTAGGGCACGGGCAGGTTAGAGTAGATCGGGGAGGCGTTGTTGTCAACGGTCGCCGTCAGGATTGGAGTCGAAGTGTAAACATATTCACCGGTGGTGAACACTCCGACGACCGACAGGCCGCTGAGCGGGGTGGGAACCTCGAAACCGAGCTCAACTCCGACATGTCTCTCGTCAATTCCGCTGAGAGCGAAGTTACCGAAAGAGTTGTTGAGGTCGTAATAGACACTCATCACATCGGTCTGGTCGGTGATGTTAGTGTAGAACCCTGTCAGACGGAGGCTGTAACCGTTGGTGGCGTACATGTAGTTGACGTCTCCGGAGAGAGCCTTGGTGTTCTCGATGCCTTTGATGAGGGTGTTCCTCGTCCTGGGGGCCACGAAAGCCTTGTCGAAGTACGGTGCCTCACTTGAATAGCCGGCGTTGGCGAAGATCCTGTGGCCGCCGGTAAAGGAATATGCCAAGTTGATCTTGCCCGCATAGGTCAGGAACGAGCTCTTGTCGGAGTTGCCTTTGGAGGTGATAGGAGACCCGTCATCCTCATAAGAGGTGTAGATGTCGTCACCGACTTGGATAGGGTTGCCATTGTCGTCAAGACCAGGGAAAAGTCCCTTACGGACAAGGCCTTCCCTCCAGAAAGTATTGGATCCGAGGCGGCCTCCGATGGTCAGGTCAAGGCCGCCGAAAGCGAATTTGCCGGTCGCCCAGGCCTCTCCCTTGATCAGATGAGCGTAGTAGTCATAGCCGTATTTGTCACCGACCTTCAACTTGCGGGCCTCTCCATGAGCGAGATAGTAGTCAAGATCGTTCTGGACCCTGATCGCGGAAGATGAGTAGTCCCTCTCGGCAAACTGGTCAACATCAAGGAAATAGCTTCCTCCAAGAAGGTCATTGACCGACTTGTAATACTCTGTCCTGTTGTACTTGGCGTTGAAACCAGCCCTCACGGCGACACTCGGCTTCGGTTTCCAGAGAATGCTCGTGGCGAGGTTCATGTCATTCTGATCGACATGCCTCTCTTCAAGGGCGTACTTGGAGCGTCCTCCTTCAGCGTTCCTGTTGACTGAATACAGCCTGTCCCAATCCACGTGGGCGGTCGAGGGATCACCTGTCGACCACGCCTCACGAGCCCATGCGGCCTTGGCGGGATTCAGACGGTTGTAGTCCTCGTTGGCCATGTAGAAATAGCTGGGGAGGTTGCGATAGTAATCCGGGCGGGGATCGGGAGCGTCATACCAATCAAGGGCGGTGTAGCCGTTCTTTCCGGTCCTGAACAGGACTGTGGCGGAAGCCTGGAATTCCCTGGAAGGAGTGAAATCGTATTTCAGGAAAGTGATAGGCTCGAAGGTGATCCTATTGCGGGCGTTGCGAACCTTGCCGTTCTGGTAACCCCAGTTGGAGTTGTACATGTTGTCCTTCATGAGGTCGTAAACCTCTTGGGTGGAGGCGTTCTGCGCACCACGCTGACCGGGAGCTCCAAAGGTAACCAAAGCCAGTCTGTGGCGATCATTCCAGTTCTTCTCGACTCCCAGATAGTAGGCGAATGAACGATAGTAAACACCTTGTACCCAATCGTTTCCACCAAGACGGGCGGAAGCGCTGACAGCGTATGACCAACCTTTGTCATTCTCCGGCACAGCCCAAGTGCCCATCACCCTCATACGGTAGAGAGCGCTGTTCGTCAGGACACTGAACCTGGTTCCGGGACGGACCTGTCCGGGAGTGGCGTAGATGTTCGTCAGACCGTTGTACCCTCCTATTCCATAGGTGGAGATCTCGGATCCGATCACCGACGACTTTGCCCTGGTGGCCTCATTGAGACCGCTCCACAATGAATACGGGGAGAAACCCGTAAGGGCGTCGTTCATCTTCACACCAGCGATGTACACATCCTGAGACTCACTGGCATAACCGCGGGCCCTGAACCGCACGGCGCTGAAGTTGAAACTCGCCGCATTGTTGAAAACGTCGTTCTGGTCGTACAAGATCGTCGGAGTGTCCTCGTAGCCGTTACCGTCAAGGTCGAACTCTCCGAACGAGGAGTCATCCACTTCTCCGGCCACTACGACAGGCGACAGGCTGAGATTGTACATATTCTTGACATAGCCGTCATTGACGGTCACATTGACTGTTGTTGGCAAGTAGCCGGGAGCCTCGATGACAAGGTCGTACATACCGTTGGCCAGCTCCCCGATCAGGAAGTCACCCTGGTCGTTGGATTTGATTGTGCCGATCTCAGTCGCACCTGATTTCAGCGTCAGCACCGCGCCTTCGACCGGATTCCTGTCCGCCCTGTTGACGATCTTTCCTTTCACTCCGCCGGTTGGCGTCTGAGCGAAAAGGGCGATCCCAGCGAGACAGGCCGCCATCAGAGCGGCTGTTTTCTTCAGGATATTCATATTACTTGGTGGAGATTACGATGTAGGTTGGATAGTGGTCGCTGTAGCCGTTGATGAAGGCTCCATTGGAAGAAGTCCTCTTGGGAGTGCCCTTGTACTGGCCTTCCTGCTGGGTCATGAACGGCTGCTGGAAGACCCTGCCGTAGAATTTCTTCTTGACAAGAGGCTGGATTGAATACGTTCCCTTGGGGGCGTTGACCAGATTGGAGTTCACCATGATGATGTCGAAGATGCACCAGACACCTTGGTAAGCCAAAGAGCCGTAGCCGGCCTTGATCATCGACAGGAAGGGATTGAAGAAATCCTGCGGGCCGACTTCCTTTATGGTCTCCTTGCCATGGAGGTAAGTGACCATGCTCTCATCAACAGGGTTGTCGTTCATGTCACCCATCACGACAATCTTGATCCCGGGATATTTCTCCATCAAGGCCATGGCGTTCTCGTGGATTATCTCGGCACCGCGGCTGCGCAGGTCGTTGCTCTTGCCTCCGATCCTGGAAGGAAGGTGCGCGACATAGAAGGCGAACATCTCATCTCCAATCGTACCCCTGACCTCAAGGATGTCCCTGGTACGGAAATTCTCCTGCTCCTCGGGAGTCATGCTGAACTGAATGTTCTGAGAATCAAACGTGAACGGGATCGAGCGACTCTCCAGCAAGGTGAACTGGTCCGGCCTGTAGAACAGCGCGCAGTCCACACCTCGCCTGTCCGGACCGTCGTAGTGGACGATCTGGTAGTTGGCCTCAGCGATCTCGGGCTGGATGACCAAATCCTCGAGGACGTTGCGGTTCTCGATCTCGCTGACACCTAAGATGGTGTGCCAGACCTTGTTCTCGTCCTTCATGGCCCTGATAACCTCGGCCATGTTGTGGAGTTTCTTGCGGTACTTGACATCTGTCCACTGGTTCGCGCCCTCGGGAAGGTACTCGTAGTCATTCTTTCCCTCATCGTGATAGGTGTCAAACAGGTTCTCAAGATTGTAGAACCCGATCACATGGGTCTTCTGCACCTTCTGCGCCCCGGCGAAAGGGGCAAAGAGGAGCAGGCAAACCGCTATGCAGTAAATTCTTCTCATTGGTTATGGTGTTATTACTGCCACCACCAGCTGACAGTGGCAGGATTCTCTTCTTTAATAGTTTTCGTTGTCTCGGCTCCAACCTTGGCCTCGAGGTTAACGAACAGATTGTAACCGAGTTTCTTCTCCAAATCCGCTATGGACATGGACATGCCCTTGGAAATCTTCGAATCGTACTTATTGGAATTCTCCAAATAGAAAGCGCAGGCCATGAAACCCTTATGGCCGACCGACTCATTGTTCTTGTATCGGAGCAGGGCCTTGAAATAGCCCTCCGGCACAGTCACAGGTTTACCGTTGTTGTCGTAGGACTTGCGTGTGGAATTACCGATGAAACAACCAGTTACGACATACAAAGTGTCGGTTCCCGCCGTGGTTCCCGTCTTCCTTGCCCATGTTCTGACCAGATTCTCCAGATTAGCCCAAGTGCCACCGTTGAAATCGTAGTCCTGCGGAGTCATATTGGTGAAATAGAAGGTCTGGATATTGGCGTCACGGCTGAGGCGGTCCGCGGAAGGGATCTGGTGACCGCGGGATCCGAATCCAGTATATGCCTTGAACAGGACAGGCTGTTTTTTGTCCGGAAGCAGGGGATCCAATCCCCACTGGTCAGTACGGCCACCGCTTCCGATGTTGCCGGCACAAAGCGGATAAGCCACCCAAGTGGACACAAGGTCGTCGTAGTTCCAGTAGTACGAATAATTCCTGGCCTTCGCTCCCCCGAGAGTCATGTAGTGGGTGAAAAACTCCTGTTTGTCATCTTCCTTTGTCTGAGGAAGTTCCAGCCATTTGTAAGGTGCGGTCTTGAAGCCGTAACCATTCTCGTCGTGGTGGTCTTCCTCGCCTGGGTCGTCAGGCCCTATGGGAGGAGTGGTAGGAGTCGGATCGGGAACAATCAACTTGCCCTGAGTAATGCTTGCGCTGGCGGAACCTCCTGAGCTGGAGATAGTTACTGTAGCGTTTCGGATTGCGTCAGTGTTTTCCGAATAGCTCAGGATAACAGTGCTTGAGTTGCCGGATCCGCTGGCAGGACTGACAGTCAGCCAGGAGGCGGAAGTGGTTATGGTCCAATTGCCCGAGGCTGAGACTGTAAGGAACTGGCTTCCAGCCTCGCCGGTCACGGTCTGAGTCTTGATGCTGACCACCGGCGGGACCACTGGCTCTTCCTTATTGTCCGAGCCACCACCACACGAAACGACCATCAGTGACAGCGCCAAAAGCGCCGCCACTGATGACCATGAATATGACTTTCGACCTTTCAAGGTGCTATTTTATTTCAACGCTTGAGAAATCAAATTGACCCGCCTTATCAGCTCCTTCAGAGCCATAAGTCGCCTTCTCACCTACAGTGAAAGTTACAGTCTTGGCGGAACCTGTCCACTTGACGGTTTTGTCACCGCTGGCCTGCTTGGCCACCGATCCAGTGCTGGCTGTAATACTTGTAAGGCGCTTCTGTCCCTGGGAGGAAATATTGAAGATGATGCTTGTCATCGCATCTCCTGTTGTAGTGACAGTTACAGTACCAGCCGCATAGACACGGCAATCATTTGCGGAGCCGTTAACCGTTGGCTTATTCTTTCCGGAAGCCTTAGTGGCTGTGATTGTGATACTTCCGGATTTGTAGGATATGGTCTCAGCGCCATCGGCCACACCCGTCCAGTCGCCAGCGGCCTTCCAGGAAATCTTTCCTCCTTCACCAGGAGTATCTCCACCGGGAGTGTCTCCGCCAGGAGTGTCGCCACCACCAGCGGCTCCATTGATAGCTATGTCGTTGACCTTGGTGGGGATTACATAGAGGTACTTGCCCTGGGAAGTGTGATAGAGATAGTAACCTGTGATTGTGACGTCCTTGCCGTTCAGCGAAGAGATATCCTCAACGGGCTTCACGATGCTTCCGGTGACAGAAGTCGAGCCATCCACGGTGATGTTGTAGTAATTGCCGGAGATGTTGAGCTTGCCCGCGAATGTCACATATTCCCTGGTCTCAGATGAATATGAGGCGAAGGAAGAGGTGATGTCCTTCGCGGTGGGATAAGTGACCTCGGCACCGGTTGAATTGACTGTCACCTTCGGGGAAGACAACTGGGGAACACCCTGATATTCAGCGCGTGTAGCCTCAACTGTGACATTCTCGCCCACAGCGGCGTTGCCACCATAGACATAAATCATAGCTCCATCCTGCGCCATGAGGAATCCGACAGAAGAAGATGCCACGACCACAGCCGGTCCAACCTTCAAGACAGCGTCCTTATCAGCGGCAAGAGCCTCGGCTACAGTAGCATCCTGAGCCTCCGGCGGGGCAGCGGCCTCGAAGGAGAGGATGTAAGCCTCAATGACCTCGTGCTGCTCCTTGGTGGCGTAGTAGTCGTATTTACCGGCCAGGGTGACCGTGCCATCATTGGAAATCTTGGATGACCAATCTGCCTTGTTGGCCACACTGTACACGTAGATCGAGCCACTCTCATCGGTGATGTCGAAGCTGCAGTACTGGGCGTTGAACTTGCTGACCGTTCCGGTGAGCTTGAAGTAAGTCTCCTTATTGGCCGCGGCGATAAATTCGGCGACGGTCTTTGCCTCGGCGTTGCTGTAGTCCTCCTGCTCGCCGGCCTCGAACGAAAGTATCTGGGCCTCAATCACTTCGTGCTGCTCCTTGGAGGCGTAGTAGTCGTATTTACCAGCCAGGGTAACCGTGCCGCCATTGGAAATCTTGGATGACCATTCATCCTTGTTCGCCACGCTATAGACATAGATGGTACCGCTATCGTCAGTAAGGTCGAAGCTGCAGTACTGCGCGTTGAACTTGCTGACCGTTCCGGTGAGCTTGAAGTAAGTGGTCTTCTTGGCGGCGGCAATGAATTCAGCAACAGTCTTAGGCTCAGCAGCATTGTAGTCTTCCGCCTGACCTTCCTCGAAGGACAGGATCTGGGCGTTGACGACCTCGTGCTGGCTGTTCTTCTCGTAATACTCATACATACCAGCCAGCTCGACGGTACCTCCATTGGAGATCTTGGAGACCCACTCGTCCTTATTGGTCACACTGTAAACATAGATGGTTCCGCTGTCATCAGTGAGGTCGAAGCTGCAGTACTGGGCGTTGAAGCGGCTCACCTTTCCCTTTAGACGGAAGAACTCTCCCTTAGCGGCCTTACCGATGAATTCCTCAACAGTCTTGAGCTCAAACTTGGTGTAATCAATGGCAGGAGCAGATGTCTCACCGTTGATGGAAACGATCTTGCTTCCGGTAGTGAACTCAGGAGTGTCGCCCTTGAAATTGACGATGGTACCATTCACAACAACCTCATCACCAACCTTCAACTGATCCTTGCCAGTGAAGGGATCACCGCCATAATATCTTCCGCGATAGACCATCAGCTGGACAGTGCTGGTACCATCGGCGGAAATGTAATAGGTAGCGTTGCCGTAGCTCGGATCGATGTCAACACTGACGACCTTTCCGGTGGTGTAGATCTCGGCGGAGTTCGAGGAGGAGAGGTCATCTCCATTGTTGTACGCCTGAAGGCTCTTTGCCTTCTCAAGGGAAGCCGCCACATTGTAAGGATCCGAGGCTGTACCCTTTCCGGAAGGAGTCACATTAGGATCCTCGCCCTTGGAACCCTTCTGGGAGACGGTGACAGTCCTGAAATCAAAGTCCGTCTTAACCTTGAATGAGGATGTCCTGTCGGTAGAGTTGTTGGCGAGAGCCGTCACGCTGACAGTGACAGGAGCATCTTGCGCGGTGCCGCTGGAAGGGCTGAAAGCCAGCCAGTCAGCATCCGTGGAAATAGTCCAGGGACGGTTGGAAGTAACTGTGATAGAGCCAGATCCACCACCCTGCTCAAAAGAGAGTTCAGTCTGTCCGACAGTGAGCGAAGGGAGCGCGGGCTCCTCCTCTTCCTTCTTGCAGCCGACGAGCAATGCTCCAACGGCGAAGATGGTCAAAAGCAAATTCTGAAGTTTCATTATCAATCGTGTTATTAAATTATTATCTCGCAGTTTGCTAATATACGACGAAATGTTAAAAAATCAAAGACCAAGGTCCAACTCCACGGGACAATGGTCGGATCCGAGAATCTCATTATGGATGTCCGTCCCGGCGATTTTGTCTTTAAGGTCTTCAGACACAAGGAAATAGTCAATGCGCCACCCCGCATTGTTGGCCCTCGCGTTGAAGCGGTAAGACCACCAGGAATACTTCACGTCCTCCGGATGCTGTAGGCGCCATGTGTCCACGAATCCTGCCTCCAGAAGAGTCGAGAATTTATCCCTCTCCTCGTCCGTGAAACCAGCGTTCCTTCGGTTCGCCTTAGGATTCTTGATGTCAATTTCCTGATGCGCCACATTCAGGTCGCCGCAGATAACGACTCCCTTACGAGCCTTTAGGCCGAGGACATATTCCCGGAAAGCGTCCTCCCAGGTCATCCGGTAATCCAGCCTTTTAAGGCCATCTTGAGAGTTGGGGGTATAGACACAAACGAGGTAGAACTCGGGCATCTCGAGGGTTATGACACGGCCCTCGGAATCATGCTCGGAAATCCCTATCCCATAAGTCACGGAGATGGGCTCATGTTTGGTGTAAATAGCTGTGCCTGAATACCCTTTCTTCTCAGCAGAGTTCCAGAATGAGGTGTATCCGAGGTATTCCAAATCGAGCTGACCAGGCTGCATTTTGGTCTCCTGAAGACAGAAGAAATCCGCGTCCAGAGCGGTGAAAGCCTTGTCGAAATCGCCCTTCCCGGCGCAAGCTCTCAGGCCATTGACATTCCAGCTGATGAATCTCATATCAGTAAATCTTTAATTGACTGTAACTTCTGTTGTCAAAGTCTCACTAGCGGCATCCCATGAGTCGAAAGCCGTCAGAGAGACTGTGTAGGTTCCTTGAATATCTTCCTCTAAAACGAATGGGACTGTCCAAGAGTCCTTCATCTCAGAGGGCAAGGGATGCTTGTAGAAATCCGCGAGTATCTTCTTGGAAGATAGCTGGTTCCCATCTTTTGAGAGCGTGACGACATAGTGGTGTACGAACTCATCGTCTTCACCCGCGTCGAAGTTGACCAAGATTCCCTGAGGGGTCGGTTTCACCCATGGATCAGAAGGGAGCAAGACAGTGGCATTCAGTTTCGACAAAACCGGAGGCGTGTTGGCGGCGGTTCTTCTGCCGAAGGAATATTCATCAAGATGCTTACCGTTCTTAGAGGGTTTCGAAATGATGATAGGCTCACCTATAACCGCCTTGTTGTAAAAGTCCATCCTCTGGATTCTCATGTTGCCCTTCTTGTCGAACTGGACAAGGTTCCCTTGGGAGAACTCGTCCTTATCCTTCATGGTTGTCTGACCGGCCATGTCCTCGTAGCCTCCGGCCTCAAGCGCCATGTACCGCACCGATGCGCATCCAAGGGCCGTGAAAGAGCCTTGCCAGATGCTTCTGGGGTCGTTCAGGGGGAAATGCAGATGGCCTCCGAACGCCACCACTTGGGGATACTTTGACAATATCTCAGGAAGCTCCCTTGTGGCCCAATAACCCGTGAGAAAGGACTTCCAGATCCCGTCCGCCTCACCGAGAAGACTCCCGTAAACGGTGTCGTAAAGCATCGGGTGAGTGATCAGGATAACATATTTGGAAGGATTCTTGGTCGTGATTTCCGCCAACTTGGCGTCAAGCCATTTCAAAGCTTCTGGATTATAGACAATAGGGCTGGTTCCATCGGGGGTAACCGCAAGGATGTCATAACCGCCAAGGACGCAGTGACGGCACTCCAAACCCTCTCCAGCCTCTTTGTCCACATCGGTCTGGAAATACTTGTCACCAAAGGCCTTACGGAGATATTCAGCATCTCTTACCATCGTCTCGTTCCAGCGGTAGTCCGGCACATCATGATTGCCCACGGTGTAGATCATAGGCACTTTCTCAGGATCCAAGACAGACTCATAGACCCGCTTGAATTCCCCGATAGCGGCCTCGCTGGGATAATCAATCAAGTCCCCGGCTACCAGAACCCCGTCCAGCCCATCCGGATCGGATTCCGAAGCCTTGGCCACAAGCTGCTCAAGGGCGCTCTTCCATTTTGCGGAAGTCGCTGGAAGACCGGTGTTTATGTGAACATCACTCACCACCGCGACCGACAACACAACAGAATTCTCGTCGAAGCCGCCTTGCTCTACCACCCTTTCGCAGGACAACACCATCGCGGTCAAAGCGACCAGAGCCACAAAAGATAATCTCATCCTTTTCATAAATGCAAATATAACACGAATCCCGTGATTTGGAAACTGTTCAGCCTAAATGATCAACGACAAGACCATCCCCCGATTCCGAAGGGATGGTCTTGCCTTATAGTACTGTTTATCAGCTATTTCCGAAACACGGCCCTAATTCATCACAGCACGGACCATGCCTCCAAGAATACGCTCCTCATTCATAGAGGTGCCGGTACTAGTCTCTTTGATGAAGAAATCATACGCATGTCCCCTATCGACAGGCAACGACGTCCAATATATTCCGACAGGATACCTGGCATTGTAGGACAGATCGTTGTCATTCTTTGTTCCGTAATAGCACCCGGCGGCAGGAAGGAAAATCCAGTTAATTGTTTTGACTTTTGAAATGACCTTGTAACCCGGACCGGCGAAATCGTAGTTGCCATACTGGAATCTGGACACCCAGGTCAAGGTGCAGCTTGAAGTCAAAGCCTCACACTCTGAAGGTGTTGGCATCCTCCAGAGGCCTCCAAGATGCGTACTGGCGGCATCATCTGAACTGTCGAGGAGGCTTGTGTTGGATGTGTACCTGCCACTCACGCTTGAGGAACTGTAAGATGTTGAGGAGTAACCGGTTGATTTGCCTTCTTTCCAGACCAGGGGATTCAAGGTCTCGTAATAAGGCTCAGTCTCTCCAAAAGCGAAAAAGTCACCTGACTCATATTCCGCTGTGGCTCCAACGTTACGGAATGACCAATACAGCCTTCTGCCATCAACATCAACATTGAGATCCACCGGAAGGTCTCCGGTCATCTGATCCCAACCAGTCACGACGGGTAGTTTTATCGCCCTCCCTTCCGATTCTCCTCTGTAGAAGGATTTCCCGGAAAACTCCTTTGAATAAAAACTCGAACTCCTCCAGCCACTCCCTTTCACGAAGGTGAAATGATAGTCAGTGGCGGTGGCGCGGGCTTCCTCAGCGAGAATACCGCTGAATAGGTAACCTTTGTTCTCTCCGTCAGCTTTATTCTCCTTATCGTAAACATATCCGGGCAACGGAGCGCCATGAGCGAGGGCTTCCGTGGCGACCGCGCCATCAGCTCCTACAGACAGTATCTTGACCGGGGTCATATGAGGCTCTCTCAACTCAACCACATCCGAGGCCGCCGCGGAGGTCTCGTCAATGAAGAGCTGGACGTAGCCTTCGGGAATCCTCATGTCGAAAAGGCCGGAAACCTCACCGTCGGTGACCGTGTAAGGCAACTGGGCGGTCAGATAATAGGAATAGTAAATCTTGCTGAATTTGTAACTTCCGTTATCGTTGGAAATCGTGGCATCACTGCCGAAAGGAAGATAGACAGCGGTCATGGTTCCTGTCTGGCCATCGCTGAGGGTCAGATTGTTCTTGGTAGTCCTGACCCACTTGCCACCATCCCATTTCATCTCAAGATAGGCCGGGGCTGTGGCACCGCTGAAGAACACGAAAACGACATCGTCGGTCTCCCAACCGGTCTTGACGGCTCTTGTGGCCGTACCGGGATGCTTGGCGTCCAAATTGAAAACAATCTCCTTGGGCCCTTGAGGCTCCTCAGGAATAGGATCCATTGACTGCTTGCCGCAAGAAACCATAGCGGCTATAGCCATAAAAATGAAAATGATTGACTTTCTCATCGCTCTATCCTCCTTAGTTTCCACCAGACAAATCATCCTCTTCACCAAAGCCGTGATATTCAACACTTGTGGCGATGACTATCCCGACATCAACCTTCAGCACCTCGACCGAAGGCTCTTCATAGTCTTTTTTGATTGTATGATCCATTATTCGTTTGATTATTAATGCTTTTAAGGACGCGAATATAAACAATCCCATGCTGTTATCATAATATTCGCCGAAAATTGTAAATTTGTGAATCGACATAATCAGATAACAGCGAGATGAGAAGACTTATTTTGCCGGTTTTGATGGTGATCGCGATAAACGCGACAGCGCAAAACGCCCCACAAATCGTCTATACCGAGGCCAGTGAACTGACTTTGACAGGAAAGCTGATGGACACCCCGAACCCTTACCACAGGGTTGACACGACGCGTTTCAAGGGTTTCACCAAGAGCGAGAACAACCAAGTCAGGAATTCCGCCGGAATCGCCGTGGCCTTCAGGACGAACTCCAGATCAATCTCAGTGCTCACCAAATACGGCGACGTGGGCTGGCCTGTCAACACCTCAGGATTCTCCGCCAGGGGATACGACCTCTATATCCTTGACCGCTCCCTGAACTCGTCGAAGGGCCAGTGGATATGGGCCGGAGCGGGAATCCCAGGCGACCTCTCCAAGCCTTTCAACATCATCTCAGACATGGACGGCTCTTTTAAAGAGTGTCTTATGTATCTCCCAATACTCAGCGAAGAGTATTCCGTGAAGATTGGTGTAGAGGAAGGCGCTGTCCTTGAGCCACTTGAGAATCCTTTCAGCCATCGTATAGGAATATTCGGATCAAGTTTCACCCATGGGATTTCCACCTCCAGGGCAGGAATGGCCTACCCCGCGGTATTCTCCAGGGAGACAGGTCTCCAGTTGCTTAGCCTAGGATGCAGCGGCAACTGCAAGATGCAGGACTATTTCGCCGATGTGCTTGCAGCGGCAGATGTTGACGCCTACATATTCGACGCTTTCTCCAACCCTTCCATTGAACAGATCAAGGAACGCCTTTTCCCTTTCATCGAGAAGATCCAAGCCGCACACCCTGGAAAACCGCTGATTTTCCAACGGACGATTTACAGGGAATGGCGCAATTTCAACAAGAAGATAGACCAGGAACAGGCCGCCAAGATTGAGGTCGCTGACAGCCTGATGAAAATCGCCTGCAAGAAATATAAGGACGTGTACTACATCCATCCCAGCGCCTCGGCTCCCGACCACGAGACTTCCCAGGACGGCACTCACCCCTCCGACCGAGGCTACCAACTATGGGCCCGTTCCATCGAGAAGCCGGTCAAGAAGATTCTCCGGAAATACGGAATTGTGGCTGGCAGATAAATGCTTTAGTATTAGATATTTACTTACTTTTAAAGTTACTGATATACAAAGTTTAATATTAGACAATATATTATGAATCAACGACTTACCTGCCAGCTTGTCTTATTGTTTTTAATGACTGCAGCGATGGCTCAAACAAAGACAAGCTATGTTGATCCCTTTATCGGCACTGACGGGATGGGCCATACATTCCCGGGAGCTTGCGTGCCTTTCGGCGGCGTGCAGCTCAGTCCCGACACCGACACTATCCCCCACAATATTAATGGAAAGTACCAGCCGATGGTTTACGAGACTTGCGCTGGCTACCGCTACAATGACCCGACGATTGTCGGTTTCAGCCACACCCATTTCAGCGGAACCGGCCATTCCGACCTCGGGGATATTCTCATAATGCCGACCACAGGCCCCCTAAAACTCAATCCAGGTACGGCTGACAACCCTGACAGCGGCTTCCGCAGCCGGTTCAGCCACTCCACGGAGAGTGCCGGCCCCGGACTGTACCAAGTGACGCTCGATGACTATGGCATAAAGGCCAGGCTAACGGCAACGACGAGGGTCGGAGTCCATGAATATACCTTCCCGGCCCTTCGACAAGCTCAGGGACCGGTGGACGGACAGATTATTCTCGACCTCATCCACGGCATCTATGAATACGATGGAAAGACCCTTTGGGCGGAGGTACAAGTACTTGATAACAAGACCGTTACCGGCTACCGGATCACCAATGGTTGGGCCCGGACCAACTACACGTATTTCGCCATCGAATTCTCCCAACCTATCATTGAATATGGCTACAAAGACCGCCAGAAAATCGACTACAAAGGTGGATGGGCTAAATTCGACACAAGCAAGAACTTCGCCGCGATGGCCGGGCGCAAGGTTGTCGCATGGTTCAAGTTCGCCACTTCAAAGGATCCTAAGCTGACTGTCAAGGTAGCCCTCTCCTCAACCGGCACGACCGGAGCGCTCAAGAACCTTAAGGCTGAGACCGCCGGAAAGACCTTTGACCAGATCGCTTCCGAAGCCTCCAAAGCCTGGGAGAAGGAGCTTTCCGTAATGGAAATAACTGGTACTGAGGCGGAAAAGAAGATGTTCTACACCTCTCTCTACCACACGATGATTAATCCTTCTGTCTATATGGATGTGGACGGCTCTTACCGTGGGCTTGACCACGAGATCCACCAGGCGAAAGGCTTCACGAACTACACCGTGTTCTCCCTCTGGGACACCTACAGGGCGGAGCATCCGTTCCTGGCCCTATTCAAGCCGGAAAGGGACAAGGACATCGTCGAGTCTATGCTGGCCCACTACGACCAGAACGTCCTGCACATGCTTCCCGTCTGGAGCCACATGGCCAATGAGAACTGGTGCATGAGCGGTTATCACGCCGTCCCTGTGCTGGCCGATGCCATCGCCAAAGGCTTGGACATCGACAAAAAACGGGCTCTGGAGGCCATGGTAACCACTTCGAAGCAGGAGTGGTACTGCGGGCTCGGGGACTACATGAAGCTCGGTTATGTACCCTACGACCACATCTCCACCGCAGCCAGCAACACCCTTGAATATTCCTATGACGACTGGACGATCTGGAACACAGCCCGCCTCGCTGGAGACACCAAGGTGGCGGAAGAATATGCCCCCAGGGCACTGTATTACCGCAATGTCTTCGACCCGGGTCTCGGTTTCTGCCGTCCGAAATACACCGACGGATCCTACAAGAAAGAATTCGACATCATGCAGACCGTCGGAGAGGGCTTCATCGAGGGCAACTCATTGAATTTCACCTTCCATGCACCACAGGATGTCTATGGGGTTATGGCTCTGATGGGAGGGGAAAAGGAGTTCATCGCCGGACTTGACGAGCTCTTCTACAACGACCTTCCGGAATATGCCTACGCCGACAATGAGGACATCACCAAGGACTGTTTGATCGGTGGTTATGTCCACGGCAACGAGCCAAGCCACCATATTCCATACCTCTACGCCTGGACCTCCCAGCCTTGGAAGACGCAGTACTGGATGCGGGAGATCATCAACAGGATGTATCGTCCCGAAATCCGCGGACTCGGGGGCAATGATGATTGCGGCCAGATGAGCGCATGGTACATATTCGGCACCCTGGGCTTCTACCCTGTCTGCCCCGGAAGCGACCAGTACGTCATCGGAGCGCCCTTCTTCAAGGAAGTCTCCATCAATCTTCCCAATGGGAAGTCGCTGGTTATCAAAGCGCCTAAGGTAAGTGACACCAACCGCTATGTCAAGAAGCTGACCCTTAACGGCAAGGAATACTCAAAACTCTATCTGACCCACGCCGACCTCATGGAGGGTGGTGTCCTGGAGTTCGAAATGGCCTCCAAACCCAACAAGTCCCGCGGCCTCAAGCCCGCCGACAAACCTTACTCAATGACCGGAAAACAATAGTTGCCATGAACACTATAAAAGGATTGGCCTTTGCGGCCATTGTTTCCATATCATTTTCTATCTCACAGGTTTCCGGCAGGGCCGTCAGGCACGAAGGTTTCCGGGAGGCACACCCTGCCGGAAGCGAAAGCCCAAAGAGGTTGATTGAAGATGTGAATGTGTTCGTCGGGACGGACGGGTTCGGGAATGTGTACCCGGGCGCGCAACTGCCGTACGGAGGCATCCAGATCAGCCCGGATTGCGACGACAAGGACTACGACTGCGCTGCCGGCTACAAATATTCCAAGCCATTCGTACAGGGCTTCAGCCTTACGCACCTGAGTGGAACCGGAATCCCGGATCTCGGTGATTTTCTGTTCCTTCCGGGAGTTGGAGATGAGATCAAACCTTCCAAACTGGACCACAGCAAGGAAAGCGCCCACCCGGGATATTACGGAATAACCTTGGACAGAGAAGTCAAAGCGGAGATGACAGCGGCGCTCCGTTCCGGAATATTCAGATTCACCTACCCAGGCAAAGATGGCGCTTATGTGATGATTGACCTCGACCACACCCTCAAATGGGATTGCGAGTGGTCCACCGTGAGGCTCCTTGATGAGCACACTATTATCGGCAGCAAGGTGGTGGCCGGCTGGAACCCTGGACGCCATGTCTATTTCGCCGCCCGCTTCTCCGAGCCAATAAAAGACCTCACTATTCTTCAGGAAGGTAAGCCGGTGATTTACAACACGAAGCGTTTCCGTAGTTCGCTGGAAGCCTGGGGAAAGAAACTCCAAGTGGTTGTCCGCTTTGACGGTAACTCCTCACCTTACATTACCCGCAAAGAATTGGAGACGGAAGGCTCCCCGAGCGCGACCAACCGGTCCCTGAACGGAGACGAAGGGCAATTTGAGCTGCAAATCCAAGTCGCAGTCTCCGGTGTAGGAACCGACGGAGCGCTCCTGAACCTTAAAGAGCTGGAAGGCAAGGACTTCAATAAGGTGCTGTCCGAAGCTGAAGCCACCTGGGAAGAGGCTCTTGGGGCATATTCATTAGACAGTGAGGACAAGGTGCTTCGGGAGACATTCTACACCAGTGTCTATCGCACCATGCTCCACCCCTTCCTCTTCCAAGACGCTGACGGCCGATTCCGTGAACATGACGGGACCATCGGCAAGGCTGAAGGCTTCACAAATGTCACAACCTTCTCATTCTGGGACACTTTCAGAGCCTTTGAGCCGCTGATGAACCTCGTCAACAGGCCCCTGCAGGCGGATATTGCCAACTCTATGCTTGCCCACTTCGACAAGAGCGCCGAGAGGATGCTTCCTTACTGGTCGTTCTACGGAGGCGAGACATGGTGCATGATAGGCTACCATTCCTGCTCAATCCTGGCGGACATGATCATGAAGGATGTCCCCGGATTCGACTATGAGAGAGCCTTCCAGGCCATGAAAACCACGGCCACAAACGCTCACTATGACTGCATTCCCGAGTACACTTCTCTCGGTTACATTCCGTTTGACCTTGAGAAAGAAAGTGTCTCAAAGACCCTTGAATATGCCTACGACGACTGGTGTATCGCCCAGGTAGCCAAGAAGTTAGGACACGAGGAGGACTATAGATTCTTCCTGAACCGCTCGATGAATTACAAGAACCTCGTTGACCCCGAGACCGGTTACATGCGTGGCAAGGACTCAAAGGGCGCTTGGCGCGATCCTTTCGCTCCCATCGCATACCAAGGTCCAGGATCAGTCAACGGTTGGGGCGACATCACCGAAGGATTCACGATGCAGTACACCTGGAGTGTGTTCCACGACTTCGACGGCTATGTCCAATTGGCCGGACGTCAGAGACTTAAGAAATATCTTGACGAGCTCTTCACCATCGAACTTCCCGAAGACATCCCCGGCGCCCACGACATCTGGGGTCGCATCGGAGGCTATTGGCATGGAAACGAGCCTTGCCACCACGTGACATATTTATACAACTATTTCGGCGAGCCTTGGAATTGTCAGAAATGGGTCCGCTATGTGGCCAAGAACTACTACGGCAACGAGCCTGGCTCACTGAGCGGGAATGACGATTGCGGCCAGATGAGCGCATGGTATCTCTTCAACTGTCTGGGATTCTACCCCTTCTGCCCCGGAGCCGACTGGTATTACGTGGGTTCCCCATGCGTGCCAGGAATGTCCCTGACCCTGTCAAACGGAAAGAAAATAGAGATGACCACGAAAGGTTGGAGCGAGGACGCCGTCTATGTCAAGGCGGCATGGCTCAATGGCAAGCGCCTTGATTCCCCTGTCATTAAATACGATGACATCAAGGACGGAGCCAAGCTTCATTTCGAAATGGCTCGCAAGCCTGTCAAGGGTGCGTTCAAGAAATAGTTAATTATCTGACCTTTACATCAGTCCCAGGAGAGTTCCTAAGGACATTGATGAGCTCGCGTTTACTGACGGAGACCTTTCCTGTCGTGAATGCGGGAAGGTTGTAGGATTTCATCAAGCCTTTGTAATATGCCTGGGGATCTCGCTGCGGAAGCAAGAACGGCTTGGTGGCGTTGCCGTTCTCATCAACATGCGTGAAATAGGGTTTAGTGTACAGCCCATCGTCTCTTCTACTACTGAAAACCAGCCACCTCCCATCTGAGTTCCAAGTGTGGAAACTGTCCACATCATCGGAATTGACACCTTCCATGGGCTTGACAGATCCGTCAGAAAGATCCACAAGCCAAAGGTCAGCGTCCTTATGCCAGATTGAGAAATTCCCGTAGCCGTGGCGGGTGAAGCAAAGGAAGCGCCCGTCCGGAGATATTCTCGGGAAAGAGACGCTGAATCCCTCGGCCGGAGCATCGTAAACGCATTCCAAGCTATCTCCAAAGGACATGTCCTCAGCATTGAAAGCGATGCGGTACAAACCGTAACGAGCCTCAGGATATTTGTCCGGCATCGGTGAGACGGCTTCCGCGGAACAGAAATAGAGCCATTTCCCATCAGGAGAGAAGGTGGGGAAAGTCTCGAAACGATCCTGTGCCTTAGTAAGCGGTGACCAGGCGATCTCCTTGGTATTCACGTTATAAACCACGACATCTGAGGCTTCATCATAGACTTCAATCCTATTAGGGTCGTGATTATGGAAAGCTTGGAAGGTTTTATTCACAGAGAAAGCCACATAGTCTCCTGAAGGATGCCAATAGGGATAGACAAGGGCGCTGATAGTGGAGTCGGTCTTGGTGTTAAGCTTCTCCACTTCACCCTCATTAACCACAACTGTGCCTCCGAATGAAGCTCTGGCATGGAAAACCATCTTAGAGGGATCTCCTGAACGGAAAGTGTGGCAGTTCAAGCAGTTACCTCCCGTCAGGTCGTTAGTCAGAATGGCCTTTTGCGAATATGATTCCAGATCTCTCTGATAAATGCCCATTTCCTGCCAGCCTTGGTAGCCCGGAGGAATGAGACGATATGAGAACCAGGGATCGATCCTGTCCCTTGAGACATTGATTACAAAAGGTTTGAAAGATACCCAGGATCCGTCCTTAAGGATGTGAAGGGTCATCTGAACGGAGTCTCCCTTCATCCAGTCACGCCACAATCTCTTGCTGAAAACGAACTTGCCTCCTTTCTTCGGGCGCAAGATTTTCCCGTTGGCAGTCAAAGCGCATTTCTCCTTCCCTAAATAAGAGAAATCAAGCGGAGCTATGTTCTCCGGCACCGTCACATCCCTATAGTCCGGGAATATCTCAGGCAAGGAATCAACTGTGCTTGAGACATTTACCTTCCCGCCACAAGAAAGGGCGAGCAAAGAGGCGAAGGTCAGGATAATAATTGTTCTTGCCGCTTTCATATCTCCGTGTGAACCAAATAGTACCAATAAGTGTGACGGAAGCGCCTCAGCGCCGTTTTCCCAGCCACCGCGGCTTTTTGATATTCCTCAAAGCGCTTCACCACCTCAGGCTGGACGCCATGCTCGTAGCACCAGTCCAGACCGAAGGGTTCCACATTGTCCATATTCCTGGAAAACTCACTGTAGAAGACCATGGCTTCCTGGGCTATCCTCGGTAGTTCCGGCGAATCGGGGGAACTGTAAAAGTCTGTGATATAATGCTTTACGGAGTTTAAATCCTTTGCCAGCAACAAATAACAGAGACCATATTCAAGTGTCTGTTTGTAGGTCGGATTGGCGTCCAAGATAGGGAACAGTTCCGACATCGGATTCGAATACATTATGAAATGGTTCTCCGCGGCCAGATTGCGACGTCCGTTTCCAAGCAGAGGATCAGCCTCTATCGCCGCGTCATCATAAAGGAAGCGGCGTCTGGACCTTGCCCAGCGGCGATAGTGAGGGGTCTTTTCCAAGAGGGTAATGTATTTGTCCGCCACCTCGTAGGAGCCTCGCATCAACTCCACCTGGGCGTTGATTTTGACCATCGCCGGGCAGTAACCGTTCAAGGAAGCTATAGTGTTGAAAGCGACATCCTGGGCCGCTGCCACATTGCCCATGGCTAACATCAGATGAGCCTGGATCACATCTACGGCGCGATCCTTGGTAGTCATGACCAGGGCTGACGGGCCTCTCTGGTCATAGTCCAAAAGCCGCTCGGCCAACTCCCCTTTCCAAGAAAGAGCCAGATTGAGATAGTTCGCGGTGCGAGGAAGCCAAGGCGCATTCTCACAGGCCTCTATAAGACCGTCCCAATCCTCGTTACAGGCATAATGCTCGAAAATGTAAGCGAGGCGAGGTTCCTCCTGATCCATCTTGTTCTCAAACTTCCTGGCATAGATGATAGCGAGAAACAGGAGAACCATTCCTCCTACAACCGCGATCCATTTTCCGGAGCGTGGACGGGCTACCATCCTGCAGATCAGCATAATAACTGGAAGGCTGATCCATCCGGCCCAATGCGCCGCAGGGAGATCCGCGTCAAGATCGAAATACGCCGCAGGGGTGAAAGCCACGGTCCAAGTGGGTACCCAGGACAAGAGATATGCCGCGACTCCGCTCACGGCCACTGCCGCCAAAAAGATCACCGCATGGACAAGGTCGGTTTTCCAGCCCCGCCCTTCGACAGGCTCAGGGCCCGGTTGGTGAGCCTGTCGAACCACCGGCCGGCTCTCGAAGAAAGCGCATACGGCAAAAAGAATAGCGGCGGAACCAGCTGTAAGATAAAGCATTACGGCCAGCACCACACCCCAAAAGACCCTTGCCGATGAGGCTTTCTTATAAATCAACAAACCGGCCTGAACCAACATGATAGAGGTCAGGAACTCATAATGCAGGCTATTGTCTGACAACGAGGCTCTCATCAGTACCGAGGGGACAGCACACAATGGAATTAGCGCCCAATCTTTCCAAGAATCCCTGACATATGCCCAAGTCATGTATGCCGAAAGAAGCAGCAATACCAAAGTCAGGGCGAAAGCCAGAGCGGGACTCCAAAAGAACTGGACTATGAAACGGGCAAGCAGCGTCGCTAGGCCTCCCACCTTGAGTAGTGTTCCCAAGACATAGGTCTTTTCAAAAAGAAACAACTGCTGTTGCTCCCTATATGCCAAAGCGAAAGGATTCATCCTTCTTCTTAAAAAAACTCGCGTCAAATATACTACATTATTTCATAAAAAAGGCCGGTCCCCAATTGAGGGCCGGCCAAATCAAAGTAAATCAACTATTAGTAACCAGCATTCTGTTCAATCTTCTTGTCCTTGTTGGACTGGATGATCTGGATAGGAATAGGTAGAACGTAGTTGTAAGGCTTGATGTTCGGACGATGGCGGGTGTTGCCAAGTGCGTCGGTGTAAGCCTCGCGGCCACGATCCTCGTTCTCATAACCGTAGCCGTACTTGCGGGTACGCTCGTACAGGGTGTTCGAGGTCGTCACGTTCTGCGTGGGATACTTGTCAAGCACATAGGTGGCGTTCGGGTTGCAGGACAGACGGCTGAGAGTAATCCAGCGCTGCTCCTCACCGAAGAGCTCACGGACACGCTCGTCGAGGATGTAGTCGATGTCGATGTCGCTGGCGGAGCAAGGCCTCGCGCCGGCCCTGTTACGGAGGACGTTGATGTCCTCGGCGGCTCCGTTCTTATTGCCCTGGGCGAGGCGAGCCTCGGCGCGGAGCAGGTAAGTCTCGGCGATACGGATCATGTACCAGTCAGTGTCGTAGTAGCAGTTACCATTGTGCCTGATGTTGTTCAGGTTCCAGTTTCCGTTATAGTCCGTCATTGTGCCGTTGGTGGTGCCCTTGACTAGGACATTCACCCCGACAAGAGGTTCCCCAGACTGATCCGTCACCTTACCGGAGACTTCAGACTGGGCGAAAGCCTGCACTCCTATTAATAGAAGCGCGAGCAATGCCGTAATGAAACGTTTACTCATAAACAGAAATATTAGAAAATGGTTTTAGTGATTGGCAAATGTGATTGACAATTATCTTAAAATTAGTGAAATAAGATGAAGGGCCGGAAATATGCTCTGAGCGCCTAGGGGGCAATATTTGCGCGTTTTGCCGCTATTTATGGCGCAAAAAGTTGTCAATCAAGCAATTATGTGTGGCGGCTGGCCAATAGTCTGAAGATTAGAGGTTTAGGCTTGCTATTGTTTATTGAGAAAATGTTTTTATATTTGTCCGGTTTATGGACTATTTTTAACGCAAAAGGAAGAATATAGAATTAACGATTGATTTAAGTTTTTAACGTTTAAGGGATTGCAAAAAAGTTGTTAAATAAGATAATTAGCAAAATTCGACCAATAGTTACTAAATCCTTTTAAATTATTGTTTTTCATGAGTAAACGATTCATTACGGTCCTACTTGCGCTCTTATTTTTAGGAGCACAAGTGTTCGCCCAGAACGCTGTCTCCGGTAAGGTGACGGATCAGTCTGGGGAACCTCTTGTCGGAGTGAATGTCCTCGTAAAAGGCACCACTAACGGCACAATGACAGACTACAATGGTAACTGGAGCTTGAACAATCTCAAGCAGGGTTCCGTTTTGGTCTTCTCCAGCATCGGTTTCGCCTCTCAGGAAATCACCGTCGGATCTCAGCAGACAATCAATGTCCAACTGAAGGACGACTCCGCTTTCCTGGATGAGGTTGTCGTGGTCGGTTACGGTACGGCCAGGAAGAAGGACGTGTCCGGAGCTATCGCAAGCGTCAACTACGCCAACGACAAAAATGTCGCGGCGTTGCCTAACCCTAACGCTCTCGCTGCCCTGTCCAGCAAGGTCGCCGGTTTGAGTTACGCTCCTACCACCAGCGCCGCCGGAGACAACACCTCCACGATGACCATCCGCGGTAAGAACGCCATCCCTACCGGCGGATCGATGTCAGCTTCCGCGCAGAGCGTCAACCAGCCTCTGCTCGTCATCGACGGCGTGCTCTCCTACGGCTCGATCAACTCGATCAACACCGCCGACATCGAGAGCATCGATGTCCTGAAGGACGCCTCCGCCGCCGCGATCTACGGATCACGTGCCGCTAACGGTGTCATCATCATCACCACCAAGAAGGGATCAAGCTCAGCCCCCGTCGTGAACTTCAACGGCAGCGTCAGTCTCTCCGACTGGAACCGCATGCCGAAGATGGTCTCAGACAAGGAGACCTTCCTGAAGAACCGCTTCTACAGCAAGAAGGGTGCGGGTGACGTCAACTTCAAGGACAAGACCTGGGACTACTCCAGCCTGGATAAGGCCGCCAACGACAACCTCCTCGGAGCCCGTGAGCTCGAGGCCTGGAACGACGGCCAGTGGGTCAACTGGCTCGACGAGATCTCCCGCAAGGGTGTCGGCCAGAAGTACGATGTGTCTGTGAGCGGCCGCTCCGACAGGGTCAACTACTATGTCTCGGGTGATTACACCCGCCAGCAGGGTATCCGCAAGGGTGACGACTACGAGAAGGCCGGCGCCATGGGCAAGCTTGACTTCAACATCACCGACTGGCTCACAGTGGGCGTGAAGGCCAACTACCTCTGGTCCCACAGCTGGGGACAGAGCGCCAACATCCGCTACGCCATGTGGTACACCCCTCTTTCCTATGTCTATGCCCGCCAGCCCGGTTTCGAGAACTGGTACAACAGCGTGCCTGACAACAATACCGCCAGCCCGTTCATCGGTTCCGGTAAGAATGACTCCTACGCCTACACCGACCGCCAGAGCCAGAGCATGAACCTCAACGGTGTCGCCTACGCCCAGATCGACGTCCCGTTCATCCCGGGCCTCAGCTACAAGGTGACCTTCCAGGGCCAGCGCAATGCCGGTTACAGCGACGTGTACAACAAGCCCGAGATGTCCGTCAACACTGAGGATATCACCCAGATGCAGAACCCTGGACAGTTCTGCGGCAACGTGACCGGTACCATCTCAGCGTCCAACTACGGTGCGTGGAATATCGACCAGATCCTCACCTACGCCAAGGACTTCGGACTCCACCACTTTGATGTGACCGCTGGTTACACCCGTGAGGCCACCAACAGCAACTCGCTGGGAACCAACTTCACAGGTTATCCTACCCCGACACTTCTTGGTGTTTACAACATCGAGGCGGCCAATTCGGTCACAGACACCTACCGCAACCGCACAAGGACACAGTCCGTCGGTTACCTCGCCCGTCTGAACTACAACTGGGCCAACAAATATTACCTCACCGCCAACTTCCGTCGTGACGGATTCTCCGCCTTCGCCGTCGGTCACAAGTGGGGCAACTTCTACGGCGCTTCCGCCGCCTGGGTCATCTCCAACGAGGAGTTCATGAAGGGCGGCATGTTCGACTTCCTGAAGCTCCGTCTCTCCTGGGGACAGAACGGTTCACGTAACATCTCAGCCGGTGCCACACAGGCCACTGTCGGAAAATCCACCGGCAACAGTGGAGCCAACACCATGACTTGGCTGGGTGACGTGAGCACCCTCGGTATGGCGCTCAACAACCTGCCCAACAGGAACCTGACCTGGGCCACCGTCGAGAAGATGAACCTCGGTATCGACTTCGCCATGCTGAACAACCGGATCAACGGTAGCATCGATGTTTACACGGGCAAGACCAAGGACATGCTCGTTGATCGTTCCGCCCCTTATATCTCCGGTTTCACAGAGGTGACTGACAACGTGGGTCTCGTGACCAACAAGGGTGTCGAGGTCGTCCTCAACACCGTGAACATCAACGGCAACGGTGCCGACTCATTCCGTTGGGAGAGCAACCTCGTGTTCGACCTGAACCGCAACAAGCTCGTCTCCCTCTTCGGCCCCGACTATGAGGGCAATGAGGCTGACGACGTCGCCAACGCCGTCTCCTATGGACGTGAGGCCCATTACGCCCTCCTCGTCGGCAAGCCCCTCGGCGCCGCCTACGACGTGAAGCTTCTCGGTATCTTCAAGGACCAGGCTGAGATTGACGCCCACAAGGTCCAGCCTGACGCCAAGCCCGGTGACCTCAAGTTCGAGGACTACAGCGGCCCCGACGGTGTTCCGGATGGAAAGATTGACGCCAACGACCGCCAGTACATCGGATCTTCCGATCCTCTGTTCACAGTGAACTTCGCCAACACGCTGAGCTGGAAGAACTTCAGCCTGTACTTCAACTTCCGTTGGGCACAGGGTGACAAGACCCACTTCATCTGGCTTGACCCTTACGCCTTCAGCCCCAACATGGGTAGCGGCGCCCAGCTCGCCCGCGTGAAGCCTTGGACCGAGTCCAACCCTTCACAGACCTTCGCCCGTTACGGATACACCAACTCTATTGAGTATCAGTATTGGAATAGCCGTACATTCCTGAAACTGAAGGACCTCGTGTTCTCCTACACTGTCCCCGCCAACCTGATCAGGCGTTCAGGCATCAGCAACCTCCGTTGCTATGTCGCCGCCACCGACCTGCTCACCATCTCGAACTGGTCCGGTACGGATCCTGAGACCGGCGGTACGATCGCCGCGGGTGCCGCCTCCAGCCGTTTCGGAAGCGATGGCGCCTACAAGACTGTCACATTTGGTGTCAACTTGACTTTCTCGAAATAAGGTTCGTCTAATTATTTAATACACGATAGAAATGAGAAAATATTTATTCATACTTCTCGCACTTGTTCTCGCCGTTTCCTGCAACGATGAGGCGTTCCTTGAGGAGAAGACCTATAACGACGACACCAGCAGCTTCTTCAAGAACCAGCAGTCCATCGAGATTGCCCTCGCATCGGCTTACTCGAACATCCAGTACATGGTGTTCGGTAACCAGCGTGGTGGTTCGGAGCACAACTGGATGCTCTTCGGAATGGGTCTCGATACCTTCGCCCCTACCGGCGGCAACACCCACTTCTCCAACTGGTCAACCCTTACCCAGGACAGTGGATATGCCCGTCACTATGGTGACTATATGTACAAGCTCGCCAACCGCGCCAACACCGTGGTCGATATGATCGACGAGCATCCTGAGATCGAGTACTCCACCTCCACAATGAAGAACGAGCTCCGCGCCGAGGCCGTGTTCCTCCGCGCTTGGGCTTATCGTGTCCTCGCCGGCATGTTCGGCAGCCTTGTGTACGCCGACCACATGACCCAGGAGGCCCGTTATGACTATGAGATGATCTCTCGTGAGGAGGGTTGGAAGCGTCTTGCCGAGGACTTTGAATATGCCGAGCAGAACCTTCCCGCCAAGCCTCGTCTGATGGGTACCGTCACCAAGGCCGCAGCCGCCCACTATCTCTCCGAGATCTACCTCTCCCTTGGTAGGTTCGCCGACGCTGAGGCAGCCGCCAGCCGCGTCATCAACGGACAGGACGGTGACTATCACCTCATGACAACCCGTTTCGGTAACCGTAAGGACCAGGCCGTTGACCGCTATGGCAACTCCCTTGCTGCCCCTCAGGGTGCCTACTGGGACCTCTTCCGTTCATCAGCCAAGACCGACGGAAAGTTCGCTTCCGATTCCAATCCTAACGATCCTGAGAACAAAGAGGCTATCTGGGTCGCCCAGATCGACTACACCCCCGGTGTTGACAACTGGCCTCTCGGTGGTTCCGGTGACTCCTGGTGGCGTATGCACAAGCCGGTCCTCGAGTCCACTTGGGCTCCTTGGATTCCTATGGGTGGAAAGAACGGTACGCGTGTTGACAAAAACGGTGTGAAGTTCTATATCTTCTCGGCCGATGCCACCTGCTTCCCTGCCGGAGTCGCTCCTGCCGGCGCCGGAGCTCCCCCCGCTGACATTCCCGAGGCCGAGGGCCGCAAGCTTGCCTACAGCATCAACTCCAAGATTGACTCCATCGCTTGCCGCTCACAGGGTAATGGTGCCGCGACAGGTCTCGGTCTCCTGGCTTCAGAGTTTGTCGTCCGTCCCGCCGGTGACATCCTCGGTTCCTACTGGGATGACCCCAACGACTTCCGTGGATCCGAGACCATGATTCAGCGCGACTACTACACCCCTTCAGGAAAGAAGTGGTCCGAGGTAAAGGCCGCCATCTATGCCAGGGCCGCCGCACATCCCGATGATCCCACTTACGTCCTCACCGCCGCCGACACTGTCAATATCACCCCTCGTTATTGGAAGTTCTCCGATGACAAGCACATCATTGACAATGGTAACTGCTACTACGACACCGACTGGTACATGATCCGTATCGCCGAGACTTACCTGCTCCGCGCTGAGGCCCGCCTCGCCCAGGGCAATAAGAATGGTGCCGCCGAGGACATCAACGTCCTCCGTAACAGGGCCGGCGCGAGGCCTTGCTCCGCCAGCGACATCGACATCGACTACATCCTCGATGAGCGTGTCCGTGAGCTCTTCGGTGAGGAGCAGCGCTGGGTCACCCTCAGCCGTCTGTCCTGCAACCCGAACGCCACTTATGTGCTTGACAAGTATCCCACGCAGAACGTGACGACCTCGAACACCCTGTACGAGCGTACCCGCAAGTACGGATTCGGTTATGAGAACGAGGATCGCGGTCGCGAGGCCTACACCGACGCTCTTGGCAACACCCGCCACCGTCCGAACATCAAGCCTTACAACTACGTTCTCCCTATTCCTATCCAGATCATCCAGTCCAACAAGGACAAGGAGATCCCGCAGAACGCTGGATACTAATAGTTGACAAAACCCTTTAAAAGACCGGCTCCAAGTGGGCCGGTCTTTTTGGTTCAAAAGGTGAACATAGAGGAAAAATATGTAAATTAGGGGCGGAAATAATGCGTCATATGAATAAAATCCTGCTATCGTTGGCGGTTCTTCTCTCCTCTTTCGCCGCCACTGCCCAAATCCATCAGGCCTCTTCTTTCGGGGTTAAATCAGATGGTGTTACCCTCAACACTCGCTCGATACAAGCTGCGATCGACTACATAAGCAGCCAAGGAGGTGGCGTTCTGGAAATATCTGTCGGCCGCTACCTTACGGGCAGCATCCATATGAAAGACAATGTGGAACTTCGCCTTCTGGAAGGTGCTGTCCTGGTCGGATCGACCAACCCCTATGACTATGACATGGTCGAGGGCAACTATGGATTCCTTCTGGCGAAAGGCCAGAAGAACATTTCCGTGAAAGGAAAAGGGGTCATAGATGGCCGGGGTTTTGACTGCGCCCTCAACTTCCTGAACCAAGTCCACCTTGGATTCCTTGAGGACACGACAAAAAACGACAGGGTCACTAAAAGGCCGAAACTCATTTATTTCCGTGAATGCGAGAACGTGGTGATTGAGGGTGTGAACCTTAGGAACTCGGCTGAATGGACCCTCGTCACCGATCAATGTGAGAACCTCACGATCAGTGGAATCCTTTTGGACAGCAAGAACTATTGGAACAATGATGGCCTGGACATCGTGGACTGCCGCCATGTTGTCGTAAAAGACTCATTCATAGACGCTTCTGATGACGCCATCTGCTTCAAGTCCCACTCCGCGGAGCATCTCTGCGAGGACATCGAGGTCCGGAACTGCGTGGCTCGCTCAAGTGCCAGCGGCATAAAGTTCGGAACCGTCTCAAAGGGTGGTTTCAAGAACATCCGCATAATCAATAATAAAGTTTATGACACCCACCGCTCCGCAATCACCATTCAGTCCGTGGATGGTGGCGAAGTCGAGAATATCATTGTCGATAACCTCGAGGCGGTCAACACCAGTAACGCGATATATCTCCGAACCGGAATACGCTGGAATAACGGGAAGAAGGGCTATCTCAAGAATATCACCCTATCCAACATCAAGGTCGAGGTGCCTCTCGGAAAAGCCGATGCCGGCTACAGTTACGAAGGTCCTATCGAGGATTTGCCCAGGAATATATCTCCTTCCGGGATTGTCGGCATTCCTGATATTCCGATTGAGAATGTCGTACTTAAAAACGTGGAAATCATCTATCCTGGAGGCGGAAACAAGAATTACGCTTATCGCGGAACCTCTCCCGAAGAGCTTGACAGTATCCCCGAGATGATTGATGTTTATCCGGAATTCTCTCAGTTTAAGGAACTTCCGGCCTGGGGACTGTTCATCCGACACGCTAAGGGTATCACCCTTGACAACGTACGTCTCGTGGCCGGTGCGAAGGATTACCGCCCTGCGGTCGTGGCGGATGATGTCGATGGTCTAGTGATAAAGGACCTCAAGACTGACGAACCAGGCTCGAAAAACAAGAAACAGATCGTTAAGCGTAACGTAAAATAAACGTAAAAAATGAAACGCTCTTTGTTAATTCTGGCCTTGCTGGCCACCTCTTTTGTCTCTTTCGCCGGAGCGGCCTCCGAGCTTAGGCCGTACTCAGCCGCAGCGGAGCGAGGATGGACTCGGCCGGGCTCGGACGGCCGTCCGGCTAATACTGCTACCGCCGGAACAGCAATTAAGCTGAGTGACGGACACAACGTCCTGGTGGATGTGTGTGATGATGGGATATTCAGAATCAGGATCAGCCCACGGAAAGAGTTCGAGGAGTCTCTCCTTGAGCGCTATGGCTGCCTGAAGACCGACTGGAAAAAGGTTAAAACCGATGTCATCATCAAAGGGGCAGAGGCCATAATAACAAACGGAAAGTATTCATTGACAGTCAATAAGAAAACCGGAGTCATATCCCTGAAAGATGCGAAAGGCAAGGCGGTTATCAAGGAGATAAGGCTCCTGGACAACAAGGACAAGGTCTGCGACAACCTTCGGGAAGTCATCAACAAGAAATGGGAAGACCTCAACGTCATCAAGAATGACGGCGGAATCATCGGCGACGATGAAGGCAAGTTCGCCAATGTTGATAAGAGGGAGATCCCTGGAGCTATGAATATCTGCGCCATATCGATAAAGATGGAGGACGGGGAGCGATTCTACGGTGGTGGAAGCACCAGCCGCGACCACATCCAGCATAGAGGTGAGCTTCTTAGAATGTGGGTCACTTACCAGCACACCGAGATTCCTATGCCCTTCATGATGAGCTCCAGAGGTTGGGGAATATATGACAACACCACCAGAAAGAGTTTCTTCGATGTGGGAAGTGTTTACAAAGACACCTTCAACATAGTCAACTGCTACGATGAGGCCGACTTCTTCCTGATGGCTGGAGAGGATATGCCGGCTATACTTAATGCCTACACCACCGTCACCGGACGAACCTATGTGCTTCCCAAGTGGGCCTACGGCCTTTGCTTCGGCCCGAATATGCGTGAAGAGCAATTCGACATCCTCCACGATGCCGCGATGTTCCGTCAGATTGATGTGCCTTGCGACGTGTTCTGGCTGGAGCCCCAATGGATGGCCAAACGCTATGACTTCACTACCAAGAAACGCTGGAATTACGACCGTTTCTCCCCCGAGCCTTACTGGGTTCAGGACCAGTATCCCAAACAACTCCACCACAGGCTCTTCATCGGCAAGCTCCGCTCCATGGGATTCCACCTCGGACTCTGGCTTTGTGAGGAATATGACCTCAGTCTCGTCGAGGAAGATCTTGTGGCCATGCGGGAGGGCCGCGACACTTCCGGCCAGGAGCATTGGATGGACCACCTCAAGAATTTCATGGACCAGGGTGTGCAGGGTTTCAAACTCGACCCTGCTCGCACTATAGACAATCACCCTGACTGGAAGTACTACAACGGACAGACCGACGATGTGATGCACAACCTCAATCAGGTCCTGCTCCCCAAACAGATGGCCGAGCTCGGAAGGAACTACAATGGAAAGCGCACCTGGCACCACTACTGCGGCGGCTGGTCAGGAACGCAGCACTGGACGGCATCAACATCCGGAGACAACGGCGGAGGGAAAACGGCCCTCTATGACCAGCTGAACCTCGGAATGAGCGGCTTCCTCAACACCTCTTGCGACGTGATGAGCGTGCCCAGAGACCTTGAGATGCCTTCTCTGCATTTCGGCCTGTTCCTTCCATGGGTCCAGATAAACAGCTGGTTCTCAATGATGCAGCCGTTCTACTACGACAAGCCCGAGCAGGACATCTACCGTTTTTATGTCAAGCTTCGTTACTCCCTCGCCCCGTACATCTATTCAATGGCGTTGGAAGCCACGCAAGACGGAATGCCCATCGTCCGGTCGATGCCGCTGACCTTCCCTGAGGATCGGACCTGCGATGACATGACCTACCAATACATGTTCGGACCTTGGTACTGCGTGGGAATATTCACCAACGAAATCTACTTGCCGAAGGGCACTTGGACAGACGCATGGACCGGAGAGCGGATCGTCAGCAAGGGTGAGACCTTCACTCGGGAATATCCCGCCGATCGAGCGGGGCTGCTCTTCATCCGTGAAGGAGCCATAATCCCCACACAGGAAGATGTTTCCTACCTCGGTGCCCGTCCCTTTGAAAAAGTGACCTTGAATGTCTATCCTTGCGGAGACTCTCGGTTCACCATGATGGACGACGATGGTGAGACCTACGGCTATGAGAAGGGCACCATTGCCAAGACACTTGTGGAATGCCATGAGAAAGATGGTGTATCTAAGATCATTGTCAACCCTGTGCAAGGCTCGTTCGAAGGCATGCCTCAGACCAGGGAATATTCCTTCGCTGTCCAGAACGATGGCAAGGCGACAAAGGTTTTGGTCGATGGTAAAGAACTGAAGGACTGGACCTTCGAAGGTGGAATGATCCGCTTTAACCTTGAACCGGTTAAAGTCTCCAAGAAAGTAGTTATTGACATCAAATGAGAAAAATCGTATTCATTGGCTTTGTCCTGCTAGCCGTCTCCTGTGGGAAAGGAGACTGGAGGGATGCGACATTGCCGGCGGAGAAAAGGGCGAATCTGTTGCTGAAAGAGATGACCTTAGAAGAAAAGGTCGGACAGATGTGCCAATATGTGGCGCCATGCTATGTGCCACCTGGACAAGGCTCACCCTACAAGAACATCGACGCCACCGACGAGAACCTTGGCAACAAGGACCTCGCCGATAAGATCCGTCGAGGAGAAGTCGGTTCCTTCCTTCATTGCATGACCACCAAAGAAGCGATAGCCCTTCAGGAACTAGCTAAGGAGAGTCGTCTGGGAATACCGCTTCTAATAGGCATTGACGCCATCCACGGAAACGCCCTGATAGAAGGTTGCACCATCTATCCGACCAGTATCAACCTAGCCTCATCCTTTGACCCGGATCTGATTGAGAGAATCGGCACCGAAACAGCTTTGGAAATGCGTCAGAAGGGTCTGTATTGGACCTTCGCACCGAATCTTGACGTGGCAAGGGACGCCCGTTGGGGACGCATGGGCGAGACCTTCGGGGAAGATCCTTTTCTTGTCACCGAAATGGGGAAATATTCCATTTGGGGACTTCAAGGTCGGGACCGAGATTTTGATGAAGGCCATGTCATAGCTTGCGCGAAGCATCTTATCGCCGGAGGCGAGCCTTTCGGCGGGCTTAATGCCGCACCTATGGACCTTTCAGAAAGGCAACTTCGGGAAATTTACCTTCCTCCATTTGTCGCTGCGGTCCAGGATGCCCATGTGGGTACAGTCATGGCCGCCCATAACGAGGTCAATGGCATCCCTTGTCACGGAAATAGTTGGTTATTAAAAGATTTGCTTCGTGACGAACTCGGATTCGATGGTTTTGTGGTCAGTGACTGGATGGACATCGAAAGACTCTATGCGATGCATCACTGGGCACCGGATTCAACTGAAGCGTTCATCCGTTCGGTCGAGGCTGGAATCGACATGCACATGCAGGGCGACAATTATTTCGAGGCTGTAATAGGAGCTGTCAAGGCAGGGCGAATTCCTATGAGGCGCATTGATGAGGCGGCGGGAAAGATTCTTGAGATGAAGTTTGCGGTGGGCCTTTTTGAGGCTCCAATGCCTTCTATGGCTCCTCTTGAGAATGCCTCAGCCCATCGGCAAACCGCTTTGGAAGCCGCCCGTGAAAGCATCGTCCTCCTCAAGAATAACGGATTGTTACCGCTTGAAGTCGTCAGACGAATTTTTGTTGTCGGGCCGAATGCGGACAGTCAGACTATTCTTGGAGATTGGGCGGCACCACAGCCGGACTCGTTGGTTATCACTGTCTTAGAAGGAATCAAGACCGAGTTCCCAGGAGTGGCGATTGACACCATGTGCTTCGGAGGCATGATCTCCAATGTCAATGAAAAAGGGATATCTGAGGCTCGCCGCAAAGCCTCGGCTGCTGATGTCTGCATAGTCGTCGCAGGAGAGAATTCACAAAGATACTCAGCTTTCGGCCGCACCTGCGGTGAAAACTGCGACCGGGATGACCTCAATCTCCCGGGCATGCAAGAGGAACTGCTTGAGGCCGTGGCATCTACAGGCAAACCGACCATCCTTGTGCTTATGACAGGCCGAGCTAATAGCCTCGCCTGGGCCAAGGAGAATGTGGATGCCATCCTGAATGTATGGGAGCCTGGGCAAATGGGTGGGCAGGCAGTCGCTGAGGTGCTCTCCGGCAAGGTCAATCCGTCCGGAAAGCTGCCGGTGACGATGCCCCGAAGCGTCGGCCAAGTCCCGACAGTCTATAACCACAAGCACTCGCAGTACTCCCGCCTCTTTGCCACCAACGAGACCGGTCCCCTCTGGCCCTTCGGTTTCGGCCTTTCCTACAGCAACTTTGCTTATTCTAATCCTTCATTGATCTCCGGACTGGCAGAGCCTGCCTTAGACGCTCTTGCTACGGTAAGTATAATGATCACCAACGAGGGGCCGTACGATGGGGCCGAGGTGGTGCAGTTGTACATCAGGGACGAGTTCGCATCGGTGACAAGGCCGGTGAAAGAACTCAAGGCATTCAAACGAGTGTTCCTGAAGAACGGAGAGACAGCGACTGTGACATTTGAGATCACCCCCGAGATGCTCCAATGCTTTGGAGCTGACAACAAATGGAGCGTTGAGCCGGGCGAATTCACCCTCCTCGTCGGTTCGTCATCCGCCGATGAAGACCTGCGACCTCTATCACTTACAATAGAACAATAACCTCTGTATCAACCACTTCCAGCGCCCATGAGATTACTGACCAGCCTATTGATAGCCTCCATCTGCGCCATCCCCGCTCTCGGAGACAATTTTAGCGTAAGTGGCACCCATGCCCTTGGAAACGGCCATGTGTGCGCATACGGCAAAGACGCAGACATCCCCAGCGTTTTCGGGCCGACATATTCATCCCCTACCATCGCCTCGATAACGCTTGACGGAGTTTACGGCATTGAATCCTATCCTGAAAAATCAGGTGGAGTCTGGAATATCGTCCTATCTAAAGACGGATCGAAGGTTGGCACAATAAGAGACTGTATTCCACCCAAAAAGAACGTCCTCGTCAGGGAAATGATCCCGGCAGGCGAGCCAATAGTGTTCAGTGTCAGTCTTTTACCAGAGAATAGAGCACTCCTTGACCACATGTCTGTAGAGCCCGCGAAGATAAAAGGCAGCTCATCCGCTTTCATCGTAAGAGTAAAAAAGGGTGTGCCATTCTATTCAGCCTACGCATCCCCTTCAGAGTACCATGCGGCTATCTTTTCCACTGGCAAAGCGAGGCTGGACCTGAAAGACAGCGGAACGGATCTCAGCATGGCCGCAGAAGGGAAAGGCGCGGTCTATGTGGTCATAGCCGACTCTCCGGAAGCTCTTGATAATGAGTTGAAAGGAATCTGTTGTCTCAGACCCGGAAAGGCAGTTCGGCAGTCCAGAAGACAATCTAAACGTCTCCGCGGAGAGCTTCCCGCAATAGGAAACGAAGTCCTTTCCCAAGAGGATAAGAAAGACCTGGAGAACACCCTCAACCTGGTAAGCGATTATGTTCTGGCACAACAAGACGCCGGAGGTGGCATACTTGCCGGCAAGAATTACCACATGGCCTATGTCAGAGACCAATACGGCAACTCAAGGGGCCTGCTTGCCATGGGGCATCTTGGCAGGGCTAAAGACTTGCTGGACTTTTATTTCCGAATATGGGAAAGGTTCGGACTCATCCACAACGCCCAGCCGATGGGTGTGGACGGCGCTTTCCACTGCCACGAGGACGACAACACGGAGATAACCGGCTATCTGGTGACACAGGCCATGGATTATTACCGCCAAAGCGGTGACAAAGCCTTCGTCAATAGGATCATGCCGATGCTCCGCTGGGCTGTCCAGGCACAACAAGCCGACATAATCGACGGAATGCTTCCGTTCAACGGTGACGAGACCTACATAGCCGGAGGAATCCTCCCCAGGGATGTCATGTACCATGGCTCCGCCGAGGCCACACTGCTGTTCATCGAAAGCACAAGAAACTTGGTCGAATATCTCGCAACGAACCCTTCTGATGTTTGGACCAAAGAAGAGATCGATTCCGCCGCCAACGACGCTGACTTATGCGCCAAAGCCTTCAGGGACAATTTCTTCGTTGACGGGAAACTATTCATAAACAATCCGGAACGGGAGAAAAAAGTGGTCTATCCAGCCACCCGGCCAGGAGTCTGCCTCTATCCCGGAGTTCCGACTGCCCACTATCCGGTGACCTACCATTTCAAAGGCAACCTGTATTTCTGCGAGGATTGCATGAAAAAGGACACCACAGGTATCGTACCACCCACTCCGAGACGGTTCAGCATCCCGTCCGCCTTCCTGTTCCCGATCTACATCGATGCTAAACTATTCACTGACAATGAGAAAAGAGCTCTTCTCGAAGAAGTTGTGGATTGTTACGGCAAGAACGGTAGAATCGATGAACGCGACATAGTCTTGGGCTATGACTACGGACTGTTCCTTTACGCTCTCACTGAATATGACCACCCGCTGGCGGCGGAAATCTACCGGAAGATGATGGATCTACGGGACAGCTCCCTATCCTGGGTTGAATACTATGTTGGCGGGGTTCCTTTCAACACGCCTTGCCGGCCTTGGGAAAGCTCAATCAACATCGCCGCGGCGCTTAAATACGCAAACGGACATTGCGGATCATAGCCTGGTCATTGCTTTCTATGCCCAAGGAATAATCCTGCGGGATGCTATCGCAATCCGGACATGGCAGCGAAACATTGAATCCAAGTTCCAGAATCTTCCAGCCATCTCCTTGAATATCAAATTCTTTCGAAGCGACAGTCTCATTCTCAAGAGTAGTCCTGACGAAAAGGGTTCCTTTGCCGCTAACTTCAGCGATAAAGGTGTAGCGCCCGCCATATTCAAGGTGAAGACCCTCATAGAGGCGTCCTCCTCCTTTAGCGAACCCGTGGCCATTCTCCGCCCCGGCATCACCTTCCATTGTCCAATAGCAGTGGCCATGAGAGAAATCCCCATTGACAAAATCACTGGAACTATGTAATCCACAGTCCGTTATAAAGTTCGTGGGCTTCACCCAAAGCATGTCACATAGGCTCCGGTATTCATTCCCCAGGATTCTTACATTCTTTACCGGAGCGTAATCGTCCCTCTCGTTATTGTCGAAAGGCTTCCCGTCGTGAGGATTGTCGCACCATGTCCCCACAGAATGGCCACCCTCAAGCACACAGTCATAGACCTGCACACCATCAATCTCCTGTTTGGTCAGATCGGGATTGGTAGTGCCCCAAGGGATGAACGCTATCGCCTTACCAGCGCCCTTAGTCGAAGAATTTATGTAACTATGCTCGACTTTTATATCCCTGATGGAATGGTCGGCATCGTCATCATCCTTGCGCCACGGGCTGATCTTGCCACGAGGGTCACGGTAGCTGTCGCTCATCACGATCCCGTCATCATTCGAGTCGAAGAAACACCTCTCCACACGAATGTGCCTGGCTCCCTGGCCGAAACTGAAGCCATCACCGCTAACGCATTGGACTTCATGTAGTTTGACGTTCCCTACAAAGATGCTGTCCGCGGCAGGGAAATTGGTGTGGTAATTATTGCAACGAAGTATGTCAATGTCAGTGAACTCAATATGTTTGCTGTCGCATATTCCCACAGGGCAGATGTGAATCCTGTCGCTGCAAGTCCTGGCATAGTGGTCCCAATCAGGGTTGACCGAATAAGGATCGCTCATCCTGATGACACCAGGTCCCGTGATCTTCACATTCTCAAGGAAATTGCCCTGAATCAACGGATAATTGATGAAAAGGCAATGCGTCCAAGGACAACCTGGAATGTCAAAGTCGTGACCGTAGGCAGGAATATAGTCGTAATCCCTAAGGTCGTACGACTGCCAAAGCACGGCCCCTTTCTCAAGATGCAGTTCCACTCCGCTTCTCATAGTGATGTGGGTGGCCACATACCGCCTCCCATATGGCTCATCCGTACCGGTGAACACCACCCTGCCACCACCGGCAGCCGCACAAGCGTCAACGGCTTTCTGGATGGCCTTCGTGTCATCCGTGAAGGCATCGCCCTTCGCCCCATATCTCAAAACCGGGAAATCCCGGTCCGGAAGTTCGAATGAATATGGATTCTCGGTGAAATCCCTCCAGTTACCGATATAGAACGGCTTGTCAAGAGGGATGCTTTCTCCAGAATCATTCCTCAACACGGCGAGGAAACGGCTGCTTAAATGAGTCATTCTCCCAGATAGCCTGCTGTTGGGGAAAGACAAGCCGAATGTTTCCTTGACCGGAGCCTTGGCCAAAAGGACCAGCTGGTCCACCGAGGAGCCTTCCATCTTCATCGGATATTCATAAACCTCTATCGTAGAATAACTTCCAAGTAGAGACTTGTCAACATTCCCTTGAATCTCAACTATCGTGGTGTCCGCGACACAAGAGGCTATCCCGCCTCCGTACCTTATTATCGGATCCTCCCTTTCGAAACGGATCTGAGCAATCTTCCATGTTCCTCTGCCCTTCTTCTCAAGGGATTCAAGAGAAAAACCCTTCAGCGAACCACGGGCCTCAGGGACGTCAGAGATGTTAAAATAGTACGCCCGCATCTTGCTTCGGGGCACGATGTCGAACTCCTTGATCCCTTTCTTGCCATCAAGAGTCTCCCAAGAAAGACGCACACGGTCCACTTTGCTTTTGTTCTCCATCACCACGAAGAAGGTGTTCCTGTCTTCAAGCGGAGGCTCGAACATATGGTTCCGGCTTCCCGTCAGATCAGGTGAGTGAAGTTCAGCACCTTTCCTGAACCTCAACTTGAGAGCGTCTGACTTCCACTTTATCGAGGATCCCTCAGCAGCCTTGAATCCAGCGACGGATGAAGGCAACATGAATCCCAGATCCAAGGCCTTTCCAAAACGCAGATCATCGAGCAGGAATGCCCGGCCATTTTTCCAAGGCTCATCCCCTGGGCAGACAAGTCCGATCTCGAGACTCTCCACCTTCGACAAGAAAGGACATTTCGACAAATCGAATATGACCGTACGCCATAAGGTCGGGATAATTTGAGCTGTAGCTGTGAATTCCCGTTTCCCTGAGAAGAGGGTCAAGGACACAAACTGGTCTATCGCAGGCCCCTCCTGCGTGAATATTGAGAACTCGGCAAGCGGGGTCAAGGAAAAATCCTCCGGCTGGGGAAACTCTTTGCGGACGGTTCTTAAAGCCGGAGCGTCCTCATCAGGAGTCACCAACATCACACCTTTCCCTTGGTGCGGCCGTTGACCCAGATACCCGCCTCCATCCAGGCGGATCGACACCTTCTCTCCCCCTGTGAACCCGTCCAGATCCTCCGTGTCGAACGAGGCGGCCGAACGTGGCTCAAGTAACGAAACCCGATTGCTGTAATCATGTGACACACAAGTGGTTCCCGGCTCAGAAACCAAAGATAAAGCCATCAAGGCAGCGATTAATGACACTCCCATATCAGTTAATTCAAAGTCGTACAATAATGCTCATCTTAGCGGTCAGGTCGTCGAATACACCCCTAGAGTCAATACTGGTTTTGAAACTCTTATTCTCGTCCAGGATCGACAAAGGTGTCCCTCGGAATCCGAACCTGTTGTAACCAGCGGTAGCCACAACAGCGAAGCGATCCCAAGAGAAGTTCACCCCGGCCCTTACCGTGAAAACCGGCACAATACTTCCGTCAACTTTCGATTTACCGGAAGAATCCCCATCCTGACGGATTGAATAGGCGGTGACATGGTTAAACAACGATGCCATGGGTATCGCCGACAGGAACATTGTCAGGTTCCTGTAGCCTTTGGAGGAGACGACATCCGATGAAACCCGGTAAAAAGGAACCCAGTTGTAGGAATATCCCGCTCCCAAACACACCTGTTGGGATGTGTACCTGCGCAAACCGCTTGAGAATGAGAGCATGAACTCTTCCTTGGGGTCAAATGACATGTCCCCTTGCATATACTTCGCGATAGCTATCCAAGAGCCTGCGGAACGGTGCTGGATGTAATTGCCATCGGTAGCGGCTGTGTAAGTGAATTCGCGATGATTGACCAGATAGTACGCGTCGACCGTGAGTGTGCGCATGGTGCCTGGATAATTGGAAGTGAAGGAGATAGGAGATGCCATGTCATCGGTCACAAGGGTTCCATCGACATATTCATGGAGCTTGAAATACTGTATCCTGCCTCCAAACGACGGCTGCCTGAAGGCCAATGACATGAAACTGTTCTTTCCCGGGTTCTTGCTTCCAACCTCAAATGAAGATGATAGACTGAGACTTCCGAAGCCTACTGAGCCTCCTATCTTCTTGTGGAGATGCCGCTGGAGACGGTTCTCAAGATTCCCGTTGATCAGAGATGAACCGGGATGGGTGTAATCTGTACGCTTGATGTCGCTGCTGAGAAAGGCTCCGGTTGAGATCAAAGTAGTCTCAAGAGAGAAAGACCAACGTTGCGATGGCCTTGTCACATAAGTGGAGTCGTGTTTCCGGTCCGGGCTGGTGGCGAAGTCAATCGCTTCTTTCAATATTCGCCTGGGGAAACTGTCGTTTTGTGCCGCTGCCGGTAGGGCGAGGCACAAGACCAGCGGAACGACCATCAGACAGCGTCTCACTTCCCGCAATCGAAAAGTTGGACTTTCAATGACTTAACCTGGGAGTGGACAAGGGCTCTGACCTTGACTCCCGGGGTCTTCTTGTAGAGTCTCGCACCGAAGACTTCAACTTTGCCCGGCTGCGCATGGGTAAGTTTATAGGTCCGTCCGGCGAGGGTGACTTCAACTGTCCCTTCAAAGTCAATGTCAAGGGTAACGGCCGCATATTCAGGAGTTTCCGGATCCCAAGTAACAGACTGTCCCTCAGGCAGCCTCATCGAAATCTTCCTGAAAGTGTCGATTGGCTTCCTGCCATCGGTCTGGCGCCACCAAAAGTCTGAAAGCTGGAAAGTCACACCATCGGAGACAGCCCTTTGCTCGTGAGGGGCAGGGAATATGGAGGCCTGAACATCAAAGCCGGCGTCTTTGACGGTCTTGATGTAGGCGGAGTCAAGCATGGCGTGGTTCATGGTGCTCATCCCGCATGTCCCGCCAATCTCTTTCAGCCTCTCAATTGTTCTCTGGGCATCATCTTTTCCCGGGTCCAGCAGAATCAGGCATGATGAATAGTTTCTGGCTTGACTCACGGCGGCTTGTGAAGCGTCGAACGCGATAAAACTGTCCCCTAAAATCTCATGAGCAAGCTTATAGGATTCAGGAACGGCGCTGTGGAGCATCGGGATAATCCCATATTCCTTACAAGCCTCAAGTTCCTCAAGAAGAGTAGGGATCGGAATCCGCAGGGAAGGATCAGTCGACTCAAGGACATATTTGCTGCGTAACTCCTCAAAAGTCAAGTCTTTAACTTTCACCGGTTCGGTAATCTTCGAATAATCCGAAGCGTTTCGCATTGTGCGGTTGATCGTGCCGTCATGCATGATGACCATCACGCTGTCAAGGGTGTATTTCACATCGCACTCGATGGCCGGATAACCATATTGGGCGGCCATCCTCACCCCGGCAGGGCAGTTCTCGTTGATGTAGAACTCTTCCCCGTCCATGAGCCAGCATCCCCTGTGGGCAACCGATATGGGAAGATCCACATCAACTCCGCCGCTACAGGAAATAAACAAAAAAGCAGACAAGCAGAAAAAACCGAATCTCTTTAGCATATCCTTGAGTATTAATTATTTCCAACAGAATCAGAACAGAAACTGGAGTTTTTCAGGCAGACGGGTGTAGTCATCTATCCTGATGTAATCCATTCCGCCGAGCCGGATCTGGCTGTCGTTTCCGCCATCCGTGAAGTCATCCCCAACAAAGAGGATCTGGTCCTTCACATAACCCTTCTCAGCGGCGTAGCGCATCACCGCGTCGTACTTGTTGTACTGTTTCGGCGTGATGTCGAAAGATGTGGTTCCGCCGATGAACACCGAGTAATCCTTGAATATCTCGCTGACTTCCGGGAACATTTCCCTGCGGCGAACCTTGTCCGGGTCGAAAACCAGTTTGTCAGCCGAGTCCGCTTTTGTTCCCAGCAAGGCGAAGGTGACCATCCCGGATTGATGATATTCATTCGAGTCGCCCTTAAAGGCGGTGTAGCCGTATTTCTTCCTCAACTCCGCCGTCTTCTTTTCGAAGAACTTACGATCCACGGGACTGGTTTCTTCCCTCACTATCTTGAACTTGCCATCCACCATCCGGCTCTCTTCCATACCATAGTTGCCGAGGATAGTGATCGGATATTCTCCCATCTGATTGTAAATCCTCTTGCAATTGCCGCCACCGGCCATTATGATCTCATAACGCTGCCTGAGGGTGTCGAGAACGGCCCGATTCGCATCCGAGAGAGGCTGTTTGTGCTGCGTCAGGGTGCCATCAAGGTCAAAGACAATGAGTTTCTTTGTCTGCTTCCACTGAAGCTCCCTGATTGCCGACATTAGGTTCAGCATGGCCTGCGGCTCGTCAGAGCTGACATAATCGACATGGTGCCTCATGGCGAAGTCGGCCAGGTCATAACTATTGACGGGCCATAGAACGGTCTGAAGGCCAGCCTCATGCGCCTCGTCAAGCAGGTGGGTCCGGTTCATCACCACTCCCATGTGGTAGGACACTCCGGCGTAACCTTTTTGGATCAGTTCCTCTGTTTTGAATGCCTTGCCGCTGGAGATGGGAATGACTTGGGTTCCGGGACGGAGCCTTAGGATCTCATCGCAAAGATGCTCGCTGAAAGAGATGAATGTGACCTGGTCGTACATGTTCATCGCATCACAGAGAGCGACAACTTTCTCAGCCAGAGTCGTTTCCCTTTCCGGTGTAGGGTGAGCCTTCAGCTCCAGGAACAACATGAGAGCCGTGGTTTTCTTGGCTTGGGTGAAATATTCCCTCAAGGTTGGGACCTTGTCCCCGTTTGGCAGGACGCAGGAACGCACAGTCTTGAAATCCAGTTTCTGGACATCCGGATAATCGGATCCGGGAATCTTAGGACCATGGAGGATCACGAGGGAATCCTCGGTGGTCAGATGGACATCCAACTCCACCCCTTCGACACCCAGTTCCTGGGCACCTCGAAGACTTGTGAGAGTGTTCTCAAATGAGCCCGGATGGGCGTAATATCCCCTATGGGACATGACCTTTGTCTGCGCTGGAAGCAGGGCAATGGCGGCCAGAATCGCCACCACTATAGCTATCATTCTCTTCATGTTAACAAATATAATGATTTTAACTATTTTTGTGCATCAACAAACACCCGCTTCCATGAAGAGAATATTCCTAGCCGGGATTTGCGCCCTTTTGTTCTGGGCCATTCCCTCCCAGGCCCAATGGGGCAACAGGGAGATTCCCACCCCAAAAGATGGTCTTAAAGACGCCTATAAAGACTACTTCATGATAGGCGCTTCCGTCGATGTGAGAAATATCATCAACCCTAACCATATCGCCCTGATCAAAAGGGAATACAACTGCATCACGGCGGAAAACGCGATGAAACCCCAACCTTCAGAGCCTCGCAAAGGAGAGTTCAATTGGGCAGATGCCGACAAAATCGCTGATTTCTGCAGGCGCAATGGAATCAAGCTCCGTGGCCATACCTTGATGTGGCACAACCAGATAGGTTCCTGGATGTGTAGGGACGAGAACGGCAAGCTACTTTCAAAAGAGGAATTCTACGCCAACATGAAGCACCACATCCAGGCAATCGTGAACCGTTATAAAGACGTGGTTTTCTGCTGGGATGTTGTAAATGAAGCAGTGGCTGACAGTCCTGTGGCTCCGGGTCGACCGGAACTCCGGGATTCGCCAATGTACAAGATCGCCGGAGAAGAATACATTTACAAAGCTTTTGAATATGCCCATGAGGCCGACCCTGACGCCCTTTTGTTCTACAATGACTATAATGAGGCGGAACCTGCTAAGAGTCAGCGCATTTACAATCTTGTCAAACGGATGAAAGACGCCGGAGTTCCTATTGACGGAATCGGAATGCAAGGCCATTACAACATCTTCGGTCCCTCAATGAAAGAAGTTGACGATGCTATCAGCCTCTATTCCAAGGTTGTGAAACATATTCAGGTCACAGAGTTGGATGTCAGGGTGAACGAGGACATGGGAGGAGGGCTCCGTTTCAACAAAGGTTCCGGGCAAATCAACGATTGGGAGAAGATTCTTCATCAGGACCAATATGCCAACCTTTTCAAGGTGTTCCGCAAGCACAAGGACGTTATAGATTGCGTCACTTTTTGGAATATCTCCGATAAGGATTCATGGTTGGGAGAAGGCAATTATGCCCTGTTGTTCGACTCAAACTACAAGCCCAAGAGGGCCTACCTCGCTGTCAAGGGGTTCAATCGAGAGGATGATAACATCGAGATTCTGGAAGATTTCAAACCATCCGAGCTGAACAAGCTAGGACAGGAATATCCGATGGTCAACTCGCAGGGCTACGCCCGTTTCAAGATCTATGCGCCAGAAGCTAAATACGTGATTGCCAGCATAGCCGGCGGGACTGTCCTTCACAAGGATTCGAAAGGCTACTGGACCGGAACCACAGCCGCTCCGGAGAGCGAAGGTTTCCACTACTACCATCTGACAATCGACGGTGCGGAGGTCAACGACCCGGGAACCAACATCTTCTACGGTTCAACCCGATGGGAAAGCGGAATCGAGATCCCGGCACATGACGCTGACTTCTACGCCGGAAAGAATGTCCCTCACGGCAATGTCCAGCAGGTGTTCTTCTGGTCAAACAGCACAAACCAACTGCGCAGGGCCTTCGTTTACACTCCTCCGCGATATGAAAATGGAGACAACAGATACCCAGTCCTCTACCTCCAGCATGGCTGGGGCGAGAATGAATATGCCTGGTTGAATCAGGGTCACGCTAACTTCATAATGGACAACCTGCTAGCCGAGGGAAAGGTCCGACCGTTCATTATCGTGATGACATACGGAATGACCAACGATGTACGGATCGGAGAGTTGCGCAAATTCAACTACGAAGCATTCCAAACGGTTCTCTGTGATGAACTTATCCCATTTATTGACAGCAACTTCCGCACGATCGCACGGAAAGACAGCCGGGCGATGGCCGGTTTGTCGATGGGTGGCATGGAGACTCACAACATCACTCTCGCGCGTCCCGAAATATTCTCCTACTATGGGCTTATGAGTGGAGGAATATATTTCCCGGACGAAATTCAGGAACCTGAACAGGTCAAAGGAATATTCATCGGCTGTGGCAGCAAGGAGGGCCCCGACCGTGTCATGAAGGCGGTCTCCGACTTGCAGGCGGCTGGCTTCAACGCCAAGGGGTACGTGTCCGACGGCACCGCCCACGAGTTCCTGACCTGGCGTCGCTGCCTCTACCAGATGGCCCCTATGCTATTTAAGTAGTCTAGAAGATAATGTCCTTGGGCTTGTCGAGGTGACCGCCGGTGTTGAAGTGCTGGTTGTCGGGCAAGTCTATGTCCGTACGGGCGGCACCTTTGCGCATAAGGGCTTTAAGCTCAGGAAGGTAGTGCTGATAGACTCCTCTTGGGGTAGTGTCTTTGTCTTTGCAGATACTGGCGGCCATGCCGACGACCTCTCCCATCATCGCTCCCGTGCGCATGAGCCTGGTCGAACCAAGCGTGACGTGGGTGGTCGAGATGTCCCGGCCAGCCATGAACAAGTTGTCTATATTCCTGGAATACAGACACCTGTACGGAGCGGCATAGGGATAGATCGGGTTGTGCTTGGTCTCAGCTTTGAACTCATTCCCGGGGAAGTTGGCCGAGTTGGCCGGATCCGGGAAGTGAAGGTCGAAATGCCAAGTCAAGGTAAAGGAGGCATCCTCATGGAAAACCTGTTTATCCACATCGTCCTGCTTCAGGACATAGTCCCCCATGAGCCTGCGAGACTCACGCTTTCCTGAGACATAGGCGACCCAGCCGAGGGAACGGTTGGCATATTCAGCTTTCTTTGAATAATGGTTCTTGAGGAAGCTCCAGTTGGAATAGACGACAAGAAGGCCATAATCCCTGATCCTCTCGAAATCGTAGATCTGGTCCAGGTTCATTCCCGTCTCCCAGGTCCATTCGCCCATCTTGACCTTCTCGCAGTTCTCCTCAGTGAACTTGACCCCATATTCAAACTCAGGGAACGAACTCTTCTTCCCATCATCCACGCTGTACCACTGCACAGATGATCCCATGGTCATCTTGTCAGCCTTCTCCGGAGCAAGGGACTCGCCATATTCGTCACGTCCCTCACGGCCCATCATCCAGTCTGCCCCGGCCATGAAGCCGAGATTGGCATCACCGGTGCAATCGGCGAAGACAGGAGCCTTAAGAAGTACCTCCCGGCCTGACTCGATGTTGCGGATCACTACAGAAGCGATCTTGGATCCGTCCATATTGACCGCCACAGCCCTGTAATTAGGTAGATAAGTCAGACCTTCCTGTCCTTCCAGGAACGCTATCTTCTTGTCATCCTCATAGTTGGAGGCGGGCTGGGCATTGCCGCCCTTGGAATGACCGAACTCACGAAGCATGCGGCCGAGCGCCGGATAGGGATCCTGCTCGATGAAAGCCCCAAGATGAACACGTATCTCCGAGGAATTGTTGCCGCCGGGAATCGGACGGTCGTTGACCAGAGCGACCTTGCAGCCGAAACGGGCGGCGGAGACAGCGGCGCACATTCCGGCGATACCGCCACCAATCACCACAAAGTCGTAATCACCTCCGTCATCAGGCTTTGCGGGAAGGGCTCCAACCTGCCTGCGGAATGCCTCGAGGGAAGCGACATCTTCAGGAGGAACCATATCCCTGTCAGGGCAGATCCAAACCGCGTCGCAACGGCCGTCGAACCCTGTCATGTCCGAGAGGGCAAGGGCGCAAGACCCGGCCTTCAGCTTGACATTTCCGGCGTACTGCCAGCCCCACTTATTTCCAGCGTTGCCGAGTATGCCCTTCATCGGCTTTCCCTGAATCTTGACCCTGAACGCTCCAGGACCATTGGCGGCGGTCCAGGGAGATGTCCAGTTATACGAGCGGACCCAGACATGGTACACTCCCGCTTCCGGAATATCAACTGTTGTCGAGGCATCCTCGACAGGTTTTCCCATTCCGTGGGCTATCAGATAAGGCGAACCCATGAGATCCATGAATTGCTGGTCAACCTGCCAGCCACCCTTGACAGGGAAATTCTCGGTCTCAAGGAATATACCTTGGGCTGACGCGTCAACAGCACTCAGCAACCAGCCCAAAGCTAAAAGAATCAGAATGAACCTTTTCATTTCTAATGAATTATCTGTATTCAAACATGGCCGTTGCCTTAGTGTCTTGATCTGCCTTAAGGCGGATCCAACGGGCCTGGAAGGCATCCGGGAAGCGATGCTCCACAGTGTCGCCTGGCTTGACATTGAAGTCAGCGTAATGGAACCACTGGCCATCACCGGTCGGATCCACCTCAACACTGAAGGTCACCTCGCCGGAAGAACTATGAGACAAAGCCATCTCCCTCTTGTCGTAGAAACCGATAAGGAACGGGTCTGAATATTCACCGACCTTTACGGAAGATTCAACCCAGGGACCTCCGTGGCCGACAGGTTTGCCTAGCTTCCATAAATCATCGACTGCACCTGCCCAGATCGCGGCTTTGCCATCCTCAGAGAACACCACTCGGGGATTGCCCTTGGCGGCGGAATGGTCTATACCGGTCATCACGAGCATTCCCCTGTAGGATGCGTAATCATTGATACCGAACTTATGGGAAGCGACGGGACGCACCTTGGCATAACCGTCGGCATTCTCAGCTGGAAGCTCATAAAAAGTGCCAGCGAGCGAAAGTAAGTCGCGCTCGGTGGCCACCTCGCAGCAAATCCTGAGCGCACCTTCCTTTATCTTCCCTGAATAGGTGTCATCTCCGAGAGGAAGCCTCCAACGGCGGTCCTTGGCGTCAACTATCAGGATGGACCCTTCCTCGACATCGACCACATCGACGGGGATCTCGAATTTGTCACGGATGTAGTCCGCCATCTCAGCATCGTCCTTCGAGACAAAGTTCATCTCGCCGTCGATTTCGTAGTATTTCTCTCCTTCTGAGGTCTGAGCCAAGACACCGAGAGCCCTGCGCTGATCCGGAAGACCATAGAGAAATCCCTGAGAATCATTGACTTTATTGACCGGAGCCAAACCTGCGAATATCGGATCGGGCTCAGTGCCGCGTGTCTCTTTCTGGCCAAGGACAAAAGTCAGGTCAGCCTTTATGTCAGTGGCGCTGACGGCCCTGATCCACACGGCGTCAAGAGTCTCTTCGATAGGGAAGAACATCGACTCTCCAGCGCCAACCTCTGTCCTGTAAGCCATCGCCCACTCTCCGTTACCCTTCTTATCAACCTCAAAGGTGATGTCGGCGGGAGCGCTCGAATGGTTGGAAATCCATGCGCAACGGTTGTCCCAACCCTGGATCAAGAACGGATCGGAAGGCACGCCTGCCTTGACATCGTCCTTGAGCCAAACAGAACCACCAGCCGTGGTGGGTCCCACATGGTCTGGCCTGTCATAAGATGTGAACCAAACATTGGAGTTTGACTGTCCTGGCCCACCTATGCGCCCTTTCTGCTTGCGCTTGTTAAGGAACTCGCTTTGTGCGGAATCGTCGCATCCGAACACGAGACGACCGTTCCATTCGGCGAAGTCACCGATCACCTTCAGATAAGCTCCCCGTGGACGGATACCCGCAGAGTTAGCGGTCGTGAAGGTCCCAGGAAAACGCCAGAACATTCCGTGCATGGTCATAAGATAATCAGGATCAGCACCTTCCGGAGCGATATTCCGGATCCTTGGCCATTCGGTATTCCAGCCATGAGCCCCGTCGTAGGCATGACTGGCCTTAGGAAGACGATAATAGCTCCAACCCTTGTCAGGTTCCCTGACCGCGAGAATCACCGAACGGTAGTCCCAGCCGACCGCCCAGATTGGATCAGTCGCCGGGGATGGATTGCCATGAATTCCGCCGGGGCCGGTTATCTCGGTGAACTGGTTGCGTCTGACGAGCTTCCAGTCTTTGCCATCCCACTCTACGAGGGACCCAGAAGGTATGTCGAACTGCTTCTGCGCAAGCTCGCCCTCCTCTCCGTTATTGGAATAGACCGCGACACCTTGACCTGAATAGAAGCCCTTGCCATGATAGCCGGGGAACAATGTGCAAAGGTCTCCCGTGAAGCCTTCCTTACGCTTCTGGTTGCCGTCCTTGTAGAGCTCGATACCATCAAGAGTATGGACATCGATGTCATAGAAGCCGGCTTCCATGGAAGCGTAAAGGATACGATTGGCAGGATCAGTGAGGTGAGCGGCCAAGCCGGTAGGACGACCAGGAAACTTATCGTAGGGAAGAACTCTGACGTTCTTGTCAGCATCAATGGCATAAGGGCCTATAAACAACTGATTTGAAGCGTCATGGATCATCCTGTCCGCAGGAGTGCCGCCAATGCTCTCAGGACGGACTATCTCATCCAACCCGGGAGTGATCTGGTAAAGTTTGTCATCGGAACCGTAAGGCTCATGAGGACCGTACGTGACGACCCAAAGGTCTCCTTGCCAAGGCACCACGGCCCCCGTGCCACACTCGCGCTGGGAATTATAATATGCGAGATGCGGATAGATGCCACCAAAGTTCTTATGCCCGGTCTCATCAATAGCGGACGGAGCCTTGGTCGAGCAAGCGGCGGCGGCCACAAGAGCCGCCGCTACCATAAATATTCTTAGAAAGCTACGCATGACACTAATAACCAGGGTTCTGGGTCAGGTTCTCATTGATGAGACGATCCGCCGCGGGAATCGGCCAGAGATAATCCCTGTCTTTGTTGAACTGACGGGTGGTAGCCTGGACCACATATCCCTTCTCGGCCATGTAGCGGACATCCGCGATACCGTTCTCGTCAATATCCGGAACACCACCGATAGGATAGTTACCGTCAAGCCAGTTCTGGGCAAGTTTCTGGTACTCAGGAGGTGTGCTTGCGAGATTACCATCCCAGCTGGCGTTACCGGACCAAGTCCTCTCCAGATAGAAGATAGGACGGTTGAACACCACTTCGGCGATTCTCCAGCGAATCAGATCCTCATATCTGTGGCCTTCAGCGGCCATCTCGATAAAGCGCTCGGTACGGATGATAGTGCGAAGCTTGCTCTGGTCTCCTGCTAGCACCTTGGGATAGGTCAGACCAGTTCCCTTGTAAGCGCGCTCGCGAAGCTTATTGATCGTGGCGTCAAGCACAGCCTGGTCACACTTGCCTTGCTCGTTCATGGCCTCGGCGTACATCAGGAGAACATCACCGTAGCGCATGTCCTGATAGGCGTTGACACCCTTCCAGCTATTGACGGCAATCCAAGTGCTCGGATTTGAATACTTCTTGAAAACGAAACCGTTGTAGGCTGCGTGAAGAGCGCAAGCCTTGGAGTCGGTGTTATTGACAAGAGCCCCGTCTGAAATCCTGTGAACCTTGTTCGCAAGGGGAGAAGGAGAGTGCTCAAAACCGAAGAAAGCGTAGTCCTCAGGCTTGTAGGTGCCGTTCTTGACACACTCTGACTCAGGTTGGGCAAACGGCACGATGGTCATCGCCATACGAGGGTCGCGGTTGTCAAAGATGGCCTTAGGGTTATACAGAGGGGACTCGTCGATAGGCAGACCGTCGATGCAAGGATAAGCGCAGACGAGCTCAAGACCAGGGTTCCTGGCGCCCCAACCACCAGCGAGACGAGTCAGGATGTTCTGGATGTCATTATCGAACCAGTAATAAACCTTCAAGGAATAGTCACCCTTGAAAACGAATATCCACTCCGGAGAAGTCGATGCGGTGAACAGCTCCTGATAGTTACTGTGGAGCGAATAGACACCGAGATCCATGCAAGCCTTGGCTGCTGTTGCGGCGGTAGCGTAATCTCCGTTGTAGATGGCCATACGAGCCTTGTAGGCATAAGCCATGCCCTTGGTGGCTCTTTGCACTCCGCTATAACCTGTAGGAAGCATGTTGGCGGCCTTGTCCAAGCACTCGTACGCGAAAGCGAGAACCTCGCTCTTCGGAGAACGTGATGCTGAGTAAGCCTCTTCCAGAGTCATGCCGGTCTTGTCGAGGATGACATCACCCCAACGGAAAGCCAACATTCCATAGGCGTAGCCGATGTAGAAATAAGCCTCGCCCTTATATTGGTCGAGAGTTTTGGCGTTGATTCCGAGATCACCGCCTTTCGCATCCAAGTTGTTGATGATACGAAGGGAACGGGCTATGCCCTTGTAGTAGTTCTGCCAATAGGTGGCGATTGAGCCGTTCTCGGCGGTCAAGGTCCCGTTGAAGGTGAACTGGGTATTGCTTCGATATGTGACATCATCTGCCCAGTCGGTACCGTCGATCGGGAAGAACGCGGTCCTGTACAGGTCGTTGAGACTCATCTCAATCTCCGACTGGGAGGAATACCAGTTCTCACTGGATCCTTCGGACAGCGGGTTGAGGTTGAGATCGACGCAGGAGGAGAGCAACAGCGCCGAAGCTATTGATATAGCGATAGTTATTATCTTTTTCATGATTGCGCCTCCTTTAGAATTTGACATTTACACCGAAAATGAATGAGGTCGAGATGAAATCGCTGGTGTTGCCGACTTCAGGATCCCAACCCTTAGGGTAATTGCTGATAGCGGGAAGATCGGTCACATTGGCATAGACTCTCAAACTCTTGACGAAAGTCTTGTCCATGATTTGCTTGGGAAGAGTGTACCCGAGAGTGATGTTCTTCACACGGAAATAACCGCCGTTGAACATCCAGAAATCAGAGCCCGCGCTCTGGCTGCCGGTGTTGGTGTAGGTGACCCTTGGATACTTGGCGGTCTTGTTGGCCTCATCATCGCCGACCCTCCAGTAGTTCCCGACAAGGATCTGGGGAGCGGAACCCCACTGGTTCTTGTAAGGCTGGATCCAATAGTACTGGAACAGCTTGCTCTGATGGCCGATTCCCTGGAAGGACATGTTGAAATCCAAGTTCTTCCAGCCGAGGAAAACATTACCGCCGTAGAGGTATTCAGGCAGGGAATTACCCATCTTAACCTTGTCGTCGGCATTGATCTTGCCGTCCTCGTTCACATCGACGTACTTGATGTCACCGGCCTTGTCGTTTCCGGAATATGTCGGTATGCGCTTTCCACCGGGGGCAAGCTCTTCCTGACTCTGGATAAGGCCGTCGGTCTTGTAGATGAACCATTCGTTGTAATAGGACCCCTCCTCGATGATATTGTTTCCGTTGATGGTTCTCTTGTCTCCGACATAACCCATCTTTGAGCGGTAATCGGAGAGATTGGCGGAAATGCTGTAGGAGAAGTCTCCCACGCGGTCGCTCCAGCCAAGCTCTATATCCCAACCATTGGTGAACATGTCACCGGCGTTCTGGGAAGGAGCCGAATATCCGGCGTATGAAGGGAATCCGAGGGTGAGGAGCATGTTCTCCGTCTTCTTGTGGTAGTAATCACCAGTGAAGCGAAGACGCCCGTCGAAGAAGTTCACATCCATACCAGCACCCGTGGAAGTCGTTGTCTCCCAAGTGATATCACGGAAAGCGTAGTAAACCTGGGCCGCGTTCTGCAGGGCGGTCACGCTACCGTCCTTGTTCATCATGTAGCTGTTGCCGAAGCTGATGGCGGCCTGGTAAGGGAACTCCGATCCGATACGCTCGTTACCGAGCTGACCCCAGGAGCCGCGGAGCTTCATGTAAGAGATGACATTATTCTTGAACCAAGGCTCTTCGGAAATGACCCATCCTGCGGAGACTGAAGGGAAGTAACCCCAGCGGTTTTCCTTCGCGAACCTTGAGGAAGCATCAGCGCGGAAGTTGGCCTGTAGCATGTACTTGTTCTTGAATGAGTACATCAGACGGCCGAACACAGACTGGTAAGCGTTGTGTCCGGCGGAACCGCTATTGAACTGATAGTCCTC